>FZPS01000171.1_pt5 | contig 80049 bp, 68 predicted proteins | sample 1817821 | NCBI WGS metagenome assembly FZPS01 (sample SAMEA104158645, study PRJEB21678) | metagenome | place: Germany | collected 2015-04-21
CTGGAGCTTCACACACTGGAGCTTCTTCTACTTCCTCAGTGTCTTCACATACTGGGGTTTCTTCTACCTCTTCAGTGTCTTCACACACTGGAGCTTCTTCACAGACTTCTTCTTCTGGAGCTTCACACACTGGAGCTTCTTCTACTTCCTCAGTGTCTTCACATACTGGGGTTTCTTCTACCTCTTCAGTGTCTTCACACACTGGAGCTTCTTCACAGACTTCTTCTTCTGGAGCTTCACACACTGGAGCTTCTTCTACTTCCTCAGTGTCTTCACATACTGGGGTTTCTTCTACCTCTTCAGTGTCTTCACACACTGGAGCTTCTTCACAGACTTCTTCTTCTGGAGCTTCACATACTGGAGCTTCTTCACATACATCTTTTGAGGCTTCATTACAATCTACTGGAGCCTCTTCAACATCATCAAGCTTAACTGGGGATTTCAGTAACTCCTTCTCGCAGACACTTGCTGGAATCTCTACAATGTCTTCACATTTTATGATGTCTTCACAGTTTTCTGGAGCTTCTTCAATTACCTCGGAGTCGTCTTCTTCACATTCTATAATGGATTCACAGTCACAGGATTCACAGTCACATTTTGACTGGTCACATTCCAGAACAGATTCGCAGTCGCAAGAATCACAATTTCCCTCGTTGCAGTCTGCGTGGTCTTGAGAATCCTCCTCTTCAGAGTCGTCCTGTTCGCTGTCTATAATGGAATTGCAGTCGCATAGTTCGCAGTCACAGTTTATTTGCTTACAGTCTGCAGCAGATTCACAGTCACATGAGGTACATTCTTTGTCACAGTCGGCAAGAGAGTCACAGGAAGTTGCAGAATCATCTGCAGATTTTGTAAGAGTATCACAGGAAACTGCTCCTGCAGTAATTAAACTTGAGATCATTAATATAGAAAAAATAGATCCCAGAATTTTTGCAATTGATTTTCCATTTGAATTCATTTTTATTCCTCCGATTAGTTCCTCTGATTTCATCTGATCTTGCTCATCTGACTTGAGAAGACCTGGAACTAAAAGCCATCCATTCAATTATATATATAAGAATACTTACATTAAGAGCATTATATAAAAATTTATAAAATTTGTTTAACACTTTATAAACCCAAAAAAAGGAGTAAAAACGCATTTAAAGCTTTATAATGCTTTATTCATTTTTACAATTATTTTATATGTTTTGAGGTAGAAATCGGCTGACTTTAGTAAGATCGATAGATGCCCTTCACTTTAGTGAAGGGAGTAGTCACTAAATGCTGACAATAGGTTTTTGTTAATAATTGTTGCTACTCTTCAAGCTGCTTTAATAATATCTTTCCTCATAAATCTAAACATATTAAATAATTTGCTTAGATATCGGTAGACTTCCTTGGTGAGATTCTTTCTTCTGAAAATAATTATAGGGTGCTTTAAAGCAGCAGCATTAATAGCTTTAATATATTTTAATGGCAACAATATTCAGCAGATGACAAAAGGAATACTTATTGCAGGGACCCACAGTGGGGCCGGAAAAACGACAGTCTCCATGGGTATTATGGCTGCTCTAAAACACAGGCAGCTAAAGGTCCAGCCTTATAAGGTAGGGCCTGATTATATCGATCCTTCTCATCACACTGCAATTTGCGGGCGTCCCTCACGAAACCTGGATACATACATGATGGGTACCGACGGAGTTGGACAGACGGTAGCCCGGACGGCTGCAGATGCGGATATTGTGGTAGTAGAAGGAGTTATGGGACTCTTTGACGGAATCGACTCTACCGAGGTCGCAAGTTCCGCACATGTTGCAAAAACACTTGATCTACCTGTAATTCTGGTGATTAACGTGCATGGCATGTCCAGAAGCGCCGCAGCCCTCCTGAAAGGATATTCTGAGTTCGATCCTGAAGTCAGGGTTGCAGGCATTATTCTGAATCAAGTAGGCAGCACAAGGCATGCGGAACTTGTAAAAAATTCGCTTCCTAGGAATATACCTGTTGTAGGAACGATCCCGAGAAGAAAAGATATCGAGGTTCCTTCCAGACATCTTGGGTTGTATATGGCCCATGAAAAGGATTATAATACTGAGGAGATGGCAGCTTTCATCGAGGAGAATGTTGATCTTGATGCCGTGCTTGAACTTGCTGAACCCTGTTCTGTGCCGGAGATCAGGAAAATACAAAGACCAGAGGCAGATCTCAGGATAGGAATTGCTAGGGATCCGGCTTTCTGTTTCTACTACCATGATATGTTTGACGCTTTCAAGGATCACGGAGCTGAAATTGAATTTTTTAGCCCGATGGCAGGAGAGGTTCCGGATGTCGATGGAATTTACTTCGGAGGAGGGTATCCCGAACTTTATGCAGAAAACCTTGAGAGATCCGAAACTACCCGGAAACTTAAAGGCCTTGCAGCCGACGGCTTGCCCATTTATGCCGAATGTGGCGGTCTGCTTTACCTTTGCGGGAGATATGAGGTAGAGAACAGGATCTATAAGCTTGCAGATATTGTGCCTGCAAACACACGCATGACAGACCGGCTCAAAGCCCTCGGATATACCGAAGCTCGCTCTCTGGATAAAAACTTCTCTTCTCATAATATCAGAGGTCACGAATTTCATTACTCTCTTACAGAATGCGACCACGATGCAAAGTTTGCATATGAAATGCTGCGAGGAAAAGGCATACAAGACGGTTTTGACGGTCTTATCGAGCACAACACCCTGGCAGGTTATATGCATTCCCATCCTGCTACCTTTCCGGTGGAAAAATTCGTTGAGAAATGCAGGGAATACAAAAGAAGGTAAATAGAGATAAAATAAAGGTTAAATGTAAGAAAAAAGACTCAGCACCAGTTAAAGATAAAAGTTCAATATAAGGCAAAGACTCAAACCGGTTAAAGATACGGGGTAAGTGCAGTTGCTTGCTTTGCAAGCAACTTTTTAATTTTTAGAACCTATATTCACTTATTTTTCTAGAGATTTTTAAAGTTTGCCCAGAATTTTTAACGAGTTTCTGCAAGTTTCTATAAAATTCTCTGTGGAAATTTTCAGTCTCAATAGCATGGTCGCTGAAACTATTATCCGGAATTTACAAAAAATACTTTCATTCTGTCAGGCTAAGATTAATAAAGAAGAATAGATGAAGAATAGGTAACTTTATGAATATTAGAGCAATTTTACAGAGTAGCTTTTTTGGAGTAAAGATAAACACGCAGGAAGAATAAGCTGAATCAGAATAAATCTATAGAGATACTCAGATGAATTATTGAGCCTGTCTGAAACTTTTACATGAACAGCTCGGGATAACAGCTTGTACTCAACGCTTTGTTTACTTACAAAGGAGGGAATAAAATGAGGTTCTTATGTCCACTCATTGTCGTTAACAATATAGAGGCTTCCAGAAATTTTTACGAAAAAGTCCTTAATCAGAAGGTACAATGTGATTTCGGTGAGAACGTATCATTTGAGAGCGGCTTTGCAATACACTTGAAATCCCATTTTTCGGATTTAATAGGTATAAACAAAGATGACATAGCTCAAAAATCAAATAATTTTGAACTATATTTTGAGGAAGACGATTTGGATAGTTTCCTTCAAAAGTTGAAAGGCATGGACTCCATGGAATATGTGCACGAACTAAAAGAACAGCCATGGGGACAGCGGGTTATCAGGTTCTATGATCCTGACATGCACATCATTGAGGTTGGTGAGCCCATGGAAAGCGTGGTAAAAAGATTTTTAAATAAAGGTATGTCAATTGAAGAAACCGTAAAGCGAACTTTAATGCCAGAAGAGTTTGTCAGACAATATCTGTAAACGATGCAAGGTATTCTGAATTATAAAGCCCCTTTTCATTCTCATTTCTTTTTTCTTTTATCTTTTCTTTTACCATTTTATTTTCTGTCTCTTTTCCTTCTCCCTTTCCAGTTTTTCTCTCCTTTTTTCTCCTTTACGCTTTCCTGCGCCTTTGATTCTTCTGCTCCTGCTTTTCTTTCCTTCTTTTGTTCCTCTACGCTTTCTTGCATCTTTCCTTCTTCTTTTCCGCTTTCCTTTTCTTGCTCTTTTCCCTTTTCCCTTTCTTTATTTTTCAGATATATCTTCTTCTCATAATACGCGAGAGGATGATTGATTTTTTCACATAACCTATCTTTTCCTACGCAGTTGCCATAGGTTCTCATGGTATCACATGCAGGAGGCTTGTATACATTCCCTGTTGCACCTGCAATGTGCTCTATCTGGTAAAGGGTCTTTTCTGCGTCAAAATCAGGGGAGATATTAAAGAGATTAAGTATCTCATCCACGGACATGCCTACGCTGAGCAGGAATGAAGTCATGGCAAACCGCATAGAATGGGCAAGATTCACTCCGCCCTGTACGTTTGCAAGGGCATGTGATATGCAGGGGGGAAAAAGTTCAGGTTTCACTGTCCCAAAGTCCGTTACTCCAAATTTTTTCTTCTGGATCTCAAACTGGTCCTTTATTTCGGCAACATAAGGGGCACAGAAACGTGAAATCTCGGCAGGAATTTCAGGAATTGGAAATGACTGTTCAATACGTTCCCTTATAGCTTCTTCAAGAAGCCTTGCAAATTCTTCTTTTGTAATTCTTACCTCTCCAGCCCTGAGCTGGCGATTTGTCAGTTTCCAGGCAGGATCTTTCAGGGAATTTGAAAAGCGGATATAGTCCGTAAAATGCATACTGAAATAGGAATCTCTGAAGCCGGCTGAAATTTCAAAATCTTCCCCGAATTTAAGCAAGAAAGCCGGAGTTTCATTTCTCAAAAATGTATAGGCAGCTTTGGCTTCTGCCAGAGCATAGCGCCTGGTAAAGAGCTGATCGTCCACACAGGCAACCAGTATTCTTGCAAAAGGATAGGAGAGAAGTTCCGAGAGAATCTGGGCTTCTCTGGAAACAGGTGGCTTTTTAATTTCCCCTTCCAGAGCTTCTTTTACCCTTCTTACCCCTCTAGCTCTTGCAGCCCGGTAGGCCCAGGAATTAAGCAGACTATCCAGGGAAATCCCCAAATTCTCAACATGGATAGATGCTTTTGAGATAAAAGGGTAATATGCGAGTTTGTCAACCTGCATGGATTATTCCGACTCGATTCTCGGAGCCAGGAGATAAGAAATCCTACCTGCACCATTTGCAATTTCGAAATCTATGACTATCGGGAAATCTTTTCCAAGGGAAAGAGTTACCTCATTGACTTTATTCGTAGGCTTGACTATATCGGTCAGATAATCCAGAGAGAAAAGTGAACAGGCTTCACCTGCCTTCAGGTCGATCAGCTGATCCCTGCCCATCTCCAGGCGAACCTGGTCTGTATCACCTTTTGCTTCCATATAGAAGGTATCATCAGAAACCCCCATTAGCAGATGGTCACTTATTTTTTCTGCAGCTTTCACAGCACGCCTGAGGTCAGCTCCATTCAGGACAACTTTTGCAGGCAACTCTAGCTGGGGAACTCTTGGTTCTGCCCGAATTGTAGAAGGATCGAGAAGAGAAAGTGTATAAGACAGCCCTCCGACATCAATCAGGAGTTTATGATTCCCTTCTTCAAGTTCCATCCGGACTATGTCGTTCTTCTCCGCAATTCCCAGCAGGTCCATAATCTTGTTCAGGTCTATTCCTATTTCAGATTCATCAGCACTATATTCATCGAAAGCGGATGATCCAAGCTCAAAAATTCCCATTGCGACATTGGCAGGATCAACGGCTTTTACCGAAATACCTTCCGGCTTTATTTTAAGTCTGACCTCATCTATAATTACAGCCAGTGCGGCAATCGCGTCTCTCAGAAGCTCTGCATTAATTGCTGCCTTGAACATAATTCTTCTCCAATAAATAAATCTAATCTTAAGCTCTTTATTACCTTTGGGATATATAAATTTCTTTACAGATTCGGATGTCCTCGCTCTATTTGAGGACCAATTTTCCGGCTAAAATCAAATGGGTTTCTGAAATCGGAAAATTACTAGATTCAAACTCCCGGCAACTATATAAATCTTGGTCAGAAAACAGGGCGGCTTCAGGCTCTGTTTGAAGCAGAAAGGAAGCTGTAGCCTGATAAATCTATAAATCTATTTTTTCCGGGAAACATATTTTTCAAGGGTGGATAGAAGAACAATTAAACTTCAGTCGTATTCTCTCCAGGTAAATCCACATTTCGTGCATTTGAAGAATCGGGTTTCGGATTCATCAGCAGACCTGAGCTGTCTGAGCCACCAGAATGCAGTGTTATTTCCACACTCCGGACATCTTGCATTTGTTGTTGGCAGACCTGAAGTCTGTTCACCTTCCAGAACCACTACTTCGCGGTCATCGATCTTGGCTTTGGAAACAAAATTTTTTTTATTGCCTTTTATAGGTATTATGTTCCCGCATTTCCTACACTCAAAATTGCCGTTTTTAGGAAACATCATACTTTTGCATTTTGTACAGAATTGCATTAATATCACTTTTAGCGTCATTTATAATTTTGTTGTGATCAAAAGCTAATTCAGGAATGGAATCAAGCTCAAAAAGATCGACGGAATCTGCATCAGAACCTGATTTTAGCTCTCCTGATCCTTTTGCGAGGTAACATACCGAAACCGTATGCCCTCTGGGGTCGCGGTGTGGGTCGGAATAGACACCTAAGAGTTTGATGATCTTTACTGAGAGGCCTGTTTCTTCAAAAGCTTCCCTAGCTGCTGCGTTTTCTGTGCTTTCCCCAATTTCTACGAAGCCGCCGGGAAGGGCAAATTTTCCCTGATAGGGGGGATTTTTTCTCTTCACGAGCACAAGCCTGTTTTTAAAGAGGATTACTGTATCAACGGTTAAACTAGGAGTTTGAGGTTTCATAAAACGCCTTCGTATTATTTTCAGGGAGATCTCTTTTTCCGCCATCAATCCCTTTCTGAATTAGCTTTTCCAGCAGGAGTGCCAGAATAAAATAATATTATTATTGTGCATAACGTAGAAACTCGTCATCGTATTTCAATATTGACATTGTAAGTCAAGTTTCTGTCAAGCAGAAAAATTCCTTATGCAGTAGCTTCTCTTAAATGTTTCTCTTTTATCGAAACAATAAGTTTCTATCTTATTCTTGAAACTTTTTGATTTTTACGCTTTTATATAAATGAGAACATGTTTGTAACGTTATTCTTCTATAATAGGAATCTATTATCTTATTTGCAGGCTCAATCACTCTTTATGAGTATCCTAACGGAGGTAATAATTCTACAGCTTATAGGTAAAGAAAGTAAAATCCATAACCTTTGAATTCCTTACTATTAATAACTATGAACTATTCAACTTATTAGAAACTTATATGGAAATCTATTAATTATTTTAAATGATTTTACATGCCACTTTCCGAAAGTTTCATAATTTGCCTGAGGCTTTTCTGAGCCTTCAGAAACAAAACCTAGAATTAAGCTTTACCTCTGGCAAAAAGGTGCGTGAAAAATGATTGAAAGTATACTCTGGCTCGCAGTCGGGTTAATGGTTGCGTCATCCGTCATCCCCAGAACCCTCAGGGTTCGTAAACTGGTAGGAGGGATTGGATGGGGTGCATTTTCCATCCATTGGAGTTATCAGCCTCTCCATTATCTCGAGATCCAGGACTATGCCAATGTGCTCCTCACAATAGTGGTAACGCTGTTTTGTCTACTTGTAGCGTATATCATGTGTCGGGAGTATAGAAATGGCCCTTTTTATATAAGAAATAATAGAGAAGTGCTGCATTCGAAGTTTTCAGTTCAAGGTGAAGCGGATTCCCTTGATATAACCTCAATGCTTACCAGTGCCAGTGCACTTGGAGCTCTAGTTTATTTCCCATTTGCGAATTTCACCTCTCTAAATACCTGGATTATAGGAAGAGTCACCTCCCAGATTCTCTGGGTTCTTCAGTACTTTGATATTCCTGCATATATGAAAGACTGGAATATGATAACACTTAATGGATACACTGTTGAGATAATACTGGCCTGTACTGCAATTGAAAGCATTGCCCTTTTTATGGGGCTCATAGGTGCAGTGAGAGCTCCCTTTAGCCGCCTGGCTATGGCTTTTATCGCGTCCGTGCCAGTTATCTACATACTTAATCTTATCAGGGATATTTTCGTGGTAGTTGCTTATGGGGAGCAATGGTTTGGAGCTGACAGTTTCATAATAGCACATAATTATATTGCAAAGGCGGGCTCAGGCATTGCCCTTTTTGCAATTTCGTATGTGGTGCTTCGTATTCTGCCCGAACTATTCGGAATGATTGATGGTCTTTGGGTCATATTTTCTCAAGAATTGAGATCCCTTCTGCACAGATCCGGGGGGGATTTAAGCTAATGCTTGCAAAGGGCTCAGAACCCTGGCTTTTTACTGCTGCACTTGTAACCATAGTGTTTGCAGTCCTCTCCAGGGCAATGAACAGCTCCCATCTAACTCACGCTGCTTACATAGCAATGGCACTGACTTTCTTTATGGTTCTTTTCTTCAGAGATCCCGAAAGAAAGGTGGAAGTTTCGGACACTTATATGGTTTCCCCGGCCGACGGCACTGTCATAGACATTCGAGGCCGGAAAGTCTGTATCTTCATGTTTCTCCAGAATGTACATGTAAATAGAGCTCCAATTTCGGGAAAGATCAGGGAAATTACTTACAGGAAAGGAGGATATCTTCCTGCTTTCTGTAAAGACTCTGAAAGAAACGAAAGAAACGAGTTTATTATTCACAGCAAGTATGGGGATGTCAGTGTCACGCAGATTGCAGGCACTATTGCCAGACGAATTGTTTCCTATCCTCGAGTAAATGACATTATCGAGCAGGGACAGCGCATTGGAATGATTCGTTTTGGGTCAAGAGTTGACGTAACGATTCCTCATGACTTTGAAATCATAGTACGGAAAGGAGAGCGGGTACTTGCAGGCAAGACCATTATAGCAACAATAAAAAATGACAGGGATTTTTGAACATGAACGTATTTCAAATGTTAAGGCTCCCGGACCTGGTCTCTCTCTTGAACCTTATCTGCGGAATTAGCTCAATTGCGGTAGCTGCCCAGGCTACAGTCCAGGTTGCCACATCTCAAACTGCGGCGGCCCAGAATGGATTTTCCCTGGCTTTGATCTTACTTCTTGTTGCAGCAATTGCAGATGGAGCGGATGGATACATTGCCAGGCGATTTAAAGGAGGAAATCTTGGGGAACAACTTGACTCCCTGGCAGATGCAGTTTCTTTCGGGGTCGCTCCTGCTCTTCTCATATATCTACAGTTCGGGCAAGTAAACCCTGTAGTCGGAGAACCGGATCCTCTTATCGCGATATTTCCGGCTTTTTATGCCGTTTGCGGTGTGCTCAGGCTTGCTCGTTTCAATTCTGTAGCTTCCTGTAAAACAAGCTTTGAGGGCCTTCCCATAACTGCAGGCTGCATCATGCTTGTTACATACATGCTGCTGAACGAAAATCTTGTCAGAATAGACTTTCTTTTAGCGCTCACCCTTGGTCTCTCTATTCTTATGGTAAGCTCGGTAAACTACCCCAAGATCAGGAATGTCAGGGTTCTTGCATTTATATCTTCTATTTTCGGGATAACTATATTTCTCTACCTGTATAATGTCGAATATATGCGAATTTTCTCAATCCTGCCTTTTATCCTTATGTTGATATACATTTTTTCTCCATTTTTCAAGATCCCTCTATTAAATAATCTGGGTAGCAAGGAGTATAGGAACAAAGGATTGAGCGCCAGGAAGGAAAAAAATTAAAATCGGTTCACTTTAGTAAGACACTGACTAACGAATTCCAGGAAGGGAGAGATTTATTTGGTCCAGGAAAAAATAACTGACAGAGATAATGCACTCTTTGAAGCAGGAATTAAACTCGGAGCTCTTTACCATCAATTCACGGGCTCTCCTGTAAACTTGAACACGGTCTCAAGCCTTGAAATGGCTATCCAGGAAAGCATTTCAGTTCAGCCCTATGTAGAAGAAATCTCAGTAAAAATTGATAGGGACATGCTGAGAAGTAGGCTGAATAATGAATTTGGTTATTCCGAACTTCAGGGTACCATGCTTAAGGTAAAGATAACCGTAAGGTACGGTTCTTCAAAGATAAAAGTTGGAATGGAGTATGACCCTGAACTTAATTACCCGTTGATGAAAATTCTAGAAATTAAAGAGACAAATGTTTGAAACAGCTAATACTGGAAATTGAGAAGACAAACGTTTGAGACAGACAATTCTGTAAAAAATAAGCCGTAAAGAAAGAGGCTTTTAAACTTCATTCTTTACAGTCTCAAAAGCCCTGATAACTTTTTCGTTCTGCTCCGGAGTCCCGACTGTTACCCTGATAAAAGTGTCTCCTGCCCCCCTGAAGGAGTCACAGGAACGTACAATAATTCCTTTTTTCAGGAGGCTCTGTGTAACAGCTTTTGCTTTTAAAGGAGCAACGTCTACAAGTACAAAGTTTGCCTGAGAAGGATAAGCCGTAAAAGGAATCTTTTCTTTCAGATATTCTCTGCCCACTCTTGTGATTTCTATGCTCTTTCTCAGGTGGTCAACATCCGAAAGGGCAGCTATTCCTGCTTTTAACGCCGGAAGGCTTACTGAGAACGGAGTTGCTGCCTTTATATACTCTTTTGCCAACCACTCGGGCATGATTCCGTAACCTAGCCGTAGACCTGCAAGCCCGAATGCCTTGGAAAAGGTTCTGCCCACAACAAGATTATCGTATTCCCTTACAAGTTCAGCAAGGTTCCTGTCCGCAAACTCGACATATGCTTCGTCAACGAACACAAGAGCTCTTGTATTTTCAAGGATTATCCTCAAATCGTTTTCAGGAAGGAGATTCCCAGAAGGATTATTGGGAGAGCAGAGGAAGATTATTTTTGTCCTTTCTGACTGAGCTTCCAGAACTTTTTCAAGATCAAGTGAAAAATCCTGTTTTCTCCTGACAAAAACCGGTTTTCCTCCGCATGCCCTTGCTGGCAGCTCGTAATAGGCAAAAGTCGGAGTAGGAACTATGACCTCATCTCCTTTTTCAATGATCAGCCTGCAAAGCCCATCAAGAAGCCCATCCATTCCCGGTCCTGAGGCTATGAGGTTTGAAACCGGAAAACCTGTGTATTTCGAGAGAGCTTCCCTGAGTTCTATAGCATCCGCTGAGGGGTAAATATTTGCGCAGGGAGCTGCATCCACCATCGCCTGAACAGCTTTCGAAGAGGGTCCAAGCGGGTTTTCATTTGAGCCAAGTTTGATGATCGAAGCTGGATCAAGCCCGTAAGCAGAAGCTATTTCTTCAATGGATTTTCCTGGAACGTACTCTGCAATATCAAAGATCTCTTTTTTTATAAGTTCAGGCTTGCTCAAGAACATCAACTACCATATCGATCTGTTCTTTCGTAATCACAAGTGGAGGAACCAGACGGAGCACAGAATCCGAAGTACAATTTAATAGCACGCCACATTTCCTTGCAAACTCTACAAATTTGCTGCACGGATATTTTATCTCGACTCCTATCATAAGGCCTTTACCACGGACTTCTACAACGTCCTCCCTGTCCATGTTCCTGAGTTTCCCCATGAAGTAAGCCCCGTTTTCTTTCGAGCGCTTAAGGAGCTCTTCTTCGCGAATTGCTTCGACCGAGGCAAGTGCGGCTGCACAGGCAAGTGGCCCGCCTCCGAAGGTAGAAGCATGCTGTCCGCGCCCAAAGCTGAGTCCCTCCCTAGCTGCGATAGCACCCATTGGGAAGCCTCCTCCTATTGCTTTTGCCATGCTCATGATATCAGGTTCCACGCCGAATTGCTCTTTACAGAACCATGTGCCTGTCCTTCCAAAGCCTGTCTGCACTTCGTCAAAGATAAGGAGGGTTCCGGTTTCGTCACAGATTTCCCTGACCTCTTTGAGGTAATAGGGATCCGGGATATTTACTCCGCCTTCGCCCTGAATGGGCTCAAGAATAACGGCTGCCGTATTTTCCGAAATAGCCTGCCTGATAGCCTCAGCATTGGAGTACGGGACGAAAGTGGTCTCGGAACTTACGGGAGGCATGAAAGGGTCCCTGTACATGCTCTTGTGGGTTACGCTGAGTGCTCCTATAGTCCTGCCGTGGAAGGAATGTTCAGCTGCGATGAAGGCGCTTTTTCCCGAAGCCACGCGGGCAAGTTTCATTGCAGATTCAACAGCTTCAGCGCCTGAGTTACAGAAAAAAACACGCTCCATACCTGTTATTGAGACCAAGGTTTCTGCAAGCTCGGCCTGAATTTCAGTATAATAAAGGTTGGAGACGTGCATCAGTTTCTCAGCCTGAGCCTGGATTGCTCTGACAACCCTCGGGTGGCAGTGCCCAACATTGTTTACTGCAATCCCTGCTACGCAGTCAATATATTCTTTTCCATAAATATCCCTGACAATTGCTCCCTTCCCTTCTGAGAGTACAAGGGGCTGGCGCCCATAGGTCTGCATGACGCATTTTGAATCTTTTTCTATGATTGAATCATATTTTGCCTGTAGATCCTCAGGCTCTGAGACAATCTCAGATTTTATAATATTCTCTGTCAACTGAATTCCTTCCTGAAATTTGTTCATTTTAACTGATCGAAAAATCTGGCGAATAAAGTTTGGATTATCTTGAATATGTCAATCAAGAAATTCTAATAACTTGAATTAGATATGCTATTGAAATCCTGGGAAATATTCTCTCTGAGTATTTAAGAGATTTGCAATTAATCTCACGTTTGAGTTTCAAAATCGAATTTCACAATCTAATTCCGTGGTTGAATATTATAATTAAAATTCAAAGCCCGACTCCACATTTAATCATTTTTTTATTTTATTCAGAGTTCGGTTTTCTCCAGAATCCAGATAATTCCCTGATTCCCTAAGAATGTTACTGCTCCTTCTCAAAAAAAAGATGTTTTCCCACAATTTTTTGTCCCTGGGGTATGAGCTTACATTCTGCAGAGGCAGAATTTGACGCATTTGGAATTGAAATTAAGAAAAAGGCTATGATTAAAGAAAATTCCAGATTTTTCAGGGTATCAAAAACTCGATACTGCTGGTCGAACTGATGTCTCAGGTTAATTCCTGATTATTCTCCGGATTTTTGCTCCTTTCTGTAAGCCCTGGCTCCTGTGAAGCGTCTGCTTCTTTCCAGTGCTCGGGCTCTGGCAGTTTTTCGTTTTCTACCAGGCACAAAAATACTTCCGGGATTCGCGCTTGATTTAATAGGTGAGTTCTCTTCTACCTGATCTGCTACTTTGATGGGTTCTGCCGGAGGTAAGTTTTCAGGCAACTCACGCTTTTCTCTCATGAATACTTTCCCTAAAGCGTTGACCTCTGCAAGAGCGGGCTTTTCTGCGGCGTCCCGTAAGAAAGACACTCCTGAAGGCGCTTTTATTGTGCCGTCTACCCTTGCATTTTCATGCAGTATTACTGAGTCGGCTTTTATTCCGCCAAAAATCCGGCTATTCCGACCGATCTGTACAGATCCTTTTGAATAAAGATTGCCATAGATAGTGCTGTTTTCCCCTATGTTGACCTTGCCTTCTGAGTAAATGCTCCCTTTGAGGGTAAGATTTTCCCCTGTGTCAACGGCATGTGCCCTGATATTTCCTGTTAAATGGCAGTTGTTCCCGATTATAGTTTCCCCACCAACATTAATAGTTTCAGGGGAAAGCTTTGCATCGGCAGGTATAATCAATATATTTTCACCAAGCTCCCTTATTTCAAAGTCCTCATCGTCTTCGGAATCTTCAAAGAGCTCTTCTACAGCCTTTTCGATTTCTTCGCCTTTACCAAGGCGCATCATTTCCTTTATGTAAAGGAATAAAAATATGATTACAGGGACTGGATTCCTTACCACTATCCATCCTTTGGCTTCGAACCCTCCTCGAATTTTAACTTCTTTTCCTACGTCAAGATCCCCTTCTACGAACAGCTTCCCATCAATTGTTACAAATTCTCCCAGATAGGCGTTTCTGCCGACCTCCACCTTGCTTCCCAGCTTTGACCACATGTCAACTCTGATGTCAGAACTAGCCGCGATATCCCCGGTAACGGTCACTCCTTCTCCCATTATAACTGTATCGCCGAATATGCTGTATCCAATATTAGAGTGATTGCCGACAATAACGTCTCCCTTGACTGTAATCCTGTTTGCTTCGACTCTGGTGTTATCTGGAACCAGGAAGTACTTTAGAATTTGTTCTGGCTCTGGAATAGTGCTCACTCTCCGGGAAACTGCTATCTCTTTAATCTCTGGATTTCAGGGTTGAAACTGCTCTTTTAAAGGGCTTTTTTATGAGTAGTATTCATTCAAAAGTTACTATCTAACATATATTCTTATTCATTTTATTCTTTCATAGGATATTTCATCAATATAAATAGCGTTTTATATACTGTATTTAACTATATGTAAATTTGTGTAAAACTTAAAGAATTCAATCCTCAGCATAAAGTTTTATATTTATTTTCCTTTTTCTGCGTCTATTTTATATCTTGAAAGATTCTTTTTGAAATTTCGGGTTCATTTTTCTTTTTTCGAAGCAACTCCTGCTCTTACATCTACAGCTGCCCCGCTGTCAAAAGCCATAATTTCTGCAGGAGATAGAAGCAATTGCCCTGTTGCGAGCAGTCTGTCAGCTTCATCTATAACGAGTACCTCTTCGCCTGCCCTCAGTTCAGGATCAATTTCAACTACATGTTTTATAAAAGCGGTTTTACCTTTCTCTACAAAAGGAGCAGCTTCCTCCGAGACTACGACCCTGAGCCTTTTTCCCGGCAAAAGCTTATGGACAACGGAAGCACCTTCAATACTGAGGGTAAAAAAGCCATCCTTTGCTCTTGCCGTAGCTATACGCTTTCCTGAATGAAGGACCTGGCGTATTCTTTTTGTCCTTGATAACTGGAATGTTGAGCCGTCAGGAAAGAGTTCTTTTCCTATGCCTTTTCCGAACTGATAATCCGCAATCATGCGGACTCTGGTAAGTCTTTCGGTGTTACTATTCATGGGACTAGGTAATATGTGCAGACCTTAAAGCAATTCCGGTTATTCCAATCTTCCGGATTTGTACTGAAGGTAATACGCGCTTCAGGCTGCTCAAAATTCTCCTATAAATTTTTGCCTCAAATTTTTCCAACATGATGTATATTTTTAGTACATTATCCCCCGCTCGAGAATACTAAGTTTCCTTCTTTAATCTCGCTCTTTATCCTGCTGACATCGTTTGTTCTTTTAACCTTCCTTCTTTATTATCTTTTATCATGAATTTTTTGTTTTCATGACTAGCAAAAATATTAAGAAGTAGGAGCACCAATCTATTAACTGGTTTATGAAAATTAGAATGTGCATATGCTAGGAAATTTAAACTGCTTGTGGTCTCAAGAAGGCAAAAGAGGGAATTCCCTTGATAGTTCGAAAAAATATCTCTATTGACCAGTCCTACGTGGATAAATTAAAACCCTTTCTGGAGAAAAATAATGGAAATTTAAGTGCGGCAATAAGGGATGCTATCGAAACTGCTTCTCTCTCTCTGGCTGGAAGCACCGTTGAAAGTGGGGAAAAGGACTCAGGTAAGGTTTCACAGAATGCTGAATTCCGTAACAAGTTGATTGAGGACGATGAATTCCTTCTTGTTCATCATACGCTGCTTGAATGGCTTATAAAGAAGACTTCAGGGTTATTAATTGATGAATCCATTGTATATGAAATAATCAATCCTTATAAAATAAAACGGATCTCTGACATTGTCAGTTACATAAACTCGCTCAACGAAAAAATGGGCTGGAAAATTAAGGTTGATGCAGAATATAGTCAGGATTCGGAACCGGAATCTGCAAGTCTTACTCTCTCTAACGGGAACCCCTACTTCAGGGAAATTATGGCTCACAACCTGGCTCTTTATCTGGCAAAACAAATGAAACTGGATGTTCAGGGTCTTTTCTGCAAATCAAATGTGACAAAGATTTATTTTAAAAGATTTGAGTTTCTTGATTATCAAAAAGTCCCTAAAGGACTTGATAAATATTTTGGGCAAATGGAGATTGTCTTCCGGGAAATCCAGAAAAAACCGGAGTTCTGGAAAAACCTTATCAAAATCTATAAGCAGCAGAATTATCAGAGGCTCAGCATAAACAGAAAAACTTTCGAGGCTTTTGTCTCAGGGGATCTCCCATCCTTGGCTGAAATAACAAGGGATTTTGAACTGGATACAGGCAAGCCTCCTGAAGCTTTCACTCTTGCTGAGCATATTATGATTTTCAAAGAAGTTTACCTGACAGACAGCATAGGTAGTGATATTGAAATTTGTACGGTAAAAGGCAGAGAATATGTGAAACTCATTCATGACTATTCTGATAAAAAAGTCTGTGAGATTATTACAAAGTATTATTCAAACATCCTCAAGTCTACTGGCTACCCTTTTACAGTTACTACCAACCCCCATATGATCCTGTTCGTGTTCGGGAAAATGCCAGGTTCCACTTGTTTTTCTGAATTGAATACTCTGGAATCCTGACTTTATCGATTCTCTAATATTCATTAAGATAGATAAATTCATATGTAGGAGTTCCCTATCCTTTTTCATGAGTGATGTAATTTTGCTCTGGGACTGCCCTCTTCTCTTTGAGAAACTATTTGTGGAGTATGGGCTTGAATGCAGTCGTGCGCTCTCAACGTCCCTTGGTACTCCTTACTTTCCTGCCTGCAAGGTTCTGATCCTGCCGACAGGTTTTGCAAATAAACAATATACAAAAACAGGCACAGGACTCGCACGCGGCAAGCAATCCCTCGAAAAATTCGTGAAAAAAGGGGGAACTCTTCTTGTTTTCAGTCCCCTGGTACCGGAATACGAATATGAATGGCTTCCTTTTTCTCTGAAGTATATAATGGAAGAGAACCCATGCACACCTCAGCCTGTAGGTAGTCACGATGCCCAGAAGCTAGTGGAAAACCTTGTCCTTCCTGCAGGATGCGACGGTTACTTTTCAGAGACCGATGCCGATGTCGTGCTCAAGGATGACAAGGGAAGGCCAATAATGGTCGTAAAAGGGATTGGAGAGGGCTTGATTGTTGCAACTACTATACATGAATTCCCTGCAGCCGGATTCTTTAAGTGCAGGGTTGAATGTACAAAAAAAGTGAAAGCCTGAAATAAAAAACAGGATAAAAACTAGAAAAGGTCATAGATTTAGGCAAAAACCAAAAAATGTCATAAACTTAAACAAATACCAGAAATAAACATAAGTTAACTCTCAATAAAATAGACATTTACACGCAATAAACAGCCACAGCCGGCAGTCGGTTTATTAACTCTCACTTTATTTTTTTTACATTTTTGTCCTTTTTATACTGATTCCCGAGTTTTTGTATTTCCTCAACTTCGTTCTCCAGTTTAATTACGAAGAATCCGAAGCAGGGCTTTATAAACTGGAATATAATATCAGTTCTTGAGAAGCCAACAGGGGATGTCATACCAAGCAAGGTAATACCTTTACCTTATACCCACCAGGCACAAGGTATACGTCCTCAGAATGCTCTTTAATGTAATTTTCGCATTTTTTGGAGTTGCATTTTTCAGGAGAATTTCATATCTGTATTCTCTTAAGCACGCCATTCTGCACCCTTTATGTCCTTATATCAGCTCCAATGCTCTAACAGCCATTAATCCCTTAATTAACTGCTATTATTTTCATAAATTAAAATATAAAAAAATAATATATTAGGCATTTCATTCTGAAAAAGGGTTATAAGATTCTGTAAAGATTCTGCAAACCGTTACCTGATCCAGGTTATTCTATCCACTCTTCCTATATCGTCTCAGACACCAGATGATAGAAAATGGGAATAAATATCACCTGGAAGAGTAAGAGGTTTAAACCTGATGTCAACAATTTAATATATAAATTATTGATAAATGGGCTCTGTAGAAAACCTACTTAATCGTCATTAATAGACTTAAAGTTCTCAGCAAAATTGAATCAGGCAATTCAGTTTTAATTTGTTAAGATTGGTTATTTCAGAGGATTTCTACAGAGCCGATAAATGGGAGCGGCTAAAATTATATTCTGGAAAAATTGAGATAAGACTTGCTATGGAATTTTAAAACTGAAATAATATTAAAATTAGATTTTAAGAGAATGAAACCTGGAAACATAAACTGGCTGAATTAAAGTATTATCCTACTTTTAAGAATTTATACCAAAGCTTTAATTGCAAAGGTTGAAATTAGGATTAACCCTACATTCTTAAAGATAAAACCTGTTAGAGATGAAATTTAATGACTGGCGCAAAAGTGCTTCTTATGATGGGATGTCCTGAGGTCCCAATTCAAACAAGTATTGCCCTGTATCTTTCCCACAAGCTCAATAAGTCAGGATTTGATGTGACTGTTGCTGGGAATAATGCCGTAATCAAGCTTGTAAAAGTTTCGGATTTCGATGGCTATTATGTAAAAAAGATGGTAAATCTCGACAAAACCCTGGAGGATATTATTGAGAAAAGATTGGATTTCGATATCTGCTTTGCCTTTATGCACAACGACTCTGGATTGACTTTTGCAGCGACAATGAGCGCCATTTCTAAGGCCAGAATGTACTCTGTAATTTTTGGCAAGAATGCGGAGGCTCTCGAAAGAGCCATTGAGTTCGACTGTGTGAAAATAGTCGCAAGCGATGTTCATAATCCTATCCGGCTCAAGAATAAGCTGGATAAGGTAATTGAGGAGATAGTTAAATGAGCTGTATTGAGCAGATGAAGTATGAAATCCTTCTGCAAAGGATAAGCTTTAAGGAAGCTAGAGAGTACATTGAGAAAAACTCTGATGAGGTTTACTATGTATCCCCTGGCTACAAAATCTTTAAAGATTACTACATAATAGGAGTGCCGCCCATTGCAGTGGGCGCAAAGGGCAATGCTCTGATTTTCCCCTATACAAAGCCCTGTCACGGAAGCTTCGTCCTGAGCATCGAAAATGAGGACAGTGTAAAGGAGATCAACAGGCTCAGGGAGACCGAGAAGGAGATGGGAGCACTCTCACCGAAGAAAGGCAAACCTCCTAAACGCCCCAGAACACCTGCAACCAGTTATCAGGATATGTGGAAAGAATGAAATCCAGGAAACTGCATGTAATCAAGATGACAGAATAATGGGAAAAGTTTCCAAAAATAGAGAAGAGTTGAGATCTCAACATAAGAAAGAATAGGAAATTTAAGTACGGAAGGGAAAAATAGAGAATTTAAGCACGGAAGGGAAAAGGATAGAAAATTTAAGTTTGGAGTGAAAAGGATAGAAAACTTAAGTTTGGAGTGAAAAGGATAGAAAATTTAAGTTTGGAGGGAAAAGGATAGAAAATGTGAGTATGGAAGAAAAATGTCTGGGAAAAAATTCCTCTTATTTTCCTTGAGGTTTTGATAATTATATCTTGTGTTTTCATTCTATTACCAGGTCTTTGACCCTGATTCCGCTTTCTACAATTTTCCCTACGATTTTTCCACCGGTAATTTCTACAGCTTTTGCAGCGTCTTTTTCCGGCAGGATGATAAGGAAGCCCATGCCCATGTTGAAGGTTCTGTACATCTCAAGATCTTCTACCCCGCCTTCCTTCTGAAGGAATTTGAAGATCTCCTGAGGCTCCAGGGGATCGTAGAAATTAAACCCGAGTTTTGTCACTCTTCTCAGTTTCAAAAGTCCGCTGCCTGTTATGTGGGCAAGCCCGTGGACTTCGCATGCCTTGAGGACGTCAAGAATCTCAATGTAAATTCTTGTTGGAGTCAGGAGCTCGTCTCCTATTGTTTTTGAACTGTCATACGGACATGGATCATGGTAAGAGTAGCCGGATTCCTCAATGATCTTCCTTACCAGAGTGTATCCATTGCTGTGAATGCCTGAACTCGGGATACCTACAATCACATCACCTACGCTGACTTTTCCTCCCTCGACAATCTGGTCTTTCCTGACAATTCCCAGGCATGTACCTGCAAGGTCGAAACCTTTAATTATTCCGGGAAGGGTTGCGGTTTCTCCTCCTACAATGGACATTCTGGAGATTTCTGCGCCTTTTACCAGCCCTTCTCCTATCTGGGCGGCAAAGCCTTCTTCATGCTTTTCCACGGCAAGATAATCTACAAAAGCTACAGGTTCGGCTCCTATGGCCAGAAGGTCATTAACATTCATTGCGATACAGTCTATGCCTACTGTGTTCCAGCGCTGCATTTCGTTTGCAATAAGAACTTTTGAGCCTACTCCATCCGTTGTCAGGGCAAGGGCATATTCTCCGAAGTCAAGAAGCCCTGCATAATGCCCTATTCCTGTAAGGGGGGCTCCTATGCCTTTTCGAACGTAGCTGAGCTTTTCAATAAGTGTTTTGACCGTTTTTTCTTCTTTGGCAATATCTACGCCTGAATCTGCGTATGTTAAGTGCTTTTCGCTCATTTCTACCCCTCCCTGCCTATTTTAAAGCTGTTTTTCAATTCCATTTCCGTTATATAATTCGAATTCATCGTGTAGGGTCTTGACTGCGGCAAATGCATCATCTTCCCGCACAACAAAAGAGATATTGTACTGAGAAGATCCCTGGCTGATCATGATAATATTAATCATAGAATTTCCAAGCGCTCCGAAGACCCGCTTTGCTACGCCTGGAGTCCCTGCCATACCTGCGCCTACGACTGCAACCACGCAAACGTTTCTGTCCGAAGTGATCTCTTTTACGATTTCCCGGTTGAATTCTTCATGGAGAGCTTTTAAAGCGGGCTCTAAATGTGTCTCACTGACCACGAAAGAAATATTGGATTCGGAAGATCCCTGGCTGATCATAACTACATTAACGCCTGCCCTCGCAAGTGCTGTAAAGAGCCTGGCTACAGTTCCGACTGCTCCTGCCATCTCTGCGCCTGCAATATTGATGAGAGCTACGTTTTTGATCAGGCTTACAGCTTTCACAACGTGCCGACACTGAAACTTTTCCGCAACCACGAGTGTGCCAGGTAACTCAGGTTCAAAAGTATTCTTAACCCGCACAGGAATATGTTCACGCATAGCGGGTTCAATCGTGCGCGGGTGCAGTACGTTTGCTCCAAAATAAGAAAGTTCCATGGCTTCGGCGTAAGAAATTTGAGGGATAGTCCTTGCTTCTGGTACGATCCTCGGGTCGGTAGTCATGATTCCGCTCACTTCTTTCCAGAGCCAGATCTCATCGGCTTTCAGGGCTGCACCAAGGATAGAAGCTGAGAAATCAGACCCGCTTCTTCCCAGTGTGGTAATGATCCCGTCCTCATTTTCTCCTATAAATCCTGTAACCACTATAATCTGGGATCCGAGTCTGCATTCAAGTCTCTTTTTCACAAGTTCGTAGGTTTTTTCAAGGGGCCTGGCATTTCCGTAATCTGATGAGGTTATAATCCCTGCTTCTCCACCTGTGAATTCGGTTGATGAAATTCCAAGGGAACGGATAGCTCCTGAAACGATTGGAGCAGCTAGCCGTTCTCCATAAGAGCAGATGTAGTCAATTGACCTTGGTGTAAGCTCACCAAGATAGCAGATCCCGATCAGGGCTTTTTCAAGCTCGTCAATGCGGAGGTCAAGAGTCTGGATAACTTCTTTTGCGACGGTTGGGTCATCAATGGCATCCTTCACGGCTTCGTGGTGTTTATTTGTGATTTCTGTTTTAAACTCCTTCACAAGGGCTATTTTGCCTTTTGTTGAGGCAAAAAGTGCATTTTCCAGAAGCCCATCAGTCACTCCACCGAGCGCCGAGGTTACTACCACAATCTGGTTGCCTTCCTCATGATACCTTTTCAAGAGCTGGGCAACATGACGGATTTTTTTCCCGTCCCCAATAGAAGTTCCTCCAAATTTCATTACAATTTTCATGATCGGACCACGTTTTAACATTAACTGGTAATACTTACATAACTGGTAAAACTCACATAACTAGGAATGCTCACACAATTTACTTAAACTGATAATTTAGTTTTAACTTTCCTCATTATTCGGATAAGAATGAATAATAGTCCGGAAATTCTACAGGTCTATAAAGTATATCTCAACAAAATAATTCTTTGTAGAGAGCTATATGCCAGCTCTTTTGCCATTTATATATTATGCTGAGAAGCTGTGTGTATAGGATATGGATACTATATTATAATGTTTGTGTAAAATGAGTTTAGAAATTAAATTTCTGGATAAACAGAAAAACCTGCTGACAAATGTTCTGTAAATTTCGGTTACAGGCATCTGGTAGAAAACAATATATTCAATTCCCGAGATGAATGACTAAAACAGTTGGAGACAGGTGAAGTAATGAAATACGCTGTACTTATAGGAGACGGAATGGCTGATTACCCTATAGAGAAACTGGGCGGAAAGACCATTCTCCAGGCAGCTCGAACCCCTGCTATGGATTATATTGCTGCTCACGGGAAAGCCGGGCATGCAAAAACTATACCTGAAGGTTTTCCCCCAGGAAGCGATGTCGCAAATATGTCTATTCTCGGGTACGATCCGGCGGTGTATTACTCTGGTCGGGCTCCTCTGGAAGCTGCCAGCATGGGTGTGGCTCTTGCACCTGATGATGTGGCTTTCAGATGCAATCTTATTACTATTGAGCATGGAAGAATAAAAGATTACAGCGCAGGGCATATCAGCAGTGAAGAAGCTAAGATTCTCATTGAGACACTTGACGCGGAACTCGGCACAGATGAGTTGAGTTTTTACCCGGGAATCAGCTACAGGCACCTGATGGTTGCCAGAAAGAACCTGGGGGCTGAAACGGATTGTACTCCTCCTCATGACATTACAGGAAAGAAAATTGATAAATATCTGCCCAGAGGAAAGGATGGAGCCTTCTTTTCCGACCGGATCAAAGCGTCTATGATTGTGCTTGAACTGCACCCCGTTAATCTGAAAAGGGTTGAAGGAGGCAAGAATCCTGCAAACTCCATTTGGGTCTGGGGTCAGGGACATGCTCCAGAGTTTACTCCGTTTCAAGAATTGTATGGGAAAACCGGGGCAATAATTTCAGCAGTCGATCTTTTGAAAGGCATTGGAATTTATGCAGGTCTGGATGTAATTGAAGTTGAGGGAGCAACGGGTTATCTGGATACTAATTACGAAGGGAAGGCAAATGCTGCAATTGAGGTTCTTAAAACCAAGGACCTTGTTTTTGTCCACGTGGAAGCTCCGGATGAAGCCGGACATGAGGGAAGTGTTGATAAAAAACTAAAAGCTGTCGAAGACTTCGATAGCCGAATAGTAGCTCCTATCCTCAAGCATGCCCAGACTTCAGACGAGCCCTTTACAATTCTCATACTGCCTGATCATCCAACTCCAATTTCCATAAAGACTCACACTCAAGACCCGATTCCCTTTGCAATCTACAGAACTGACAACAAGGAATCCGACGGAGTACAGACTTTTGATGAGGACTCGGCTAAAAAAGGTTCCCTGGGTCTTGTAAAGGCTTCGAACCTGATAGGAATGCTTGTAAAGGCTAAATAACTGCCTTTCCTTCTTTCTTCATTTTATGTTCTATTTGCTCAGTTCCTTTGAATTTTCCGGAGACTTCCTTCTCTGAATTTTTTGGGACTTTTTTCTCTTTTTTCTCTTTATCATTCAGGTTCTTTTTCATGCCACATTTTTTGAAATTACTCAGGAAAATATATATATCCTTTCTCAATATATTCAGAATAGCACATAAAATTCTGTGTTGTCATTTTAACTTAGGGGGTATTTTAAATATGAGATGGCCTATGAGAAGAACATTTTCAGGTCCTGCATGCTGGGACCCCTTTGAAGAGATAAGAAGAACACAGGAGCGCCTCAACCAGTTATTTGAAGATTTTATGCCGATGGAAGAATGGGGGGGCGGAAGGGTCTATACACCTGCTGTTGACATTAAGGAAGAAGAAGACAAACTTGTAGTCACAACCGACCTCCCCGGTATCAATAAAGAGGATGTTGAAATCAACCTTAAAGAAGACATGCTTGAGATAAGAGCAAAGACCGGGAAGGAAAAAGAGACTGAAGAAGAAGGATACATTCGCCGTGAGAGGGCATACACTCAGTTCTACAGGGCAGTCCGTCTGCCTTCGAGCGTTAAGGAAGAAGGAAGCACTGCAAAAATGGAAAATGGCGTCTTGACAATAACGCTGCCGAAAATGCAGCTTGAAGAGCCGTCAAAGAGAATAGCTATCGAATAATCTTCTCAGAGCGGGAAGATGGACTTTAATGTAATGTAAGGCTGTGGGTGAGACTCACAGCTTTTTCTTTTTGAATTATTCTGTAAAATTGCCTGTCTTATCCCGATCCAAACCCAATTTTAAACCCAATTTTAGAGTTCTGTCCCGGTTAATCAGCTGAATAGCTGCCCTATATTTTAGACACTAATAAAGAGGTCTCCCAATCCGGTTCCTAAGTTTTATCTCATGGTCTTATCCTATTTTTGGCTTCTGACATGTCGAGTATAATACTCGGAATCAAAACATGGCTCTACATGGATTGAGAAGTGGCCGTTTTTTCCGCAGGTTTCCTTTAACCTGTTTTCTATCTGTGTTGAGATTTCATGTGCATCCACTAGACTTAAATCCCGGTCAACTTCAATATGGACATCTGCAGCCATGGCATTCCCTATTTTTCGGGTTTTTAGATCATGGAAGCCTAAAACTCCTTCGGTGGAGATGAGTATCTCTTCAATACTTCTATAAGTCTCGGAATCAAGCGAAGCTTCCAGCAGTTCATTGAGATTTTTATAAGAGATATCGAATGCAACTTTAAAGATAAAGAAGCTCAGTATAATTGCAGCTACTGGATCAAGCACGACCCACTTTCCTCCAAGAAGGATTGCGCCCCCGATTCCAATCATAGTTCCTATGGAAGAGAAGGCATCAGAACGGTGGTGCCAGGCGTTTGCAATAAGGGCATCGCTCTTAAGTTCTCTGGCAGATGTTATGGTATAACGGTAGAGCCATTCCTTTAACACAATTGAGAGAACTGCCGCAATAAGTACGATTGAACTTGGAGCTGGAAGTGTCTCTCCCCGGAAAAACATAAAAACTTTCTCAAGCCCACCCCAAAAAATTCCAAGCGCCACTACGGCAAGGACAAGCCCAATAAATGCAGCGGCTAAAGTCTCAATTTTTCCGTGCCCGTAATTGTGCGTACTGTCCCCAGGTTTCGTAGCAACCCTTAAACCCACTATTACAGCAATGTCAGTCATGAAGTCGGATAAAGAATGAGTTGCATCAGCAATCATTGCTGAACTGTTTCCTGCAATCCCTGTAACAAATTTAAAACCAGTCAATAAAAAGTTTAAAGCCATTGAAACTTTTGTTACATGGGCTGCTCGGGAGTATCTGGTATCTTCGTCTTCCTCATAACTGAAAAGAGTCTCTTTATTTCTATCTCCAGTACCTTCCATAGTTTCTCATATCATCTTGATTATTGAACAGATTTGAGATATTATATCTTAATATATATTATTATACTATTAAGCCAGAGCATAGGAATTAGCAATGAACAGATATAAAGTTATCTTCCATTGATTAAAGAATTTACAAGACCCTATTTTGGTTTTTGTAGATTAACTTTACTTCTAAATTGACAAAAAATTATAAAAGTATTGGCTTTCTTTCCATAAACTGGCAACATTCAGTAAATTTCCAAAATAGCTACTCTCTTCCGAGAAATTAGATACGTAAATATAATATAAATGTCTCTTGCTAATTTTTCTGTCAATTCACATATTTATCTGACTATCAGCTTTTCGTCATCTTTCTGTCCAGTTGCCAATTTGTTAAAATATATATATTCAGCTGACATTCAGCGATAGTGTGGAAATATGTATTTTATTTCCTTGATTCTCTCTTCTTCTTTTCCTTCTACTTCGTCAGGAAATTCATTACTTTTCAGGGCTTCAGCCTGCACAACTTCAGGGTGCTGTTTTAGAAATTCCGTTGAATACTCAGTCGTTTCCTTTGCTGACAACTGAAAAATTTCATCAATTTCTTCCCTGCTAAACTGCCCGTGATAAAGAAGAAGCTGGGTTACTTTTTGTCTGGTAGCCTGAGGCTCGTTCTCATAATCCAGCGAGTAATACAGTTTGCTTATGATAACTCTTAAACTCCAGACTCTACTTCGTTTGTTGTTCTTTAGCTGAAAAGGCTCTTTATCCTTTATTTTTCTTATAATTTCATTCAGGTCATACTGGGTAATGTTAGCACCCCTATTAAATTTGGCTTGCAAGCAGATAAAGGCTCTTAAATCTCTCCTGAAAAAGGTATTATCAGTAAGTAAGGAAAGTAAAAAATTTATGTAAGAATAGAAAGTTGTTAAACCAGAATTCACTGTAACTGAAAAAATAAGGCATCGAAAATATGTGAAAAGCGCGGCATCAGGAAATTGCTCTCATCATCTTTTGCTCAGCTGGGGTAACTCTCATCATCGCCGCAAGACCCATTATATCGGTGGTCTTATTTATGGTTACTGCCTTTACTGCTGCAAATTATTGGTTTAATGGATTACTTCTTGTATCTAAAGGAATAGAATTTAGTTGCTCTTATTTGTTTCAAAGACTTTTGAGGAAAACACTTGAAATTTGAAGCCATAGCCGTTGAGAATATTCCCCTTATACATGCCGGGGACAACCTGCCCTCAATAATCTGTGAGAATATTGAGCTTCAGGACAGGGACATTGTTATCGCTGCCTCGACCGTTGTTGCTAAAGCTGAAGGAGAGATCTTCAGGCTCGAGGATATTACCCCAGGGAAGATATCACTTGAAATCGCAGCACGGGCCGGAAAAGATGCCAGGTTCATCGAGGCTGTACTTTCCCGTAGCAGGGAAGTCCTTGTGGAGAAGCCCTTTATGCTTGTGACAACTCTCTCAGGGCATACCTGTGTAAACGCAGGAATTGACGAGTCAAACATTGAAAATGGATTTTTGCTTTACCCTCCAGAAAGCCCGGATGCCAGCGCTTCAAGGCTTGGTCAGGAGCTCGAAAAGCTGAGTGGGAAAAAATTAAGTGTTATTGTCACGGACACAAACGGGAGAGCTTTCAAGATAGGACAGACTGGAATTGCTATAGGGATTTATAAAATAAAACCTGTAAAACGCTGGATCGGGGAAAAAGATCTTTTTGGAAAAGACCTTGAAATCACGGAAGAAGCAATTGCCGATGAACTTGCAGGTGCCGCAAACCTTCTGATGGGAGAAGGCGCGGACGGGATTCCGGTGGTTGTCATTCGCGGGCTAGATTACTATTGTGATAAGGAGACCTATATAAAGGAAATGTACCGCCCTGAAGAACAGGACATAATTAAAAAAGGGCTCCGCTGCCTGCAAAAAAAGAGTTGAATTCAAGAGGGAAGAACTTCAGAATTCGGGTACCTGCCTCAAGAATCTCAAAAATACCGTTTAAGAATCTTGCAGTATCAAACTATCCAACTAGACTATTCAACTTTTTACTTAGATAGTTTATGGCAAGTTAAATGGAACTCAATAGTAAGAGCTCAATAGTATTAAGATCTGATCATAGTTAGAATCATCTTGAATCTTTCCAGGGCATGAAGTGAGTGAGGTTCTCCAGCAGGCATTATGATCATATCCCCTTTCTCCAGAACATTTTTATTCCCGGAGATGGTGATTTCTGCTTTCCCATCCATTACCTGAACCATGGCGTCGAAGGGGGCAGTATGCTCACTCAGTCCTTCTCCTTTGTCAAAAGCAAATATGGTCACTGTCCCGGTATCCTTACGGATAAGCTCTTTACTTACAACAGCTCCTTCCTGATACTCAATTAAATCTTCTACCTTTGTTGGTCTAGCTTTTAGTTCTTGAGACATCGGTACACCTCTTTCTCCTTACGATCCAAACCGTTAATTTATCTTTTCTGGATAATGAGTTCAGGAGGTTGTTAAGTCCTGTAAGTCATTTCCACCTGAGATCTCATGTTTCAGTTTAAAAGGCATATATTCCACTTCCACACCCGCATCCTTGAAAAACTTAAGTGAATCTGTGTCAGGATAGAAAGTTGCATATACCACTCTTTTGATATTTGAGTTGATAATCATTTTCGTGCAAAGAATACAGGGCTGATGTGTGCAATAAATAGTTGCTCCTGCTATACTTACTCCATGGATTGCGGCCTGGATAATTGCATTCTGCTCTGCATGCACTGCCCTGCATTTCTCTTGTCTCGTGCCTGAAGGGATCTTTTCCATATCCCGAATACATCCGATTTCAAGGCAGTGTTCCATGCCACTGGGTGCTCCATTGTATCCGGTTGAGAGGATTCTTTTATCCCGGACGATCACAGCCCCCACATTATTTCGGAGGCAGGTTGCCCGTTTGCCTACCACGAAGGCAATCTCAAGAAAATATTTGTCAAGGGAAGGTCTTTCTATCATTATTTGTAATGAACAGTAACTGGTATATAGCTGTAACGTTAGAAAATGTGCCATTTTTAAGAGTTAATTTTAAGTGGAATGAACTAACGATATAGAGAAAAATTGGTTTTCAAGAAAGAATTAATATAATCTGTGAGAATACAGAATTAAAACAAATTAACTTATTTATAATATTAACTTAATTATAATATTAACCTAATTATAATATTAACTTAATTATAATATTGACTTATTATAATATTGATCTATTATAGTATTAGAACATCCAGAACGTCCAGAACATTATCCCCTTACCTGAACCCGAATAGCCAGGATAGGTTGAAGATCCTCAAACAAATCTGATTCTAAATCTGGTTACAAATTTCGCGTTCTCTATCATATATCTGAAATGTATATCAGATGTAAAGAGCTGTTCGGATAAGTTCAATAAAATAACAGATGCATGTATCCGGAGTATTAAATTATGGCAACAGGTTTGACCGAACTTTTAGATAATTTCGTGAAAACTCACGATAATCGCCAGTTGCTGGCAATCCCCCTCGCGATACTCGCAGTTTCTCTAGCAATACTGCTGGTTTCCTTTATAAGTAGTGGGTCGCCAGTAGACCTGGGAATGGAATTCCAGGGTGGTACCCAAATTTCGGTAGAGACGACTGACTCTCCTGCTAAGCTTGAGGAAATGTATTCTTCTTACGATCTCACGGATGTCCGGCAGGCTGGAAGCAGGGTTATTATGCAATTCGGGGTCATGGACAATGAACAGCAACATCAACTTGAAAATGATATTACGAGCCGTTACTCGAATGTGCAGATCCAGCAGGTTGGACCGATCTATGGCCGTGATCTGCAGGTACAGGCTGTCCAGGCTCTTATCATTTCCTTTATAGGGATGTCTCTTGTAGTATTCTTACTCTTTCGGACCCTTATACCTTCCTTTGTAGTAATATTTGCGGCCTTTTCAGACATAGTGATTGCTATGGCTTTCATGAAGGTTGCAGGGATAGAACTCTCCCTGGGAACACTTGCCGCCCTGCTCATGCTTATCGGTTATTCTGTAGATAGTGATGTTTTGCTCACAAATAGAGTTCTTAAACGCCGGGGCACGATAGAAGAAAAAATTTCTCGGGCTATGAAAACCGGTATTACTATGACTACTACAACCCTTGCAGCGCTTGCAGTTATGTACATAGTCTCAACTTATTCCTACCTTGTAATCCCTTCATTTACACAAATTACATTGCTCTCGCAGATTTCAATTGTGTTGATTGCAGGGCTTATTGCGGATATGACGAATACCTGGCTCCTGAATACGGGAATTTTACGCTGGTATGTATCAAAGCCCGAATTCAGAGGGAGGTATAATAGATGAGCGATATAAAAGGTCTTTTTAAAAATGTAAGAGTCATTATCTTCACCCTCCTCCTGCTTGGTTCTATAGTGGCAATACATCCAAGCTATACTCCCGGAGAAGGAGTGACTACTAACCTGAATTTCGGACTTGACCTTGAAGGTGGTTCCTGGCTACAGATTAAACTCGAGGGAGCACTTGCCCAGATAAATGTAAATACCGAAGAACTGGTCAGCGGAATAATCGAGCCGGTAATTGGTGCCCCTATTGAAGTCACAAGTAATAACCTTGATATGGGAGGCTCAGATTCTGCCGGTAAATCTGTAACCTTTACAACTTCTGCTCCGGTTAGTGTATCCCAGATTGAATCTCTTGAACTGGGCACTGTAAATGTAGATAAGCTGAGTGATACTCAAACTCAAGTAACTATCTCTGATACCAGTAAGGAAGCTATGATTACAACCTATCTTTCAAAGTCCCTTGATACAGAGGTAGTCCCATTCCGTACTGAGGACGGAACTGTTTATGAGATAAGAACTGCAGTTTCTGAGCAGCAGCTTGAGGACCTTCTGGAAAATTTTGGAGGATCAATCGTTAAGAACGAAGATGGGACTTCAACTTATAAAGAAGGAGTCACCCGCGAGACAAGAGATCTGACAAAAGAAATTCTCAGTGATAAGCTCAACTCTCTTGGCCTGAAGGACATTCCTGTCAGGACTGTAGGAGATGAATATATTCTTATTGATTTTGCAGGCATTGATCTTGCGACTGCCAAGGAAATTGCCGAAAAACCAGGAAAGTTTGAGATCCGAATTCAGACAACAGGAAATGAAACTCGACACGTGCTTTATGGTGACTCTATTGTAAGTGTGGGAATTCCGAGTTTCCATGATGGAATGTGGCATACCCCTTTTACCCTCAATGAAAACGGAGCACGGGCACTCCAGAAGGCCTCACTCGAAACTGGGGCAATTGATAATCCGGACGAACATTACCTGAACATGTACCTGGATGATGTCAAAATTTACGGGGCCCCTTTGAGCCCGGATGCGGCCGCCAGGTTGAGGGAAGCCCCAATCTATTCCTGGGAAGCTTCCACAGGTCCGGATGAAGCTGCCGAAGCCGAAGCTAAAGCCCTTCAGATCCATCTCAGGGCAGGGGCTCTTCCTGTCAATGTCGTACTTGTAGGTTCAGGGCATGTCGACGCGGGGCTTGGTTCTCAGTTTAAAACCGCATCCGTGATTGCAGGCATTATCTCCCTTATTGCAGTAGCAGCCGTGGTTTATTTCAGATATAAGAGGTCTGAAATTCTGATACCTATGGTTGGGACTTCTTTCAGTGAAGTTATTATGATTCTAGGAGTTGCAGCAGTTATAGGCTGGCAACTTGACCTGGCATCAATTGCAGGTATTATCGCTGCCATAGGTACGGGGATTGATCACCTGGTAATTATTACTGATGAGGTGCTTTACGAAGGCAAACTGCCTACTACGAAGGTTTTTGTCTCTAGGATAGGAAAAGCTTTCTCAATTATCTTTGGAGCAGCTGCCACAACGGTTATTGCAATGGCTCCTCTGGTGGTTATGGGCTTCGGAACTCTTAAAGGGTTTGCTATTACTACTATCATTGGTGTCTTGATTGGAGTGGTTATTGCAAGGCCTGTTTACGCTGTAGTGATCAAAGAGTTCCTCAATGTAGCTGAGAGCGGAAACGGAAGTATAACCGAGTAAGTTTGAGGGAAAAGATAAAGATCCTCAAATTGGTATTCAAAAACTAAAAATAAGGTGGAAGGTATGCAGGATCTCTGGACTTTGAAATACAGGGCACTTACCCTGGAGGAAATGCTTGGAAACGAACAGGCCGTAGCCACGCTTTCCGAACTGGCACAGTCAGGGACTTTACCCCACCTTATTTTATATGGTCCTGAAGACTCCGGAAAAACGACAGCTTCTCTTGCTCTCGCCAGGCAGCTTTACGGAAATACTTGGAAAAACAATTTTACGTACTTTAATGCTTCGGACTTTTTTGACCAGGGAAAACGTTATCTGGTTCGGGATAAACGTTTTGTACGCATTCTGGGCACTGATGATCCAAAGAAAATCTACAGAAGCGTAATTGATGTTTTTAAGGAGATTATCAACGAATATGCAGGGATGGCTTCAATTGATGCCGATTATAAGTTGATCTACATCGATAATGCCGAATCCCTCAATTCAGACGCACAGAATGCCCTCAGGCGAATTATGGAGAAGTATAGTGCAACGTGCAGGTTTATTCTTTCCACTACCAAACCTTCCAAGCTTATTGCTCCGCTCCGCTCAAGAGGCCTTCAAATTTTTTTCACATATGTACCTGATTCTGTTCTGAAAACCCATCTCGAAAAAATCGGCTGTGCTGAGAAACTGGAGCTTTCGGAAGACGCATTAGATGCGATCCTCTATTCTGCAGGGGGAAATGTTGCAAAAGCGGTGCAAACTCTGCAGCTTGTTTCCCTGCTTGCACATGGTTTGGTAATTACCGAAGAGATGGTATATGAAGCCAGTCTGAAAGGCGGGGACGAAAATATAGATAATCTGCTTTCTGCGGCTCTTTCTGGAGATTTTTCCAGAGGGCGGCAGCTTATTGACGAAATGATAGTCGAAAAAGGGCTGTCAGGAACAGAGATTCTTGAGAGACTTTGTGAGGCTCTTGTAAATTCGGGAGAAACGGATGAAGATGTTGCTCGCCTTATTGTGAAAATCTCCGAAACCGACGCTTGTCTTAAGGATGCTGCCAATTACAGAATCCAGCTCGAAAAATTGATTTCTAATTTTTCTTAACTTTTTGTTAATCTTAAGCATCTCTGACACCTTTTAATTTTTATAATCTCTGCAGTTCTTTGAGGCTTTTCCTCCTTCCAATACAGGTTTCAAAATATATTATATATATGCTTCCATCTAACGCTCTCTAAAAATCCAAAAATATATATACTATAGCCTGATAACCAAAACTATAATGATAAAGTATATATATGATTAGCTTTTATCTCTTATTGCAGATAGGCCAAAAACTCAGGCTTCTCAGAAGTTAAGGGGCTCCATTATATTTGTTAAGGGATGTACGGACCTGGTTTCAGGATATCCACAGGTGTGTTTTACTCCCAAAAAACGGTTCAGAGCCTGGACTTCCTTGAGTAGAAGCCGGATCTGGCCTTTTTAAAAATCCACAAATCCCTCCATTTCTCCCTGAATAGCTCCCTCTTTTCAGGGAGGTAATTTTAATAGTAGAATATGATTCTGGAGTATAATCCTGAAATTTGCCTGAGAAAGGTAATATTCTACAGCTTTGAAGAAATCCTCAAACTAGCGTTTACTAAAAATATAAAAAATAAGGTTTAAAAATGCTCCTTTTTTCCCCTACAAAAATATGAGCAATCTCTATTGTCATTAAATAGATTCAGTAGAAATTAGCTTTACAGAGTACGCAAATTCACTGTTCTGGCTGGAACCTGAAATTTTGTGTATTCGACTATAAATGCTTATTCTACTGAATTTTTCTTTCGTTAATTTATCTGACTTTATTCAAGAATATCAATAATATTACTCAACCGTTTTGGAAGTCAGAGTATTTCCGGGTGTTCCTTCATCTGCAACTCTAAAAGGAAGTGGTTCCGGGTCTGGATGCCATCCAAGGAAAATGCTATCATCGCTGAACAGATCTTTCTGTTCCATTTCTCCTCTCGTGGCTTTCAGGATTATACCTGTTATCCCTCCTGTAACAAGAGAAATGACAATAACACCCACCAGGCTTATTATATTAACAAATCCAGCCGCAAATATTGCTCCAGCTACTGCACCCCATATTCCAGGGATTCCATGAAGGTTGTGTACTCCCATTACGTCAAAGACACCTGCCTTCTCACAGAGCCAGGGGTGAAGTTTTATGAAACAGGTTGCTGAAATTATTCCCGCAACTAACCCTATTCCCAATGCAGTCCAGGGACCCACGGAAATAAGGGGCGATCCTATTGAAACCATTCCTGCAAGTAGAGCATAAGTATACACTAATGGGTTGACCTTTTTCTCAAAGGCTACGCATGTAAGGTATGCAGAAACTACTGATCCAAGTCCTGCCATATAGGTTGTAATCATGCCCCAGGTTACCTGATCTCCAGGAAGTAGTGCAGTGACAAAGGAAGGCCACAATACAAACAAAAGCATAGAGGCGAGCCAGACAAAAGAAACACTGTGTGTAGTTGTGTCAAAAGGTTCTTCAAAGGACCTTTTTTCCTGAATCGCGATTAATGCTCCCCAGCCCCAGTATGCAGCAACCATGTGCACCAGCATAGATCCTCCGGGATCCACAACTCCTTCAAGGTAGGTAAACATGAACCATTCGATTGCAAGCCAGGCGGGAGCAAACAATATTCCTACTAATAAATACTGCCATGTCTTGATGGTTCCCAGGAATACTCCAATAGCTATTACGACTGTAATAGCACAAAAAATACCCATTATGATGAAATCCTGATTCCATGCTTGTCCAAGAACAAACTGTCTGATTGCAGAATGACTTATAAAGGACCCTGCAAGTGTCAGTAAAGTGGCTAAGCAGACTCCCCATTCAAACTTCTTTATGAAGAGCATCAGGAAGGCCACAAGCATAAGCATGAACCAAACGTCCATGTTTCTATCGAACTTGTGCATTTCATCCTGTATCATACTTGTGTCCTGGGTTAAACCTTCTTCACCAGTGGGGGTAATATATGATGAGGCAGCTGCAGGTGCTATAGTTTGAATCAGGCAAAGTAAAATAAAGAATAGAGAAAGATATTTGAATACCAATTTAGGTTTCATATGGTTTTCTCCTCTGTATTCTATATTCTGTATTTATATATTTTATTAGTTCCGAGTTTTAGGGTCTTGCATCACAGGTTTCGTTTCTTTTTTTCGTTTTCCTACTGTTTGTGTCTGTTTTCAACTCTTCCATTCAGGAGTTTATAAAACGGGAAAGAATAGTGACCAGAGCAAACAGGATTTCCGATGTCTAAAACGTTAATACTTTATTATTGATGCTTCCCGTTCTTCGAAACTTACATTAAATCCAAGGCATTTTTTTTCAAAAAAATTGACCAGCGAAAAATTCGCTGGTTAAATACCTTAAGTTTAATCTTAACAAACTTAGAATACAAGTCCGAGGTCTTCGAGCTTCTTTCTTGCTCCTTCATAGACCTGCACGTATTCATCAGTTGGGGTAATGGTTTTTACATCGTAGCACTCCTGGAAAGTCTTTCCAGCGGGTGCATTTGCAAAGTTCTTCTCGTAAAGTGGCACAAGTGCATCGAGGATCTTGTTAACTTCTGAGATCTCCATGCCTGCAGTTGCTCTTGCAACTTCTCCCATCATTCTGGCTTCCATACCTGTAGTCTTGTCGGTCACGACACCTTTTGCAGAAGCTACTCCTGAGAGGATTTCTCTGCCTGAGGCTGTGTCGGTCATGGACTGAGCTGAAGCTTCAAGGAGACACATCTCAGTGCACGGGCCTGCACAGGGGTAATACTGGTTACCTGATAGTAAGTCTGTGAACTCGGAGATTGTTGCACATGCCCAACCTGCAATCATCAGGGTTTCCCTGGTGTTGGTTGAGCCCCAGCGGATGTGGACAGGACCATCAAGGTGCCAGCTTGCACTGCTCATAACAACGGAGTTGATGTGGGTTGCAATGTCGACTATTGTGGTTTCTTCAATGCCGCCTGCGTAACCTCCGAAGATTGGCATCTGTTCGTCCATAATAATGTCGCTGTTCCCCTTGTAGTGGGCAATAACGGCGATTGCATCCAGGTCGATTTTGAGTTCGTTAAGCTGGGAGACTTCGTGGCTGTCTGAGGAGATCTGGCCGCCATAGCAGTCAGATGATATATTTCCCTGAGCGGACAGGGAAGTCTCTGGGCCCTATATGCCCATGCCTGGGCGACCTGCCAATGCGCATGCCTGCTTAATCAGACGGGTTTCAGTCTTTGCGGCAAGGACTTCATATGGGCTGCCAGGTACTGGGGACTTTCCGCGGACAGAGGTCATGACACCGTCTACAATTGTGTCAACTTCCCTTTCTAGGGCATAGCTCAGGTGAACAGGTATGAAGACTTCTTCGGAAATCGGAGAGCCTGTAGGTCCACCCTGTATGATTGGCTTTCTCTTGTCACCAACGCTTCTCTTTCTTACATTTACTGCATCTCTGCCGGTACCGAGTGTGAATTCCTTCTGCACATTGTTGATTGCATCCCAGATTTCGTCTTCGGTATACTTCACAATCCTGTGAGTGTCAGTACAGTAGATACCACATTCAAGCAGCATGTCAAAGCCTGCGTGGAAGAGTTTTTCCATCATGTCCTTATCTGTCGGGACAAACTCTCCCTTGAAGTCAAGACCATACTTCTGCTTGAGTTCCATCGCTTTCATCGGGATCCTCATAAGATCCCATTCATCCTGGGTGCACTTTTCTCCTACTTTTGCCCTGTCATAGAAGTCAAAGCAATCAAATGATTTTTTGAATGTCATGCTATTTTGCCTCCCAGGATTATTTCATCATCTCAAGTGCTACTTTTGCAGCCTCGGCAGCGTTTTCTGCAGTTGCGTCCGCTCCAATCTCGTCAACCCATTTCTTGGATACAGGAGCTCCTCCAAACATGCACTTTACACTGTCCCTGAGGTTTTCTTCCCTCAACATGTCCATCAGGTCTTTCTGGCCGAGCATTGAGGTTGTCATGAGAGCAGAGCCAACAAGAATGACTTTTTCTCCCTTGTGCTTTGCTGCTTCTTCAACAACGGTCTCGTTGAGAACGTCAACTCCAAGGTCGAGGATTTTGAAACCGTTTGCTTCGAGCATTGTGCTAACAAGCCTGTGTCCGATGTCGTGGATGTCTCCTTCTGCAACAAAGGTAATGGCAAGTCCTGCTTCTTCTCCTTCCTTCTTGTTCTTTTCAAGTTCTGGAGTAAGAAGTTCCATTGCATTGTTCATTGCTTTTGCAGACATCATAATCTGGGGCAGAAATACTTCGGCCGCTTCAAACTTGTCACCGATAATCTTCATTCCAACAGAAAGGCCCTTTGTAATAATGTCAATAGCTGGAATTCCTGCATCAAGGGCTTCCTGGGTCAACTGTTTAATGCCTGCGACGTCCTGGTTTACGATTGCATCGCGTAGCTTGTCTAACATTTCTTGGTTTGCCATTTTTTATAAACCTCCATTGAGACTAGCGGTTCTGTGCAGTATTGTTGGGCAGTACAATGTCTTCGACAAATTTTCGTAATGATTTTAGTTTGAGTACAGACCCAAGCTCCGCTAGCTAGAAAAGAGCATTTGCATGGGGTTCTCAATTTATGGTCAAATCCTTGCAGCCTTACATTTTTCAGCCATTAGGCGCGAGGAAATGCTTTATAAATCTCCGAATTGTCTACAACTGAAATTATTCACTATCATGTGCCATTTTATCCGAATGCATTCGGATTTTTTGTGAATAATTCCTCTCTCCTGACATTGTTACTGAGGAACTTGTTTGCCGGAAATTGCAAATTCCCAGTCAAATTAGGGGATTATATTCCAAATTTCCCAACAGTTTACCTGCTGGAACTGCCTGGGATTGTTCTGAACATTCAGATCCAATCCTTAAGTTCAGATTGAAAATTGTAGTATATAAATGAATACTATATTTATCGATGGTATATCAATGTAAAAAGTTCTAAGTGAGAAAAATCGGAAATTTCTACTCAAAGAACCCTGGTTTTTTTCCTAATTTTTTTCCTAATAATCCCAGACCAGGGTATGAAAACAAAAAATTTAAATACTAGAATTTCTATCCACCGCAATTTACTTCAATATATGCAAGCTCCGACTTTAAAATTCAGTCTCTGCAAATCTTTCTAAAAGGAAATCTTTAAGTAGTAGATTTGATGTGGGCGACAGAATATGTGTTCTCTTCTGAAGATACAGAATTGGCGAGTAAGAGCAAGCCAGACACGAAATAGCTTTCGAAAAGCTGTTAAAAAATGAGACCGGCTTTAAAGCCGGCGGCTTATTTTCTTTCAATCAAGTGCATTCTCAGTATCCAATACATTCCTCAGCGTCTGGATATGTTCAATAATATTTTCAGTACGTGTGGCTTTTTGCGCACTCGACCATTTTCTGGAGGTTGGCAGTTGGAGTCATGCTGACAATTCCGCAGCCAACTGTAAGCAGCCCGACACCTGCGTCGAGTACTTTCTTCGAGGCTTCGGCGACATCTTCAGGAGTTCCGTTCCAGAGTACGGCTACAGGATCAATGTTGCCTACAATAATTGAGTTCTCAACGTTGCCGATTGCGGTCTTTATGTCTACCCTCTGGTCTACGCTGATTGCGTTTACGCCGGTCTTGTCCATAATTCCAAGACCGTTGGTTGTGTTTCCGCAAATGTGGAGAACTGTAGCCACATCGAGTTCTTTCATTGCGTCAACTATCTTCTTTTGATAGGGCAGGGCATACTTCTCGTAGAACTCTCCACCGATAAGCTCATAGCTTGCGGTCGGGTCAATAATAGCTATAGTATCTGCGCCATTTTCAACCATTGCTTTTGCATATGCTACGTTGAAGTCTGAGCAGAAATCCAGAAGTGTAGGGACAATTTCTTCTCCTGTGAACAGATTGCCAAACCAGGCATCTCCATTGATGTGCTGGGCAAGAGAGAAGGGACCGATCATGGATCCTATCACAGGGAGTTCTTTTCCGTATTTGTCAGAAAGGATCTTGACGGCATCAAGGATTGCTCCGATTCTGCCTTCTTTCAGGCTGTAATTCCTTATCTTTTCCAGATCTTCCATATTGTTGACACTGTGTTTGATCACAGACGGCTGCTGTTTCTGGTCTCCGGCTTTAATCCCACAGCCAAAAAGTTCAGCTTCAGCTGTGATGTCAAAGGGAACTCTGACCGCTTCAAAACCTACTACAGTGTGCCCTGCTTCCGCAAGAGTTGCCATCTTCTCTGCGTCGGAATGAGCCTCTGGCCAGTAGGCTCCGCAAGCTTCCATCTGTTCAACAGTTGCAGTCTGAGTGAAACAGACAGCTGGCATTCTGTCAATCTGCTGTTTCCTTAATGCACGATATAATCTTTCTTTTGGGGTGTAATCTGTCATCTATAATCCCTCTCTAAGTTATATAAACGGAACTAATTTCAAAAATCCATAGTATAAATAGATATGTATTATTGTTCTTTAATAAAAGGATACATTATAAAAAAATACTAATTAAATAATCGAGATTAGCTGGAAATTTCTTTAAAACAAGTAAGCTTGTTTTGTTCGCACCTGCTGGATAAAAAGCTTAAAATATGTGATAGTTTATTGTTTTGATTCTTGTTTTTTTGATTCTTGGGAACTAAAATTAATTACTATCTGCGATTAAAGAACGTAAAAGGAAACATTCTTGCTATTTTCAAATTCGACAAGTGAAACATCTCCAAATAGGATTGGTAGCATGCTTTTTTCTCTCAGTAATAAATTTTTTGTAATTGGTAAACGAATAAGGTAATTTGTCACAAACTAAGGTAACGAGCTATACTAATTGAAGGAACTGATATGCCCCAGAATCCAGGATGGTATTATGATGAATTCAAACAGATTGGAGTAGATTATACAGATCTCAAAGAGGTAGAGACTTACGATTTAAGCATGCAAAAACTGAGAGACATTGAAAACGAGGCTAAAGGAATTTTGGAGCTTCTCAAAATAAAAAATACGGATCTGGTTCTTGAAATCGGAACCGGAACCGGGGAACTGGCGCTCAAGCTTTCAGGGCATTGCAAAAAAGTTGTAGCTATCGATGTTTCGAGGACTATGATCTATTTTGCAAAAACTAAGGCTGAAAACCAGAAGAAAACGAATATAGAATTTCATAATGCTGGTTTTTTAACATATGAAAATCATGATGAACCGTTTGATGTAATTGTCACTCAGCTAGCTTTACACCATCTTCCAGACTACTGGAAAATGATGGCTCTGAAAAAAATCTACGGAATGTTGGAAGATGGGGGGAAACTCTATTTGCGTGATGTCGTATTCCCTTCATTGGTTCAGGATTATGAAGACTTCTTCAGTAAAATCATAACTGATCTGAAGGGATCCCTGGGGGATAAGTTTGCTGAAGAAATGGAAATCCACATAAGAGATGAATTTTCAACACTTGATTGGATTATGGAAGGTCTTCTAAAAAATGCGGGATTTTGTATTGAATTTGCTAAATACGATGGTTTTATGGCAAGCTATCTCTGTAGAAAATAATATATTTAATGAATATAGATTTGAAGAATTCTTAAGAATAAAAGATTTGACAAATGACAGTAACTTGATAACAAACCATCTATATTCTCTAACCATTAGTGGGTGTTTGATAGTCGATTGGTAATAGTTTATATATTTCAAGTTTATATAATTCATAAGTTCTAAAAATTGCTATTATTCTTTTCCGCATTAATGTCGAATTCGGAATTGCATAATATTAAAAAATGGCAGTTTCCGCCAATAAATTGGCAGGCATGTACGGTATTTCAATCGAGGTCATACTACCATGGAGCCCCAGTTTATTGTTACTCGCTTTCACCGCTGCAAGTTTTACCTGTAGAACTTCTCTACAGAACCCTATACTTAGAGTTCAGAGCAAAGTCTGATTGACCTTTGTAGTAGTTCCAACTTCTAAAGCAAGGAACAGGCAATAAAGTATAGGTTTATAAGCTCAAAAAACGCCATCAGTGGATGTATCATAAAAGGGTTAACGAATTCGCCCCACCACTTCGTTGGTGAGAATTCTCCTTCACTCTTCTAAAAATAACGAAGCTAAATTATTAAACTAAAATTACAAGATTATACCAAATCAAAATTAAGAAATTGAAATCATATTCCATTCTTTATGGGGCCGTTTATGTTGCCTGATGCCCCACAATTTTGTATCCCGGAGGATCTGAAAAATGTACGGAATAGCCCTTGATCTGGGTACCAGCGGCTTTAGAGCTCAGATTATCGATCTTGAAACGAAAGAAACACTAAAAACGGTAATAACCATGGGACACCCCCTTCCAGGAGGAAATGTTATGGACCACCTGGACTTTGCAATCACAACAGGCGAAGACGTGGCTCATGCGGTGATTCTTGAAACTATCAGAAGGATGTTTCAGAAATTCGATGTTGACCTTTCCAGGGTAGAACGGCTGGCAGTATGTGGAAATCCCATTCAGCTATCCCTTTTCCAGAATATGGAAATAAGGGACCTTGCCTATGCAGGTGAAAATAAGCAAAAAATGCTTGGAGTACAAGATGTAAAAAGAGACGCCCGTATTTTTCCTGCTTCTGAGATTTTTGTAGAAAATGACCTGCCCAATTGTGAGATTATTGTGCCTCCTGCAATTAAACACGAGATTGGGGCTGACGCCCTGGCAATGATGCTTGAGACCGACTTCCTTATTCAGCCCGAAATCTCACTTGTTACGGATTACGGGACGAATGCCGAAATGGCTCTTAAAATCGGGGACAAAATTATCACAGCAAGCGCGGCAGCCGGGCCTGCAATTGAAGGACAGGGAATAAGCTCAGGTATGCTCGCAAGCCCTGGCGCGATCTGTGACGTAAAACCTGAAGGTGAGTACTGGAGAATTATGGTTCTTGACAGGGGAATGGAAAAGAAGAATGCTTACCTTATCCACCCAGTTACAGGGGAAGTAAAAGAATCCTTCGGCTATGAGGCCGTAGGGATTACGGGTACAGGCGTTATATCGGCTTTTGCGCTTGCGCTGAAAAGCGGGCTTATAGAAAAACCTCCTAAACTCCCGAATGGAAAACTGATTCTTGGCCCAGGAATTGAGATCACTGAGAAGGATGTGGAGGAAGCCGGAAAAGCTATAGGGGCGATCCGTGCTGCTCATCTGACCCTGATCGTTGAATCCGGGATTAAGTACGAAGATCTTGAGTATGCGTATATGTCAGGAGCTTCGGGAGCCTATGTGGATGCTGAAGACGCCCGCAGACTTGGAGCTGCCCCAGGTTATGCAAAGAGAATTGTCCAGTTCGGAAATACCTCGCTTGCACTTGCCCGGGAACTTGTGCTGGATAAGTCCAGACTGGATGATATAATCAGCATTGCAAGAAAAATTACTGCCAATCATCTCATGATGGCAACTAGCGAGACCTTCAGCAACTTCTATCTCTGCGAACTTTCTTACTGGACCATGGGAATGCCCCTTGAGATGTACAATGAGATGCTTGAACTCTACGGCCTGCCTCCCCTTCCAAAAATTCTCGAACACATAAGCATCGAAAAGCGAGTTAGCAAAGACATCGAACAGGTAGGATCAGGAGGGCTTACCATTCTCAAAGAAATAGGCATAATCCTTGAGGTTCCTGTGGAAAAATGCATCCATTGTAAAAAATGCGCACAAGAATGCCCTGAGGCCGCTCTTGAAATCCTCGAAATCGACAATAAAAGGATCGCAAAATATGACAGCCAGAAATGCCTGGGCACAAGCTGCCGCCGCTGTGTCGCTGTCTGCCCCGAGAATGCCATCGACATAACAAAACTCAAAATCACAGCAAAATAAATACGGTGGGTATTAAATTCCCACCCATTTTCTTTTATTCTTGCCTTTCCTTCACTCGGCTCTGCCTGAATACAATCTCTGTCCTCCTGGGACGGGACTCGGGTATCACAACACAGAATACAACATCGATGCAGTTCCTATTCCCAGGGGCTCCATTACAAGTTGCACATCGTATTTCAGTCGAAGCTCCTCTGAGATTGCACAGGGAATTCCAGGGGTGGAAAGCACACAATTTTTTGAGATTAAAGTTTCAGGAATCGTGTTTGCACATGGGGTCGCTTCAAAAATAGTGGAAAACTTTTTTGGGCTTTCAATGTCGAGAGGAATAATTCCAAGGCTTGAAACCGCTCGTTTCAGGAGGGTTCTATCAGTATCATACCCATATACCCTGAAACCTTTGTGTACAAGGTGTACTGCTCCGGGAAAACCTACCTTCCCAAGCCCCACAACCAGTACATCCTTTGAATCGGTTTTTTGATTCCTGGAGGCGATTTCAGCATAGATTATGCCTGTGGAGGGCTGGTTGTTGGCTATTTTTCCGTTTTTGAGGTTATGCGCAAGAAAGGTGTGGTCATCTGCCATCAGGATAATATCGGCTCCACTTCGAACGGCTTCATAATAGCCGCTAACATCCGACATATTCGTAACAAAACTGTCAAATCCGAAGTACTGCGTAATTGCATGCAGGGAAGCTGAAAAATTTCCTATTATGCCATTTCCTGAAGTTACAGGCACGATACCGACTTTCTCAGAATTCGGAGAGGTGCCGTAAAGAGCTTTGCAGACGCCTTTTATGTCAAGCCCGGTTACTTTCCATACAATAGAATCAGCTTCCTGAAGTTGTTTGTTAATATCTTTCAGATCGTCTGGGGTTAAGAGTGCCATTTTATCTCCATTTCCTGTTTTTGGGAAAATATAATTTCCTTTCTCTTCTCAGTTTTTTAACTTCCTTTCGAATTTTCCCTTTCCGGTATCCTTCTTTATTCCTTTATGCAGCCGCCCCAAAGCGTTCTTTGATAATGGAAAGTCCTTTGCATTTTAGTGTCTCGGCTTCTTCCTTATCCTTGCCCCAGAAAACCAGAGTGAATACCGGGTTCTTCCCTTTGCAAAGTAAAATCTCGATGCCGGGTTCCTCATAGAATTTCCCGTAATCGCTGCCCATGGAAAGTACCTGTTCTCCCACAGGAGCAAGAACCCCGTTCTCTTCGAGCATAAGGTGCTCGTAAATGCAGTACTTATCTTTAGGGAGAGCCCTGATCTTCTCTATACCGTCAGTAAAGGCCCGGAAAAGAAGTTCTATCAAATTAATCCCTGAAGAGTGGTAAACGGCTGTCGGGGTCTGGCTTGGGAAGCGGGCGTCGATTTCGATTACCTTGAGCCCTTTTGGGCCGGAGATTGCTTCCACATCCATAATCCCTTTGAGGGAAAGATTTGCTGCAAGAGCATGGGAAATTTGCCTGAAGGAAGGGTCAGAAGGAAGAGAAGTTACCATATGGCAATCGTAAGTTTCGTCGATATGGATCTGGGTCTCTTTTACTACGGCAAAATTATTTCCATCTCCTACAACTTCGAGGGAGACAACCTTACCTTCAACATATTCCTCAACCAGCATGTCGGGTTCAAGGATTGCAAGTTCTTTTTTATCATAAATTATTCTTGTTCCGACACTGCTGCTTTCGCAGGGTGGTTTTACAAAAAAAGGTGGTTCTAAGGGATTGTCCTGTGGAGTCGGGATTCCTATGGACTTAAAGTAATCTTTTGAGCTTTTCTTATCCCTGCTGATCCGGTAAGCTTCAAAATCAAAAAGAACAGGGCAGGAGATTTTTTCTTTTATATAACTTAGAAATTCAATGCAGGCGAAATTTTCGTTGACAGGAAGCAAAGCGTCAACTCTTTTTAAGAGATCCAAAAGTTTTTCAGGCTCCTTTATTACATCAAAGCAGTAAAATTCGTCCACATAATTCCGAATCAAAACTTGTGGATTTTTATCTACTAGAATAACTCTCATTCCAGCTTTCTTAGACAGATATGCAGCTTCGAAGCCCTGGAGTCTCCCTCCCACAAGGCAGATTGTCTTCAAGCTAGCACCCCAGGATTGCCTCAAAGTCCGCCTGCCTGGCAGGTTCCATACCTATGGACTCAAGTTTTTGGATAACGCTTTTTATGTCCCGGTCCCGCTCCTTAAGGTTGCGGTCATAGTTTGCAACGCCTTCCAGTCTGGAGTCCGGCGGAAGAATGGAGGTAACAATATTCGCCCCTGCGTTTAAGCGTTGAACCATGCCGTCAATGCCTTCTAGATCAAGGGAGGCAGGAATGAGGCGTTTCGGGAACAATAATCTAAGTACTGATATAATTTTCAGTTCCGAGAGGCTCGATTTATCCCTGAAACCCTCAAGCGGGGTTCCTTCCTGGGGCAAGAAGGTCATAACTCGTACCATATCTGGATTGTTTGTACTCATCCCTCTTAAGGACAGGATGGTAGACTCGATATCGTTTCCAACGCCTGTGAGAATTCCATCTTCAATACAGTATCCCTGTTCTTTAGCAAAAAGGCGTGCATGGACACGTCCGTCGAATGACTGTCCGACCCTGAGTTTTCTATAGAGTTCGGTATCATATGTTTCTTGGTAAAGTGCCAGGAAGTTTGCTCCTTTTTCCCTGGCTTTGAGAAGAGTGTTATTATCCATCAGGCCCGGAGAAATCATTATGGGAAGCCCTAGTTCTTCCTTTACTATCTGGATAAGCTCAACAAACTTATCAGGGTCTTCATAGTAATAGGGGTCTTCTCCCATGGTCAGGTCAACCATATGAAAGCCTGCTCCTTTCAGGGCTTTGCAGGTTTCTTTTATCTCCTCTCTGGTTAACCGATAACGATTGATCTCGTTTCTACAGTTATAGTAGCAAAAAGAGCATTGATTCTTACAGTAAGTGGAGAAATAGATGAAACAATTAAGAAATACCTTATTGCCGAAATAATAATCTCTGACTACTCGTGCTGCGGAATAAAGTTTCTCCAGGTCTTCTTCGGATTCAATGGAGAGCAGAGTCCTCAGATCATCGTCAGATAATTGGTAACCTTCAATGATTTTTTCTCCTAGCCTGTCAAATAAATTAATTGCCATTTTCTGGATCAAAATTTCACCCTCTCGTAAACATCTAATATTTATTTTGACCGATTCGGGGTCGAGCTGCCATTAGTATTGTTACTTAACCTGTTTTTCTATCCATGCTGCCACTTTGTTTTTGTGATCTGGTATTGCCATTTGTTTTTGTGATCTGGTATTGCCATTTGTTTTTGTGATCCTGTATTACCATCCCATTTTCTGCCGTTCATTGTTCCAGGCTGTTTCAACCGGAGTTCAAGCTTAGAGACTGGTCGAAATCCCGTTATAGTAAGATTCGGATCTTGCCGCTCTCTTAATGTTTTTAAAGCCGTGCATAACCTTGAGCAAGCGTTCAAGCCCGAAACCTGCACCTATCCAGGGTTTGTTAATGCCCCATTCCCTGTCGAGAGGAATTGGACCGATGACTGCCGACGAGAGTTCCAGATTCCCGTGCATTACATCAAGAGTGTCCCCATAGACCATACAGGAATCCCCTACGATTTCGAAGTCGATTCCCAGGTAATCTAGAAATTCCCTGATCAGAGCCTCGAGATTTTCCCGGGTACAGCCTGAGCCCATCTGACAGAAGTTCAGCATTGTGAATTCTTCAAGATGTTCTTTGCCTTCAGATTCCTTTCGGTAACAGGGACCAATTTCAAAAATCTTTACCGGATCAGGCAGAACTCTATCTAATTTCCGAAGATAGTTATAAAGATTCGGGGCAAGCATTGGTCTCAAGCAGAAATTTTTATCCACCCTGAAAACCTGCTTTGAAAGTTCACTGTCGCTATCAATGCCCATTCTCTCGACATACTCTGCTGGAATAAGGATAGGAGACTTGATCTCTAGAAAACCCCTGTCCACAAAAAATTTCGTAATATCACGTTCGAGTTTTCCAAGATAATTTTCCCGCTCATTGGCATAGATTCGCTGCAAATCGCCCTTTCTTCTTACCAGCAGTTCGGACTCAAGTTCCCTGAAAGGCTTTGCCGCATCCAGAGAAACTTTGTCTTCCGGACTCAGGAGGGCCTCAACCCTATCAAGCTGGCTCCGCGTAAGTGCAGGAGCAGGTACTGATGTAGAAGAAGATGAATTTGAAGCCGATTTTGCATGTACAGATCCAGATCTGCTCGCAGATGTCTGTGCAGATACGGGAGTTTCCAGAGGCTTTGGAGCCCTTGAGACTGATTTTGGCATGGCTTTTTTTACCTTCGGAGCAGAAACCACCTTAACTTTCACACTTGAATTGTTTTCGGTTGATTTTGTGAGGAAATTGCTGATATCTTCATCCGAAACCTTACAGTACTTGCAGGTTTTCCTGTACTTGTGATGCCTGAATGCTCTGGCTGTTCGGCAGTTCCTTGAATTATTTACAACAAGTCGGTCTCCACACGCCATTTCAATATAGATTTTCCTTTTTGAGACTTCGTGATGCTTGATCTTGTGAAGTGTACCAGTTCTGGACATCCAGAGCCCGGTCGCAGATATTAGAACATCTAATGGTTTTTTATCCATAGTGTCACCCCTGGTGAATTAAAAGCCCGGATGATCTCCAAGAAATAGTATTTCAGAATCCCAGCTTACTGAATATAAGCACGGAGCAGTAATTTGCTAACAGCTACCCGGAAAATAAAAGCGATTCCATAAAGAAGAAACAATTTATAGGCTCTGGGAAAAATCTCCAGATTCATAAAATATTTCAGTGGAATGTTACATATTACCATTCCGGGATTCAGAAATATGGCGGAAACCCCGGGAATCTAACCCGGCTGAACGGATTTAGAGTCCATTCGATCTACATGATCAGGTTTCCTCCTAGACAAAATAAGTTTAACAAAGCGTTTTGCTTCCTGTTATAGTTGTCTTATTATCTAAATTAGTATTATAAAATGATATTGTCTAATATATATGTTTATTGGTGAAATCCCAGAGGAATTTACAATTCTTATTTATAGTTGTTGCACACCCCGCGTCCTATCTCGCCTGAGTCTCGTCTCGCCCGAATTGCGCTTCGGGAGCATGCTGCCCTTTTCGCTTCGCTCAAGAGGGCTTAATTTATGAGACAGATTTTATTTATTTTTAAAGCTCTGTAAGCCTTTTCACGAGCTTTTTAAAAAGGGTTTTACCGCAAACTTTTTCAAAAAAGGCTTGGGCGAAAACGACATAAGCATTGGATTTGAGAACCTTATCCCCAAACCCTATATGGCGTGATAAACACAAACTTTTTAGAAAAAAGTTTGATCAAAAACCGGCGTGGTCAAGCGGCGCAACGCTTGGTGATAAACACAAACTTTTTAAGAAAAAGTTTGATCAAAAACAGCATTTTCGGTCAAGCCTTTTTTGAAAAGGCTTGTAGCGTAACGGTTTCGGTCAAGCCTTTTCGTAAAAGGGTTGCAGCGCAACGGTTTCGATTTATAATATCATAGCCTTGATCAACTCATTGCTCAAAAAATCAGGTAACATAATTTCTGAGGAGATACTCCAATGTCCACTATGAGTATTATTTCATGCAAGATACTGCAGGATGAAATTGTCTGGATTCTTGAAAATGATTCTTCTATTGATGAAATTATTATAGTTGATAATAAAAATATTCAGGAATTCATTGAAAAACTGGATAAAGTGAGTCTTCAGTATAAAGTACTCTCTCTAGAAGATATCTCCTCTTTTCCTGAGGTCAAAAATGAATGTAAGAAATATACAGTTTTGATACATCTCATGGAATTGGGTCTTCATAGAAGCCCTAAAGAGTTGAAAATTAAGGTATATGAAACTATAAAAGCTCTTGCTCCTTTTTCGTCGGGGATATTGCTTTTTTACGGTTTATGTGGGAATGTACTAGGGGACGTTGAAAAAGACTTTGAACATAGTTCAATCTCATGTCCGGTCCGTATTCTTAAAGACAAAGATCACAGAATTGTAGATGATTGCATAGGGGCTACTGTAGGAGGAGTCAAGAACTATCTAAGGATACTCAAAAGTGTCAGTGATGCTGGAACATACCTCTTTACTCCCATGTACAGCAAGGGATGGAGGGAACTACTTGACCTGAATAAGCTAAATAAAGATCCTGCCAAAGCATTGGAATTAATGAAAAAGACCCATGAAATGATTGGTTACAAAAGAGTTGCTAAGATTAATACTGGCCTCAAATACACTGAAAATTTCGACGTTTCTATTCGGGAATTTGCAAAAATGTTTGATTTCGAGATTTTGGAATTCGAAGATGGTAATCAAGAAATTTTTAAAGATTGTTATAAAGAACTTAAAATGGAGATTGAGGATAAATCAAAATGTTGAGAACTTTTATACCTTAAATACACGGTGAATGGATGTATAACGATACATATGATCTCAATGAAGGTTTCTTGAAAAGTATAACAGTTGGTGAGTAAGCTGAAAGATAATGAAGGGAAATAACAAAATAAGGAAGACAAATTTTCCCTTTTCAAGTCTTATTATAAAGCCCAAGGGTGCTTAGAGTCAGTGCAGTAGCGTTTACATCGTCGGTCTGATTTCCCCAGGAACCGCTTTCGTGGACATTTTTAAGGAGCCAGCGGATCGAAGGTTCAAGTTTGTTTTTAAAGCCTGTGAGGAGCAGAGCCTGAAGTGCCAGATTGCTTGTGGAAATGTGTTGCCAGCCGCCATCGTTTGATCTTTTTGAAAGGATCCATTCGGCTTTTTCCCGGATAAAAGTTTCAAAGTCTTTGCTTTTTGCCAGATTATCCTGTTTTTTAAGAGCAGTAATGAGGAGGGATGTTGTGCCTACCTGTTCCCAGGAAGGGCAATAGTGCTCATATAGCCAGTTGCACCCGCTTCTGTCCTGAGTTCCAGTATCTGCAAGAGCTGCAAGGGCATAGGATGTATCATAAACATCCCTATTCCAGGAATTTTTTCTTTTTCTGGCAAGCAGCCATTTTACTGAGGACATAAACACAATTCCTTCCGTTGAAAGGGCTGAGCAGGCTCTTGCGGTATCTCTTATTGAAGAGTTCCAGGAACCATCATTTTCTTGTTCAAGAATCAGACGGGTTATGTAAGGGTTGGGAAGCCCCCAGAGGGCGTGTGCGGATAAAGTACTTGAAAGTTCCTTAACTGAGTCAATTTTTTGGGTAGAGAGCCATTCAAAGCCTCTTTTCACGATATCGGGTTCCAGGTTGCTTGACATTTATCTATGCTTTTCGGGCTCCATCTATTAAAACTTGACTGAACACCTTGCTGAAAGATTTATTCTCTTCTGCAACTGCTTTTCTGGAAATCGGGGATTCTTTTCCTCTCACTTTTTCTCTTACAGGTTATCTCAAAGCCCAAATCTTCCCTATAAAGCTTCTTTTTATAAGTTCTCTTCTTGATCCAGCTTTCTGATCCTGAACTTGATTTTTTCACGGCATTTCCTCACGTACGACACTGGCGGGACTTTTTCATTCTCCTTGTTATAACTGAAGAGCCTCTCAGGTTTAATCCTCTCATGTACGACAATTACCGGGATTCTTGAGTACCTCACGACCTTTTCGGATACGCTTCCAAGCATGAAACGTTCAATCCCGCTTTTTCCAGTAGAGCCCACAACAATCATGTCAACTTTCTGGTTCTCTAAAAAATCCAGAATTTTTTCAGCCGGATTTCCTTTAAGGATTATGGGCGCAGCTTCTACTCCTGCAGCTTTTGCATTTCTTTCTATACAACATATTGCCTCACGGCCAACTCTCTCAAACTGCGCTCAGGCATTTTTTACCCGCGAGTCATCCATCAAAATTGAATCAAAAAGAGTTAAATCGATAGCGTATAAAGCATAAATCTTTGCCCCGTTCAACTTCGCAATCTCTACCCCGAGATCCACTACGTTTTCACAGGCTTTTGAGCCGTCAGTAGCGATAAGATCTTTCTGCACAGCCCTCTCTCCATACCCTCTCTCCTCCCCACTTACTCTTTTTAAGCTAATTAATTAATTAATTTAACGAGCTGATTCTGTAGATAAGAACTCTACTCAGAATCAGCTTGTTTTATTTATCCTCTCACAGGGCTTATTATGCCCATAATGGGATTATGCCTGTATCAACTTCTTCTCACTTTTGTGCCTTTCCCGGACAACCAGCACAGGAACTCTCGCGTGCCTCACGACTTTTTCGGACACACTTCCAAGCACGACTTTTTCGTATCCTCCTTTCCCAAGTGACCCCACTACAATCATATCGACATTATTGTCTTCTGCAAAAGTCACAATCTTTTCTGCCGGGTGCCCCCTTAGCACCCTGGTTTCAACCTCCGCTCCCGCAGCTTTTCCAATCTTCTCTACATAAGAGGTTGCCTCAAGCCCTGCTCTCTCGAGTTCATCAAGTGTCTCTTTTGACCATATCTTATCCAGCGGAATTGACCGATAGGGTGTCGTGTCGATGACATACACGGCGTACACTTTTGCCCCACTGCACCCAAACATTTCCATCGCAAAATCTGCGGCTTCGTTTGCGGTCTCTGAGCCATCTGTAGCGATCAGTATCTGTCTTCTCGGATTATTAGATACGACATCAATGTTTCCTTCCATAACTACCCCTCATTTTCTATTTTACTATCTCTGGATTGTGTTCCCGTATTCTGGATTTCCATCCTTTTTACAGGCCTATGTTCTTCCAGTAACTTCAGAGCTACAAGTTACAATTAGAATTTCAAGCTTGCGCTCTATGCTCTGATCACAATATTTTACTCTTTACCTGAATATTGATGTGTTCATATTAATAATTTTCATCCATTTGTTTCCTAAGGAAAGAAGAAGTCCTCCAGAAGGCAAAAAGCATATACATTGAAATATAATCAATACAGTGGAAGGTAGATCTTGAGAAAATTGGAAACCAAGTTAGCTCAAAGCTTATTTTTAAAAAGCCTGTTTTTAGCACTTTTTATCGTTGCCTTCACCTTCGGAAGCGGCTGCATAAAGGATTTTGAAGAGGAAAGCTACTATGGTGTCAGGGATATGGATATCTCAGCAGATCGCACAGGGGCGGCTTTTGTAGACCTGAATATTACAACATATATCGAAATTATCTTTTTGTCCTACTAGTGAGCCTGTATATCATAAGGCTTTACATCGTAAGGCGCTGAAAAAAAATCTGAAAATTAGAAAGTGCTGATCTGAGGAGCTTGAAGTCTCATATCTCTTCAATCAGCTTTTTTACGGTCTCAAGCACAAGGATTGCATCTTCCCTTTTTACGTCAACCTCGTTACTTGCACAGAAATCCAAAATAATTTTTTTCTTTTCTTCCGGGATCAATTCTCTTTTTGCTCCTTCCTTTACAAGCCCCAGATAGCTCCTATCAGGGTAGTAAGTGTCAATCGCAAGTTGCAGGAGACCGCTATGTTCTTCTTTGTTCAAAAGACCTGAGGCAAGTGCAGCTTTCAGGGTTTCCCTTATATTAACAAGGGGCACGGAAATGGGCTCGAAAGTATCAGGGTTTGTGCTTACTGCTACCTCATCATCGGATTCGATAACACCGTCTCTGTACCATTCATATACTTTTCCTACACCTATCATCCCATGGGTATCAAGCTCAGAAGCTCGGAGGGCTCCCATGCTGGCGCCTCCTATTACCTTTACTCCTGCATCAAGTGCTGACAGAATTTCCCTGTGCCCAACAGCAGCCCTGTCAAAAAAGATCCCGTCTATTATTCCTATGACTTTATACCCTTTCTGAACGAATTCCTCAAGCTGGAACCTGCGTACAGGAGGCTGGTAATTTGCCCTCAGGATTTTTCTTGCGTCCTCATGGCTTATACTGTTGCCTGTAAAGATTACTGCTCTTGCTTTCATCTTCTCTTCCACAGCTTTTCATTTCTATCTCTGGAAAATTCTTTTTTTCTCTTGGAACCGATCCTTTTTCCTTTCCTGTCCCGATCAATGGTGAAAAGTTCAAAGCCAGGGATTATTACACGGACGACAGGCACATTAACCTCTTCTCTTGAGAGATCTACTACCAGCGCTCTCTCGGCAAGGCCCTTAAGTTTTTCGAGTATAACATCAATATTCTCTGCAGGGCTTTTTCTGGACAGATCCTGAACTTCAGAAAGTGAAATTTTTTCTCCTTCTTCGAACCAGAACTTGTTCAAACGTTTCATACGGTCATACCCTATACTTCGGATGAAACCTTCCCTATCCGTATCTTCCCTTGCACCCTGAATCTGGACTACCCGCGATTGGGCAGCTTCAGTTATTGCTCGTGCAACCGCAATTTCGGGCTTCAGGTGGGAGCCTGCCCCCATGACAAGAAGAGCCGGGTCTTTGAGTTTTACGTCATCAGTTACCGCAAGTACTGTCGGAATGCCGGTATCGGTCGGAACCAGCCAGACCTTGAGTTCTATTCCTGCGTCTTTAAATTTGCTGGCAAGTTCATACAGGTGCCCATCCTCTTTAGTCAGCACGATTTCCTTTCCCAGGTTGTGGGAAAACTGCGCTATGCTGATTGCATCCCTTTCTATAACCTCAAGCAGCCCATGGAGAATAGCTTCCTCAATCACATTTCCGGAGGCCAGCCCATTTGTGTTGCTCAGGAAAAGTTTCTGGCACTGTCCTGGAGAGTCATATGGATGATAAACCGCATTGGCGTTTACGAAGACCTCTTCGCCGTTAATCAAATCGTATGCTCCAACCCACTCACATAGGGATTGGGGAAGATAGGGCTGGGGTAGAAGCAGTGTTGACGGGTCAAGCACTGTGAAACTTTCTTTAGCGGTGTTATAGGATTCCACAAGTGAAGGGGCTGAAATCTCGCCTTTAACATTTGCGTTCAAGCCGGGCCTTTCTGCCAAACAGCGCTCAAAACTCTCCATTATTACTGAGATTCGAGCTCTCTGCTCGGTCGAACCCTTGCCTGAGTAAATACTGATCGCTCCTTTTGCGGCACTGGGGCGGATTGCCGAGAAAACAGGAATTCCAAGCCTGTCCAGGTTCGTAATGTCAGCAATTCGGGTGACGCCTATTTTTTTTATCTCATTTTTAGTGTTTTCCAGAGTTATGGCTTCGTCATATACTCGCTGTGTGCCCTCGAGATATGAAATCGATCTGTCAATTTTTATTTCAGGCATAATTAGAAACCTTCCATTTCTTCTTATATATTTTGTGATTTTCTGGGCATCGAGTTTTATCAGGGGATCTTACGTAATTTTCCTCTGCAGATTCTTCAGTGATATAAACATAATACAAACACTGCAAATATGTACAAATATATCACACATATATTGCAGACTTGCTACTCTTATAACACAAACACAGCACAAACTGGGTACAAACAGAATAATACTATATATGAAGACTCTATAAGTATGTAATAGGGTTTATAAGGGGGTTTTGTCCGACGAATCTCAAGAAATTATTTCTGGAAGAAAATGTGGGAGGCTTTGATCTCCTGTTCCGAACTGTATATGGAATACTTGCAACTCTCGCACTGGCAACGGGCCTTGTGAAAAAATCTCCCTGGAAGTGGATTGTTGCGGGTATAGCTTTTACAGGGCTTTACAGTTCAATCCTCAGACATTGTACTCCTTATGCAATTCTCGGGATAAGTACTGCAGAAAAGAAAAAAGCTCCTTTACAGGAAACCTGCATTAGTGAACAGTACGTCAAGAAATGTTAATTCTCAATCAAGAGATGTTGATTCTCAAATTTCTTTTTCAATGTATACTTCTAAGGCAAAACAGACATTAAAGTTACCTACATTAAGTTATTAGTTTTTCCAGCCTCTTTTTTGATTGAAACTTATCCTTCATTCCTGCAGGATACATGAAAATTAGATCTATAGGAGGCTTACTAATTTTTCATACATTATTAGTATAACTAAATTTTTATAAAATCATTAATTTATGTGAAGACCAGGTATAAGGATTATAGATAAAAAGAGGATTAATAGAGATAAAAGAGGGAATTTTTAGATACCGCCTTATCTTAAAATTGTGCTGGAAAGAGACAGCCTGCAGGCTAGCCTACCGGAAGAAATACTTTCATCACTCGAGGCTCCTGAGTGGGAACGGTAACCGCACCTATGGCGGCCACAGATTACTTCAGGGTTTCCAGCATGAATAGAATATTATAAATATTGCATAACTGTTGATGAATGCACTTGTGAAGCCTCCAGGACAGGCTAAAAGGATTAAAGATGAATGCCATGACCATTGAACATGATCAGATTGTTCCTTATCGGCAGTCGGCTAACGAAGTGTTGACCGCACTCGGCACGGATGCGCGGACTGGTTTGAGCGAAAAAGAAGCACAGGCGCGGCTCGAAAGATACGGCAAGAACGAACTGACAGCAGAAAAGCCCGTGACTGCGTGGAGGAAATTCCTGGCGCAGTTTCAGGACATGCTTGTTATCCTGTTGCTTTTCGCAACATTGATTTCGGCAGGATTGTGGCTGTATGAGCGCGATTCTGCATTGCCTTATGAGGCTATTGCCATTTTTGCTGTCGTACTGCTAAATGCGGTCATGGGTTACGTTCAGCAGTCACGGGCTGAGGAAGCGATGGCTGCACTGCGCCAGATGACGGCAGCACACGCAAACGTTATTCGGGACGGGACACGGCAGAGCATTCCAGCGGCCGATATCGTACCCGGTGACATTATAATCATCGAAGAGGGCAATACTGTCCCGGCAGACGCTAGAGTGATTCAATCAACTGCACTGCAAACAGCTGAGGCAGCACTGACAGGTGAGAGCCTGCCTGTTTTAAAAGACAATCTCACGATTACGGAAGAGGTAGGGCTCGGCGACCGGGACAATATGATCTTTAGCGGCACTGTGGCTGTCTACGGGCACGGGCGTGCAGTGGTCACAGCAACTGGAATGCAGACCGAGATGGGGCGCATTGCCGGGATGCTTAAAGAAACGCCAGTAGAAACCACTCCTTTACAGGAGGAACTTCACCGCGTTGGCAAACTGCTCGGGATTGTCGTTATCGCTATCGCTGTCGTGATAATCTCAACGATCATCTTGGTCGAAGATGTAAGAGGTTTCTCAGCCCTTTTTGATGTGCTCATTTTGGGCGTGGCACTTGCTGTCGCGGCGGTGCCGGAAAGTCTGCCCGCGGTAGTGACAGTTGTCCTCTCTCTCGGTGTGCAGCGTATGGCACAGAAAAATGCCATAGTGCGCCACCTTGCAGCTGTCGAGACTCTCGGCTCGGCTAATGTCATTGCCTCTGACAAAACAGGAACTCTCACGAAGAACGAAATGACGGTACTTGCAGTAGTTACAGCAAGCGGCCGAGTCAATTTAGATGGTACGGGTTACGCTCCTGAAGGTGAGGTGCGCAGGGAAGGCGGAGGGAAAATTGATGGCGCACTTGAGTTCGAATTTGTGCGTGCACTTGCAGCTGCCGACAGGGCTAGCAATGCCGTGCTACATGAGCGTGACGGTCGGTGGATGGTGCATGGCGACCCAACTGAAGGAGCATTGATAGTAGCAGCGCGTAAAGCCGGGCTGGAAGCTGAGGTGCTCAATGCGCGGCTGGAACGCATTGGAGAAGTGCCTTTCTCCTCCGAACGTAAACTGATGAGTACGGTCCATACTGATACAGAGCAAAAGGAACGCCTCCTTGCATTTACCAAGGGTGCACCGGATGTATTGCTTGCCCGCTGTACCCAGGAACTTGTAGGAGAAGAGATCAAACCTCTTACAGCGGAACGCCGCGCAGAGATTTTGAAGAAGAATGAGGAACTGGCAGGTGAAGCTCTGCGGACAATTGCTGTTGCTTTCCGTACGTTGCCGAAAGATGAGTTTACGCAGGAAGAGCTTGACGAAGATGTCGAGAAAGAGCTCATCTTCCTGGGATTGATCGGTATGATCGATCCGCCGCGCAGAGAGGCAAAAGATGCAGTTGCACGTGCAATGTCTGCAGGAGTTCGCCCGATTATGATTACAGGCGACCATCCTAAAACTGCTACGGTCATTGCTGAGAGTCTTGGCATTCCAGCTCACGGGAAAGCTGTCACAGGAACTGAGCTTGAGAAGATGCCGCAGGAGGAACTTGACCAGACGGTTCAAACGGTATCGGTCTATGCACGCGTTAATCCAGAACATAAGCTTCGAATCGTGGAAGCATTAAAACGTACAGGAGCTATTGTGGCGATGACGGGTGATGGTGTCAACGATGCACCAGCTTTGAAAACCGCCGATATAGGGATAGCAATGGGTATTACCGGAACAGATGTCTCCAAAGAGGCATCCGATGTTGTGCTTGCTGATGATAATTTCGCAACTATTGTAGGGGCTGTCGAAGAGGGAAGAGCGATTTTCTCCAATATCCGCAAATTCTTACGTTACCTGCTTTCATCAAACCTCGGGGAAGTAATGATAATGTTCTTCGGCTTGCTGCTGGCAGACGTAATCGGATTAACTGCCAACGGCGGAACCGGGATAGTGTTACCGTTACTTGCTACTCAGATTCTGTGGATCAATCTTATTTCAGATGGCCCACCCGCGCTCGCGCTTGGGGTTGACCCCGCAGATCCGGGATTGATGAGAGAGCCTCCACGCCCGCGGGAAGAAGGAGTGATCACCCGCAGCATGTGGGTTGGCAACCTCTTTACTGGCGCAATCATGGCAGCTGGGACTCTGCTAGTACTGGATGCCAGCTTACCTGGGGGTTTGATCGAGGGTTCGGGTAACCTGCAATATGCGCAAACAATGGCCTTTAACACAGTGGTCTTCTTTTCACTATTCGTTGTTTTCAATGCACGTTCAGATAAACAGAGCGCGTTCGTCGGTTTGTTCTCAAACAAATGGCTGTGGGGAGCAGTCCTGTTGTCCCTCTTACTGCAAGTAGCAGTAATTTACATCCCGTTTCTGCAGCAGGCGTTTTCGACCGTTAGCCTTAGCCCTGGTGACTGGCTGCTCTGTGCGGCAGTAGCAAGCTCGGTACTGTGGCTGCGCGAATTAAGCAAAATTGTTGTACGCGCAAGGGAAAATCGAACATAAGGAAGTCATGTTTGCCGGTTTATGCTGCACTTCTCAAGGCATTTAAGGCAGGCAGCCCACATAACCGGAGTCTTCCTTTCCAGACAAACAAATAAAGAGTTTCTTCAACCTCTTCAATTTTTCAACCACGTCTTTAAGCTAATGAAGCTTCACGACAATGTAAAATAAACCCTCAAAAGTTTTTTAAGCAATAGGAAAGTTTAATGTTTTGACAAGAAAAGAGAAAGTTATCCCCTCCATGTTCTCTTTTCTTTTCCTTTTTTTCAACTTCACTTTTGGAACGAGGGGTTAGAGCCTGTATAACCTGTCCTCAGTGGAGGGAAGTATGACTCAGGAAGCTGGCTAGTCTTAGCTTAACTGTAACTCACATACTGTTGTTATAAAAACGGAGCCAAATGGCTTAATCCTAAAATCTACGAAAGTTTCACCTCTAAATTTAGATTTATGCATGGTGCATGGTGCATATTTGAATTCTGAAACCTTAAAGCATTTATTTCCTTGTATAAGACAATTAGATAAGTTTATTACATCCGAGCGCGTAGATTAAAATATGTCCGTATTGCTTGAGGACTACGGGTCTATCAGTCACATTCCCCTGGACGTAGCCTTTAGGGATGCCATTTTCATCGGGATCTTTAGCATCATTATTTTCTTTATTCTGGTCCTTGCTGTGCGCCGTGGTATCCGGAAAGCGCAGAGCATTTAAATCCTATCATATGCATGTTTTTCTTTTATTTTCCCTTTCAGGATGGCTTAAAGTAGCTTTGCTCTGGTTTTTTTCCTTCGTTTGTTTAGAGTATTTTGAGTATTCTTTTCAAGTTTTTCCTGCTTTTTATCCTTTAGATATTAATCCTCTAGACTGACTGGTCGTAAAGGTTTATCTTTCCTGACTCAGGATATTTGGTTCTTTTATTTTCAAATATATTAGAAATTATAATACTTAATAAAATCAAAATCAGGGGAATTGGGTAGATATGCAGGCTGAAAAGAGGGGAGTAGATACTGATAGTTCTAGAACTGAAGTAAATGATCCTCCTCTCATGAATAAAAGTCATATCTCGGGAAGAGAAACGTCAGGGAATTCCTATGAATCTCATGGAGAAAGTGGGAATAAACCTGCGGGAAATACGATACATCAGGGACATCCTGAGGATCAAACAGTGCGTACCAAAGAGAAATCGTTGGGTCACGGACAACATGAAGAAATGGGACTTGGAAGCCCTGAGCAGCATGAAGAGATGAAGCAGGCAGAGATGAAACACGGACAACATGGTGAGATGGAACACGAGGGTCACGAACCACATGCAGAAATGAGACATGAAGGAACGGAACATGAGGGTCACGGAGCTGCCGGCGGGAAAGGGCATGGAAACCATCATGCCCATATGCTTGAAGATTTCAGGAAGAGATTTATTGTTTCCTTAGTGTTGACTTTCCCGGTTTTGCTGCTTTCATCTACTATCCAGGATTTTTTTAACTTTGAGCTTCGCGTACAGGGTTCGGATTATCTCTCCTTCTTGTTTTCCTCGGTCATTTATTTCTACGGCGGGTATCCATTTCTCAGGGGAATAAAAGAGGAGCTTTCCGAAAAGTCACCTGGAATGATGACCCTTATAGCCATTGCAATCAGTGTGGCTTATTTTTACAGCTCTGCTGTAGTTTTCGGGCTGCATGGCGAGGTCTTTTTCTGGGAGCTTGTGACCCTTATCGACGTAATGCTGCTCGGGCACTGGCTTGAGATGCGTTCCGTAATGGGAGCCTCAAGAGCCCTTGAAGAGCTTGTAAAGATCATGCCTTCAGTCGCCCACCTGAAGAAAAATGGAGACTTTGTCGATGTGGAGGTTGACAAGCTGAAAATTGGGGATGAAGTTCTGATCAAGCCCGGAGAAAAGCTGCCTGTGGATGGGACAGTTGTGGAGGGGACAAGCAGCGTCAACGAATCCATGCTTACCGGGGAGTCGAAACCTGTCACGAAAAACCCTGGAAACGACGTTATCGGCGGTTCGATTAATGGGGAGGCAGCTTTTGTCGTCAGGGTAGAAAAGACCGGCAAGGATACCTATCTCAGCCAGGTTGTCGAGCTTGTCAGGACTGCCCAGGAAAGCAAGTCAAAAACTCAGGATCTGGCAAACCGAGCTGCCCTTTATCTCACAATAATAGCCCTGACTGTGGGAACTCTCACCTTTATTCTCTGGATTCTTTTCGGTCAGCAGCTTGTCTTTGCGCTTGAAAGGTCAGTGACTGTAATGGTTATTACCTGCCCACACGCCCTTGGGCTTGCAATCCCTCTCGTAGTTGCAGTTTCAACATCTCTTGCCGCAAAATCCGGTCTCCTTATTCGGGACAGGCAAGCATTTGAAAAAGCACGCAATCTTCAGGCTATTATTTTTGACAAAACTGGTACATTAACCGAAGGACGGTTTGGGGTTACAGACGTAGTCTCTCTTTCAGGCGAAGAAAACAGAACCGGAGAGAATAATGACAGAATTTTAAGCCTCGCTGCTTCTCTGGAAGCCAGTTCGGAACATCCTATTGCAACAGGCATTCTGGAAAGTGCACGGGAAAGAGGGCTGCAAACCCAGCCTGTGGAAGAATTCAGCTCGATTCCAGGAAAAGGGATACAGGGCATGGTTGAAGGAAAAAAATTCCTTGTTGTGAGTCCTGGCTATCTTGAAGAAAAAGGGATTGCCCTCAAGAACGAGGAGATTGAGGAAATCAAAGCGCAGGGAAAGACCGTCGTGTTCCTGCTTGAGGGAGATAAGGTACTTGGAGCCGTTGCACTTGCCGATATTGTCAGGAGAGAATCGAGGGAGGCTATCTCAAGACTTAAAAGTATGGGAATTAGATGCGTCATGCTTACAGGGGATAACCGCTATGTGGCAGCCTGGGTAGCCCGAGAACTCGAGCTTGATGATTATTTCGCAGAAGTCCTTCCTCATGAGAAAGCCGAGAAGGTCAAAGAAGTTCAGGCTCAGTACATCACAGGCATGGTCGGAGACGGGGTTAATGATGCGCCTGCCTTGGCTCAGGCTGATGTCGGAATAGCCATAGGAGCAGGTACGGATGTTGCAATCGAAACCGCTGATATAGTCCTGGTAAAAAATGATCCGAGAGATGTAGTTTATATCATCGGGCTTTCAAGAAAAACTTACTCCAAGATGTATCAGAACCTTCTCTGGGCAACAGGATATAACGTTTTTGCAATTCCTCTTGCAGCAGGGATACTCTATGGATACGGAATCTTACTGAGCCCTGCCGTGGGTGCAGTTCTAATGAGCCTGAGTACTATAATAGTAGCAATAAACGCGAGGACTTTAAAGATGGGGTGATTTAATGCTTGGAATATTCCGCAGTATAAAGAAGTTGATCGCTTTAGCTGCACTAGCTTCTGCAGTAATCGGATTCATTTCAAGATTTACTGGGAAGAAAAGGAAAAGATAAATTTTAAAGCTTTAGACCAGGGGTTATATCGGAAAATTCAAAAAGGCTGCTGGAAAAGGATTTATTCTAGAAATAGCTGCTAAAAGCAGGTAGATTTTACTTTCCAGCTTCTACATAGCTTTCCGGTAACTACGGGTTCAAACTTTTACCTTTTTATCAAATTTTTATCTTTTCATCAAACTTTTATCTTTTTTATTTAATTTCGGTTTCATTCTCTATGGTTGCCGGGGAAATTTCGATCTCGCTTTTATGCAGGTTGATTCCGCTTTTGTCCTCAATTATAGTTTTCAATTCATATTCGGAATTTTCCTTTCTTGGGAATTCAAGTACAATCGGATTTTCAACCGAAACGTTCCCGTAAAACTTTTCACTAACGTTTTCGAGGGAATTCCCGTCTTCCCTGAACTCATAACTCATGTAGCAGTCAAATCTGGAACCTGGATTTCTTGGGGTATAGGTAAACAAAAACCTGTCTTCGTAGCTGTGGGATTCGCTTACGAATATATCCAGAGAACCCTTCCCCATAATTCTTTCTCGCTGTACTGCTCCCTTTTCTCCTAGAGGCTGATCAATCAGTTGTACAACTATTACTGCAGTCACGACCATGAGAATAATCATCAATAGCTTGGTTGTATTACTCATACTAAACCCCGGTCTAAGATTCCACTTTATTTGCCGGAACTATAAGGTTAGATTTTTTTAGTTACAGTCGTTTCTCAAGATGTAGTTTATCTGGTTTAAAACATACGATTTAAATATGTAACTCAAACTTTCTCTGGAGCCCAGAACTCAGGCAATGAGAATACCGAATCTATTCCTGGTCAGTGTCTCAGCTTTTTTCAAAATACCTGAGCCGGAAATCGAGCAAAAAGACAGTGTAGATTACCAGGCCTGCAATTAAAAAAGAAATTCCGGCAAGCATTTCATATAAAAGACCACCAAGGACAAGCCCGATGATGGCAGCAAGACTTCCGAAACTGCTGGCAAATCCCTGTATAGTGCCTTGATATTCTCGCCCTGCAACGTTTTACTTCTTGTGGACAGTTTGCTCTTTAATTCTCAGAATATCAGCCCAGGCTCGTTTCCCACACTGCGGGCATTTCACATATTTTTTATTCCCACCGTTGGGGCTGAGCAAATCTTCAAATGTTGAGACCTCAAAGACATCGCCGCATCTGGGACAGAGGTAGGCGGAGTTTTTTGCATGCCATGTTACAAGCAGGGCAGCACCTCCGACTATTATAGTAAGCCAGAGATACCAGCAGTCAGGAGGAAGTAAAACCGATGCTATCACAACTAATGCTATGAATGTAAAAAGTATCAGAGCTTTTCCGTACCAGTCGCTTTTCGAGATTTCACTATACCTGTTTCTATCCGTAGCTTACCCCCCGGCTGTGCTCTTTCCTGGATATTTTATGCTAGAAAATAGGGTTTGGGGTTATTTAATGGTACTTTTTCCCCTCTTCGGGTTAAGATGCGGAAAAACTTTGTAAATCGTAAAGTATTTAAAAACTTTTTCTGACAATAAAGAGATTCTGAATGGAGCAATCATTTAAGTTTACTTATTTTGTTCTTACTAACAGTCCCCGAATCATGTCTCCAGAGTACCATACCTGAACTTCCAGACGTTCTGGACATTTGCAGAAGGCATCCTGCACTGCGATCTGAGTACTGGGATCCGGGTTATCCAGATGCCTCCACTCATCATTAACAAAAAGCCATAAACTTCTTGTACTGCCTTCTGGATAGGGTATCAACTCAAGCCAGTATCGAGTTGCTATGCCAGTTTCCACAGTCTCTGGCTCGATTTCCTTCTGGCTTTCCGGATTATTCGGCAAGCCTTTAGGTAAAGCCTCAGGTTCTGATGAGTTATCTGTCATTTATTTATCCCCTTTTAATTAACTGCAGGTATCATATAATCATGCCTAATTTACCAACTAATACTCATATAATTATATATTTACTAAAGGAAATGTGTTTAGAAACTAAAATCCCGCAAGGTATATACCCCCAAATTTTTACCTCACTGGTTTTCGTGACCTTACTGGTCTTAGATTTTTACTGAGGTTGAAAAAGTTTTAACCTGAGATTCTCAGGTTACAAGCCTGGATTCAGATTTCAGGTTCTGCAAACTTCACTCTTCCTGAGCCAGTCAATATCAGACTGGTAAAGGAGTCTGAGATCCTTAAGTCCCAGCTTCAGCATGGCAAGCCGGCTGACTCCCAGCCCCCAAGCAAGGACAGGTTCTTTAATTCCTAAAGGTTCAGTAACTTCTTTTCTGAAGACGCCTGCGCCTCCAAGTTCAACCCAGCCCAGGCCATCCACGTAAACCTCGGGTTCTACGCTCGGCTCGGTATATGGGAAGTACCCAGGGCGGAAACGAACTTCCTCGAATCCCATCCTGTGGTAGAATTCTGCAAGCAAACCCAGCAGGTCTGCAAAGGACATATCCCTATCCATTACAACCCCTTCAAGCTGTTCGAACTCCGGGGTATGGGTAGGGTCGATAGTTTCCCTGCGGTAAGCCCTGTCAATGCAGAAGGCTTTTACAGGCGGTTTGGGATTGTCAGCCAGGTACTTGACGGTTACGGCTGTTGTGTGTGTTCTCAGGACATTGCGTTCTGCAAGTTCTCTGTCCCAGATCCCACCCCAGCCGCAGGAGTCAATATCTCCTCCGCGTTCGTGCATTGCAGCTACCTTTTCGGTAAAATCAGCCGGAAGCAGGCAGGTTGTATCAAGGTGGAAAGTGTCCTGCATATCTCTTGCAGGGTGATCTTGCGGCTGGAAGAGGGCGTCGAAATTCCAGAAAGAACTCTGGATAATCCCGCCTTTAATCTCGGTAAAGCCCATTTCCAGGAAGATCTGGCGCATCTGCTCAATAAGGCGCCTGTAGGGATGGATTTTAGCCCCGTAAAGAGATTTTGGGATAATATCAAGACGGTAAGGCCTGAATTTTTTTCCCTTCCAGGCACCGCTTTTCAATAAATCGGGTGTAAGCTGGGCAATTTCCTCTTCAAGCACAAGCCCCTGAGCTGCAAGTGCGTTCCCGGCATCAGTTATGGAAACAGTCCTGAACTTTTCTTCGTGTTTTATGATGAGTTTGCGCTTGAGCAGGTCTTTTATTGTCCCTTCGTCGGATGCAAGTTCTTCGAGCGTTTTTGCTTTGCCTGTGAAAGCTGCAAGAGTTTCTTCATCTTTTCCTGTATACACATTTCCAGACGGCACCATTCTCCCGTTTTCAACCTTTGCCCATCCTTTTTTTACGAGCCAGCCTGTTGCAATTCCAACTGTTTTCGGAGAGAAACGGCTTCTAAGTTCTTCAAGCGAGGTCGGAGCTTTGAGGGAGTCGATAATCTGGCGTTCGGGAAGCCCATTTTTTGTGTATTCTTCCCCTTCCTTTGTAAGGGAATAACGTTCCATGACCTTTTCGGAGATTGAAACCAGCCCTTTTTCTTCAAGCATGAAAGCTGCCTGCATTGCTGCATCTACCTGCAACCCCGATTTCTCCTCCAATCTTTTGGGAGATGCGGATCCCAGGGCTTCAAGGGCAAGCAGGACTTTTTTCTCGTTGATTGTGAGGTTTTCCTGAACACTCATGTTATGATCACATCCTGAAATTCTGAAATCTTAAATCCAGTATTCTATGATAATTGAATCCTCTAAAGTTTACTTTTTGTAAATTATTCTGTATTCGTCAAGGTGCTCCCTTGCAAGCTCCCTTTTCTCCTGATGGTCTTTAAGGAACTCGGACATTTTTTCGGCTGCTAACTGCTTGCATGAGCCGCACATCCTGGTACCGGAGACACATTCCTGCCTGATTTCCAACAATTCCTCATCGTCTTCAAGCAGGTGGAAGAGCAATAATTCGAAGACCGAACATTCTTCTGATATTCCTCCCAGCTTTTTCTGCTCTTCAAGGGTAACACGACCTCCTGTTTTTGCCCTTTTTACCTTTTTTGCGCCTTCCTTCGGGTCGTCAGTAAGAGCTATGTAACTGTCAGGAACACTGCTTGACATCTTTCCTCCCTGCAGTCCGCTCATAAAACGATGATAGGTAGATGCAGGCGGAATGAAGGCATAGCCTCCGAATTCAGCGGCTATTTCGGCAACGATTTGCTCCAGTATTTTTTTGGTGAGTTTCCAGATTTTCCTGAAAACGAAGTACTTTTCGTACTCAGCGAATTCAGGTGGCTTTGCGTCTTCCATAAACCTGGAGACACTTTCGATTTCAGCCAGATACTGGTTTTTTCTATCAGCTTTTCTGACCTCTGAGACTAGCCTCATAAGGAATGGGTAGTCAGGAGTCTGGAGTACATCAATATGTTCTTCATAGAGTTTAACTTTTCCAGGAATTCGTTTTTTGAGTTCCTGTAAGGCTTCCTTAGGAGCTCCTTTTCCCCTGACACTAAAATATTTCCATCCGTTTGTGTTTTCTCTTTCTTCAATCCTGAACATATTCATTTTGCCTGCAAGTCCCCTTGTAAGGCGAAGGTGAGGATCCTGGTCTGGACCAACAGGAACTACAACCGGTTTTGGACCTCCGAATTCTTCAAGCTGGGGCTGGAGGATATCAGCAGCCTGGGTTGCCACACTGATCATATGAGAGAGGTTAGTTTCTCCTGAAAATCCATAAATTGCGCTGAGTTCTGAGAAATTTACCTTGACCCCGAGTTCAAATGCCAGGTCTTTAACGCTTTCACAGCCTGACTGGAAATAAATAAGGCCGTCTGGCTTGAAGCCGAGAGCTATCAGGCTTAATATGTATTCTTCTGTCCCGATTTCCCTGCATTTCTGCCAGGAAAATCCGCGTACTGAGAAAGCCTCTCTGTCCGCAATCCCCACAAAAGCAGATGCTCCCATTTGCTGGTGCCAGATTATCTGGTCCATAACCATCTTGTGCCCGAGATGGATTTTTCCGGAGGGCATAAACCCATCCATTACGGAAAATGGGGCACCTGTCCTCATGGCCTCTGCAATCTGCTCGTAATCACGGTGCCCGAAGATGACCCTTCTCCGCATATACGTGCTGGGGGAAGGAACTTCCGGAAGAATCTCATCAAAAGGAGAAATCCCGAATTCTTCGAATAACTTGGAATAGTCAGCAATGTCGCTTGAACTCCAGGGGTCAAGTGTATTAGTCATTAAAATCCCTCATTACTGCCGTCTCATGAAGAAAAATCTTCAGAAAACAGCCTTTTCTTGCTGAAAACAATTAAAGGTATGACACAGTTACAACTAATCTGTTCTTTAAAAATATCTGCTTATATGTAAATGTTTATCTCCAGGTAGGCAATTTCAGGCTGATATCGGCGCTCCAATGGCAATCTGCTTTCAATTTTTTTGGCTTACACTGTCCAGCTGAAAAAACTAAAAGGAAACTAAATGTTCCAGAGAGAAAGCGGTAAAGAGATAACGACAGATTATTCAATTTCATCTTATATAGACTTTCTCAAAAGGATAAGGCAGTTTTGCTCCTTCAGGAATTCTGTCGACAAACTCCAGAAATTCCGGGTCATGCATAGGACTCAAGCTTTTCTGTTTCTGGAAGTAAGGGTAACTCCGAATTTTCTGCCAGGCATCTTTTAAGGATTCTTCTTTTATATTTCCGAAACTGAAAGGCGGATAAGGACCGGGTTTTACGTCTCCATCTGCCGTTATATGCATCCAGCGCCTGCCTTCCATTGCGCCCAGCATCTGTCCTTCAAAGTAAGTATTCGCAAACATACGTGGGCCGCTCGAACTGGCGTTTATTCTTTGATACATATCAAGAATGGCTTTTCTGTCTTTATCTGTAATTACAGGTTCCTTACTACTTTTTGGCATTGCTTCCCATACAGAAAATTCATGGACTCCAAGTTGCGATGCAAGTGAGTAAAGAGCAAACAGCTCCTCAAGGTTTGAGGGAGAAACATGTGTTGTCATCACAACCATGAGCCCGGCTTCAAGTGCAAGTTTTATTGCAGAGACTGCTCTATCATATGCTCCTTTGGATTTTCGGACAGCATCATGTTTCTCAGGGTCAGTGGAGTAAATCCCCACCATAAGGGAATGGAGCCCTGCTTCTTTCAGGCGGAAAGCAGTTTCTTTTGTAAAATCCGTGCCCCAGGTTGAACAGTTTACTATAGCCCGCTTCTTGTCCACATACCTGATTAGCTCAAATACTTCTCCGCGCAGCAGGGGATCATTCTCGGTAAATGTGAGAATGAAAGTGCCGTATTCAAGGGCTTCATCTATTATTCTCTTTACAGTGTTCGCATCCAGCTCGTCTACAACCGTCCCTAGCGAATATTTCGAACTATTCTGTCGGGTAAGTTCGATGGACACAGTTTCAGGAATGTATCTCCCGAGAGCAATCTGCATCTCCGCAAAAATAAGACGTTTGAAGACCGGACCTGGTATAGGTGGGAGCCAGGCTGAGGGAATGACCTTGTCTTCCTCCATAATGGCTAGCTTTTCTTCTTTCAGGCGGGAATTGATTTTTTTCAGAATGGGGCTACAGGCTGCTTTCAGAGTCCCGCTTGCTGAAAACTCTAAGCTCTCTCCTGCTTGCCGAAGATTCACTGACAGCCCGGGCATTGAAAGAATTTCTATAGTTCTCTCCTTTGCTGGGATATCTTTCAACGAGACCTCCGATGAATCCTTTTTTTCAGAAGTCATTTCTCCTCACCGCAAACCTTTTCTGAAAAGAGCTTGACCGCAAACTTTTTAGAAAAAATTTTGATCAAAAACCGGCATGATGACGTGATAAACCGGTGCAATGGTCGCGGCCAACGGTTGAATTTAAGCTGCCCGGGCATGAAAACGGATGTAACCAGCCTGAGCTGCTTAAGTATATTTAAGGTGCTTACTTAAAAAATAAGCTTAAACCTCAGACCCTTTCCGAGAAGGCGAGGTTTCCGCTGATTTTCTTTATTTTTACTTTGACCACGTCACCTTTTGCGGCTCCGGGCACGAAAACCGTATACTTATCGATCTTTGCTATACCGTCACCTTTGGACCCGACAGCATCGACCCGGAGTTCATAGGTTCCGCCTTCTTCGATGGCATCCCTGACAACCACATTACTTACCTTTCTCTTCTTAACAGGCCTGTGAGCCCCGCAAGCAGAACATCTCAGGACAAGTACTCTTTCCACCTTGACAAGCTGGGTGTCCGGGCGTCCACATTCCGAACACATGACGTATTCGTCCACATAAGCCTGAATGTTATCTGAAATCTGGGCTCTCGTAAACCTTCCCTGGAAGACTGCGCGTGTGCCTTCTATTTTCCCTGCAGTCCCCAGTTCCCTCGTGAGATATTTCATCAAGTGGTCAGGGTCCCGGTTAAGGGTATCTGCAATATTTCCGAAGTTTTCCAGAATTGTGGTCTTGCCTTCGGAGAAGAGTCTGGGTTCAGGGATTACGAATCGAGCATCCGTAGTCTCGGTTTCAGGCATTTTTGCCATTGCACGGTTCAAAAGCTCTTCGTAATCGTACATATTATACTCCTTTTGATGTTAACAGTTTAACTGATTACTGTACCAGTTCTGCTCCCTGGTCGATAACGATTCTAAAGGGAGTTGGTAATTTCTGTCCTGCATGCCAGAGGGCTTTCTTTGCGGCTTCAAAGTTTTGCTTCTCAACAGCCACTGTAAAGATCTTCTGCATTGGGTTTACCCTGGCTGCAGTACCTACGTTCTTTCCAAAAGCCCTGCGCATCCCACTGGATACACGGTCAGCACCAGCGCCGGTTGCTTGCTTGTTTTCCCTGAGTACTTCGTGGGGATAGACACGGAGTTTCATGTAAAAGCCCGTCTTTCCTACATCTGAAGTAAGGTGCCTGTTTGCTGTAATACGGGCTGCTTCGAGAGCAGTGTGCCTTATCTGGCACTTTTCTTCCGCAAGCAGGGAGATTCTTATAGGGAAGGCATCGCTGTTTGCCTTGTCACCCATGTCGTAGTGAATAACCTGACTGCCTGGAACACCGCCCATGTATTTTCTTCTGGTAAATGAGCGCTGCCTCACGTTCCTGTACATACTTCCTGGCTTTCGTACCATAAGCTTGATTCTCCTGAAATTGATAAGTTTAATTAGCTTAATTTATTTAGTCAAATAGTTTATTTAGTCTAATTGAGTTTAACAAAAATTTATTATAACGGATTTCTTTCCGCATATAAACGTTTGCATCAAGTTCCCAAAAAACCGTTTAGCAAACCACTCAGTATGAGATATGCGCATATAGAGATAACTGCCTGTATTTACATTTATCTGTAAACCGGTCCCTACGGATTTAGCAAACAATCTCTATTTTCCCTGCCCTTTTGCTCTTTAAAAGTATCAGGGACTGGGATTTTGCTTGAAATTCGTAACCCCTTAGAATTTACATATTCCGGGCGTATGTGACTTACTTCCTACTACCTAGTGGTTTATAAATTTTATTGATGATCCCGGATATTTTTCAAAAAATCCTGCAAGCAGCCCAAAACAACCTGATAGCATCATGCTTCCGAAAGGTGCGGCAAAATGCAGCTTATTTGATATTTCCTTCCTGAGCCCGGATTCTGAGAGCTTTTCAAGCATCTGCCTTTTTGGGCCGGTGACCATTATAGATCTAACCTGCTCAAAGCCTACTGCTTCTTTTATATATGCACCATGTCCCCCATCCTCAAATACTTCATCAAAATCAAGGCTTCCGTCGGCAAGCCTTATGATATAATCCTGAAGTTTTTCCGAATTCATATTGGAGCTGTGATGTTCAAAAAGCGCCGTTACCCTGTTTTCAAGCACAAGGGCTCCCAGAGTATGCCCGTTTCCTATATTAACCACGATTGAAGGCTGGAGTGCGGTGGGGTCGGTAAGAGCCCCGAAAATAGCTGCAGGACCGGTATCCATGAAGACAGAGCGAATTTCAGGGTTCCCTACGGATTTTACAAGAGAATCTGCCTGAGCCTTCATTCTGGTAAAAGCGTCTGGAATCTCTTTGGGCGTGTATACAAAATTCTCAAGCTTGCCTCCCCTGTCAATAAATTTCTTGAAAAGTTCAAAACGGTAAACCCTGTTACTTTTCTCAGGGGCATTTCCGTGATCCTGCACTGCCACAGCATAGTTTTCAGGCATGGAAACGCCAAAAGCTGAAAGTGCAGATGAAACGGATTCCGGATCGAAGTCCTGCATAACAATATTTACTTTATCTTTCTTTGCTTCTCCTTCGCAGGTAAGCTGCTTTGCCTCCTCTTCCGAGACAATCCGGATTCCAAAAGCCTTTACCTTCTCAATACTATCGTGGATAGTCAAAGCAGCCTTTTCAGTAGCATATACCGGAAAGCCTGCCTTCAGATGAGCTCTGACAGCAAACGCAGAAGGCCCTCCCCCCATTATGTTTCCGGTAAGCACTATTGCTTTTCTTTCTCTGGTCGCTTTCCTAATCTTCTCTGCAATAATCCTGGTCGGAGAAGGCATGACCATAAGCAGGCTGTTTTCTGGCTCTTTTTCCGAATCAAAAAGCAGGATATCCTGTGTCCCTGTTCCTATGTCCGCTGCAAGTATGCGCATACCTGTGCATTGGCTGATAAGATATTAAAATATAGGCAGGTTAGTAGAAGTAAACACGAAGCTGGATAACAGGAACATATAAACAGGAATCCGGATAAAATAGAATTCAGATAATAAAAAGCCGGATAAAAGGAACAAAAATGGAGAGTGTTATTTTCATGAAAGAATCCACCCCGGAAATCCACAAAAAAGGAGCAAAAAAATCCTTTTCTTTTGCCCTAATTACAATTTCTACCTCCAGATATGAAAAGTACGGAGATTCTGATTCGCCTGAGGAAGCCGAAGACTTCTCAGGAAAGGCTATGAAAGAGCTTCTTGAAGCGGCTAACCATGAAGTTACATTCTACAGGCTCATTCCCGATGGAAAAATCCCGATTATAGAAGCTGTGCTTTCCGCTCTTGAAAGTTCCGCAGATATTGTAATTACAAGCGGGGGCACAGGGCTTGCACCAAAAGACCTTACAATCGAGTCGATAACCCCTCTTTTTGAGAAGGAACTCCCAGGCTTCGGAGAATTGTTCAGGTATAAAAGCCTTGAAGACATAGGGACGTCCGTAATCCTTACAAGAGCCTCAGCAGGTGTAATTAAAGGAAAAGCAGTATTCTGCCTGCCGGGTTCGCCAAATGCCGTAAGACTGGCTCTTTCCGAGATCATAATTCCCGAAGCCGGACATATTGTCAGGCATGTAAGGGAATAAGCTTCCCTTTTTGCCATGCTCTTTCTTATGCATTTTTCTTTTTATTACTTTTCCTTATATTTTCATAAACTAGCGGATCAGTAGCTAACATAAATATGGTTCGCGATTTCCCTATCAACGGCATACTTTGTCTGGTCAACCTCAAAAAGGTATGATGGAGACCGCCGGAGCAAAGTAACGGGCATGCCTGGCAGAATGCCCATTGATACGAGTTTCTTCAGGATGCCGGGGTTTTTAGTCTCAAGATGTGAGATTTTCCCGGTTTTTCTTGGTTCCATTGTGCAGAGTGTTGTAGTTTCCAGGGTGAGATGTACATTTTTTGTTACCATTTGAATAGCTTCCTTATAAATTGTATTATCTTTGCTTCTTTTACAAGTTCGTATCCGCAGCTAGGACAGCACTGCTTGTTGCAGTTGTGAAGCTTTCCGCAGCCGGCACATTTTGCTTCGTCAGCTTTCTCAAATTCATTTCCGCAAAGGGGACACTTCACAGGTTTACCCCCAGTGCGGTCAGTAAAGTATTTACAATAGAACCTGTGAGGAACGCAGACGGGAAAATGAATCCTGAGATTACAAGGGCTGTTTTCAATCCTCTCTCCTTTATTGTCATCATGAACTGGGCTATGCAGGGCATGAAGAGGGTCAAAGTAACGGCTGCAACTACAAGCTGCAAACCTGTCAGCAGTCCTGAATCATACATTCCATAAAGTCCGGCTGCTCCAAAATCTCTCCTGAAGAAGCCGAAGAGAAAAACATCAGCCGCATTGGGGGGCAAGCCAATCCAGACTGTCGGGTATTCCATTACTTTTAAGGCAAGGTCAAAAATGCCTGTCAATCTTCCTATCCAGATCAGAATACTTGCCACAACAAAAAGGGGCAGGACTTCAAGGAAGTACCAGTGCATCCTTGAGTAAGTTTTTACCAGTATATTCGAGAGTTTTGGACGCCTTAGAGGGGGCATTTCAAGTATGAATGTCGGAGCCTCTCCTGGCAGGATTCTTGAAGCCAGGTAGCCTATCAGTATAAATTCAAGCACAATAACACCTGCCCACACAGACAATCCTCTGGGGTTTCCTGAAAGGATTGAAAGGATTATGCCCAGCTGTGCCGAACAAGGAATTGCGAGTGCCAGCAAGATATTTGCAATGAGCCTTTCCCTTTTCGTCTCAAGGGTTCTGGTGACCATAGTAGCCATTGTGGAGCAGCCAAATCCAAGTACCATAGGAATTACTGCCTTTCCACTGAGCCCTATTTTTTTGAACATGCCGTCTAGAAGCAGGCTAAGCCTGGGTAGATATCCGGTGTCCTCAATAATGGAGAATACCAGGAAAAAGGCTCCAACTATGGGAAGTATGAGAGCGATTGCGTATGTTACTGCCTGGGTGAAAATACCATATTCTCCCACAAAGAGATCCTGCAAAGCAGGATAGGGTACAAGCGACACAAACCTGGCAGTCACCAGCGGATTTATATATTGCCCAAATAACGTGTTTTCCAGGAAATCAACAACAGTTCCAGCTGCAAAGACACCTACAAACTGGTAGAACCCGAGGTACAGAATTAAAAATAACACGGGTATCCCGAATACAGGATGGATAAGAATGCTGTCTATTTTCTCGGAGAAACCAATGTTTTTCTTCGGAGTTTCTGTCTTTTTACCTGTTCTTATTCCTGCTTTCTCGCTGCTTCTCTCTGTCCCCGCTATTCCGGTTTTTCCGAGAGTTTTTCTCTCCACCCTCTCAGGTATTTCCATTACCTGTTCCACGATTTCGTTCACACGTTCCTGGCGTTTCAGAGTGAACAGGTAGGAAAGAGGGACTGCCGCTGCCTTTGAAGCTGCTTCTACAAGTTTACGGATCTCTTCATTATTTTTTTCACTGCCTGCTTTCACATATTCAGGCGATTTTTCAGCCCTGAGGAGGTATTCAAGAGCTGTTCTGTCTTCCTGGAGTAACAGAAGTGAGAAAGCTCTCTTTGAGATTCCGAATTCTTTTGAAGGACCAAGTAAATTTTCGACACTCTCAATGTATGGCTCAATTTCTGTTCCATAATCAAGTTTCTGGAATTTTTGGATATCCGGGGTATTGTTTTCGGGGACAAATTCTGATATTGCGGTCTTAAGTTCATCTATCCCTTTCCCCTCATTTGAAACTGTTCCGATAACTGGGATTCCCAGAAATCGGCTGAGTTCAGATATATCGATTTCAATTCCCCTTTCTTCAGCCTCGTCCATCATGTTCAGAACAAGGATGAGAGGAAGCCCGGCCTCAAGAAGCTGCAAGGTGAAGGAGAGCATGCGCCTGAGATTTCTGGCATCTACTACATGGAGGTAAACCAGAGGGTTTTCCTCAAAAATTAAAAGCTGGGAAACCCTTTCTTCCTCACTTACGGGAAGCAAAGAATACATCCCTGGCGTGTCAATGATTTCATACTCCCTTTCTCTTATCTTTGACTTCCCACGGCTGATTTCGACTGAAGTTCCTGGATAATTGGAAACCAGTGTATAGCTTCCGGAGAGGGCATTAAAAAGGCTGCTCTTCCCAACGTTAGGACTACCGACAAGTACGATTTTCGGAACCCCTTTTCCTGGAACGCACCCCCTGCTTCCATGGCAACATTCTCCTTCAGGACAGATAACTGGGAGTTTCATATTTCCACTCTCGTTTTTAGGTGAACCTAATTTAGGATTTTATTCATATTTAGGCATACCTAATATTTAAGGCTAATGCAATTGCATCATCCTCTCAAATTGTTTACCAAAAATAAGATTATTTAAACAGTTTTTAAACCAAAAAAAAGTCTTTAACTTAAATTCTAACTTATATTATGAGCCGGCTACCTGCGGGTTGATACGTGACTTCTATTCGATTTCAATTTCTCTGCTCATAGTTCTGTAATATTCGAACAGCTCTTCTCCCCATTTTATTGCACGAGGTTCGGAACTTCTTACGTACTGGCGGTCAAACCTTCCACTCTCGTTAAACAAGCCAAGAACCATTATCCTGTCAGTCACAGCAATAAGCACAGGAATCTCCACTCCTTTTTTTCCAAAGATATAAAGGCTTGTGTTTTCCATTTTAAGGAATTCTTTCCCTTCTTCTTTGAAATCTTCTATAAGCCGTGAGTATACAGCCTCACTCAGGACAAGGGAGACCTCAATGCCTTTTCTTGCAAGGTTGAGATAAAGCGCCGGAAACTGAGGGTGAAAATAAGAGAAAAAGATGCGAGTACGGCTTGAATTTGAAAGATACTCTACAAATTTCGGGTTCAGGTCAAATGTATGGCTGAGGTCTGGCTCTATAATGCGATAGTCTCCAAGTTCATTGATTCTTTTTACAAGCTTGGGCGGAATAGAGGCAAGCTTTCGGTCAGCCCAAAATTCTTCATTTTTCTCGAACACTGCTAGGGTATCAAGCAGAGGCTGCATTTTTTCTACAATAATTACCCCTATTGCGCTGAGCCGGTACATTCCATCTTCATGTATTACCAGTTCTTCTTCTTTCAATTTTTTTATCTGGGGGAGAAGAGCTGTCCTGGGAACCTGAAGTCTCTCAAGTATCTCTTCAATATCCTTTGGGCCTTCTTTCAGGAGCAGGAGAAAATTTTTTCTTTTCTCTGAAAACAGGATAAGATCAAGCAAGCCGGGATTCATTTTACAGTCGCCGTCCTGAACTTAGAAAAAGAGCTTTGTTCACTGGTTCCATTTTTATGGTTCAATTTTTTATAATCCTTAATGAGTGGCAAATTGCTAATAAATGTGTCGAAATTATTTGAGAACTCTGGCCTGCCTCTTCTCAACTCGAGGGAGCAGTCATAATTTGGTGAATCTGCTAACAAAGACCCTGGTATAGCCTTATATCCTTTTATCTACTTTATTATCAGCCTTCGGGAATAAATAGACACGAATAATCTGGATGACAACACCTATAAAGGAACTTATTTAAGTCCCAGCACAGGACAAGCCCCAGCACAGGACCTGAAACCTGGCTGATCTCATAATCAGATCTATAAAGTTAACTGGCTTCTTTCCAGTTTGCTAGGAAACGTTGATATAGGTGCTGATTAGAAAAGGGAGAGAACTGGATAAATGGTAAACTGTTCAGGATGAATGACAGGATGCATGATAGATAACTTTCAAAATCAAGTACTCTTTTTATTATAAATTGTGTAATTTTTTCATAATAGAATTATAATAATATGAGTACCAATATAGGTGTTTCGTAATTGACAGAATGAGTTTTATGCCTGTCAATGTGAGGAAGAGTAATGGAAAAAGAAAAGTTATACAGGTTGAAAGCCGAAGCAAACCAGCTTTCTCCAATTCTTAATATAGGGAAGAACGGGGTAACGGACACTCTGATCGAAGAACTGAACAAGCAGATAAAGGCTAACAGGCTTGTGAAGGTAAGGGTGCTGAAAAGCGCTGAAGAAGGAAAAGACTTAAAAGACATCGCGGAAGAAATCGCAGCCGCTACAAGATCCAATCTGATAGAAGTACGTGGAAGGACAGTGGTTCTTTACAGATGAGAAATCAGGCGTAGAAGCACCTTTTTCCTGACTCTGATTTTTAGCAGACCTTCCAATATACTGCCTATCTTCTATTCCAATAAAAATAACTCCCGGCTTTTTAAAATGAAGAATAAGGTTTTTGTATAGAATATCTGTATAGGTTAAGATCTATCGTATAGGTTAAGATCTATCGTATAGGTTAAGATCTGTATGTATGAAAATACATAATATAAAATTATTATTTTATTATCTTGGTAAGTTATTTATGTTGCAAAGGTGACTTCAAGTTGCTAACTTGGTCATACATCATTTACAGACATTTCATATTTCCGGTTAATCCCCTACGTCTTGTACAAAAGTTAACGGATGAATGAGTCAAATTACTGAAATAAACTTAAATTTCCATCGTACGTGCACTTAAAGTGCCTGGAAGTTTCTTGAAACGGTTGAGCTGGGGTATTTCTCCTTTTGTTCTCAGATACACCAGGGCAGAGCAAACCCCCACCCTCCGGAGAGATTGTTATGCTTGAAGATGAATATCAACTTGAATTTTTCAAAAATAACGGGTTCGTCCGGAAGCAGTGCCAGTCATGTGGCAAGTTTTTCTGGACACGCGATCTTGATAGAATGACATGCGGAGATGCGCCCTGTGATCCTTATTCCTTCATAGGGAACCCGGTATTTTCTAGGGAATTTGATATCTCCCAGATGCGTGAGTATTATCTCTCCTTTTTTGAGGAGAGAGGGCATACAAGAATTGATCGTTACCCTGTAGTTGCCCGCTGGAGGGACGACATTTATCTTACCATTGCATCCATTGCAGACTTCCAGCCTTTTGTAACCTCAGGGCAGGTTCCCCCACCTGCAAATCCTCTCACGATCTCCCAGCCCTGCATTCGCTTGAACGACCTGGACTCTGTGGGCAGAAGTGGGCGCCATCTTACAAATTTTGAGATGATGGCACATCACGCCTTCAATAAAAGGGATCATGAGATTTACTGGAAAGAACATACCCTGGAACTCTGTGACGAGCTCCTGAACTCACTTAAAGTAGACCCCTTTGCCGTAAGTTACAAGGAAGAACCCTGGGCAGGCGGAGGAAATGCGGGACCCTGTGTTGAGGTAATTGTGCACGGGCTTGAGCTTGCTACCCTTGTTTTCATGGACCTGAAAGCCGATAAAAAAGGCGATATCCTGATCAAGGGCGAGACCTATTCGAAGATGGACAATTACATCGTGGATACGGGATACGGGCTTGAGCGGTTTGTCTGGGCTTCGAAAGGTTCTCCTACAATTTATGATGCACTTTTCCCTGGCATAGTAAACGAACTTATGGGACTTGCAGGGCTCGAGCATGAACTGGATAATTCCGAGTATGCAAACATCCTGGCTCAGAATGCAAGGCTTGCAGGGCTTATGGATGTCAGTGAGAAGGCAAACCTTATGGAATTAAGGAAAAAGGTTGCCTCAAGCATCGGAATGACCGTGGATAAACTCTCGACTATAATGGAACCTGTAGAAAAGGTCTATGCGATTACTGACCATACACGCTGTCTGACTTTCATGCTTGGGGACGGAATTATTCCCTCGAATGTAAAAGCAGGATATCTTGCAAGGCTTGTCCTCAGGCGGACTTTACGCATGATGGGCGACCTTGATATCCATATCCCTCTTTCTGAAATTGTGGATATGCATATAAGAAACATGCCTGAGTACCCTGAATTCAGGGAAAATTTCCCGGTCATACAGGATATCCTGGAATTGGAAGAAGAGAAATTCAACAATACAATGGAAAGAGGACGCAGGATCATTCAGAAATCAGCATCCCACTTCAAGAAAACCGGGGAAAAAATTCCTCTCTCCCAGTTAACCGAACTTTACGACTCTCACGGAATCCCTCCCGAGATGGCAAAAGAAGTTGCAGCCGAAATCGGGGTAGGTGTGGAATTCCCTGACAATTTCTATTCCCTGATCGGTGAACTGCATAACAAAGCCGAAGAAAAAGAAACGGAAGTTGTTCCATTTGCAGACCGCATTAAACACCTCCCGAAGACGAAGCGCAGTTTCTATGACGAGCCAACACGCATGGAATTTGAAGCTGTTGTGCTGGACGTTTTTGATAACAATATAGTGCTGGACAACACATTCTTCTATGCTGAGGGTGGAGGTCAGCCTTCAGATATCGGGACAATTACTTCCGGGTATGCGGTATACAAGGTGGTTGATGTCCAGATCTACGACGGCATAATCGTGCATACTGTAGAAAATCTTGAAGGGGAGCTTGAGATTTCCAAAGGTGATATTGTCACCGGAAAAGTGGATGAAAGGCGCAGGATAACCCTTGCCAGGCACCACACGGCAACCCATATAGTAAACGATGCAGCCAGGAAGGTTCTTGGAAAACACATCTGGCAGACAGGTGCCCAGAAGTTTGAGGATCATTCGAGGCTTGACCTCTCGCATTACAAGCATATCTCCCCTGAAGAAATCCGGCAAATCGAACTTCTGGCAAACCTCACGGTTATGGAAAACAAGCGGGTTGTTACGGAATGGATGCCAAGGACTGAAGCCGAGCAGCAGTACGGTTTTGGGCTCTATCAGGGCGGAGTGCCTCCCGGAGATAAGATCAGGATAGTAAAGGTCGGAGACGATGTTGAAGCCTGTGCAGGTACGCACTGTGTCAGTACAGGAGTTATCGGCCCGATCAAAATCCTGAAAACCGAAAGAATTCAGGATGGTGTGGAAAGGATCGAGTTTGCGGCCGGAGCTGCAGCCGTACGCGCCATGCAGAAGATAGATTCTCTACTTACCAATTCGGCAAAGGTTCTGAGTGTGCCTCCTGAACAGCTTCCTGCAAGCGTTGAGCGTTTCTTTGGGGAATGGAAGGATCTCAAAAAGGAAAACGAGAGACTCAAGGAAGAACTTGCTCGTGCAAGGGTTTACAGGCTGCTGGGAGAAGCTTCTGAGGCTGCAGGCCTTAAGGTCATTGCTGAATTCATCCCAGGGTCCGATTCTCTCGAACTCCAGAAAATCGCCACCGAATTCTTGAAACACGAAGATGTGGTAACTCTGCTTGCAAGCGATGTAGGAGGGGCCCAACTCGTAGCATCTGCCGGGCAAAAAGCCCTTAACTGCGGAATCAATGCCGGCAGCCTTGTCCGCGAAATGTCAAAGCTTGTTAGCGGAGGCGGAGGCGGAAAGCCTGCCCTTGCTATGGGCGGTGGGACTGACCCTTCAAGAATTCAGGATGCACTTGCCCGTGGGCTTGAACTTGTAAAAGAAGCCGCCTGCAAGGAAGCTTGCAGGTAAATTGAAAGGAAGTCAACAGGTAAATCTGAGAGTACCGGGCTTCTAAATCCCGGCATTTTCTTCTCTCCTTTTTTCGATTCTCTTTTTCTATTTTCTTCTTTCCTTTTTTCCTAATTTTTGTTTTTCCAATTCTTTGACAGATTTTCTATTTCTCTCAAATCCCCGATCAACAATTTTTCATTCGTTAAAAATAACTTCACAAAGGATTGCAGTTCTGCCTTTTACAAAGAGATGCACGGTTTTATTTCCTTCGAGACCTTTCTCAACCTCATTCCGGACTTTCCAGTAATCTTCGGGTTTTACGCCTGCCCTGAGCACAACGTTTCCTATATTCCGGTCTTTAAGGAATTTGTTAATCTCTTTTGGTTCAAAAGGACAGACTTTAAGCACAAGATAGTGATTTTTGATCATCGCCTGCTTTATCAGGGCATCCGAGGTTAATAGAAGCCTTTTCTTGTCAACCCTGAAGAGTTCGAAAACCCCCATAAACGGCCCTGCCACCTGCATCATGGATTCCACAAGTTCAGGCAGCAGTTCGGCTGCAACCACCGACGGCTCTGGTTCATAGGCACAGAGTTTCATCTTATCGGTTTCTTTTATCTGTGGAAGCATCCCGTATTTTGAAACCAACCCTTCCCCTGCAGGCAGAGCCACAGCCATGCGGTCATGCTGTTTCAGCCCGCCAAAGTAAAGGGTAAGCCGGTTGAGCTGCCCATCCAGTGAGATGTATTCTTTTTCGCAGTCAAAAGGAATCCTTTCAGGCGGCATCTGGGGAGGAGCTTCAAAAGCGAAATTCCTGGTCTTTTCCCCATACGCAGCCAGCACATTCGGAATTCCCGGCTCAAGGCTTGAGACCTGCCTTTTGCTTTCTTCAGCTGGGCGGAAAGGATCCGAAAATATCACATCAACAGCCGGGATCTGCTCTATTACTTTCGGGTCAAGGGCGTCCCCGCAAATGAATTTAACATTGTTGAGCCCGTACATTGCGCAGTTCTGTTTTGCGTACTCGATTTTCTTGGGGTCGATTTCCACTGCATACACGAACTCGCACTGCTGTGCAAAAAAAATAGTCTGTCCTCCTATCCCGCAACTGATATCGGCAAGAGCTTTTGCTCTCAGGCGCTGTGCCCTGTAGCGGGCAATGGGCTCAGGGGTCGCAAAGCGAAGGCTTTCCTTATCCCCATGCAGGGGCTTCTC
>FZPS01000217.1_pt35 | contig 80007 bp, 69 predicted proteins | sample 1817821 | NCBI WGS metagenome assembly FZPS01 (sample SAMEA104158645, study PRJEB21678) | metagenome | place: Germany | collected 2015-04-21
GGGTAATAATTTTGATGTATATGTATATAAATTTTGATACATATATATCTTTATAATAATATAAAAGGAGGGTATTTTTGGATGAGAAACTTAATCAAAAAAATACTAAGCATTACCTTGATTGTGTTTCTTATAGCCAGTATGTTAGCAGCCTGTTCTTCCGGAGAATCAACAGATAAGAAAGAACCGGATACTAGCACCGATAAGCAAGATGACATCGGTACCACTACTCCAGAGCCTGGTGAAGAAGAAGATAAAGAAGAAGATTTTGCATCTGAAGTTACAACCTATACACTTTTAGCTCCGCTATTTATTGAACTGCCTGATTTAGAAGGAGAAGAATTATACGAAAAGATGAAGGAAGATTTCGGCATTGATTGGGATATTACTTGGGTTTCATCCAGCGATTATGCTACAAAATTCCAAACTGTTCTTACAAGTGGAGATATCCCCGATGTAGTTGTTTCAACCAATTTATTAGATCCGGTACTGAACCAATCTATTGATGATGGTTATTTTGCTGATTTAACTGACTATTTGGGGGATTTCTCACAATATCCTAACTTAATAAATAATTCAACGAAAGGTGCTTTCAATTACGTAACATATCAAGGCAAAATTATGGGTATCCCAAGGAATCGAGCGGCTTTAGAGATGGTTTTTTATGTCAGAAAAGATTGGATGGATAAGTTTGGGTATACAGTAGACCAAATCAAAACAGTATGGGACTGGAAGGATATGATAATAGACATTGCCAGGCAGGATCCAGACGGAAACGGTAAGGATGATACAGTTGGCTTTGCAGCATGGGGTTATACTTTAGGAGATGGGTATATAACGGATAATATGGCATCAGCATTTGGTGCATATAACGCTCAAAAGGATGAAGATGGCGGATTATATTTTTATGAATTGACCGACGGCTGGATTGACTATATCGAATTTGCGCATGAAATGTACAAAGATGGCGCAGTATCCAAAGAATTCTCAGTACTCAGCCTTTCAGAAGCAAACGATATGTTTGCTGCAGGTCTTGCAGTTTCATATTGCCGTACAGGTACATGGGGCTGGGGTTATCAAGAAAATCTAAGAAATAATGTCGGCATTGAGGATGCAGAAGTTATTGCATTGCCATGCCTAAAAGGAACAGGTAATAACACAACGGCTGTTCAAACCACAGGTGTATATGGTGCGTATTTTATTAATTCTGAGCTTGGTGATTATGATATCAGAAAACTTCTAAATTTCTACGAAAAGACATGCAATGAAGAATGGCATACTTATGCTTTCTATGGTTTAGAAGGAAGAGATTATGAAGAAATCGACGGACAAAAAATTGCTACCGATTACGGGAAAGATAATATAGAAAAATACCAATTCCTGCAGCAGGTTGTTATGACAATCGCAAATACAGAAATGAAACTTGTAAGCACTTCTGCACCTAAAGAATATAATGATAAGATAAAAGAGGCTGCTCTGACTTACCTTGAGCCAGACGCCAATATAAAGATCAATCCTTTTAGAGCAATTAACAGCCCTTCATGGGCAACCGTATGGCCCAAATATGAAAGTACGTATAAAGCTAATACTGTTAAAGCAATTACAGGTGAAATGAGCATAGAAGAATATAGGAATTACATTGTTGAGTTGAGGTCTCAGGATGATATGAAACAATGCTGGCAAGAGTTTGCAGAAAGCTATGCTCAATTATTCCCAGACGGTAATTAATCCAAATCCTTATTATAGTTCCGGTTAAAACACAACAATTGCATACGAATGACCTATTTCATTAATGAAATAGGTCATTCGTATGAATACATAGCAATATCAGCTTAAATTGTAAATGCATATAATAATATAATCCTTAAGATTAAAAAAGGTTATAAGGAGGACAAAACGTGGAGTATATAATAAAGGAGAAAAAAGTGCAGGTAAAAGAAGTATATGATGTGGTTGTTATTGGCGGCGGGCCAGCTGGAATTGGTGCAGCAACAGCAGCAGCCAGAAAAGGAGCCAGGACGCTGCTAGTAGAAAAGAGAGGTTTTCTTGGAGGAAACATTACAGCATGTTATGTAGAAACCTGCAATCATTTTTTCTATAATACTAACTTTGATGCCGGTGGAATTTATGATGAAATTGAAGAAAAGTATAAGCAGCAGTTTGGTAGATCGGACGATATTCGTCCGGATTCCCCCCATAGGTTTAGCAGCGAGTACCTGAAAATATTTTTAGATGACTTCATGAGAAAAGAAGGAGTTAGCCTTAAGTACCATTCTTTTGTAAATGACGTGATCATGGAAGATGAAGTGATCCGGTGTATAATTATTCAAAGCAAAAAAGGCCCCATCGCAATTAAATCATCACAGTTTATAGATGCAACCGGTGATGCTGATGTCGCATACAGTGCAGGTGTACCCTATGTACAGGGGAGAGCTTTGGATGGAAGATGTCAGCCGGGTACTTTAAACTTTAGAGTAGTTGGAGCAGATTCCAGACTGCTTTCGGATGGATATGACCGTTTGAAGGATATCATGAAACAATTTCATCAGGATTACAGAGCAGGAAAAACCGGCTTAAGATGTTATAGACAGGATATACCGTTTGGACGTCTTACTCCCGGTGGACAGATAAGCTATATAAATTATCCGTGTGCCTATGGAATTGATCCGACTGATGTTGACGACCTGACCCGAGGCGAGATTGAATGTAGAGAATATATTCTTGAGATATTAGATTATATGAAAAAAAATTTTGAAGGAATGCAGAATATAGAGCTTGCCTCTATTGCACCTGAAATTGGTTTTCGTGACAGCAGAAGAATTAAAGGCGAATATGAACTAACAGAAGAGGATATCGAAACAGGTAAACAATTTGAGGATGCTATACTCGAGTATCCAAGGTTCTATGATATGTTAACCCCTGATGAAAAAATGCTTACTAAAGGGGATGGCAGTTTAGAAGGCCGTGGTTATCAAGGGCATATATATGTTCCAATAGAAAATGGCAGAACATACAGTATACCGTATAGATGCTTAATCCCTGTTGGTGTCAAAAACTTGTTGGTTTCAGGAAGATGTATAAGTACAAATCATGTAGCCGAGAGCAGTGTGCGGGCAATATCGGCGTGTATGCTGACCGGACAGGCAGCAGGAACAGCAGCTGCAGAATGTGTCAGTCATAATATCACACCACGGGATATCGATATCAGGAAGCTGCAGAAAACCCTTAAACAGGATAATATCAGGCTTCCAGAGTATTTAGGCATCTAACGCATCAATAGTTATATAGCCAGCTTTTTTCAAACCTATTATCCTTTTGTATGAGCATGTGTTTTCTTTTGTTTATTAGCATGATATAATGAAATCAGGTAAGATTTACCTGTTATGAGAATATGTTCAGGCATAAAAAGCGAAATTATAAAAAATGATATATTTGATTAGCATGGAGGATGTTTATATGGTTATTTATTATGACAACAGGTTCGATACAATCTGTTTTGGAATCAACGAGCTGAAAAAGGCACTAAATGAGAGGAGTATATTTTTTGTAGAACGTCCTGTAAGTACCTTTACTGCAAACGTAAAGGAAAAGTGCCTGGCAGCATCATTTGTGAAACAGGGACTGCACAAACCGGCAGGAGAGGTAGAGAGAGGCGGTTTTGAGATAGCTGTTGACGGCAATGTTATATACTTAACCGGTATAGATCACCAGGGTATAATGTATGGCCTTCTTGATATTGCGGAAACCATTAGCTTCTATGGACTGGATCAAGTGCAGTATAAACTTGAGAATCCCTTTTTGAAGTTAAGGGGCATAAAATTCAACCTTCCTTTTGAACCTTTTGATAACGGGGATCCCTTTGAAAAGAATATTGATACGTGCCTGGATATAGATTTTTGGAAGGAATATATAGATTTTCTGGCAAGGAACAGGTATAACTGTTTAAGCCTTTGGTCTGAACATCCGTTTCATATGATGTTCAGACTGGAAAAGTATCCGGAAACATGTCCCTATTCGGATGCCGAACTTGAAAAGTACAAAGATCTGTATAAGTTCATATTTGGATATGCTCAAAAAAGAGGAATTGATGTATATTTAATTACATGGAATATCAGAATAAACCCTTTTATTGCCAAAGGGCTCGGGCTTCCCGAAGAACTGGGTGATATGTCAAAACAGTTTACCGTAGCATACGATGCACGGAATGGAATACCCAATAATTCCGCTGAATTCTGGGCGGTAAGACAGGCTCAGGGGGTTATAAAAGATTACTTCAAAGAATGTATAAAAACGCTGGTGATGACTTATCCGGATCTCAAGGGAATCGGCACCAATTGTGCTGAGGAGATGGTTGGCAGCCCGGAAGAAAGACAGGATTGGGTGATAGAAACATATCTGCAGGGTATCAAAGAATCGGGAAGAGACATACCCTTTATCATGAGAACCAATATGGGAAACGGCAAGGTAGCAAAGAAATTCATGGATCTGTATCCTTCGAACACAAAGTACATAAGCTGGAAATATTCAAACGCGCATATGTATTCGTCCACTCATCCTCAATTTGAAAAGCTTTGGGGTGCATGGGACGGAGTAAATACGGATGAAGTCAGTGTATTGTACACCGTTCGCAACGATGATTACCATACATTCAGATGCGGAGACCCCGGATTTTTGATCAAATATATAAAGGGCATGAAGAAGCCTTACGTTCACGGTTTTTACTGGGGAGCGGACGGATATATATGGGGTATGGATTTTCAACACGTGGACTTTAAGCATAAAACATGGAAATATGATTTTGAAAAACATTGGTACCAGTTTGAGCTTCTGGGGAGATTATCGTATAATCCTGATTTGGACGAGGATGTGTGGATAAATAAGTTTAACCGCCGTTATGGAATATGGGGTGAAGAGATTTTCGATTTAATGGCAGCAGCATCCACAATAATTCCTGCGGTAAACCGGGTATTCTGGATAAATTACGATTTTGAATGGCATCCTGAAAGTTTGCTTGCTGTGGAAGGATTCAAAACCGTTATTGACTTTATGAACGGGAAATCCATGCCCGGGACAGGGACGATCGGAATCCGTGAGTTTGTAGAGAGTAAGCTGAAAGGTGAAATGCCGGAGGGCGAAACACCCGAAGATATCCTTGAAATATTAAAGAATTCAGTAGAATACCTTAACGAAAATATAAACGTCCTGGAAAACTCTGTTCCTGAAGACTATTTAGGCGGCGACTTGCTGTGCACGATCCTGGACCTGAAAGCCTGGAAGGAGCTTGGAAGTTATTATTACAAGAAGATTAATGCCGCGCTAAAACTGGTTTTTTACGAACACACCGGCAATGAAGCGCTGAAAAATGAAGCAATAAGCTTTCTGGAATCGGCCGTTGATTCATGGATAAACCTGGCACATATTTGGTCAAGTCATTACTTACCATATAAAATGGCCAGGGTTAAACAAATATTTGGCTATTCATACTATATTGATGACGTAAAGCGGGATATCGAATTGGCCAGAACAGTTACTCCGCTGAAATGATTTTCCTTTTTTGACTTGCAATTGTTATACCATGATGATATAATGATGATGTTTACGAATACTTGAAGCTGTGTACCGGAGTGGGGAAACCCACTCTTTCGTTGTTATAATATCATTATACTGGTGTTAGTATAATTGAAAATACTTTTTTTGAGGAAAACTAAAACCGGTAATAATCCCTTGGAGGTAATGATATGTCGCAGAGCAGAATTGAAAAGGCAGTACAGGCGCTGGCCGAACCAATTGCTGAGGAGCTGAATTACGAGTTGGTTGACCTGGAATTTAAAAAAGAAAGCGGCAGCTGGTACTTACGGTTTTATATCGATAAACCGGGCGGTATTACGCTGGATGACTGTCAGATATTCAGTGAACGTATAAGTGACAAGCTGGATGAAACGGACCCTATTCCGCACCGCTATTATCTGGAGGTTTCTTCCCCCGGGCTTGACAGGCCATTAAAGCGGGATAAGGATTTTGTCCGTTTTAAAGGGCGGAAGGTACATGTTAAACTGTATAAAGCGGTAAATGGTATGAAGAATTATTATGGTGAACTGATTGGCCTCGAAGAGGGTAAGGTTGTGATCCGGGATAAGGATCAGATTCATGCATTCCCAAGACAGGATATTGCCGTAGTGCGGCTGGTCATAGATATTTAGCTATTTTAAGGAGGTATTGATGTGAATACCGAGTTTTTGGAAGCCATTGAGCAAATAGGAAAAGAAAAAGGCATTGACAGGGAAATTTTGACGGAAGCTATTAATGCTGCCTTATTGTCTGCATATAAAAAGAATTTTGGTACTGCGCAAAATGTACGTATCGATATAGATAATACAAGCGGACAGGTAAAGGTTTATGCCTTAAAAAAGGTTGTGGAAGAAGTCAATGATGCCAATCTGGAAATAGATATAGATCAGGCAAAGGAGATAAATCAAAGCTACGACATAGATGATATTGTCGAGATTGAAGTAACCCCGAAAAATTTTGGGCGTATTGCCGCTCAAAACGCAAAACAGGTAGTGATTCAGCGGATACGTGAAGCTGAAAGGATATTGGTATATGAGAAATTTCTTGAAAAGGAAAATGAAGTGATCCCGGCTATTGTACAGCGCGTAGAGAGAAGGAACGTATACGTGGATATGGATATGGCTGAAGGGATATTGCCTCCAAATGAACAAATGCCAAACGAACAATACCGCGTAAACGACAGAATCCGGGTATACATTACCGATGTCAAAAAGACAACCAAAGGACCTCAGATCATCGTTTCCAGGACCCATCCGGGGCTGGTTAAGCGGTTGTTCGAAAGAGAGGTTTTGGAGATTATCCGCGGTGAAGTTATTATAAAAAACATTGCACGTGAGGCAGGATACCGGACTAAAATGGCGGTACATTCTACCGAACCGGGAGTGGATCCCATAGGCGCATGCGTTGGTCAGAGGGGTATGAGGGTTCAGCCCATTGTCAACGAGCTTAAGGGTGAGAAGATTGACATTATCCGTTGGAGCAGCCAGCCCGATGAATACATTGCAAGCGCTTTGAGCCCTGCCAAGGTTATCGCTGTGTCCATACTTGACGAAAATGAGAAGATAGCAAAAGTAATTGTTCCTGATAACCAGCTGTCTCTGGCAATAGGTAAGGAAGGACAGAATGCCAGACTGGCCGCCAAATTAACGGGATGGAAGATCGATATTAAAAGCCAGTCACAGGAATAATATTTTACTGTTGGTCCGTTTGCTGTGAAAGGGGGAATCTTGAATGAAAAGGCGAAAAATACCCATGAGAATGTGTGTAGGCTGCAGAGAAGCAAAACCGAAGAAAGAGCTGATCAGGGTTGTCAGGGATCCTGAGGGGGAAATTCACATTGACAAAAAGGGAAAAGCCCCCGGAAGAGGTGCTTATATATGCTTCAATGCCCAATGCCTTGAAAAGGCGATAAAGCAGAAATCGCTGGAACGCGCTCTTAATGAAAAGATTGACCCCCAGATATTTGATGTTTTGAAAAGTGAGTTGATGGAACAGGATGGATCTTAAGAATGAAAAATTCTATCAACTCTTAGGATTGTGCAATAAAGCCGGCGGACTGGTCAGTGGTGAAGCAGCCTGTGAAAAGGCAATAAAAACAGGAAAAGCCAGACTTGTTATAATAAGTGAGGATGCTTCATCCGGTACAAAGAATAAGTTTATCAGGCAATGTATTCCAGCAAAGCTAACTTACACTATCGCCGGATATAAAGAATTATTGGGAAGATCAATAGGTAAAAACAGCAGAACGGTTATAGTAATAAATGATGAGCGTTTCAGCAATATGATCCTGAAACATATTCGAAACCGACAACACCAGTATGGGGGTGATTAGTGAATGTCAGAAATTAATGTTTATGTTACAACAAAAAAGGTTAAACAAAATGCAACAGACCTTCTTGATAAAGTTAAAGTATTACAGCGTGACATGGATGAATATATCGGCTTGATTAACAAGCTTGAGAATACTTTACAGCAACAGGCGAAAGAAATGGAAGAAAAAAGGAAGGTTGAAGAACTGAAAGCAGCAGAGAAAAAACGTCAGGCCCGGAAAGCTGAAAAGGGTGAAAAAGCAGATGCAGCTCCGACTGCTATACCCGCTGAACCGCCGGCTGATAAACCGGCTAAAAAGCAGTTTGTAAGAAACGATACAAGGAAAAAAACGTTCAGGCAGTCAAATAAAATAATTGATGAATTTCTTGCTCAACCGCCTGTTTTTTCCCAGAAAGAAAAGAAAGCTGACGGGACAAAAGGAGAAGCGCATACCAGAACTTACCAGGAGACGCCAAAGGGCAAAGAACGAAAGAGCAAAAAGGACTTCTGGGAGGATGAGAATCCGGCTATTATTAATAAGCTCAGAAGGACAAAAGGAAAAAGGAGCAGTAAAGAAGCTCAGAAGGAACAACAAAAACCGCCAGAGAGGAAAAAAGCCATTACAATGGGTGAGTTTATAACTGTCAAGGAACTTTCAGAAAAAATCGGTATTCAGGTATCTGAAATAATAAAACGTTTAATGAAGCTGGGTGTACTGGCTACCATCAATCAGGAACTGGATTATGATACAGCTGCACTGGTAGCAAGTGAGTTTGATATTGAACTGGAAAAGAAGGCCGTAAAATCCTTCGAAGAAATATTGGAACAGGAAGACGTAGAAGATGCTCCTGATGATCTCAGGAGCAGGGCCCCGGTTGTTACAGTTATGGGCCATGTAGATCACGGAAAGACATCCCTTCTGGATGCAATACGCAACTCCCGTGTTACCGAGCAGGAGGCAGGAGGAATTACCCAGCATATAGGTGCCTACATGGTAGATATAGACGGCAAAGCAATAACGTTTATTGATACACCCGGCCATGAAGCATTTTCATCCATGAGAGCACGGGGGGCAAAGGTAACGGATATTGCAGTGCTGGTAGTAGCTGCCAATGACGGTGTAATGCCGCAGACAATCGAGGCTATCAACCATGCCAAAGAAGCGGGAGTACCGATTATTGTAGCAATCAATAAAATGGACATACCCGGGGTTAATCCGGACAGAATAAAGCAAGGCCTTGCAGAAAACGGACTGCTGGTAGAAGAATGGGGCGGGGACACCATAGCGGTACCCATATCGGCCTTAAAAAGACAGGGCATAGATACCCTGCTGGAAATGATACTTCTTGTGGCGGAGATGCAGGAATTGAAGGCAAATCCCAACAGGCTTGCCAAGGGAACAATAGTAGAAGCCCAGCTGGATAAAGGCAGGGGCCCTGTGGCTACAGTTTTAGTACAAAACGGTACACTAAAAGTTGGAGATCCGATCGTAGCCGGTACTGCTTCCGGCCGGGTACGGGCAATGATAGATCACAATGGTAAAAGAGTAAAAAGCGCAGGCCCATCCGTTCCAGTTGAAGTCCTGGGCTTTTCAGAAGTGCCGGAAGCCGGTGATATATTGTACGCCGTAGGCGATGACAAGCTGGCAAGGCAGGTTGCTGAAGAGAGAAAAGAAAAAATCAGAGATACGAGTATCCGCTCAACTGCCAGGGCATCACTGGATGATCTTTTCAGCCAGATTGAACAGGGTGAGCTAAAAGACCTCAATATTATTATAAAGGCTGACGTACAGGGAACAGCAGAAGCTGTCAGGCAGGCATTGGAACGGTTATCAAATGATAAAGTGAGAGTAAGGGTTATTCACAGCGGTGTAGGCACTATCAATGAATCGGACGTTATTCTGGCCTCAGCCTCAAATGCCATTATTATCGGCTTCAATGTCAGGCCTCCGGGTAATGTTGTTGAACTGGCCGAAAAGGAAAAGATTGATATAAGGCTGTACAGAATAATTTACAATGCTATTGAGGACGTAGAGGCTGCGATGAAAGGCATGCTGGAACCCACTTACAGGGAAGTCGTATTAGGTTTCGCGGAAGTACGGAACACATTCAGGATTTCCAGTGTTGGAACTGTTGCCGGTTGTTATATAACAAACGGGAAGGTAACAAGAAATGCAAATGTACGTATAGTAAGAGACGGAATAGTTGTCCACGAAGGTACAATAAGCTCGTTAAAGCGCTTTAAGGATGATGTCCGGGAAGTTGCGGCAGGCTATGAATGCGGTATAGGCATAAGTAACTTCAACGACATTAAAGAAGGCGACATCATCGAAGCCTTTATAGAAGAAGAAATCCAAAACGAATAGTAAGCAGGTGGGAGAAATGTCCTATCAAAGAGCGATAAGGATTGCCGAAGAAATAAGAAGGGAATTAAGCGATATATTCCGGAATCATGTTAAAGATCCCCGTATAAACGATATGGTATCAATTTTAAGAGCTGATGTTTCCAGGGATCTTCGTTATGCAAAAATTTATGTAAGTATTCTGGGAGACAAGAACGAAAAAGAAAATGCTATGGCAGGGATAGAACGCGCCAGCGGGTTTATTCGCAAAGAATTGGGACAGCGGCTGGGTTTGCGTTACGTTCCTGAATTGCGGTTTGTGCTTGACGATTCCATAGAATACAGCATTCATATTGCACAAAGAATAGAAGAGCTTAAGAAGAAAGAGGGTTCAAAGCCAGAAGAAGAGAAAGGAAACAAAAATGAGATCTGACAAGTTCCTGTCAGCAATTGAAATACTGGAACAGGGCAGCAAATTTGCATTGGTAGCCCATGTTATGCCCGATGGTGATACTATCGGGTCATGCTCAGCATTGATGAGTGTTTTAATGGAAAATGGCAAACATGTGGATATGTACTGCCACGATACTCCGCCCGCCAATTTAAGCTTTCTGCAGGGAGTGGGCGATTTCCGTAAAAGAGTCGACAAAAACGTCCTGTACGATGCTGTAATATGCCTGGACTGCAGCGATGAGACAAGGTTAGGAGACTGTGGCTCTGTACTGAGCAATGCAACTCGTACTGTAAATATTGACCATCATATTACCAACACAGAATATGCTGATATAAACATCGTGGATCCCGATGCCTCGTCGACAGCTGAGCTGGTATATGCCCTGATTGGGAAACTCAACCCCAAGGCCTTGAGCCTGCCTGTATGCGAAGCCCTGTATACCGGCATTGTTACCGATACCGGTGGTTTTGTGTTCAGCAATACAACCGCAGCAGCACACCGTATAGCTGCCCGGCTTATTGAATGTGGTGTTGACGTGGATAAACTGAACAGGCTTATATACAAAAATACTCCACTGGATAAGGTAAGATTGCTGGGAATTGTACTGAATTCACTGGAGATGCATATGAAAGACACCATTGCTTTTTTGACGGTTTCCCGGTCAATGATAAAACAAGCCGGTTTTACCGATGCTAATTATGATGACAGCAGTACCGAGGGCTTAATCAATTATGCAATCGATATAAACGGGGTTGAGTGTGCAGCGCTGTTTAAAGAAATCGAAAACAATAAAACAAAGGTAAGCTTCCGAACCAAGACCAAAATTGATGCCAGCGCCCTGGCAACCAGGTTTGGCGGCGGGGGGCATGTAAGGGCAGCCGGATGTACTATTGAGGAAAACCTGGAAAAATCAAAGGTTTTGGTACTGGAAGCGTTGAAAAATATGCTTGATGGGATGGTATGACCTTTGAACGGAGTTATCAGTATTATAAAACCTCCGGGGATGACTTCACATGATGTGGTTGCCTATCTCCGAAAACTGTTTGGCATAAAAAGGATAGGGCATACAGGAACTTTGGATCCCGGTGCGGCCGGGGTTCTTCCTGTTTGTATAGGAAAGGCTACGAGATTATCCGATTTTATCACCGATGAAACAAAGGTATACCTGTGCGAAATGGTTCTGGGAGTTGAAACCGATACTTTGGATTCATACGGCAAGGTTACCGCAACATCAAATAAATATCCTCAATTGGAAACCATATACCGGGTTTTCAATGAATTTAAGGGAGAGCTTAAACAATATCCTCCCGCATACTCGGCCGTCAAATACAAAGGCAAAAAATTATATGAATATGCAAGGAAAGGCCGGAACCTGGAGGTCCCACCCCGGAACATTTTTATTTACCGCAATCAAATTGTGAAATACACTGCTCCCAACAGGATTCTATTTGAAGTTGAGTGTTCAAAAGGAACCTATATCAGGGCACTGTGCCGGGATATAGGAAGAAGGCTGGGATGCGGTGCATACATGAGTTTTCTTTTAAGAGCCAGGACGGGAAAATACGGTTTGGATAATTCATACACGCTGGATGAGGTTAAACGGTATTATGACAGGGGAGAAACACAAAAAATTATTATGCCAATGGACCGGGCCGTTGACGGGCTTCCCGGGTTAGAACTGGATCATATACACCGTCAAAGGCTTATAAACGGTAATCTGATTTATACCGATGCTGAAACTGCTGATATTTATCCTGAAGCTGAAGGTACCCTGGCGAGAATCTATTGCGGTGGTCAGTTCATCGGTATAGCTGTTGTTAAACCTGCCAAAAACGGCATAAGCATTAAAATGAAAAAAGTACTGGTTTAGGGGGAATTATGCAGGTAATATTCAATGATGCAAATAGTCATACTTTAAGTGAACCTGTCGCAATTGCTTTGGGGACATTTGACGGAATACACAGGGGACACCAGTCTTTGATCCACTGTTTGAATAAAATCAAATATAAACATAAATGTGCTGCCATGGTGTATACCTTTAAGCAGCACCCATTGAATTTTTTATTGCCGGATAACCGGCCTCCCCAGTTAATGAACCTGAATAAAAAGATACTGGAGTTTCATCGTTTGGGTGTAGATATGCTTGTCCTGAACAATTTTGACGAGAATTTTGCCCATACGCCTCCCGAGGCCTTCATTTACAATTTATTGCTTGCCAGATATAATGTTCGCTGCCTGGTGGTTGGTTATAACTACCGTTTCGGATACCAGGCCAAGGGTGATGTCCGGTTATTGAAAAGAATCGGAACCGAAAAGGGTTTTAATGTAATAATACTGCCTCAGTACAAGATTGATGGACAAGCGGTAAGCAGCACCCTTATACGTAAGCAGATCCAAAACGGGCAGGTATCCCGGGCTGCCCGCTTATTAGGCAGGCATTACTCAATCAGCGGAACAATCATACCGGGTGCAGGCAGGGGGAAAAAACTGGGTTATCCTACAGCAAACCTTGATATCGGGTCCAAAAATATTGTTATTCCGGGATTTGGAGTCTACTTAACTTATTGGGAGACGGAAGGAAAACAGCTGTGGGGTGTTACCAATATAGGGAGCAATCCAACGTTTGATGGAAAAGGGATTCATATAGAAACCCACTTCTGGGACTTTCAAGGTGAACTATACGGCCGGAGAATGAGAATACATTTTGTCGAACATATAAGGGATGAAATCCGGTTTGCATCCGCACAGGATCTGGTAAACCAGCTGTCGGATGACATAAAGACTGCCAAAAACTTCGTTTACAATATGTGCAAGGTATGATAAAATATCATTTGGATGTTATACTATTGAGCAACCATTTCCTTGGTTCTGCGAGTCTCCGACGCTGTACTAAGGATATGGGGGTATCAAAAAATGGAGGTGAACTTGTAATGGATAAGGCATTAAAGAACCAAATAATCGATACTTACAAGCTGCATGACAAGGATACCGGTTCTCCTGAAGTGCAGATTGCTCTTCTGACCGAGCGGATTAATCACTTGAATGAACACCTTAAAATCCACAAAAAGGATCATCATTCTCGCAGAGGCCTTCTCATGATGGTTGGAAGAAGAAGAGGTTTGCTTAACTACCTTATGAAAAAGGATATAGAGCGGTATCGGGCTATTATAGCAAAATTGAATTTAAGAAAGTAATATGAAAGTAATGGGGGAGCGGGGATACCCGCTCCATTCTTTTAGCATGTTTAATAAAAAAATGTAAGCACAGACTATTCTTGTAGGATACATAGTCGATTACACAATGAAAGGAGACGATATGAGGATGGAATATAAGACCTACACTACCAATATCGCAGGTACTGCCATAACCGTTGAAGTAGGTAAATTAGCCGAGCAAGCCAATGGAGCATGTACCGTCCGCTGTGGAGATACGCTGGTATTTGTGGCAGCTACGGCCTCTGAGGAACCCCGGGAAGGAATAGACTTTTTCCCTCTCAGTGTGGATTTTGAAGAAAAGCTTTATGCCGTTGGCCGAATCCCCGGAGGGTTTATTAAAAGGGAAGGAAAACCTACTGAGAAAGCCATATTAACGGCAAGGCTGATCGATCGTCCGCTCAGGCCGTTGTTCCCCAAAGGATTCCGTAATGACGTTCACATAGTCGCAATGGCCCTTTCTGTGGACCCTGAATACCCGCCTGACGTATTTGCCATGCTTGGTTCTTCAATAGCGCTCAGCATCTCCGACATACCTTTTATGGGACCTACAGGCTCTGTGGCTGTTGGAATGGTAGACGGCCAATATGTAATAAATCCCACAAGCAAACAGCGGGAAAAGAGCAGACTGGAACTTGTTGTTTCCGGAACAAAGGACGCTGTACTGATGGTAGAGGCCGGGGCCCAGGAGGTAACCGAGGAGGAAATGCTGGAGGCCATAATATTCGGACACGAGTATATTAAGGAACTTGTGGCTTTTCAGGAAAAAATAATACAGGAGGTTGGCAAACCCAAGCGTGAGGTTGTCCTGTATTTGCCCGATCCCGAACTGGATGCAAAAGTGAGGGAATATGCCGCAGATAAAATAGCGGATGCTGTCCAGGCATTTGACAAACAGGTCCGTGAAGCCAATATGAAGGCAGTGGAAGAAGATGTTCTTCAGTATTTTTCAGAGATGTTCCCCGATAAAGAATCCGACATAAAAGAGGTACTAAACACCATTACCAAAGAAACCGTACGCTCCAGGATACTAAAAGACAGCTTAAGACCTGACGGAAGAACGCCAAAGGAGATCCGTCCCATCAGCTGCGAGGTCGGCCTGCTTCCGCGGGTTCATGGCTCGGGATTGTTCCAGCGTGGACAGACACAGGTGTTAACAGCCTGTACTTTAGGCGCCCTGGGAGATGTTCAGGTTCTTGATGGTTTGTGGGAAGAGGATTTTAAACGCTACATTCACCACTATAACTTCCCTCCCTACAGCGTAGGCGAAGCACGGCCCATGAGAGGGCCCGGACGGCGTGAAATAGGCCATGGCGCTTTGGCCGAAAGAGCCCTGGAACCCATGATTCCCGGTGAAGATGAGTTCCCCTACACTATACGCCTGGTATCGGAAGTAATGAGTTCTAACGGTTCTACATCCCAGGCCAGCGTGTGCGGCAGCACATTGGCCCTTATGGATGCCGGAGTTCCTATAAAGGCGCCGGTTGCAGGCGTGGCAATGGGTTTAATAAAGGACGAAGAAACGGGGCAGGTTGTGATATTGACCGATATTCAAGGGATAGAAGACCATCTTGGGGATATGGACTTTAAGGTAGCCGGAACGGAAAAAGGAATTACAGCCATTCAAATGGACATAAAGATAAAAGGAATTGATCGCAGTATACTGGAGATGGCTTTGGCCCAGGCTTTAGAGGGCAGACTTTTCATACTGAACAAGATGCTGGAGGTTATGCCCGAACCAAGAAAAGAGCTGTCACCGTTTGCTCCCAAGATTATCACCACAACCATACATCCGGATAAAATCCGTGAAGTTATTGGCCCCGGAGGAAAGACAATCAACCGGATAATCGATGAAACAGGAGTTAAAATCGATATCCAGGATGACGGACGTGTATATATATACTCACCCAGCATTGATGATGCAAAGAAAGCATTGGAAACCATTGAAAATATAACAAAAGAAGTGGAGGCAGGGGAGATATATACGGGCAAAGTTGTCAGAACCGTTAATTTTGGAGCATTTGTTGAGATTCTGCCCGGTAAGGAAGGTCTGGTCCACATATCCAAACTGGCTCATGAAAGAGTGGACAAAGTCGAAGATGTGGTCCAGGTCGGCGATGAAATCACGGTAAAAGTGACCGATATTGATGAGCAGGGGCGCATTAACCTGTCCAGAAAAGACACACTGCCGCCACCGGCATCCAAAAACGGAGATAATAACCGGGAAGCACACCGACGGCGCAGACCTGCTTACGGCCAGTCAAGAAATAACAGGAGATAAAACATAAACTTTAACAGTTTATGTTTTATTTTTACACATATCCTTCCGCCGCCGGAATAATTATTTTATTAGTAATATATTAGCAGGCGGGAGGATATCAATGATTATTATTTTACGCAAAAAACGTATTGTCCTGTTCCTGTCCATAGCGCTGGTCATTGCCATAATGCTGTCTATAGGATGGGATGAAACCGTAGATGTATTGGGTTATACGGCTGTAAGGCCCATTTATAAGGGTAATCCGTTCCTGACCCGGGTTGCCTTTGAGTGCAATGTGGTTTGGGGAACCGAATATGTGCCTGCCATGCTGGATTTACTCAAGGAAAAGAACATCCGTATAACCTTTTTTATTGGAGGAGAGTGGGCAGCAGAAAACCCGGAACTGCTTAAAAGAATGGTGCGGGAAGGCCATGAACTGGGCAATCACGGTTATCATCATAAACATCACAGCGATCTGAGTTTTAAAGAAAACTGTCAGGAAATTATCATGACCGAAGAGGTCATAAAAGAGATTGCCGGGGTAAAAACCTGCCTGTTTGCTCCGCCTTACGGCGACTTTAACAATACCACCCTCCAGGCGGCTGATTCACTGGGATATAAAACCATTATGTGGAGTATTGATACAATTGACTGGAGAAGAGACGGGGTTGAAAATATAGTAAAGAGGGTTATAAAGAACCCTCACAACGGTGCTTTTATTTTAATGCATCCGACGGAGGATACAATAAAGGCTTTGCCTGTCATCATAGACAACCTTCGTGAAAAAGGGTTCGAGATCGGATGTATATCGGATCTTATATCCAACGGCGATCAAACAGATAATTAAAATTGAATCGACTGCAGCCAATATAAATACCAAAGGAAAGGTGAAACGATGCAAAAAAAATGGCAGCTGGAAAACGGCGTAAGAATTGTAACCGAAAGAATCCCTTATTTTCGCTCGGTATCGGTGGGCCTATGGTTTTCCGCAGGCTCTGTTTATGAGAATATAAATGATAACGGCATGTCGCATTTCATAGAGCACATCCTGTTTAAAGGCACCAAAACGCGTACTGCAAAAGAAATTGCCCGGGCAATGGATTCGGTGGGCGGCCAGTTAAATGCCTTCACTGCAAAGGAATGCACCTGTTACTACAGCAATGTTATGGACAAGCATCTGGCGTTAGCGCTGGATATTCTATCGGATATGGTACTGAATTCTGTTATGGATCCCGGTGATATAGAAAAGGAAAAAGGCGTAATCCTCGAAGAAATACTTATGTATGAGGATTCTCCGGAAGACCTGGTAAGCGAGCTGTTGGGCAAAGCATTGTTAGGCCCCCACCCATTAGGAAACCCGATACTGGGAAACCGGCAGTTTGTACAAGGCATAACCCGCGACAGGCTGCTGTCCTTCCTGAATGAAAAGTATTCTCCTCATAATCTTGTGGTTTCCGTTGCAGGCAACTTTGATGAACAGCAGGCAGTGGATTTGATCCGCAAGCATTTTGGCAGCTGGCAAAACAGGCCAGTGGATATTGACATTCCTCAGCCCGGTTATCAGTCCCAAAACCTTTTTAGGTGGAAGGATATAGAACAAGTCCATCTCTGTTTTGGGTATCCGGGAATAAACCTCGGGCATAATGATATATATCCCCTGATGATTTTCAATAACCTGTTCGGCGGCGGGATGAGTTCCCGTCTGTTTCAGAATATCAGGGAGGACCGGGGCCTGGTATATTCTATATTCTCATATCCTTCCTTTTACATCTGTGGGGGTAAATTCACGGTATACGCCTGCATGAAACCTTCCCAGGCAAAAAATGTAGCTGACCTGGTAATGGAAGAGATACAGAAAGTCACAACTCAGGGTGTTAACCGGGATGAATTTGAAACTGCCAGAGAGCAGCTCAAAGGCAACTATATATTAAGCCTGGAAAGCAGCGGCAGCAGAATGAATGCCATAGGACGTTCCGAGCTCCTGCTGGGAATACTGAGAACACCGGAGGAAATACTGGAGAAAATTGATAACACAACTATTGATGATGTCATCAGGGCAGCGTGCAGTATACTGGATCCAAACCGCAGGGCTGTTGCAGTCGTAGGCTGCGAAAACGTTCTTGAAGGCTGTTGTATTCAGAACTGACATACTTGCAAAGAATAAACCCCATAGGTATAATAAATCAGGAACCCGGTTTTCTATAACGCAACAGGGAAGAAGGAGGCACAAATGTCATTAAAGGAAGAACAGCAAAAATATATGCAGGCATTGCAGCAATACGCTGAAGGAAAGCGTTTCAAATATCATATTGTAACATACGGCTGCCAGATGAATGTCCATGATTCTGAAAAACTGGCCGGTATGCTGCAGGAAATCGGATATGAAGAGACACAGGTGCTGGAAGAGGCTGATATAATACTGTTTAATACCTGCTGTGTGCGTGAGCATGCCGAACAGCGGGTTTACGGCAATGTGGGAGCGCTGCGTTCCTACAAGCAGAGTAATCCAAACCTGATCCTGGGTGTCTGCGGCTGTATGATGCAGCAAAAAGAAACAGCCGAAGATATAATAAAGAAATTTCCCTTTGTTGATCTGGTATTTGGTACCCATAACCTGCACCATTTTCCCCGGCTGCTTTTTGAAGCTGTAAATTCCGGGCACACAGTTGTGGAGATACTGGATGAAGAAGGTAATATAGTTGAAGGTATTCCAGCCAAAAGAGCTTCAAATGTTTCCGCTTATGTAACCATTATGTACGGCTGCAACAATTTCTGCACCTACTGCATCGTTCCCCATGTCAGGGGACGGGAAAGGAGCAGGCTTCCCGGGGACATCACAGACGAAATTGGTGAACTGGCAGCCAACGGATGTAAAGAAATAACATTGCTGGGCCAGAACGTTAATTCTTACGGAAAAGACCTGGGTGACGGATATCTTTTTCCGGATCTGTTAAGGGATGTAAACAAAATTGAAGGCATTGAAAGAATCAGATTTGTTACCTCTCACCCCAAGGATCTGTCGGATGATCTGATTGACGCCATGGCAGAATGTGAAAAGGTGTGCGAGCATATACATCTCCCGCTGCAGGCCGGAAGCAATGTTATACTGCGAAAAATGAACCGCCGGTATACCAGGGAGGACTACCTGAAACTGGTTGATAAGCTGCGGGCCCGGATTCCCGGCATAGCTGTTTCAACCGATATCATTGTCGGGTTTCCCGGCGAGACCGAAGAAGATTTTCTGGATACCCTGGATATGATGGAAAGGGTTCAGTATGATTCAGCCTTTACCTTTATATACTCTCCCAGGAAGGGCACGCCGGCCGCCAGTATGCCGGACGGGGTGGATACAGAGGTAAAAAAAGAGAGGCTCAACAGGCTGATTGCGCTTCAAAACGATATCAGCAAGGCGAAGAACCAGCTGTATATGGATAAAGTTGTAGAGGTGCTGGTTGAAGGTGTAAGCAAAAACAATCCAAAAATGCTGTCCGGGCGCACCCGGACCAATAAACTGGTTCATTTTGAAGGCGGAAGTGAAATTATCGGAGAGTTTGTTAATGTAAAAATAACCCTGCCAAAAGCTTGGACTTTGGAAGGCCGCATGATATAATTAATTGATAGAAATTTTTCAGGAGGTTCCTGTATGGCACAGCTCACTCCCATGATGCAGCAATACATGCAAATAAAAGAGCAATACAAAGATGCTCTTCTTTTTTTTAGATTAGGGGACTTTTATGAACTTTTCTTCGAGGATGCAATAACCGCATCAAGAGAACTGGAAATCACCCTGACAGGACGGGATTGTGGTCTGGATGAGCGTGCTCCGATGTGCGGTGTTCCGTATCATTCGGTAGAAGGCTATATTGCCCGCCTTATCGATAAGGGATATAAGGTTGCAATCTGTGAACAGGTTGAGGATCCCAAGGAGGCCAAGGGGATTGTTAGGCGGGAGGTTATACGGGTTATAACTCCCGGTACCCTTCTTGAATCCTCCATGCTCGATGAGAAAAACAACAATTATCTTGCCTGTATTTTTAAAGACGGGCAGAGTTTTGGTTTATCGGTAGTCGATATATCAACCGGTGAATTCTATATAAGCGAGCTTACGGGAGAGAATAACGCCGTAAGACTGACAGACGAGATGTCCAGGATCAACCCGCGGGAAATATTAATGAATCAGGGTACCGAGCTTGATCAGAAACTCGTCGACACCCTCAGGCATCAGTTTTCTCCGTTTATTACGTTTTATCACGAGTGGGCTTTTGATCACCGTACCGCTTACAATAAGCTTATACAGCATTTTAAAGTGCATTCACTGGAAGGTTTCGGGTGCCAGGATATGAGATACGGGATATGTGCTGCCGGCGCTTTGCTGGAGTATCTCACGGAAACTCAAAAAAACACCCTGGCCCATATAACCCGGATTAAACCTTATTACCTGGAATCATATATGGTACTGGACGCATCATCAAGACGCAATCTTGAGCTTACAGAAACCATACGGGGAAAGGATAAAAAAGGCTCTCTTCTATGGCTGCTGGACAAAACCTGCACTGCCATGGGAGGCCGGTTAATAAGAAAATGGATACAGCAGCCTCTGATTAACAGCAAAGAAATAGAGTACCGGCTTGACGGGGTAGAGGAGCTGTATGATAACCGCATATTACTTGATGATATTGCTGACCATCTGAAAAAAGTGTATGATCTTGAAAGGCTGATGGCCCGTATTTCATATGGCACTGCCAATGCCCGTGATATAATTTCTTTGAAGCAATCTGTCAGCAATTTGCCGGATATAAAGAAACTATTGGCATCATGCCGTTCAGCCATACTCAGGGATGCGCATACGAACCTGGATCCCTTGGAAGACATATATGAACTGATCGAACGTTCCATAGCGGATAATCCGCCTGTTACGATAAAAGAAGGCAACATAATAAAGACCGGTTACAATACCCGGCTTGACCAATACCGCAGGGCCATGCATGAGGGGAAAGCCTGGATTGCATCCCTCGAACAGAAAGAAAGGGAAAAAACCGGTATAAAAAACCTGAGGGTGGGCTTTAACAAGGTATTCGGCTATTATATCGAGGTTACCAAATCCTATTATGATCTCGTTCCGGAGCATTACATCCGTAAACAAACCCTGGTAAACTCCGAACGGTACATCACCCCGGAGCTAAAGGAAATGGAAGATACCATCCTTGGCGCCGAGGAAAAGAGTGTGAATCTTGAATATGATATTTTCGTTGAGATAAGGCAGGAAATTGGAAGGCATGTACATAGGATACAAAATACAGCGAACATAATATCGGTACTGGATGTTTTATGTTCTTTTGCCAGGGTATCCATTGAAAACGATTATGTCCGACCCGGTATAAACACCAATGGTATCATTTCCATTAAAGACGGACGCCATCCTGTAGTTGAAAAAACCCTGCCTCACGACATGTTTGTGCCAAACCATGCTTATATGGATACTTCCGAGAACCGGCTTATGATAATTACCGGGCCAAACATGGCCGGAAAAAGCACGTACATGAGGCAGGTAGCCCTTATCGTCCTTATGTCTCAAATCGGATGTTTCATTCCGGCCAGAGAGGCCGATATCGGAATAGTTGACAGGATATTTACGCGTATCGGGGCATCCGATGATCTGTCTGCCGGACAAAGTACATTTTTAGTGGAAATGAACGAGGTTGCCAATATTCTTCATAATGCTACCCCCAACAGCCTGCTTATACTGGACGAAGTCGGAAGGGGGACCAGTACTTTCGATGGCTTGAGTATTGCATGGGCTGTTATTGAATACATATCTACCTCCAAAAATTTAGGCTGCAAAACATTGTTTGCCACCCACTACCATGAACTGACCGGCCTTGAGGGAAGCCTGCCGGGTATAAAAAACTACCGCATATCTGTAAAGGAACGCGGAGATGATATTATATTCTTAAGAAAAATAGTCAGGGGAGGAGCAGATCAAAGCTTTGGGATACAGGTGGCCAGGCTTGCAGGCCTGCCTATACCGGTTATCGAACGCGCCAAGGCTATATTATCCCAGCTGGAAGAAGCTGATATTGCAAAAAAAAGCAGCCGGAATATAACAGCAAGAGAGCCCGTAAGCCAGCAGCTGTCGTTTTTCCAGCCACGGCCTTCAGAGATAGAGGAGGAACTGAAGAATATCGATATCCTTAATATCACCCCAATAGAAGCTATGAATATTCTTAACCGTTTAGTTGAAAAAGCGAAACAGTCTTAGGAGGGAATTGTTTGCCAAAGATAAATATTCTGGATGATTTTACCGTTAATCAAATAGCAGCCGGTGAAGTAATTGAACGTCCTTCATCGATTGTGAAAGAGCTGGTGGAAAACTCTATTGATGCCGGCAGTTCGGCCATTACCATTGAAATTCAGGACGGCGGAGTATCGCTGATAAGAGTTACCGACAACGGGGAAGGAATGGATAAAACGGATGCCCGGCTGTGTTTTCAGCGTCATGCTACCAGCAAGATCAAGTCCAATACTGATTTGTACTCAATAAACTCCCTCGGTTTCAGAGGAGAGGCCCTTGCAAGCATCGCAGCAGTATCCCGGGTTGAATTATTTACAAGCCCGCGGAATGCCGCGGCAGGCATTCATATTGTCAACCATGGGGGAAAAGTTGTATCCGAAAAGGAAATCGGCTGCCCTGAAGGAACCACCATCGTTGTTCGAAACCTCTTTTACAATGCACCGGCCCGGCTTAAATTTCTTAAGTCAGCCAGAGTGGAAACTGCAAACATAAGCGAGCTGGTAGGCAGGTTAATACTTGCTCATCCGGAGATCTCTTTTCGTTACATAAACCAAGGCAAAACCGTGTATCATTCCCCGGGAAATGGCAGCCTGTTTTCGGCTGTAATATCCGTTTTTGGAAAGGATATAAGAAACCAGGTAATTGAAATAAACAGAAAACGCCAGGAGGGTGATATCTCCCTGTACGGATATATAGGAAGAGCGTCACTGTCCAGAATTAACCGGAGCAGCGAATCATTTATAGTAAACGGCCGTTATGTGAAAAGCCCGCTGCTGTCAAAAGCCGTGGAGGATGCCTACCGCTCTTATCTTATGGTCAACCGTTTTCCCTGGGTTGTTTTACACCTTGATTTGCCGGCAGATCAGATCGATGTCAATGTACATCCGGCAAAAACGGAAATAAGGTTTAAGACGGAACAAGAAATATATAAACTTATATTTGACTGGGTGAAAGAGTGCCTGGAAAAGCATCCCCATATACCGGTTATAAGCCGTGAGAGCTTTGAACGGTCAGATTATAATGGCAGCCAAACCGATGACCGGTCCGGCCTGCCGGATACTGCTTTGGACACGCAACGGCAGGAGAACAGGGAACGCATTGATAAAACTGTGGCTGAGAGCCAGCAAATTGATTTTTTTGATCAGCATTCCCGCGAACCCAGGCATGTGTATATTGCCAAAAAAGATTCACCTGGCGATTCAAAACTGATAAAAAATGGCAATAATGGTATGGAATATGAAGTTCATGAACATAATATAGATAGATTCAGAACCGGTACACTCAAGGTAATAGGCAGGGCTTTCTCAACATACATAATTGTTGAAGAACAGGACAGGGTATTCTTTGTGGATCAACATGCCGCTCATGAACGTTTGATTTACCAGGAACTCAATGAAAGCCTTAATAAACGTACAGCTGCCAGCCAGCAGCTGCTGCCTCCCGTTATACTGGAGCTTACCCATGATGAAAGTTTAATTGTTGAGGCAGCGCAGGATATCTTAGCTTCTCTCGGATTTGATATTGAACATTTTGGAGGAAATACCTGGACGGTACGGGGAGTTCCTTATGTTTTGAAAGGCACCAATGTCCGGGAACTGTTCCATTATGTTTTGGACCAATGGGGTATTGACAGCCGTACGCCTGAACCTTCAATGCTGATAAAACCGGAAGACATTATGAGGGCTGCCTGCAGGCAGGCTGTTAAAGCCCGGGATCCTCTCTCAGACAGAGAAATAGTGTATTTGCTTGAGAGGTTCAGAAATGATGAAATTCCCTTGACCTGTCCCCATGGCAGACCTATTATTGTAACCATTACAAAATATGAACTTGAAAAGAAATTTAAGAGAATACAGTAAAGGGGTCACCGGCTTATGAAAAAGAAACCTGCAGTGGTAATAACGGGCCCGACAGCCGTTGGAAAAACCAAGCTATCCATCGAAATTGCAAAATCGCTGGATGGCGAGATAGTTTCGGCTGATTCCATGCAAATATATAAATATATGGACATTGGTACGGCAAAACCCAGTATAAATGAAAGGCAGAATATTCCTCACCATATGATTGACATAATCGAACCCGAACAGGAGTTCAGCGTTGCAGAATACCAGAAGATGGCCGTTGATATTATCAGCGATATACATAAACGCAATAAACTTCCAATCATTGTGGGAGGCACAGGCTTGTATATAAAATCTTTGCTGTATCCAATGAATTTCACCGATGCTTATCAGGATGTTGAATACAGAAAAAGACTCCAAAAAACCGCCGAAAAAATGGGGAAAAACTATCTGTATCAACAATTGGAAAAAATAGATCCTAAAACAGCCTCACGTCTTCATCCGAACGACGTAAGGCGTGTTATAAGGGCGCTTGAGGTATACCATATAAGCGGAAAACCCATGTCCCATTATGTTCAGAACCTGAAAGACATGGATTTCAGGTATGATGCCGCCATGATAGGCCTTGTCATGAACCGGGCTAAATTGTATGAAAGGATAAACCAGAGAGTTGATGCAATGATTGAAAGGGGACTGCTGAACGAAGTCAAAAGCCTGCTGGATAAGGGGTATACCCGGAACATGGTTTCAATGCAGGGTTTGGGTTATAAAGAAATTATAGACTACTATCAAGGAAGACTGACCCTGGAGGAAGCAATATATAAACTTAAACAGGAAACCCGCCGCTATGCCAAACGGCAGCTGACCTGGTTTCGGGCTCAAAAAGGCGTCAAATGGATAAATATCGATGACTACAGTTCTGAAAGGGATATTATTGAATGTGCCCTTATGTATATTGCTGATAAAATTTCCTTTTAAATGTTCATAAAATAGTATATAATATTAACAAAATAAGGAATGTTTTGAAGGGTGGTTAATATTATGGCAAACAGAGTAACAATTCTATTACAGGATGCTTATCTGAATCAGATAAGGAAAGAAAGAATACCCGTTACAATTCACTTGGTAAACGGTTTTCAGTTAAAAGGGTTTATTAAGGGTTTTGATAATTTCATCATTCTGTTGGAGAATGAAGGAAAACAGATGATGTTATATAAGCATGCGGTGTCGACTGTGACTCCGGCGCGCCAGGTTGTGTTGTCATCTAATAATCCATCATACAACGATAAAGAAACAGAATAATTCAAATTACATAGAACTTTAAGTATAAGGACCGCTTAAGGTCCTTAATTTTCTATTTACAGTCAGGGAGAGGAGCAGACACAGTTGAAAACATGGCTCGAACATCATTATGAAAAAGATCTTAATATACCGGTAAGAATTGTTAAATATGTGCACAGTGCGCATGATGAGATAAAAGTCAAGTTTGACGGAATAGAGGAACTTCGGGAATACCATCAGGCAAAAATCCTTCAATTCATGAAAGAGTATCAAATAAGCCAGCGGCATTTCAACCCATCGAATGGATACGGATATGGGGATGACAGCCGGGATGCTCTTGACAAGCTGTTTGCATCAACCCTGGGAGGAGAGGATGCACTGGTACGGCCTCAGTGGGCATCCGGGACCCATGTTATCAGTGACTGCATATATGCGTTAACGAGGCCGGGAGATACGGTATTATCAATAACGGGCAGACCCTATGACACCCTTGAACAGGTTATCGGGCTTGGAGAGATACCGGCAGCCGGTTCATTGAGGGAATGGGGGATTGAATACGATCAGATAGAATTGACAGGCCAGGGGGAGATTGACATCTCCAAAACCCTGTCTTTCCTTGAAAAAAATAATGTTAAGCTGATATTAATTCAGCGTTCAAGAGGATATACCTTAAGGCCGTCACTGTCCATAGAACGCATCAAAAAGGCCATTGCCGCAATAAAAGAAAAACACCCGGAGGTAATGGTGCTTGTTGATAACTGTTACGGTGAGTTTGTTGAGCTATTGGAACCATGTCATGTCGGAGCCGATGTTGCAGCAGGCTCTCTGATAAAAAATCCAGGCGGCGGACTGGCTCCCACAGGCGGATATGCTGTAGGCACTGTAGATGCCATAGAACAGATCTCATACAGGCTTACCTGCCCCGGACTGGGAAGGGAAGTGGGGTCATACCCTTCATCATACGCACCCTTTTACCAGGGATTATTCTTAGCGCCTCACGTTGTCGGGGAAGCCGTTAAAGGCGCCATCCTGGCGGCCAGAGTTTTTGAAAAACTGGGGTATAATGTGCTGCCCGGATGGGATGAAGCCAGGACCGATATAATACAATCCATCCTGTTTAACAGCCCGGAAGAGCTTGTGTTGTTCTGCCAGGCCATACAATCCATTTCTCCCGTCGACAGCCATGTTACTCCATATCCATGGGATATGCCGGGTTATACCAACCAGGTAATAATGGCAGCAGGGACTTTTGTTCAAGGTGCTTCTATTGAACTTAGCGCTGACGCTCCTATTATACCCCCATATGCTGCTTATTTACAGGGCGGATTGACATATGAACATGTTAAGATAGCCATGATGAAGGTATTGACACAGATGGAGAAGGCGGGGTATATAAACCTGTCTAGTTAAAAAACCTTATAACGCCTATTACTTTTCCAAGGATAGTTACGTGATCCAGTATTATGGGGGCCATATAGGGATTCCTGGGTTGAAGCCTTATATGGTCCTTTTCCATGTAAAAAGCTTTTACGGTTGCTTCATCGTCAATCAAAGCAACGACAATATCTCCATTATCGGCATATTCCTGCTGTTTTACTATCACATAGTCCCCGTCAAATATACCTGCTTCGATCATACTGTCTCCCTTTACCGAAAGCATAAAAACATCGCTGTTGGGTAAAAACTGAGCCGGCAGGGGAAAGGTATCTTCAACATTTTCTACGGCCAGTATAGGCTTTCCGGCGGTTACCTGGCCTACCACAGGTATATTGACAATCTCCTTCTTGGAAAAGAACGTGGTATCATCCAGCAGCTCTATGGCCCTGGGTTTTGTAGGATCTCTTCGTATATAGCCTTCCTTTTCAAGGCGCTCCAGGTATGCATGAACGGTGGAAGTTGATTTTATGCCAACACCGTTGCATATTTCCCGGACAGAAGGGGGATAGCCTTTGCTTTGCAGCTCCTTCTTTATAAATTCCAACACTTTTTTTTGTTTATTGGTTATAGACCGGTCCATGTATTATTGGACTCCTTTCCTTATATTTATCCTTTTTAATGCTTGTACATATTCTCACAGCAGGTTAACCTTATCCAACTATATTATATCATGCTAACCGAATAAAATCAAACACATGTTCGTATATAGCAGTGTATTCTTCACAACCACTATCTTCGATAGTATGATCACTAATGAGCAATGTGTGCAGAATATATTCCGTTCGCTTCACGCTATGACCATCTCCGGGCCTCCGCCAAAACTCGCTGACGCGTTAGACCGGTTCCGGCTTTCCTCCACTTCGTTAACAGGTTCTATGCCTTTGCGCAAGGCGTGCTCCATAATATTCTTCACATAATCATCTTCAGATTATAACTGTTTTGAAGAATACTACTTAAGTCACTGGGGTACAAGGCTAAGAATTTTAAATAAAGAAAATTTATATTAGGTGCTTGACCCCGAACTTATGTTCGTGTATAATATAAACAAAACCGAACATAAGTTCTTTTTATAAAAGCAGCACCACAATAAGCAGCAATATAAAGCCTATTTGGGAAAGGGGGAAAAGCACAATAAAATCCATCTTAAGCGATGGATCTCCTGTGCTGGTATACAATGAAAGATAAAAACACAGTTAAAAAAAGAATTGTTATCCGGTCCAAGTCGAGATTTTCCATATTTCTGGCCGTTTTAGCGATACTATGTATATCTTTGATAGCATCATTATTGAATGAAGGCAATGCTGCTAATAACAGAAGCCTGATACTGGTGGATGTCGTAAAAGGAGATACCCTGTGGAGCATTGCCAAACGCACTTTACCGAATCATACCGATATACGCCAGTACATAATAGAGATAAAAGAAGCGAACAATATGGAGCAGGGCAATATATATGAAGGGCAGAAGCTATATGTACCGGTATACTGATGTATACCGGCTTAATCTTCTCTTAACCTGACCATCCTTGCAGCCATACGCCTTTTCTCATCGCTGATGGCTGCATAATGCTTTCTGGTGGTGTTAACGTCTTTGTGTCCCAGCACATCGGCAACCAGGTATATATCTCCGGTTTCCTGGTAGAGAGCAGTACCGTAGGTACTCCGCAGCTTATGGGGAGAGATATTCTTTAATGGGGTAACTATTTTTGCATATTTCTTAACCAGATTTTGTACAGCCCGGTTACTTATCCGTTTTTTCTGCATGGAAAGAAACAGGGCATCTTCATGTCCGGGAAGGGCATCAATCTTTTTTCTTTCATCAAGGTAATCAAGCAATGCTTTTCGAACTTCATCGCCAAAGTACAGGATAACCTGGTTTCCGCCTTTTCGCGTAATTCTGAATCCATTTATTGTAAAATCCAGGTCCGATATATTGAGGCCTACACATTCGCTAATACGTATTCCGGTTCCTAAAAAGACGGTTAATATTGTTATATCACGCTGTTTGGTGTATTGATGGTAGCGTTTTTGCCTTTCAGTCAAACCCTGGCCGCTTTCAACAAAATCAAGCAATCGTGCAACTTCGTCAGCTTCCAGCCGTATAATTGGTTTTTCCCTAATTTTTGGATAATCCACCAGTGAGGCCACATTTTTATCGATCTTTTCATTTTTGAAGAAGTATGCTAAAAAAGAACGCAGAGTGGATAGTTTACGGGCTTTGCCGGAATCATGGTTCTGGTGTTCGATCTCGGGGGCGGAAGGGCGGCTGTAGTAGGTTAGATACTCGAGAAACATCTCAATATGTACAGCCTGTACAAGATTCAAATCCCGGAGGGTAAACTGTGAGAACGGGGATATGTGGGTAAACTCCTTTATTTCAGTTGTAAGGAATTCAAAAAACAGCCTTAAATCATAAGCGTAATTTATACGGGTCAATATAGATGTATTTGGCTCAATTGCACGGAAAAAATCCCTGCAGAAAGGCGGCAATTCTCTCAAAACAGCTCTTAATTTTAAGATGTTTTCCCGGTTTTGCTGCACATCATAGGAATCCTGTTTCAGCATAGGAAGTACCCCTCCTTACATATATTTCGTCATTACATTTCGCAAAACTTTTATTTTGCGCATAGTTAATTATGGATTACCGGCTTCTCTCCTGTCCTGTCTTTGTCTGTTTCCATCCTTTATAGCCTGCCTGGCCAGTTTATCACAGCGATTATTCTTTTCATTGTCGCTATGACCTTTAACTTTGATCCATTGTATTTTATGCACAGAACTCAATTCAAGCAATCTTTGCCACAAATCCTGATTTGCAACCGGCTGTTTGTCCGTAGTTCGCCAGTTACGCTGCTGCCATCTGGTGATCCAGTCCTTTTCAAATGCATTATATAAATATGTGCTGTCGGTATATATTCTGACCCTGCACGGTTCTTTCAGCAGCTCCAAAGCTTTTATAGGCCCCATTAATTCCATACGGTTATTTGTAGTTAACTCATGGTAGCCGGAAATCTCTTTTTCAATACCCTTATATGATAGTATTGCAGCCCATCCTCCGGGACCCGGATTGCCGCTGCAGGCACCATCTGTATATATATCAACTTCTTTCATTAATCCCTTACCGCCTTTTCCATAATTTCCGCCTTGTTTGCACATTTGTTTACCGCTTCTATTACAGCTCCCCTAAATCCATGTTTTTCCAATTCCCGTACTGCTTCTATAGTTGTTCCGGCTGGCGTACATACGGCATCTTTCAACTCACCGGGATGCAGGCCCCATTCCAGCAGCAGTTTTGCGGTCCCCAGAACTGTCTGGGCAGCCATACGATATGCCTGCTCCCTGGGTAATCCGGCCAGAACTCCCCCATCGGCCATTGCCTCAATAAAGATAGATACATAAGCAGGGCCGCTCCCGCTTAATGCCGTTACGGCATTCATAAGGTTTTCCGGAACTTCCACAACCATACCCAGTGAGCTCAGAATTGCCCGGATCCTTTCCCGCTGGTCACTTGTAAGATCATGATATGTCGACAGGGCAATTACACCTTCCCCCACCAGTGCAGGTGTATTCGGCATTGTCCTTATTACTTTGCACTTATTTCCAATTTTATCCTTTATATAATCGACGGTAATACCTGCCGCTATGGACAATAAAATCTTGTCATCAGACAAGGATTCCATAATCTCGTCAAGCACTTTTGAATACATATTGGGTTTAACCGCCAGTATAATTATATCTGAATTGGATGCCAGATGGGAATTATTATCGGACATCTGCACTCCAAGCTGAGCACACAGTTTATTCAGCTTGTCCATATCAATATCATAGACATATATATTGCCGGGCGGCACAATGCCCCGCGACAGTATTCCTCTTATAAAAGCATTAGCCATATTCCCCGCCCCTATAAATCCCAGGCGACAGTTAACTAAGCCGGTTGATGTGCTCAACGGTTATACCCTCCTTGTTTTGGTAATTGTCTGTTAATTGCATTATAGCACAAAAAAGGCCGTGTTAAAAGAAAATTTGCTGCTAAACTGCCGTTTTCCCGCCCAATTATTATTGACTTGTCAGCAGAAATATCATATAATATAAACTGCTGTTGAACCAATACAAAGCAATATAGGGGAGTAGCTCAATTGGTAGAGCGGCGGTCTCCAAAACCGTAGGCTGCGGGTTCGATTCCTGTCTCCCCTGCCATCAAAAAAGGAGTAATATCAATTACTCCTTTTTTATTTTCAAAATCATCGTTTTTATCTTCTTGCATTGTTTGCAGAATACTATGTCAATCACCTGTTTGAGCGAAGCGAGTTTTGGTGGAGGCCCGGAGCGAGCCATACAGGTTCTTGGCCTTGAGCTCCAGTGAACGGAATAATATTCTTCACTACCGCTTTACTCTACGAACATTGTGTGCAGAATATTATTGAGCTCGCCTTACGAAAAGGCTTAGAACCCTGTTAGCGAATATACTTGCTATGCGTTTAATTCCACATTATAAACCAAAGAATCCATGTTATTATTCAATATGGGTTTGATATATTCCGATAAAAACTCCTCTACCTGGTTTGGAGCCCTGCCTGTAAAATTTCCTGGCTCCATTATATTATCAAGTTCATCTTCTGACAGCCTAAACGCCGGATCCTGTGCTATAAGCTCCAATAGATTATTTTCTTCCCCGCATTCTTTGACTCTCTTCGCTGCCGCCATTGAATACAACCTGATTTTTTCGTGAAGCTCCTGACGATCTCCTCCTCTTTTGACAGCTTCCATAAGAATATACTCGGTAGCCATAAACGGCAGTTCCTGTTTTATCCTTTGCTCAATTATCTTTGGATATACAACCAATCCGGAAGCAATATTGATATAAATATTCAGGATCCCATCTACCGCTAAAAAGCACTGGGGAATTACCAGGCGCCTGTTGGCCGAGTCGTCCAATGTCCTTTCCAGCCACTGGGTCGATGCGGTTATAGCCGGATTTAGGGCATTTATAATTACAAATCTGGCCAGCGAAGATATCCTCTCAGCCTTCATGGGATTTCGTTTATATGCCATAGCAGATGAACCAATCTGTTTTTCTCCGAAAGGTTCCTCCAGCTCTTTTAAGCTCTGCAATAAGCGGAGATCGTTGCTGAATTTGTATGCGCTTTGAGCAATTGATCCCAGCAGATTCAAAATCCTGCTGTCCAGTTTTCTGGGATAAGTCTGGCCTGTAACCGGATATGCCTGTTGAAACCCCAGTTTTTCCAGTACCTTTTTCTCCAGTTCAATTACTTTTTGCTGATCTCCATCAAACAGGGTAAGAAAGCTGGCCTGGGTCCCCGTTGTACCTTTCACCCCTCTTATCCGTATACTGCTCCAAACATGCTCCCATTCTTCAAGATCAAGCATCAAATCCTGAAGCCAAAGACAGGCTCTTTTACCCACTGTAGTCAGTTGGGCAGGTTGAAAATGAGTAAAACCCAGTGTAGGCAGATCCTTATATTTTTCTGCAAAAACCGATAGATGGTACATACATGTCAAAAGCTTGTTCCTTATTATCCTGAGGCCATCCATCATGATTAGTATATCGGTATTATCGGTTACGTAACAGCTGGTAGCTCCAAGATGGATTATAGGTTTGGCCTTTGGGCACTGCTGCCCGTACGCGTAGACGTGAGCCATAACATCGTGAAACACTTCCCTTTCCCTGTGCCGGGCAACATCATAATTTATGCAATCCCGGCTGGCTTTCATCTCATCAATCTGTTCCCGGGTAATATTCAAACCCATTTCCATCTGGGCTTCAGCTAACGCGATCCATAGTTTACGCCAGGTCCTGAACTTCTTATTGTCAGAAAAGTTCTCCAGCATTTCTTTAGAGGCGTACCTGGCCGCAAGAGGGTTCTGGTATATTTCCATTATCGCAGCTCCTTTTTCATCATCTGCAGCATTTATGAATCCAACTCATTTACAAACTCCTCAATTCTATCCAATCCATTTTTTATATTTTCCATAGACACAGCATAGGATAAGCGTACATAATTATCAGCTCCGAAAGCAATTCCGGGGACAACCGCTACCATCTTGGTGTCCAGAAGTATATCGGAAAATGTTATGGAACCTGTTATAAGTCTTCCTTTATAGCTTCTGCCAATTATATCATTAATGTTCATCATTACATAGAAAGCGCCTTTTGGAAGCCTGCATGAAAGGCCGGAAATTGAATTAATCTTGTCTGCCATATACCTTCTTCGCCTGTCAAATTCATCAACCATTGTTTTTATTTCATCTCCGGGTCCTCTCAATGCAGCTATGCTGGCATACTGGGTGATTGAATTTATATTTGAGGTGGTATGACTCTGAATGTTTGACATGATATTGACCACGTCTTCACGGGCTGCAGCATACCCTATCCTCCAGCCGGTCATTGCATATGCCTTGGACATACCGTTTATTACTATTGTCAAATCTTTTATTTCCGGCCCAAGGGAAGCAATACTGACATGCTTGACCCCGTCGTATACCAACACCTCATATATCTCATCGGACACTATGAAAATCTGCTTCTCAACCGCCAGCTGAGCTATGGCCTCCAGTTCGTCAGGCCGGTAAACACAGCCGTTGGGGTTATTAGGGCTGTTAATAATAAGGGCTTTTGTATTTGCCGTAATAGCTTTTCTTAAATCGTCAATGCATATCTTAAAATCATTTTCCTCTTTTGTATCTAAATAAACAGGAATTCCGCCGGCAATCCTGACTATTTCAGGATAACTAAGCCAGTATGGTGAAGGAATTATAACCTCGTCTCCCGGATTCAAAATGGCTTCGAAAGCATTAAAAAGTGAATGCTTTGCCCCGTTTGACACAATTATTTGACTCGGCTTGTATTCCAGACCGTTATCCTGTTTTAATTTGCAGCATATGGCTTCTTTTAGTTCAGATATTCCGGATGTGGGAGTGTATCGTGTATAACCTTTTTCCAAGGCCTCTTTCGCAGCTTCAATGACATGGGCAGGAGTGTTGAAATCGGGTTCACCGGCGCCAAATCCTACAACATCCATGCCTTGTGCCTTCATTTTTTTTGCTTTTGCATCTATTGCTAAAGTTAAAGAGCTTGTTATTGCTGAGTTTTTCCTCGATAATTCCAATTCAATTCCTCCTTAAAATGAAAGATTCAAATCCCTATCCATCATTTTAAGGATTATTATATCATGGTTTCTATGTTTCGTCTATGGTTTCCAAACTACTTTATTTTATTTTTTATGCATTATTTGCCGTGCTGATTCCTTCAATTCGCATACCACAGAATACGGTACTTTGGCATCACCTAATCTTATACCGCCTGCTTCGTCATTACCGTGATAATCACTGCCGCCGGTAGCTATAAGGCCGTATTTTTGCGCCATTTGAACAAAAAGCCGGCTTTGTCCGGGAGTGTGCCTGCTGTGCCAGGCTTCTATCCCCTTCAGTCCAAGCCCGATGACGTAATATACCAGTTTCATATCCGGCAGTAAACCCGGGTGAGCAAGAACAGGTATCCCCCCTGCCTGGGTAATTATCTTTATTCCCTCTTCAGGAGTCAATTTGTACCTGGGTTGAAATGCGGGACAGTTATTTCCTATATATTTTGTATATGCTTCCGACATGTCTGACACAATCTTCTTTTTCACAAGTACCCGTGCAATATGCGGTCTGGCAATTATCCCGTCTTTTGCCTCGTTTTCAACATCTTCATAGGATATGTCCATGCCGTATATTCTTCTGAGATTATCAACTATTTTTCTGGCTCTTAACAGCCTGGAATGCCGTATATTTGAAAGGAAATCCCTAAACCATACAAGATCGGTTTGTATATAATAGCCTAACAGATGGATTTCCTGATTTCCAATCTGTGTATTCAATTCCACAGCGGGCACAACTTCTATCCCATACCGTTGTGAAGCATCACTTGCTTCAGCAATGCCATCTATTGAATCATGATCTGCTATGCCTATGGCACGAAAACCTTCACCGGCAGCTTTTTTTACCAGCTCCGACGGCGTTAACAAACCGTCAGATGCGGTGGTATGGGTATGCAAATCAGCATATCCGGTCTGCTGTTTATGCTCCGGTAAACAACTCTCATTCATTTATACTGCACTCCTTACATATCATTTCTATTGCATTTTCAAATCCACAGTCGTTATTCCTTCATTACAGTCTTCATTACCCGCAAAAAATTACCCCGGCATATTTTTTGCACACTCTCTTCATCATAATTCAATCTCAATAATTCATTTATTATTCCGGGAAAATCCTGCGGTCCTTCCACTCCCTGGGGAAGTTCATCAATACCGTCAAAGTCAGAACCAAAACCTATCCCATTTACCCCGGTCAATCCGGCAATATATTCGATATGTTTTATAATACTGGTAATATCGGCTTTTTGAGAGCTCAAAAAAGGCGGATAGAAATTAATGCCGATTACACCGCCTTTCGATACAATAGCCTTTATCTGCCGGTCGTTTAAATTGCGGGGATGATTGCATAACCTTTTTGCATTGGAATGGGATGCTACAATAGGTTGGGAGGATACCTCAATAACATCCCAGAATGCTTTTTCGGACAAATGGGATACATCAATAATTATCCCCAGTTTATTCATTTCCTTAATTACTTCCGTTCCGAAGGCCGTTATACCCCCTTCTGCCATGGTATCCATAGCAGCGCTGCCGATCTCATTGTTAAAGTTCCATGTAAGGGTTATAAGACGCACTCCCATATTATACAGCACATTCAGATTGGACAGCCTGCCTTCCAGAACCTCACCGCCTTCAACGGTAAGAAGAGCCCCAATTTTTCCGGCATTTTTCGGAGAATATATATCAGAAACTTTTGTCACAGGGTAAAAAAAACAATCATATTTTTTAAGCATTCTTTCATATACGCTTATCAGTTCAAAGCCTCTGTTCAGGTACGGTCCATAAATATTTCCAGGGCCTATCCATGCTGCAAAGAATTGAATATCTACACTGCCTTCCTTAAGTCCCTGAAGAGAAACATGGATATCTGCGTTTCTTTCCAAACTTGTATTTTGCTCCGCCAGTTTGCTTATGGTATCGCAGTGGGCATCAATAACTGAGAATTTATCCAAACTAATACACCTCTTAATTTAATAATTTCCGTTTTACTAGTGTTATTTTTAAGAATATTATGGAAATCACCTTGCAAAAAGGCTTGAAATATTATTTTCATAGTTATACTTATATTTTACTTCTTTATACTGTGATAAATGAAAAAAAGACTAAAATAAAAAAACCTACCGGTCGGTAGGCTATCTTGGCTCAACAATAAGTTTTATTGCTGTCCTCTCTTCTCCATCAATTATAATATCTGTAAATGCGGGAATACAAATTAGGTCAATACCACCGGGAGCAACAAATCCTCTTGCGATGGCCACCGCTTTTACCGCCTGGTTTATAGCACCCGCACCAATCGCTTGTATTTCGGCAGACCCTCGCTCGCGCAGAACCCCTGCTAATGCACCTGCAACAGCATTAGGATTGGATTTCGCTGATACCTTCAATACCTCCATGATTTGACCCCCTATTATTTTCTATAATATTATAATATTATAATATTGTATTCTATATATTCTACACTCTTTATAAAAATCCTTTTTTTTCTGAATATTTTTCTATTTTTTTGAAGTAGTTTACAAAAATACAATAAGGTGTGATATATATCACACCTTATCTTGCATACTCAATAGCTCTTGTTTCTCTTATAACGTTTACCTTTACTTGCCCTGGATACTCAAGTTCTCTTTCTATCTGTGTTACTATTTCTCTAGCCATTAGGAGCGCTTGGTCATCGCTGACTTTATCAGGTTTTACTATAATCCTGATTTCACGTCCTGCTTGGATTGCAAAGGCTTTTTCTACTCCTGCGAAGGAATTTGCAATTTCTTCCAGCTTTTCTAACCGTTTTATATATACCTCTAAAGTTTCTCTTCTAGCTCCAGGTCTTGCAGCCGAAATAGCATCTGCAGCCTGTACTAATATAGCTTCAACAGTATTGGCCTCAACATCACCATGATGAGCTAAAATAGCATGAACTACCTCGGCACTCTCGCGATACCTTTTAGCCAAATCTGCGCCTATTTCGATATGGGGCCCTTCCATTTCATGATCCAACGCTTTTCCGATATCATGCAATAACCCTGCACGTTTTGCAAGCTTCTGATCTGCTCCTAATTCTGCAGCCATTATGCCTGCAAGATGTGCAACTTCAATAGAATGCTTTAATACATTTTGACCGTAACTGGTTCTGTATTTCAACTTGCCCAACAATCGGATCAATTCAGGATGAAGTCCATGGACCCCTACTTCAAATACAGCTTGTTCCCCTGCTTCTTTTATCTGTATCTCAATTTCCTTTTTGGCTTTTTCAACTATTTCTTCAATACGTGCCGGATGTATTCTGCCGTCAAGTATCAGTTTCTCAAGAGCGATTCTGGCAACCTCTCTCCTAATGGGATCAAAACCTGACAATATAACTGCTTCAGGTGTATCATCTATTATTAAATCAATACCTGTTGCTGTTTCAAAAGTTCTTATGTTTCTACCCTCTCTGCCAATTATTCTTCCTTTCATTTCATCATTAGGCAGCTCTACAACTGATACAGTGGATTCCGCTACATGATCCGCCGCAGATTTTTGGATAGCTAACGAAATTATGTTTCGCGCTTTTCTATCCGCCTCCTCTTTAAACCTGTTCTCGTACTCACGAATCTTCATAGCAACTTCATGGGTTAACTCTTTTTCTACGTTTTTCAGAAGAAGCTCACGGGCCTGATCCATACTTAAATGGGAAATTCGTTCTAATTCACTTAACTGTTGATTATATAGCCCTTCAACCTCTTCTCGCAGTTTTTGAATCTCTTTTTGCTTTGCACTTAAGCTTTCTTCTCTCTGTCCTAAAATTTCAGCTCTCTTATCAAGGTTTTCTTCCTTTTGTTGAAGCCTTCGTTCGCTTCTCTGGATCTCATTTCGTCGTTCACGGTTTTCTCTCTCTAACTCACTTCGCAGTTTATGAATTTCTTCTTTTGCCTCTAACAAGGCTTCCTTTTTGATAGCTTCCGCCTGTCGGTTAGCATCATCAACAATTCTTCTGGCAGCTTCTTCAGCGCTGCCTATTTTACCCTCTACAATCCGTTTTCGGTAATTATACCCGAGGACACCCGCTCCACTAGCTACTACTACCAGGGCAATTCCGGTTAGTAGTAGTTCTTTCACGGATTATCGGACACCTCCTCATTCTTTCACAGTTAACAAAACACGAACCGAGCAATTCGCACTCGGTCTTAATATATACCGTTGCATAAATAAAACTATTTGCCTCTCACCTAACGGTAATTATATTAGTTAGTCTTATACAGCAGTAATCACCATTAAAACATTATCTTGGGCAAATTTTGCATCTATTTATTTAATTGTATAACTTTTCTTGGGACATGTCAACTAGCAAATAAAAGATGATAGTTTATACGCCTTTTTCCAGTGTGAATCCCATAATATTCTTCAGGTTAACCAAAATGTATATGAAAAAACCCCACTTTGTTATTCAGTGGGGCTGTTGTCTACAGAAGGAATATCCGGTATCGGGTTCAAATTAAACTCTTCTCGTATCTTCTTTTCGATCTCAACAGCTAAATCAGGGTTATCCCTTAGATACAAACGGGCATTTTCTCTTCCCTGGCCAAGCCTGATATCACCGTAGGAATACCATGACCCGCTTTTGTTTATTATATCTATTGATACGCCCAGATCTAAAATACATCCTTCTTTTGATATACCTTCACCATATATAATATCAAACTCGGCCTGTTTGAAAGGAGGAGCGACTTTATTCTTTACTACCTTAACCCTGGTACGATTGCCAACCATATCGGTCCCCTGTTTAATTGAATCAATACGTCTTACATCAAGGCGTACAGATGAATAAAACTTTAAAGCCCTGCCGCCCGGTGTGGTTTCGGGGTTACCGAAAACAATTCCGACTTTTTCTCTGAGCTGATTTATGAATATAGCAACAGTTTGCGATTTGTTAATGGCGCCCGACAGCTTACGGAGTGCCTGGGACATCAACCTGGCCTGCAAGCCAACATGCGCATCGCCCATCTCCCCTTCCAGCTCAGCCCTGGGAACAAGAGCAGCAACTGAGTCTACCACTATAACATCAATGGCTCCACTGCGGACTAATGCTTCGGTTATCTCCAGCGCCTGTTCACCGGTATCCGGCTGCGAAACCAGGAGATTCTCGATATCAACGCCAAGATTTTTCGCATACTGGGGATCCAGAGCGTTTTCCGCATCCACGAACGCAGCAGTGCCTCCGGCCTTTTGAGCCTCGGCTATAACATGAAGAGCGACAGTCGTTTTACCGGATGATTCCGGCCCAAATATTTCAACAACCCTTCCCCTGGGCAGTCCGCCCACTCCAAGAGCAATATCCAGATCTAAAGCCCCGGTGGGTATAACCTCAACATTCATATGCGTCGACTCGCCCAGTTTCATAATAGAGCCCTTGCCAAACTGCCGTTCAATTTGATTGATGGCCATTTCCAATGCTTTTGACTTCTCCATACCTGCACCCTGGTTGATTGTCAGGGACTCACCTGCCTTTTCATTTTTTTATATGAAAGATACCGCTTCGAACAAATGTTCTAGTGTTATTATATATTATTATTTAAAATTGGTCAAGCTTAATATGCCAAAAACGGTTATATATTAAGCAGTTTGCGCCGCAGTAAATCAAGAGCCTGTTTTGCTGTGGAGTGTTTTATACGCTTCCTGTCTCCGCTAAAACGGAACTCATCGACGTCTGCTTCACCGTTCATCGCTATTGCTATATACACCAGTCCAACAGGTTTTTGGACTGTTCCTCCACCGGGACCTGCAATACCGGTAACTGCAAGGCCAATGTCGGCGCCGGTTGTTTCTGTTATCCCTACAGCCATTTCACGGGCTGTTTCCCGGCTTACAGCACCATGGCTTTCTATAGTCTCCGGCTTTACTCCTAAACGCTTAATTTTGGCTTCATTACTGTAAGTTATTGCTCCCTCCAGAAAGTTCTTTGATATACCGGGAACATCTGTAAGCATATCACCAATCAGTCCGCCGCTGCATGATTCAGCAACAGCCAGGGTTAACCCTTTTTCTTCAAGGAGTTTTGCCACAACTATTTCCAGGCTCTCACTATCAATACCATAGACGGCATCGCCTAAACGCCTGCGTATCTCGTCTTCCACCGGTTTTATAAACTCAAGGGGATCCTGTTCCCGGTCACATTTGACCGTTAGCCTCAATGTAACTTCGCCATACGAAGCCAGCGGGGCAATGGTCGGCATTGTCTGGTTTATCAGCAGATCCTTTATGGTTTCCTCCACTGCCGATTCACCTATACCATAAATCCTGAGAACCCTTGAAAAAATCTTCTGATTCTCCCGTTCTGCCAAATAGGGTATGACATAATTGGAAAACATCGGTTGAAGCTCAAAAGGAGGCCCGGGAAGCATAATATACACTCTGTTGTCCTTTTCAATTATGGCTCCGGGTGCAGTCCCATAATTGTTGGGCAAAACAACAGCTTCTTTCGGAAACATGGCTTGTTTGAGATTGTTTTCTGTCAGTGTTCTTCCCCGTTTTTTAAAAAATTCGCGAATTGCCTGAGCGCTTGGTTCATGGAGGGTAAGCTTAAGCCCCAGGAAATCGGCTATTGTCTCCTTGGTCAGATCATCCATGGTGGGGCCCAGCCCACCTGTAGTAATAATCAAATCTGCCCTGCCTGAAGCAATTTTCAATGCCTCCATAAACCGGTTGCGGTTGTCCCCCACAACTGTATGATAATATACATTAATGCCTAAATCGGAAAGATTATTTGATATATACTGGGCATTTGTATTGACTATTTGCCCCAACAGAAGCTCGCTTCCAACTGCAATTATTTCAGTATTCATTTCATTACCCCTTCTTATTCATTTCCGAAGTAAACTTATATTCTTATATATATAATCCGCACCGGATATGATCGTTACTGCAACAGCCAGCGCCAGGGAGATCTTGTCGAACGGAAAACCCATCTGTGCAAAAGGAACATTGTTAAGTATAATAGCTACTATTGCTATAATCTGTAAAATAGTCTTCAGTTTTCCCCAACCGCTGGCAGCAATAATAACACCTTCTGAAGCAGCAAGCATCCTGAATCCGGTAATAACAAATTCCCTGGTTATTATAATAATGGCAATAACCGAAGATAATTTTCCCATTTCTACCAAGATTATCAGGGCCGAGGTAACCAGTATTTTATCTGCCAAAGGGTCAATAAATTTCCCGAAGATTGTAACCTCATTTCTCTTTCGGGCAATATAACCATCCACACTATCCGTGCTGGCCGCCACAATAAAAACCATAGCAGCCAGTACATTGCTGTATGGAAAATCAGCCAACAGCAGCACCATGAACAGTGGTACCAATAATATCCTTAAAATTGTTATCTTATTTGCTAAATTCATATGTCTCCCCCAGCAAATCATAATCATAGGCTTTAGTAATCCTTACTTCAGCAAATTCTCCAACCTTTAGCGGCTTTTTGCTTATTACATACACCAGCGGGTCTATATCCGGAGATTCTCCATAAGACCTTCCTACATATATATTGTTTGACTGAACAGCCTCTATCAATACTTTATAAGATCGGCCCACTTTTTCACGGTTAAGTTTCTTGGATATTTTCCGCTGGATACTCATAATATCAGCTTTTCGTCTCTCTTTTATTTCTTCATCAATTTGATCGGTATAGCCGGCGGCTGCCGTGCCTTCTTCCCGTGAATAAGTAAAGACTCCTAACCTGTTAAACTGTATCTCCTGTACAAAGTCAACCAGTTCTTCGAATTCTTCCTCCCCCTCACCGGGAAAACCTACAATAAATGAAGTGCGAAGAACTATATCGGGTATCCTCTCCCGCAGACTTTTCAGGAGGCTGCGGATCCCGGACGGAGAGAAATGGCGGTTCATCCGCTTTAATATAGCCGGATTAATATGCTGTATGGGAATATCAATATAATTGCATATTTTTTCTTCCCTTGCAATGATATCAATAAGCTGATCGGTAACCCGATCCGGATAACAGTAAAGCAGCCGCAGCCAGGTAAGTTGGGGAAGTTTAACCAGCTCCTCAAGCAGCTTGGTTAATGTTAATCCGCCGCCCAGGTCAATGCCGTACCGGGTCAAATCCTGGCCTACCAGTATTATTTCCCGTACACCGTTTTCAACTAACTTCTGCGCCTCGTCTAATACCTCGTCTATAGGCCGGCTTGTATGAGGCCCTCTCAGCTGCGGTATAACACAATAAGCACAGCAGTTGCTGCATCCTTCAGAAATCTTCAGGTATGCCGTATGGGAAGGAGTAGTTAATACTCTCGGCATATCCTTTAAGCAGGGAAGCTCCGGGCTTCCTACGTTAACCAGACTGTCATCATCCTTCAAACATTTATCTATAACCCTCAGTATCCCGGTATATTTTCCGGTCCCGACCACAGCATCAATTTCAGGTATTTCTTTGATAAGCTGGTCAGGATAGCGCTGTGCCATACAGCCTGTTACAACTAACAGTTTACAGTTTCCTGTCTTTTTGTACTGGGCCTGCTCAATTATGGCATCAATGGATTCCTCTTTTGCCGGGTCGATAAAACCACAGGTATTCACAATAATTATATCTGCTTCTTCAGATTGATTAACAATGGTATATCCTCCGCGTTTAAGCAATCCAAGCATTACCTCTGCATCTACCCGGTTCTTGTCGCATCCAAGGGAGATCATTCCTACCTTCATATCGAAAAATAAAGCCTCCTACACTATATCGTCTTTGTACAGCTTTTCATATTCATCCCGCGTTATCAGGACATTTCGCGGTTTACTGCCCTCAAAACCACTGACAATTCCCCGTATTTCCATTTCATCTATCAGGCGCGCAGCCCGTGCATACCCTATTCTCAAACGCCTTTGCAGCATGGATATGGACGCTTGTCCTGCATCCAGCACAGTTTCAATTGCTTCCGGAAGCAATTCATCAAAATGCTCCGGCTCGGTAAATTCATGTTCAGTTACAATTTCTTCAAGGATATCGGGGCTGTAGCTTGGTGAATCGTTCTGCTGCTTGATATAGTTTACCACAGATTCTACTTCTTTTGCTGTTACAAAGGATCCCTGAACCCTGATTGGTTTGTTCGCCCCAACCGGATAAAACAGCATATCCCCGCGGCCTAAAAGCTTTTCTGCACCACCCATATCAAGGATGGTACGGGAATCCACCTGGGAAGATACGGCAAATGCAATACGAGAAGGTATGTTAGCCTTTATCAGCCCGGTAATAACATCCACCGAAGGCCTTTGAGTTGCAATTATCAGATGAATCCCTGCTGCCCGGGCCATCTGGGCAAGCCGGCATACAGCATCTTCAACTTCTGCGGGAGCTACCATCATAAGATCCGACAGCTCATCAATAATCACCAGCATTTGCGGCAAACGCTCATCCGGTGTCTCAACAGACATGTTATAGTCATCTATATCCCTTACACCTTTATCTGCAAACAGATTGTATCTTGATGTCATCTCCTGAACTGCCCAGTTTAATGCCCCTGCCGCCTTCTTGGGATTGGTAACGACCGGTATCAGCAAATGGGGAATGCCGTTATACTGGTTGAGCTCCACCATCTTTGGATCGATCATGATCATCTTTACTTCCTGGGGTGAAGCTTTATATAGAATGCTTAAAATCAGGGCATTTATGCATACGCTTTTCCCTGAACCGGTAGCACCGGCGATAAGCAGGTGGGGCATTTGGGCAATATCTGCTATTATATTTTTCCCGGCAATATCCTTGCCCAAAGCTACGGCAATCCTGGATGGATGGTATATGAACTCCTCCGATTCCAATACCTCTCTTAAATAAACGGGAGATATATCCCTGTTGGGCACCTCGATTCCAACAGCTGCCTTGCCCGGAATAGGCGCTTCAATGCGCACTGAAGGAGCCGCAAGATTCAAAGCTATATCGTCCGCCAGGCTTACTATCCGGCTTACTTTTACTCCCGGAGCCGGATGCAGTTCATACCTTGTTATAACCGGTCCCCTGCTGACCTGGGTAACTTTTGCACTGACACCAAAACTGTTTAAGGTTTCTTCCAGAAGCCTGGCATTATTCTCGGCCAACCTGGCACGATCTTTCTCATAAATATTTACCTGAGGCCTTATCAGCAAATCAGTAGGCGGTATTCTATAACCGTGTTCCAATGCTTTCCTTTGGATGTCCTTGCTGATAACAGGAATATCATCCTTTTTATCCTCATTTTTGTCCTCTGCAGCTTTTATCTGCGTTTCTCTATGAACCTCCTGCCTTTCCTGCCGGAAAGCTTCATCCAAGGTTTGCAATTCATCCGGCGGTTTCCTTGTAAATTCATTAACAGGGATTGTCTCTCCGGCAAACGATTTTTTATCCTTTTCAGCCTGTCTTTCCAGCTTTGGCCTGATGGTCCCATATATATTATCGCTTATCTGCTTCAATGACAGGTTAGTCAGAAGCAGCAGGCTGACAACCAAAAAAACAGCAACAAATATATAACCGCCTGCTATACCAAAAAGCTTATACATAACAAATACTAAAGACGAAACTAAAGCTCCCGCGCCTATGCCTTCCTGGCCTTTTTCATATGACGAATATATGAAATTCTTGATGCCTGATGAATCAATTTGCTGAAAATAGACAAGATGCAGACCGGCCATGGCAAATACAATAGTAAAAATAACAAGCAGCAGTTTAAACTTGTTAACCTTTTTATGATAGGCGACAATGGTCAGCCCGCCCCCAATTAAAAACAGAAGGGGAACTGCATAACCGAGCAGTCCAAAAAGGCCCATAATAACGGCTTTTAAATATGTCCCGACAATGCCGGCTGACGATGTATATATACTGATTATTGCAAAAAGGCCAAATCCTATAAGTAAAACACCGACAGTTTCGTGGTATACCCGTTTTTTGGCCAGCTCATTTCTTCTTTTCTTTTTCTTAGCCTTTTTCTCAGCCATTTTACAATCACCCTTGTAATGATATTCTACATCATCACTAAAATTCCTTCTATCGGTGTTTACTATCTGGCCCATAACTGGCAATAGGTACAATAAGTCAGATCGGAAGCAAAGTATATATTAATACCAGTGCACCAACGCCCCAGCAATAGTATGCAAAGTAGTTAAACTTCTTTTTATGCAGCAATGTGATCAAAACTCTGATTGCCAAATATCCGGAAACAGCCGCTGCAAAAAAACCTCCCGTTACCGGCAGGATATCATGAAATGTGGAGGCATTTGAAAAGATATCCTTACCTTCCAGAACCACAGCACCCAGTATTGCCGGAATTGATAATAAGAATGAAAAACGGGTGGCTAATTCAGGTGTGAATCCTCTTAACAGTCCTGCAAAAATAGTAGAACCCGAACGGGAAATCCCCGGAACCATGGCAATGCTCTGTACAATACCAACCCAAACTGCATCTGATACAGACATATTCTCAGGCTTTTTCCGGTTTCCAAAAATCCTGTTGGACAGCCAGAGAAGAATTCCCGTTATAATAAGGGCGAACCCGACAATGTTCAACCGGCTAAATATGCTGACGAACATATCTTTTAATAACAAACCGATAATGGCTGTCGGAATTGTAGCGATTACTACCATTACCATAAGAATTCTATAAGGCCTGTCCGGATCCAGCAGTTTTGGCCTTTGACCCCTGAACCAGCCGGAAATCAGCAAAAAGAATTCACTGACAAGCCTCAGCACATCCTGACGGTAATAGACTAACACTGCAATAAGGGTACCGAGATGAAGCATGACATCGAAGGCAACATCGGCCTCTTCGATATTGAAAATCTGTTGGGCAATTGCCAGATGTCCTGAACTGCTGATCGGTAAAAATTCAGTTAAACCCTGCAATATTCCAAGAAGTATTGCTTCTATAATATTCAAAAAAACCGCCTCCTTAACAACATGAACGTAAACATTATACCACTATTCAAAAAAGAAGGCTATATACTGTTTTGCACTTATCATAAATATAAAGATAAAGAATATTATTCCGCCCGCTGGAGCTCAAGGCTAAGAACCTGCAGCACCCTCTCCGGGCTTTCACCAAAACTCGCTTACGCGACAGACTGGTTCCGGCTTATCCTCCGCTTCGCTGACAGGTTCTAAGCCATTTCGTGAGGCAGGTTCATTTATAATTTCATATGGCAATATTGACCGCTGTTATGTAACGGAAAATCTGATATAGTATATTGCAAAAAATCAGTAATATTTGACATGTTAAGACATGCGGCTAATAATCCTGCTGCTGCAAAAACATAAAAAAGTCCGGGACGTAAACGCCCGGACTAGTCTAGCTTTATTTCCTTTCCCGGCTGCAGTTGGGGATTTAAATAGTCAAAGGGATTTGTGCTTATTATTCTGTTTATACGGTACAGGCCTTGCCTGACAGGTATAACTTCAAGCTTAAAATTTTTCATCTCAACTGTCGTAATCCGCCCCACATCTTCACTGCTGCACCCTTGAGCGCCGGGGGCATTATTGATATAGTCGGGGTGTATGATAGTGTACAGAATCAATTCAAATCCTGCCCCCTGTTCTGATTAACCATTAACCTTAACATGGCCAGGGCTTCCTTAACTCCGCCTACATAATCGATAATACCGTGTTTTACCGCTTCCTCTCCAATTAAAACCGAACCAACATCGCTGGACAATCCGCCGGTTCCAATGAGCAGTTCGTTGAGTTTATCCCTGGAAACGCTTGAGTGCCGAACAATAAAGTCAATCACCCTGTCCTGCATCCTGCTTAAATATTCGAAGGTCTGGGGAATGCCTACAACCATTCCTGTCATTCTGATCGGATGAATGGTCATTGTTGCGCTGGCAGCTATAAAAGAACAGTCGGCGCTTACAGCCAGGGGTACACCAATGCTGTGGCCGCCGCCTAACACAAGGGATACTGTCGGTTTGGACATGGTGCTGATCATTTCAGCTATGGCCAGCCCTGCTTCCACATCGCCGCCCACAGTATTCAGTATCAGCAGCAGGCCGTGTATATCCTTGCTTTCTTCTATAGCTACAAGCTGGGGAATCACATGTTCATATTTTGTAGTCTTATTATGAGGCGGCAGTACCATGTGTCCCTCAATCTGACCAATTATCGTCAGACAATGTATATCGCTTTCAGCAGCTATAGGTATCGATGGGGTTCCCATCTCCTTAATATTGACCATTTCCCTGCCGCCAGCCGGCTGTTGCTGCGGCTGTTGAACTTCGTTTACCATATAGGCCCTCCCGGATGCTGAGATGTTTCGAGTTTTTACAATCCATAAAGCATATTACCTTTGTTATTATTCCCTCAAATACATCAAAAAATCACTCTGTTTTATATTTTATATAAGCAAAACTCCTCATGAAGAGCCATGACAGCCTTTACCGTATCCTCTCCTTTTATAAGGCATGATATGGTAGTATGGGAATCGGCGGTCTGAAGAACCTCTATCCCCTCTTTTGTAAGAGCCCGTATTATTCTCGACATAACACCGGGCACACCCCTCATTCTGTTTCCGATAGCCGATATTTTACTGCAGTTGCTTATCATGGAATAAGAGCATTTGTTTTCTTCAAGAATGGTTCTTGCCTTATCATTGTCAGTTCCATTTATTGTAAATACCATTTTATGAGGAAATATATTTATCAGATCGATGCTTATATCATTATCAGCAAATTTTCTTAAAATTTTGTTTTCTTTATCCTGATCCAGTGCTTCAATGGTTACCTGCGTTCTGTCCAGTATATGGGCAATCCCGGTAACTACCCGTTCGGGGCTGCCAACCTTAACCTGGGTATAACCTTTATCAGAATATGATGATATGATAGTTCCAGGACTGTTTCCATTTGTGTTTTTTATTATAATCGGAATATTGGAACTCATAGCAATCTCGACAGCTTTCGGATGGATAACCTTCGCCCCCTGGTCAGCCATTTGAAATACCTCGTTATAACTTATATGCTGCAGCACACTGGCATTGGGAACCATTCTTGGATCGGCAGTCATAATACCATCGACATCAGTATATATTTCAACGAACGATGCAGAAAGGGCACGCCCCAAAGCGGTAGCGGTTGTATCACTTCCTCCCCGTCCCAGGGTTGTAATATCCCCATCCTCAGTGACACCCTGAAATCCTGCAACCACTGGGATCTTTCCCATCTCTATATATTTTAAAATTTTTTTTGGATCAATTCTTAAAATAGTTGCATTCCCGTAATGATTATCCGTTATAATACCGGCCTGGCCGCCGGTTAAAGCTACGGCGTCGTATCCTTCGGATTTAAGTGTATACACCATGATAACACAGGATATGATCTCGCCGCATGACATCAGCATATCAATTTCTCTCGGGTAAGTACCGGGGCAAATATCCTTTACAAGGGAGAGCAGTGTATCGGTGGCATATGGGGCTCCGTTTCTCCCCATGGCCGATACTACCACAACAGGGCTGTAGCCGCTTTTCTTCGCATTGATTATTCTTTGTGCAGCCTTTACCCGTACGTCAGGAGTTTCCAATGATGTTCCTCCAAATTTTTGAATCAAAACCTTCATAAATACTCCTCCAAATCCTAAGTGTATTTATATTCTGCCCTGCATTCTTTTTTCGATGATGACCGGTTGTATCTGTTTCCCCTTCAGGGCCAGCAAAATAGTATCCACAATCATATCCATATCAGCAATAAGCGAATTGTTCTTTACCAGCGGGTCATCCTGATAAAAGGGTACAAGATATATATTTTTTATATTCATAATCTGCCCGAGATTCCTGGCATTGTTGCCAAGGGCATCGTTAGTTGACACAGCAATTACCACCGGCTTCTGATTCCGAAGGTGTGCCTTCGCCGCCATAAGAACAGGTGTGTCGGTAATTCCGTTTGCCAGCTTGGCCAGAGTATTTCCCGTACAAGGGGCTATAACCACAATGTCCAGCAATTTCTGGGGACCTATAGGTTCTGCTCCGACAATATTATCAATAACCTTTTTACCGGTTATATGTTCAACTTTTTCTCTGAACCCGGCAGCTGAAGTAAAACGGGTGTCGGTAGAAGCGACAGAATATGAAAAAACAGGCAGCACGTCTGCTCCTTCTTCAACAATGTTTTTCAGCTGCTCCAGCACAGCATCAAATGTACAAAAGGAGCCAGTAACGCAAAAGCCGATTCTGATTCCCTTTAATTTCATATTTTCACCCCCTTATAATATCACATTTTTTCGCTTTTTCAACTAAATTGTTTATTACAAAATATATAATTTCACCGGCGGTCCTTGGTGCGACAATACCGGGAAGACTCAGCTCTATAGAAGCTTTTATTCCCAATTCCTTAGCAGCCTCAAAATCGGTTCCGCCCGGAGAAGACGCAAGATCAATTATTACAGCATCTTTGTTTACCTTCATCAGTCTTTCCCGGGTAAGGACAAGATGAGGAATTGTATTAAAAATGATATGTTGTATTGAGAGTACCTCGTCCAACTGATCCAAATGAACTCCGTTGTAGCCGTTATCATATATCCACGCCAGATCTTCCTGTTTTCGCGCCTCTACCGTCACTTTTGCCCCGATTCCTTTAAGCATTCTTGCCAGTGATTTTCCTATTCTGCCATATCCAAGCACCAGTACATTAGCACCATGCAAGGTTATATCGGCCTTTTCCATGGCCCTTTGTATGGCGCCTTCAGCAGTGGGAATTGCATTCAGTATCGAAAATGATTCTTCTTCAAAAATATCGAAAAACGGAACTTCTTTTTCGCCGGCCTGCTGTTTAAAATCCTCGTCTGCTTTTCCTAAAATTATCAGTGTTCCCGGCTTAACTTTTTTCATTACTTTTTCCAGCACGATTGACTGAGGAGATGATGGGATGTTTATATATCCATATTTATTTTTATACGGAATAGGAAAAATCAAGACATGACAGTCAAATGCATTATCGTTCAAATCCTTGTACCATTCAATTTCCTGGTTTTCCATGTTTTCAAACCCGACGGCTTTAACCTTATACCCTTTTTTTACCGCTATATCCATGGCATAATACTGCCTTTTATCACCGCCGATAAATGTAAGTATTGTCTTGTTATCCATCAGATCGCCTCCTTACCGGTATTATTATTCTATGAATATCCGGGGCATATCGTGCAGGATAACAATATAAAATCATTTTGGATATATATTTATAAATACAAAAAAAGGAGGCTAATCAGCCTCCCATTCATACCCCGCTTTATTTGATTTCCCCTGCTGCCGGTCAAAATTTTCTTTATTTTTCTTGAGATACCCCTGGTATAAATCTTCTGCTGTCATACCGGCCTTTATGCACATACTGATAAAAAAATGCAGTATATCCACCAGTTCTTCCCTAAGTGCATCATGGTTTATATCTTTAGGATTTTTCCACCATTTAAAATTTGTCTCATCAAGCAGTTCACCCAATTCAGAAACAATAGCCAATACTTCTTTTTGTATCCACTCATCCGGTTTTATATGCTGAAGATTGCGCTTTTCGATCAAGGCCTGATCAAACTTTGCCTGCAGCTGAAATATGTGTTCCAGCCTGTCCATATAACCACCTCTTCCGATTTAAGTAATACATACATAAAACGACCGTCGTTCCGTCAGCTATATGATATATTCTAACATAAACCAGGTACCCGTGGAATGCATTTATTTTTCGTTTACATATAATTCATGCTTATATAGGCCGCAATGAGCAGCGGAATAACATACTACATATAACGCTCATTGGTAATCATATTATCAAGATTAGTAATGTGAAGAATATTATTCCGCTCGCTGGTACTCAAGGCCGAGAACCTGTATCGCTCGCTCCGGGTCCCGCCAAACTCGCTTACGCGTTAGACTGGTTCCGGCTGTCCTCCGCTTCGCTGACAGGTTCTAAGCCTTTGCTCAAGGCAGGCTCCATAATATTCTTCACACCCTCTTACCTGGATATGCTAATATTTTGGCTCTTGACATAAATATAACAAATACGTAAAATAGTAATGAATAATATTTATTATATTATTCATTATTGATAAGGGTACAATGGTAGGTTTTTTGTACATTGAGTTATTGCCCGACAATTCAACATTATAGTAGGACGGAAGAATGGAGGTTTTTTTATGCCCATCACAGACATGCTTTCCCTGAATGCCCAGATCTATGCTGATGAAATTAGTTTAATAGAACGGGATCCGGCAGCCGGTATTCGTCGTGAAATCACCTGGAAGGAGTTTGACAATACTGCCAACAGGTTTGCCAACTTTCTTATATCCCGCGGGATAAAACCCGGTGACAAAGTTGGTTTGCTGCTGATGAATTGCCTTGAATGGCTTCCCATTTATTTCGGAATATTAAAAACAGGAGCCTGGGCAGTACCGCTGAATTTCAGGTTTACAGCCGATGAGATCCATAAATGTATGGAAGTTTCGGAGGCAAAAATTCTGATATATGGGCCTGAATTTATAGAAGCAATAAAATGTGTCCGGAAAAAAGCCGGTTTCCTTAAAGACTATGTTTTCGTTGGGGAAAGTGTTGATAATCATAATAATGATCATCTTTTCAGCCGGATTATCAGTGAGTTTTCAACCCATTCCCCTGACATATCCATAGCTGATGAAGATGAAGCAGCTCTTTATTTTACATCCGGCACTACGGGGACACCTAAACCTATAGTGCTTACCCATGGGAACCTGGTATCGGCATGCATAACGGAGAACCATCATCATCTTCAAACTCATGAAGATAATTTCTTATGTATTCCCCCACTGTATCATACTGGAGCTAAGATGCATTGGTTCGGAAGCCTGATTGTAGGAGCAAAAGCTGTTATATTGCGGGGTGTAAAACCGCAATGGATCCTTGAAGCGGTTTCTGAAGAACGGGCCACCATAGTATGGCTGCTGGTACCGTGGGCTCAGGATATACTTGATGCTATTGAAAGCCGGGAAATCAATATAAACGATTACAGACTGGAGCAGTGGAGGCTTATGCATATTGGCGCCCAACCTGTTCCACCAAGCTTAATCCGCAGATGGAAAAAATATTTTCCCAATCAGCTGTATGATACAAATTATGGATTAAGCGAATCCACCGGTCCCGGATGTGTGCATCTTGGTATAGAAAATATAGACAAAGTCGGTGCCATTGGACTGCCAGGTTACAACTGGCAGGCAATGATTGTCAATGATGAGGGCGAGCCGGTCCCCCGGGGAGAAGTTGGAGAACTTATAATAAAGGGTCCGGGAGTAATGAAGGGCTATTACAAAAACCCTGAAGCCACCGGCAAAGTCCTGAAAAATGGATGGCTATATACCGGCGATATGGCGCGTCAGGACAAAGATGGGTTTATTTATCTTGTTGATCGGAAAAAAGACGTTGTCATATGCGGTGGTGAGAATATTTTTCCGGTAGAGATTGAAAATCATCTCCAGGCTCATGAATGTATAAAAGATGCAGCTGTCATAGGTATACCGGATAAGCGTCTGGGTGAAATTCCCGCAGCTATAGTAGAACTTAAACCAGGACGAGAATTGACCGAGACAGATGTTATAGAATTCTGTCAGGCATTGCCAAGATACAAACGTCCCCGGAGGGTATTTTTCGATAAAGTCCCCCGTAACCCTACCGGCAAGATTGAAAAACCAAAACTCAGAGAAAAATGGTGCGGGCAAAGCGTCAGTGTTTTTGTGTAAACCTACAGCCGATAGAATTATTGGCCTCAAATAATAGGATTTGAGGCCATTTTTATTTTTCCGCCTTTCAGCCGGTTAACAAAATCATACATTTGTCGGATTTATTTCCGGACCTTAACAGGCGATAATGCTGACCGGCTTTTTTCATTTATGTAAACACTTCATTGTATGAATAAACAAATAATGTGATATTCTAAACTGATAGTGGATATATTAATAACGACAATTTACGGAAGGAAAGGTAAACCAATATGAGCATAGACTGGTCCATTATTTCACGTATTTTATTGTCACACTATTTTTCCCTTATTATGGTTTTATGCAGCCTTCTTCTATATTTGATCTATCGTTCGGAAGAAGGCGGCAAGTTTCCCGTTGAGCGCAGCATTGCGAAATGGGGTAGTGTTATTTACTTTGCGGTGGGCGCTATGTCTTATATAGTAAGTTGGTTTTCTGGATGATGCCCGTTAACTGTCTGCTTTATTTTATAACACCCAGCCTTCTCACCTTTACATCTACCTCCAATTCAAGGGTAGTGTTCACAAAATATTCTTTCCATTTATCCTTGTTTTTTTCCCAAAAATCCGGATAATAATTCTGCACCCTTCGTCCAAACTCAATACAATCAGTTTTATATTCATCTACCAGTTTATTAAATACATCACTGCATGATTGAATAATTCTCTGTTTTGTCAACTTTTCGACCTCATGTATGAATTTTGTATCATATGTGTCAAATACTACATTTTGAATCTCTGATATATCACCTTCAACATCAATTTTTGCTTTTAAGCTAAAACTATTGTTCTTTTTTACGGGTTCTATTGAGATGTTGTTATTAATAATTTTGAATGCAATGTTTCCTGCACCTGATTTTTCATTCGTAATATCCACAGTCCCTTTAGCCGGCTCCCCGTGCAGCCATTTAAGGCTCATAACCTCAGAGCCGGTAAACCAGTCAACTAATCTATCGCCGCTGAAAACACCCGCTCCTTCAAGGGTCAATGTATCCTTTTTTACTGTAACCCTTGGCAGACACACATCAAGTTTACGTATGAAGTGTCTCTGCATCAATCCGAAATCAAGGGGCATAAGTATCATCAGGCTGTTTTTTTCATTTTCATCCAATAAGTCACTGATATACTGGGAGGTGCTCTGGACTGTCCTGGGTTGAGTTTTAAAGACATCTCCGGCTTTACCCTGGCAAACCACAACTTTTGTACGCTGTCTCACCCTTGGATCTCTAAAGAAAAAATCAATATAGTCTCCAATCCCCTTTCTGGCCAATTCTTCCCCAAATACTACCAGCTGGTTATGCGTATAATTTGGAATCTGGTTAAGGGTTGCCATTAGGGTCTGCTCTGCAACTGCCAGGTTTTTTGCCTCTATACTTATATTGAGTGTTGATGAGCTGCCACCGCCTCCGCCTCCATTTCCCTGCCCTGCCTGTCCCACCATATCAGCCGGTAAGGCAATCTGATATGTAACCATAACCAAATCATCCTTTTGATCTGCTTTTTCCGGTATATCCAAGCCAATCCCTAAGATGAAGGCATGCTTCTCAATCTCCACCCTATCCCAACACCCGGTTTGAACCAGTGCAATCCCCATTGTTAAAGCAACTGCTATAAAACACCTGATACCTCTCACTTTCGCATCTCCCCTTTTTTTAGCACGATGGCCAATACATAGAGAATGACCACCAAGGCCAGAACTGCCAGGCCTAAATAACTTGAATATTGGGAAAAGGTGCTGATTTCCTTCAGATTCTGGGGGATCAGTGCAACTATATATAAAAACGGAACGATTAACAGTATAAAAGGTTTGAAGTTTCTTAACCCCAATACCCTGCTTATCGATACTGAAGCCATATAAAGATATGATGTCAAGGTTGTATAAGCGCCGAGAATCCAGAATATCATAAAAAATATATCAAACCTTTCTGCAAACCCTCCGGGAAAGCTGATATATCTTGCCAGTTGGATGACGGGATAGAGCGATCTGGCTACCGGCTCAATGCCTGCCGTGCCGACAGTAACTGCGACAAATAAAGTATAGACAATAATTGAGGGCAGTATTCCCAAAAGACCGTATTTTACAACACTATCAGAATTATGGACATAGGGAGCGGCAAAGAGAAGCACCTCAATGCCCAGGTAAGAAATGGTAAGGGATGGTACTGCAGAAATCCATTCAAACACATCCTGTCTGAAAGCAGGAAGCAGTTCTTCAATATTAAAATTCCTGAAGGATAGTATAATAACCAGGAACATTGTTCCGATTACCAGGGGTTCAAAGTATTCACATATTTTTGCAATTGAGCTGATTCCGTTGAGACACAAATACACGACTGCAAACAGGAATGTGATTATCAATACTTCCAAAGGAGTTGCCTCCAGCAGCAGTACCTTTATAGCATCGCAAAAAATTCTCAGTATGGTAGAACTAACGGATATAAAATGAAAAAAGAAAATCACGCCTAAAACTTTTGCCGGTATAAAACCTATTACATCTTTGCTGAATTCCACTATGGTGTTACCGGGAAATCTTTTAGCCAGAAGGGCTTCTATAACAAGAACAATTGCCATTAATATACCGGTGACAAATGTGGCTATAAAACCCCCGGATTTGACCAGTTCGGTGGCGGTGCGAGGCAAAACCAATACCGTCACACCAATAATGGTAGATGATATAAGGAACGTTATTTGTAAGTTGCTCAACCTGTCGGTTCTTTCTTTCATTATGCCTCCTCCTTGACAGGGTCCTGATCTCTGCGGTCTATATCTATCGGATATGAACTGGTGGGCCTCCGCATGGCCATTTGACTGGGAAGGCGTATAAGAAAATCCTTCCAGTCCTGGTATCTTATTGGTGCCTGTGGAGTCATAAAGCTGACACCATAGCTTTTCATGGTCACCAGATGTACATTTAGAATTATGAATCCCAGGATAACACCGTATAAACCAAAAACAGCAGCAAGAATGATAAATGGAAACCGCAGAATCCTTATGCCTAAGGCTGCATTGTATGAGGGAATAATAAAGGAAGCTATGGCTGTTATGGCTACAACAATAACCATAATTGGACTGGTTATCCCTGCTCTTACAGCCGCATCCCCGATAATCAGACCTCCCACTATTCCTATGGTCTGGCCTATGGCCCTGGGCAGCCTGGCCCCCGCTTCCCTGAGAAGCTCAAAAGTTAACTCCATAAGTAAAGCTTCAAGAAAAGCGGGAAAGGGTACGGTTGCACGTGTAGCTGCAATAGAAATTGCCAGGCTGGTTGGAATAAAACCGGGATGGAAAGATACAATGGCTACATACAGGCCCGGGGTTAACGATGCAAGAAAAGCCCCTATCCAGCGCAGGATCCTGATGACCGAGGCCAATGGCCATCGTTCATAGTAATCTTCAGAGCTTTGAAAAAACTGATAGAATGTGGCCGGTACGATTAGCGCATAAGGACTGTTGTCCATCAATATGGCCACACGTCCTTCTGCCAGGCTTGCAGCTGTCCTGTCTGGCCGTTCGCTGACCTCGATCTGTGGGAAGATCGTCATATATACATCCTGAATATGATGCTCTATCTGGCTGCTGTCCAGAAATATATCCACATCTATTTGATTTAGCCTGCGTTCCACCTCCTCCACCAATTCCGGATTTGCTATTCCTTTTATATACGTATAGGCGACATCGGTTTTCCCCCGTCTTCCTACCTGGATGGTCTTTATCACAAAATTGGGATCCCTTATTTTCCTTCTTAGTAATGCAGTATTTGCCCTGAGCGTTTCGGTAAAGCCTTCCCTCGGGCCGCGTATTACAATTTCTGACGGAGGCTCCTGTATGCTTCGCTGGGGCCAGCCCCGGGCGCTTGCAATCAGGATTTTCTCAAAACCTTCAATCATTATCCCGACTTCACCTGACATTACAAACAGAAACGCTTCGTCCAGTGTATCTGCTTCCTTAATCTCTCCCACTGCCAAGACATGCATTTTTACATACTCAAAAGCTTTATCAGGTTCAATTGGCTTTTGAAGAGTGTTTTCCAGGATTGCTATCTGATACATCATGGGTTTTAGAATCTGATCGTTTATAACCAGTTTGTCGACCAACCCATCTATGTAAACCGCAGCACAGGGTATTCCCTGCACACCCAGTTTAAATTCCCTGAATACGGCATCGCTGCTCTCATCAAGAAATGCTTTGAATTTTTCCAGGTTCTTGCTTACACTTTTATCAAGGGTCAGATCAACCTTTTCTTCGCTTTTTAGCTGCGGTGTTTTATTTTTTTTCATTGCCTCAATGTTTTTTGGGTTTTTTGTATATCCCATATAATAACCTCTCAAAAATATTATTGTTAACTGTTCACTGCATCCATAGTTTTTACCGCTTCATTAGCTTATACTTTTATACAAGGCATCATTATACATGCTGCTTTTTCACCGGTATTCCTAAATATAGAATATACAAAAGAAGGTTAAATATTCAGCATACAAACAAAAACAGCAGGAATACAGAGATATCCTGCTGTTGGAAACAACCTGGTTATACAGTTAAATCATCATGCCAGATTTAAAACTGTTAAGCGAAAACAGGTCATTATAATCAATCTATCTTGTTCAATACCAGGCCGGTTAATAGCTTCGGGTAAAAATAAGTGGATTTCTGGGGCATTTTTTCACCGGCCAGTGATACTGCTTTTACCTGTTTTACTGACGTTGGATTCACAAAAAAGGCCATCGGGCAAGCGCCATCCTCAACCAGCGCCACTCCCTCACTTATATCGTGAGTATATTTGATAAACTCCTGGTTAGCCAGCTGCTCCTCACCTATCCCTAAAATGGGCTTAATGAGCAGAGTATGAAGGATGCACACATCCAGGTCTGTGTATGATTCGTCATGTTCGGGAAGGCTTTCCCTGATTATATTTGTATCCGCCAGTGTTAATACGTAAAAGTTTGTGCGGCTGCCATCATAATAGATAAAACTATGGAATCCTTTCTTTTTTAGTATTGTATTCATCTCCCCTGCCCTTTCCTCCCTGCTTGTACCACAAAAACCGTATTCCTCTATGTGGAAGGATTCAGCTGCTTTTGCCATAACCTCCTTCAGCTCTATATCCTTTATACCACACATTACACGGTGTGTTGGGAGTATAAGCAAGCCCGGGTCATCCATCTCTACCATCATCATCATCACAAAGTTATACGGTTCGTTCCCGGTGTGACCGGGATTCATTCTGATTCGCTCGTTCCGGTATGTGAGGGCTGTCTCATAACGATGGTGCCCGTCGGCAATGTATATCTTTTTTTGTGACATGCTTTCCTGAACCCGGGCAATTATATCCGGTTCGGAAACCACCCAGAGCCTCTCGACAATCCCATCAATAGCCTCAACCTGAATATCAGGCGCATTTGCAGATATGTATTGATTAAGCAGCCCGGGCACCGTTTTTTCAGGATCATCATAAAGGCCAAATATCTGACTGAAATTTGCGCTGCAGGCACGCATAAGCTGCAGCCTGTCAGCTTTCGGTTTGGACAGTGTATTTTCATGGGGCAGTATAACACCCTTAGAAAACTCTTCCAACCTTACAAGGCCGATAAAACCGGTTCTTGTGTATACCGTTCCGTCTGAAAGTGTAAACCGCTGCTGGTAAATGTATAGCGAGGGTTTGCTCTCCCTTATCAAAACCTGCTCCTCAATCCAGCTGTTCAGGTATGAAGCAGCCCGGGCATATTTGTTATCATATTCATTGTCTCCGGGTTCTTCCTTGCCTAATTCCAAACGGATAATGTTGTAATCGTTCATATTATAATACTGTTCCTGTTCATCCGGGGAAATAATATCATACGGTGGGGTCATAACTTTTGCAAGATCCCCTATCTTTTCTTTATTATAGCGCAATCCTTTAAATGGTATAATCTGTGCCATATTTTATCCACCCCTGTGTTTTACTATAGACACATTTTATATTAAGGACAGGGGTGGAGTCAAGGAAATAATAGTAATGCCATATTTAATGGGTTAAGTTCCTATTTTTTATACTGTTCAGGTAATCGATAAAATCGGAGGCCTCCTGCCTGGTCAGTGACTTGCTGTCGCTTTTATTATATCGCGTTTGCATTATTTCTTTCATTTGTGCTTCCGTGTATCCCAAGGCATTATAAATTGCATATATTGCCCTCCGCTGGGCTTCGGTAACCGGCCTCTTACGGGCTATGGCTTTTGACTCCGTTTTTTGGGTTTCCACGGGACTATCCGCAATACTTTCGCCTTCCTCCAACTCCGGTGCAAACTGCGTTCCATAACCCAATGCAGCCAATGCTCTTCCATAGGCCTTGGTATACGCTTTTTCTATATAATCTTCAAAGTCATCGCCGGTTTCCGAACCCACACCTATCTCAACATTTCCTTTACTGTCAACTACTTCAAGTTCATAGTAGGCAAACCTGCTCTGTGGATCAATAATTTTATCCCGTATGGAGGTCTTTGTATTTTCCCTGTTCTCACCGCGAAACCATACCATTCTCCATTTGATTTCCAGATAATCGGCATAATCGGTTTCCCAACTGCCGGTTCTATGATTCCAGCGGCGCATGGGAAGTTTGGTTATATATTCCTCTGCATTGAATGAGCCTGATCCGGTACTCATTTTTATTTATACTCCTTTGCTTTTTGTTCATATTATATGAAGAAAGGTGCAAAAAACACTGATAATAATATGGAAGCAGTCGTCAATGACAGCCTGGTTATCCAATTTTTGTTAATATAAAGTTCTTATTTTCTGTATAAAATCATTTTTGATGGGTAATCTAAATAGCGAAAGGGCACGTAACGGTTGAGCCCAGACTCATATGTGCTCACAGAGGGTATATATGGGTCGGCCAAAGATTGCTTACAGGTCTGTTGAGGCTTGTATGCAGTCGGCGGGAAGATTCTGCATGGCGGGGAAAAGTTCTATTGCAGTCGTATATTAAGTAAATATTATGATTGTAATAGGATTCCAACCTGTTGTGCAGGGTCGAGCTAAGATTATACAGGGTGCCGCAGGTGAACTGCTTAGTTGACTAACGATTCTATGCAGCCGAAAGGTTGCATAGGGTCGTACAGGTATCCTGTATAGTCGAACGACCCATCATGATAGGTAATGAACTGTTCGGTCGTGGTCGAAAGATCACGGCTGGATAATAAGTTATCTATTATGGTGCAAGGTAGATCGTTACGTGCTCTTAAATATTTACCGTATATATTTAAAGTTGCTGTCTAAGGAAATGTCCTATTATGAACCCTCTTTTACTCTATCCGGAAAAGAATAAAAAGGTGTCAAATCAGGTGTCAGTTCTGGAGCCAGTATTGGAGCCAAAAAGCTTTACATAAAAAAGAGTTTGAGAACGTTATTCCCAAACCCTTGATTTTTCAATATTTCTGGTGCCGGAGACCGGAATCGAACCGGTACGGTTTTCCGAAAAACCGCAGGATTTTAAGTCCTGTGCGTCTGCCAGTTCCGCCACTCCGGCAAAATAAAATGGAGGCGCCACCCAGATTCGAACTGGGGAATAAAGGTTTTGCAGACCTCTGCCTTACCACTTGGCTATGGCGCCATACCTGGAGCGGGAGACGGGATTCGAACCCGCGACATTCGCCTTGGCAAGGCGACGCTCTACCACTGAGCCACTCCCGCATGTACATGCTGTTCTATATTTATTTTTCCTGCCGGCACCCTGGTTGTGGTGCCTCGGGGCGGAATCGAACCACCGACACGCGGATTTTCAGTCCGCTGCTCTACCGACTGAGCTACCGAGGCTTATAACTGGCGACCCGGAAGGGACTCGAACCCTCGGCCTCTAGCGTGACAGGCTAGCGTTCTAACCAACTGAACTACCGGGCCCCCCTACAGTTCTATAAACAGTGCCTTAGAGACAAATATTAGTATATATTACATCAGGCTACAAGTCAAAAAGAATTATAAAGAATATAGCCCAATTATCTTAACATTTCTCCCGAAATCTGCGATTATCTTTTTATACATCCGGCATGGAGAGCAAAGCTTTTTATTTCCGCCTGATTCATCTGCGTTTTCTCAGTTCATCGTGTATGTCGCCTAACGATATTCCCTGTTCAACCAATAACACCAGTATATGGTACAGAAGATCGCTAACTTCATATACTACCTCGCCCTTATCCCGGTTTTTTGCCGCTATGATCACTTCGGAGGACTCTTCGCCAACTTTTTTGAGGATTTTATCTATGCCTTCTTCAAATAAGTAGCATGTATATGAACCCTCTTTTGGATAGCGTTTTCTGGAATCAATGACATCATACAGCTCCTGCAGTATCGCTCCTATATTATTTATTATATCACGGTTTTTTAGGTTTTGACCGGTATTGCTGTATACATCTTCAGGATCAAACAACTTCTCCTGATCTACCTTCAATACACCGTCATTATCAGAAACAATCCTGTAAAAACATGATCTGTAACCGTTATGACAGGCGGCTTTTACCTGCTTTACCCTGACGAGCAAAGCATCCCCGTCACAGTCAACGGCTATTTCCTCAATCTGTTGAATATGGCCGGATGTCTCTCCTTTCATCCAAATCTTTTTCCTGCTTCTGCTCCAATAATGGGTTATACCTGTTTCAAGGCTTTTTTCCAGCGCTTCCCGGTTCATATAGCCAAGCATCAATACCTGTCCGTTTTCATAATCCTGGATTATGGCCGGTATCAGCCCATCATTATTGAATTTAACCTCATCCATCAGCTTCATCATTACTTCCCCTCATCCAAATCAATTTTCTGCCATATGAAAAAAACTTCTGTCAGTTTCCAAGTTCAATTGCATCTTTTAGCTTAATCATGCCGGTATATAACGCCTTCCCGATTATAACTCCGGAAACACCTGCGGCTTTTAGCAGCCTGATATGGCTTATATCACTAATTCCACCCGATGCTATTACATTTAGCCCGGTATGCTGAACCATCTCCCGGGTTGTAGAAATGTTTGGCCCGTCCAGCATGCCGTCTTTCAATATGTCCGTATAAATTATCGTCTCCACTCCTACGTCCCGCATTTTTTTTCCCAGTTCCAACGGCGAAATGCCGTATTCATCAGTCCAACCTTTTACTGCCACCTTGCCTTCCCGGGCATCTATGCCGACCGCTATTCTGCTTCCATATTTTTTTACCGCCGTCTCAAGCATATAAGGATCTTCAATTGCTGCAGTTCCCAGTATGACCCTGCTGATTCCCAGATCGTCCAGCAGGTAGGCAATCTTTTGTTCATCACGTATGCCTCCCCCAAGCTGAACCGGTATGCTGACTGTCTTAAGTATTTCTTTTATAATGTTTTCGTTATTGCTCTTGCCCTGGAATGCCCCGTCCAGGTCAACCAGATGGATATACTTTGCTCCCTGAGATTCCCATTCAATGGCAACTTCTACAGGATTATCACTGTATACCGTTTGCCGGCGGATACTGCCCTGAACAAGACGTACACATTTGCCTTCTTTGATATCAATAGCAGGATAAATTGTCATAATTCAATACCCTCCAAAAAATCTCCATATACCTTGCCCTTTGCTGCAGTCAGAACTTAATCCATAACACCTTTGGTTGAGGGAACCTGTCCCGTATTCCCTGTAATAGTTACTGCCTGTTTCATAGCCCTTCCGAAAGCTTTAAAGACTGCTTCCAGCATATGATGGGTGTTCCGTCCATATAAGACCCGCACATGTATCCCAATCCCACAGCTGTTAGAAAAGGCTCTGAAGAATTCTTCTGCCAGCTGTGTGTCAAACTGTCCAACTCTCCCGGCCAGATCCGGTGTCTGGTAATAGAGAAATGGACGCCCTCCTATATCGATGCATACCATGGCCAGGGATTCATCCATGGGCACAAAGAACGTGCCGTAGCGCGCTATGTCCTTTCTTTCACCAAGGGCTTTTGCAAATGCCTTCCCCAGGACAATGCCTGTATCTTCAACAGTATGGTGTCCATCTACCTCGAGATCCCCATTGCAGGACAGATGGATATCAAAACCGCCATGCAAAGTAAAGAGTTCAAGCATGTGATCAAAGAAACCGATTCCGGTATCAATCTGTGAAACTCCGCTGCCTTCCAGGGTTATCTCCGCTTCAACCCTTGTTTCTGCTGACATCCTGCTAAATTTGCCTGTTCTTAAACTCATATTATTGCCCCCTCAAAATTTGCTCCAGTACCTGGAGAAAAGTATCGTTATCTTCAGCTGTCCCCACTGTAACCCTTAAACAATCTTTCAGCCTGCCGTTACCGGCAAAACTGCGTACCAGTATCCCCTCCTGCATGAGTCTTTCGCATATTTTTCCGGCACCATTTGCTTTGAGCAGTAAAAAATTAGTATTTGACGGATAAACACTTATACCGTTCATACGAGACAGTTTACCGTATAACCGTTCCCTCTCGGCTACAATTTTTGATATTCTTTCCCGGATAATATCTATATTTTCCAGCACCAGCCGTGCAGCTCTCTGTGAGATGCTGCTGACATTATACGGAGGTTTAACTATGCTAATTTGCTCAACCAGGCCTTTGTTGGCTATTAAATAACCTATTCTGAGACCGGCAAGCCCCATAGCCTTTGAAAATGTCTTCAAAACCACCAGGTTGGGGTATTGTGCAATATATTCAATAGCTGAATGGCTGCAGAATTCCCCATAAGCTTCATCTACAACCACTATCCCGTTGAAATTTTCCAGTAATCCCCGCAGCCTGTCCAATTCCAGGATATTGCCCGTTGGGTTGTTGGGAGAACAGATAAATATAAGTTTGGGTTTGTGCTGTTCTATAGCCTTATGAAATCCATCTGTATCGTAGCTGAAATCATCGTTCAGGGGCACCTCAACGGGAATTCCGCCTGCAATACGAGTAAATATGCCGTACATTCCAAAGGATGGATCCGGATAAAGCACCATTTCACCCCTATCGATAAATGCATTTATTATTACCTGGATAAGTTCATCGGAGCCTGCGCCGACGATAATTTCATCGGGATGCACTTTGCAGTACCCGGATATACTTTCTCTTAAAACTGCTGCATCCGAATCAGGATACAGGTTTAATCCACTATCCTCCAACAATTCCCGGGCAAGCTGTTTTTTCACCACACCGGGCAGATCATATGGGCTTTCATTAGCATCCATCTTTATTCTATACGGCACATCATTTGCCTTATATGGTTTTAAATCTCTCAGGCCGCTGCGCAAATAAACCTTCATTTTTCAAACCTCACCTTAACGGAATTGGCATGGGCGGTAAATCCTTCTTTATCAGCAAACTCAATAATGTCTTCACCTATTGCTTTTAATGCCTTCCCGGTATAAAAAAGCACATTTGATCTTTTTATAAAATCATAGACGCCCAAAGGTGAAAAGAACCGGGCTGTTCCGCTGGTAGGCAGTGTATGATTTGTCCCTGCCATATAATCGCCTACCGGTTCAGGAGTATATTCACCTAAAAATATTGAACCGGCATTTTTGATGTCACCCAAAATTTCAAAAGGATTTTGAACTGCAAGTTCCAGATGTTCCGGAGCAAGATCATTTGCAATATCCACAGCCTGATTGAGAGAATCCACCGCTATAAGCGCGCCGTTATTTTTCAGGGACTCCTCGATTGTACTTCTTGTAGATAACATTGGGAGCTGCTTTTGTATCTCCCGGCTTACGCCGGAGATAAGGCCAAAGGAATCCGTCACAAGTATTGACGAAGCCATAGGATCATGCTCGGCTTGGGATAACAGATCAGCCGCAACAAAAGCAGGGTTTGCGGATGAATCTGCCAGCACCATAATTTCACTGGGTCCGGCTATCAGATCAATATCAACATATCCGTATACTTCCTTTTTCGCTAATGTAACATATACATTTCCAGGCCCGACTATTTTGTCTGCTTTAGGTATGGTTGATGTTCCAAAAGCCAACGCAGCTATAGCCTGAGCCCCGCCAACCTTGAATATTTTTTTGCATCCGGCTTCACATGCAGCTACCAGGGTATAAGGATTAATCTTTTTATTTTTGTCAGGCGGACTTAGTAAAATAATATCCGGAACACCGGCCACCCGGGCCGGAACAATGTTCATAAGCACCGAAGACGGATAGGCAGCCCTGCCCCCGGGAGCATAAACTCCCACCCGTTCTATGGGAAGCACCCGTTGGCCTAGTATTACACCGTTGTCTTCATAAATCATCCATGAATTTTCCAACTGCCTGCTGTGGAATCTCCAGATCATGTCCCTGGCTTTTCTGATTATATCTATATAGCGTGCTTCCACTGTTTCATAGGCTTCCTGTATTTCATTCCGGCTGACAACCATATCCTCTGCACTGTCATATAATACTCCGTCAAATCTGGCGGTAAACTCAATCAACGCCCGGTCGCCATTTTTCCTGACACTGTCCAGCACTTCACTGACCACGTGTTTTTCTTCTTCCAGTGTAAGCTGAGAACGCCGGTTTAGTTTACCTGTTATCCAGTTAATATCTTTTCCCCGCCCATCAATGACATTGATCATGTTTTCTTCTCCTCCAACATCCTTTGAATATTGTTAATTAAACTCCTGATTTCAGTGTTTTTTGTTTTTAAGCTTATGCGGTTAACCACCAATCTTGCGCTTATAGGGCAAATCTCATCCAGGACCACCAATCCGTTCTCCTTCAAAGTCCTGCCGCTCTCCACAATATCAATAATGACGTCTGACAAACCGGTTAACGGCCCCAGCTCTACCGAACCGTTCAGTTTGATAATCTCCACTGTCTTGTCCTGGCTGGAAAAATAGCTTTTTGCGATATTAGGGTATTTTGTGGCAACCCGGGTATAGGCACGGGTAATCCATGTATCTCTTTTTTCGGGGAAACCGGCTACCACAATCCTGCACCTGCCGTACTTTAAGTCCAGCATCTCGTAAAGGGATCTTCCTTCCTCCATCAGTACATCCTTCCCCACTATTCCCGCATCTGCTATCCCGTATTCAACGTATGTCGGAACATCGCTTGGCTTAACCAACACCAGCCTGACCTGTTCATCAGGAGTATAGAATATAAGTTTCCTTGACGGCTGTTCAAGTTCTGAACAATCCAGTCCGGCATCTGTTAACAGTCTTACCGATTCATCAAATAACCGCCCCTTTGAAAGCGCAATAGTTATCAAGGGTATATCTCCTTCCCAACCTGTTTTATCACAAATCTCACTCAATCCACATTATACTTTTTTATACCGGATCCGCTTATATTTATTATTTGAGTTATCCCTTTCTGCCTGGCATATGTCATGGGTTCTACAGCCGACTTCAGCGGGAGAAACATTTCAACCCTTTTTCCCTCATTCTTCAGCTGCTGCAAAACCCTGTATGCCTTTCCCCTGTCCTCTTCCGTAAATGTCAATAAAACATCAATCCGGGGAATCTCCTCCAGGCAGCCCTGCTGTTCCATGGCGATGAGCAAACGCTTAATACCAACAGCAAAACCCGTAGCAGGCAAATCGCATCCATATTCGGAAACAAGCATGTCATACCGTCCTCCACCGCATATGGGATAACCCAAATCCCTTGTAAGCCCCCTGAATATGATACCTGTATAAAAATCAAAACTTTGAACCATGCCCAGATCAAAGCTGATATAGTTCTGAAAACCGTAGCCCTTTAATATACGGTAAACTTGTTGTATGTTCTCTACAGCTGCCCTGGCTTCGGCATTGCGGGATATTTCCATGGCTTCATTTAGTACGCTGCTGTCACCATAAAGCTGCGGCAGTTTGTATAACAGATTCCTTACATCTTCGGATATTGGCAGTTCTTTTAGCAGCCTCTCCAGGGAGAGCATATCCTTTTGATCTATTAGCCGGTGAACTTCTTCGGTGTTCTCGTCTGACAAAACTGCTTCCTTAATAATTGCCTTGAAAAATTCCACCTGCCCTATGTCAATTTGAAACTCTTTTAAGCCCAGATTTAAGAACATCTGAATAGCCATGGCAATAACTTCCGCATCGGCCTCTGCACTGTCAACACCAAGAAGCTCTATTCCGGCCTGTGCTACTTCTCTTTGCTTGCATATCTGGATCTCGCCATATTGATATACATTGCCAAGGTATGATAACCGGATCGGCAAAGCACAATCCTTCAGTTTTGTTCCAACCATCCTTGCTATAGGCATGGTTATGTCCGGCCGCAATACCAGGATCCTGCCCTCCGGGTCGATAAGTTTAAACATGTTTTCCTGGTCTATAGAAGTCTTTATCCCCGCAAACACATCAAAATATTCCAGTATGGGGGTTTCAACTTCATCGTACCCGCTTAAAAAGAAGAAATTCCTGATCTTTTCTTCTACCTTCCGTTTGTTGTAACACTCATCGGGTAAGTAGTCCTGCACGCCTCCCGGTAAATGTACCTTTAATTTTCCAATCATTTACAACCTCCGGTTTACAGGTTTATCGCTTTATCTTGTTAAAGCAACGCAGTGTTAAATTACGTTTATTATATTATATATAATATTCCAAGTCAATCGTTGTTTTCTAATTTTATCCTGTTTTTCTCTGATTGTTATTTGAAAAAGCAAATTCCACCCCTGAAATGAACAACCCGGGAGTCGCATTTTCAAAATGTATATGAAGTTGTGTTGACGGAATCAATTATTGACTGTAGAATACACATTAGTATAACTAGTTGAAGGCAGGGATAACAGTTGTTTGATTACCATGTTCATACTTCCTATTCACCTGATAGCCAAATGTTAATGGAAACAGCATGCAGCCGCGCTGTAGAACTTGGCTTAAAAGAAATTGCCATTACCGATCATATCGATATTGATTGGCCCGATTCGGCCTTTCCGGCGCTTGATGCGAGAACCCTTGATCAATATTTTGAAGATTTAACTATATTGCAGGAGAAATTTAAGGGTTGCCTGTCTGTCAAAAAAGGAATTGAAATAGGCCTCCAACCCCATGTTTTGGGAGAATGCTCCGATATTATCCAAGCCTACCCCTTTGATTTCGTAATAGCTTCTGTCCACCTGGTTAACGGCGTTGATCCCTATCTGGGCGAATACTATGCTGACAAAACCAAAGAAGAATCCTATCAATTATACTACCGGGAAGTATTGTCCCTTATTAAGTCATACGACGAGTTTGATGTATTAGGACATCTTGATTATATAAAACGCTATTCTCCCTTCCCGGCAGATGATAAGGATCATCTGATATGCAGCCAGTTGACAGACGATATAATCATCACTCTTATCAAAAAGGGAAAAGGGCTTGAAATCAACACATCCGGCTATCGTCATGAATCAAAAACCCCTATGCCCCATTTGGATATAATCAACCGCTACAGGCAGTTCGGCGGGAAGATCATAACCCTTGGTTCTGACGCCCATAGGCCGGAACACATTGCCCTCGGATTTGACAATGTTCTTAAAGAAATAAAGAAATCAGGTTTTTCTTACCTGACTTCATTTACCGGTAGAATACCGGAATATGTACCCATTCCATAGCATAATCATCAATATCAGTAATCTTCTATAATATATGGCACAACAGGGTTAAAGACTTCATGAAGAATATACATGGCGCTGTCGTCACAGCATTCGAGCTTTCCGTGTCTTCGCGCCTGAGCCGGCGTTATGTAACCCCATAACAACTGGGCTAGAGTAGTTATGGGCACAATAACCTGAGGCTGGTTATCCGAAGAGGATACTTCAATACTTCCATCAATGCTTTCCAGGCAAAATACCCCGTTATTCCAGGGAAGCACATCGTCCAATACTTTAATATGCAAAACGATATCCTGCCCAGCTTTTAGTCCCGCTAAAGCATGTCTGACATCTACTATCCTTCCCATTACATAAGCCTGCTTATATATTAGCCCCCGGGAGTCATGCATATCAATGTATGTAATGTCATCTGCCGGTGCAGTCCAAACAATGACATCACATTGGGAATAATGGCTGGCAATAAGCTTTAAAAGTGTATCCTTTGCCCTGGGGGAATTATATATAAGTTCACGTACCCTCAACTCACGGTTTGATATGGTAAAAAGCGCATAACCCGCAGCTTTACCCGCATCATATACTATGTAACCGCTGCCTGACTCGATGTATAGATCACCCAGCACTCTTTTCCAGTCCTCTTCTTTCCTTATCACATAACCATGATAATGCCTCATGAATTCCCGGTAGCATTCATTTAAAACATCAATTTTATCGAAAGATACAGGGATTATCTCTCCGGAAATCCGCCCGGGACTGCTGAACAATTCATTGCTTCCCTTGTACATTAAATGTTCGCAGCATATCTCCCATCCGTATTTCCTGTAAAAATCATAACGAAAGGGCAGCAGTATTGATACCCACTCCTGCCGGCCGCGCATAAGCTCGAGAGAATGCCGGATTAAAGCCGCGGCATCGCCTCTGCCCCGGTATTCAGGCCACGTTGACATTCCTACCAGGTAGGATGTGTCCATCTGCCTGCCCCTCAGCATTATTGTATATGGCAGAAGCTGCAGTGCAGAACTGATTTTGTCTCCGTCATAATAAGCTAATGCATATTCACTTTTGTACCTGTTTTCAAAAAACCACTCGACAAATTCAGGTGAATCGTCAAAACAATACTGCCATAACTCTTTTATCTGCGATATATCTTTATCGTGAGGAATTCTGATATGCATAACTACTCCTTTGCCAGATATGCTGTATATTTTTCCACCATCTTTATAGGATGGTAGGATCTCTTTGCCTTGCGGAGGCCCGGTATTCCCATATCTTCTTCCCTGTTTATGTACGGGATATCCTTCCAGCAGTTTGCGGCAAACTGTTGGTTGATCATGGCGTAAGAACCATGATATTCAGTATTTGCCTTTTCAAAATGTATAACAACCATTTCAGGGTTCAGCAGATCGCCGATGGAAAAGGCCTGAATCTTACCGTCAATTCTAAGCGCGCCGCCTTTAAGGCCCAGCTGGTCAAAGTTGTTCAGAGCCTCCATTATAGCTATCTTTTCGTCCTGCAAGCTTCTATCAGGCTCCTTGCCTTTCAGCCATTCGATTTCAGCCGCAATACATTCTTCAATGTTACTGTCATCGATACTCTCATACGTATATTCGTAATTCTTTAGGAACCTGTTTATATGATTTCTTTTCTGATGATATTTCTTTCCTTCCAGGTTTATCAGATCATAAGTGCTGTAAACATAATCATCGTTGTTAGGATCCCTCTCATAACGGAAAAAACCGGGCATCGCCTGTTCAATCAGCATACGCATGGGTTCGGTAACACATTTTATAATAATAGGATACCCCTGTGCTTTATAGTATTCTATCACCTTAATAAACGCCCGATCCAGATTGCCATCATCTCTTCCGAGGGGAGGGAATATGAAATAAAAACTCTCTCCCAGACGGCCAACAATACATAAATAATCATCAATCACAGAGAACTTAAGATTAAACCCATATCGCCATATGAACAAATTGGAAAAACAAAATTCAGAATTGTCATAATACCTCATTGACAAATAATGCTCGATCACAGGTCTATCGCTTAATTCAATTTCTTTAAAATCCACTAACACCAAAGCTACCCCTTTCCTATACTATATTATATAATACAAACATTAAATGTCAAAACACCATAATTGTAGTTTCTTTCCATCAAATGCCTTATGTAAAGATTTTTAATGTTTTTATGAAAGGGGTAACAAATTGCTGATATTAACGGCTTTTTTTTCAAACAATCACGAATAAGCAATTTTTCATTGAACCGTTGTGCTTATCATATTTCTGTTGCTCCCAGGATTATATCTTCACCCTCCACGGTTTTATAGCGCTGAATTTTTTGTTCAAAAGCTGACAGCGTATCTTTTATGGCGCCAACTACCGGTTCAAATCTTTCATAAAATATGATAATCAGGTCTCCTGCTTTTGCCTTCTTTATTGCTGTCTTCAGTGCCTGTACCTCTGAAAGAATTATTTGTATATTTTTGGAGTCCATACCCGCAGATAAAGCACCTTCTTTAAGCAGGTCCGCCACTTCACCTTTGCGCCGGCCTCTTAGATCTGCATCTTCCTTTATAAAAATATAATCAAATGACTTCCCTGACAGATAACCTATCCGTTTTATTGTATTGTTATCCCTGTCACCCGGTACACCTATAATTCCAATAATCCGCGATGCACCCATCTTTTTTACCGCATCGACGGTATATCTGTATCCCGTTATGTTGTGGGCATAATCCACCACAACCCTGAAAGCCCCAATATTAAACAGGTTAAATCTTCCGGGATTCTGTAATTCGTCTGTATAAAAAGAACTTAAGGCGTTCTGAATTGTATCAACGGGAATTTTCATGGCGTAAGCTGCGCTTACGGCAGCCAGGCTGTTCTCTATATTATAAACCAGCTTTCCGTCATAAGTAGCGGGTATCCTGGATATATGCAGAACCTGCAAAAACCCATCTCCTGTGGCTATAGTTATGTATTGGTCTTTTAGGAATACTGCAATTCCGCCTTCGGCTAGGTGTTTATGTATTATCAGGTTATCCTCCTGCTTTGAAAAATATATTATATTGCTCCGGACCCTTTTGGCAGCCTGCACCACCATAGGATCATCGGCATTCAATACTACATATCCATTTGTTTTTACAGCTTCAATAACAAGGGATTTTACATACAGCAGGTCATCCAGGGTGTAAACCCCATCTATTCCGAGATGATCTTCTGTAACGTTTGTTAATACGCTGATATCGCTCAGATCATAACCCAAACCCGATCGGATGATACCGCCGCGGGCAGTTTCCAGCACTGCCACCTCGACATTTTTATCGGTTAACACAACTTTTGCACTGGCAGGCCCTGTAGTGTCCCCTTTCATAACGCAGCGATCATTAATGAATACTCCTCCTGTTGTAGTCATTCCTACATTATAACCATAGACCCTCAAAATATGTGCTATCATCCGGACAGTTGTAGTTTTTCCGTTTGTTCCTGTGACGGATATAACAGGAATTGAGTGCCTGCTTCCTGATGGAAAAAGCATATCAATTATGTTCTTCGCTACATTCCTCTGTTTGCCTTTTGAAGGATACAAATGCATTCGAATACCCGGAGCTGCGTTTACTTCAATTACTGCGCCATGTCCTTCTGTAATAGGTTTTGAAATATCGGGACAGGCAATGTCTACACCTGCTATATCCAGGCCTATTATTTGAGCGGCTCTGACAGCTATTTCGCAATTTACGGGGTGTACCCTGTCGGTACGGTCAAACGCTATACCTCCCGAGCTTATATTGCCGTTTGATTTCAGGAAAACCCTCTCTCCCGGTGTGGGAATACTACTCAGGTTATAACCCTGCTTTCTTAGCAAAGCAATGGATATCTCATCGATCTTTATCTTTGTAAGGGCCTTCTCATGGCCTTCCCCCCGCAGTTCGTCCATATTAGTCAGTTCAACAAGCTGCCCTATCGTGTGCTCACCGTCTCCAATAACATGAGCAGGAATTCTTTGTGATACAGCCACCACTCTGTCACCGACTACCAATACCCGGTAATCGTTACCCTGGATATACTTTTCCACAATTATGTTCTCATCAATTTTCCTGGCAATCTCAAATGCTTCAGCTACCTCCTGCGGGCTTGTAAGGGCCAGGGACACTCCTTTTCCCTGATTGCCTCTTTCAGGTTTTACCACTACAGGATATCCCAATTCTTCTGCAATTTCCAGGGCATCATGGAGTACTGTACAGACACTGCCCGGCGGCACGGGAATCCCCACATCCCTTAATATCTCTTTGGTAGTGCTTTTGTCGCATGCTATATCAACCGAAATACAACTGGTGTTGTCTGTAATGGTAGCTTCTATTCTTTTCTGGTATTTTCCATATCCCAGCTGCAGTATGCTTCCGTCGCCAATTCTGATTATTGGAATCCCTCTTTCAAATGCAGCGTCCATTATTGCCTTACTGCTTGGCCCCAATTCACTTTTCATCGCCCTCTTTTTTATTTCATCAAGATGAGTTTTAATTCCAACATTTTTTCCGTTACACAGGGATTCTATCAGATGGACCGTATATTTGCCGATTTCCAGGCCAGCTGATTCATTTATGTATTCATAAATTATTTCATATCGGTTTGAATTTTCAATCTGTCGTGCCTTTCCAAAACTAACATCATAGCCCAGCATGTTCTGTATTTCCAATGCACAGTGTTCTATAACATGTGCCAAATATGTCCCCTCACGAAGCCTCATGACAAATCCGCCCGGTTTGCCGATAGAACAGTGATGTTCTCTTAATCCCGGAAGTATTTTCAGCAGATTATCATTGAAACACCTAATATTCTTTGTAGGAGTGTCAGACCATTCTTCCAAATCAACAATCAGCTTAATAACTTTTTTGTGGCTGTAAATACTTCTGCCTTTGAATGCCTTTAGCTCACAAATTTTCAAGCCATTTACCTCCCAATCAATGGTTTTCTCAAGTTTATGTCAAAAGCATATCCGGAAGAAAGAACATGCATATTAACATTTGTTATTGACAGGATTTCATCAGGTTTTAGTTCTGAAACATTGGTAAAATCCAGATTTTTTCCATCAATAATGGTGACTGCATGGGAACCTATAATCTCAAAAACAGCATCACTATCAATTATTACAGCAGTATCTTCATCAATTCCCAATCCAAGCATATGGGGATTCTGAGCAATAGCAGTCAACAGCCGCCCAATTCTGCCCCGTTGGGCAAAATGCTGATCTATCACTACATCTTTCAATAAACCCAATCCGGGTGCCATCTTTAGCGTACACTTTTTTGGTGCGTCATCATCGTTACCCGATGTTATCATAGTCTCACTCATTACCGAAGCTCCTGCACTGGTTCCTGCTATTACAATACCCCTGCTGTAGGCCTTTCCCAACATCTCTTCGGCCTGTGTCCCACCCAACAGGGAAGTAATGCGCAGCTGATCCCCTCCCGTGAAAAATATGCATGACGCCTTTTCGATTTGTTCAACCAAACCGCTATGGTTAGCATCCTGCCTTGATCTGATATGTATTGCATTAATACTGCCGGCCCCAAAACGTTTGAATATTTGAGTATACTCATCCCCTATTTTTTCGGGATACTCGCTTGCCACTGTCATTATTACTATATTTGCATCCTGGCCGCCAGCAAGTTCAAAAAGTTTTTTCAGAATAATACATTCCCCTTTTTTATCTTCAGCGCCGCCAATGATCATAAGTTTGCCCTTTACCTTTTTTTCCATATAAATCAAATGCCTCCATAATGCACAATAGTTTTATTTTTCCAAAAATAAAAAACATTATTCCATAATAAAGTATTACCAAAAAAACACCCGCATTTGCAGGTGTTTTTTTTGGTAATACTATTATTTATAAATATCATTTATTTATTCGTGTTTACTTTTGACTTCTCTTCCCTCATAGCATTGGACTTATCAATTATATCCAAAATCTTCTTTCTTCTCCGTGAACCATCCATATAGCTTATACCGGCTCCCAGGATAAATAGTAAGATAGGAATGATAAATATACCCGGCATTAAGCTGGACATTGAGGTTGAAGCATCAAATGTGACGAATATTTTTATATACGGTATTAGCCATGCTCTTAATGCAGTGCTGAACCAATTAACCTGATTTGGCCCCGGCTGATAAGCCACGGCCAGGATATACATAACAATAACCGGAACAGAAGCGATTAACCCGGTTATAAACCCATTATATCCGGCATAAAGCCCTTTTTTGCAATCATCCAAGCCCCTTCCGCTCATCTCAAGATATATAATAAACCAGAAGACGGCGATATACAAAATTCCCATTAACCATTGGTATATCTGGCTGTTTTCCAATATACTAAACAATGACGGCATAAATATAAACTGAATTAATGACATAACAGCATGCGTTCCTAATAACCGTAAACCGCGTTTCACAAACCACATATTATTATCAGCCTCCCTTGTATAGTGTAATTATACTACAAGTCAGGCAGTTTTTCTAGGTTGTGCTGTCTGTCATTCTATAGAAATATTGTATAACATTATAAAACAGCATTTCGTATATGCACGTCCCTAATTATATAGCAAATATGCTTTTTGCAGTAAATAGCACTCCAAATATAGCATATAACCTCTGCTAAGCCATGGAATAGAGTTCTTTGCAATTTTGAAACATAATCCGCTCAGCAAGAAAGTCAATGTAACTTGTTCTATATAAGCCAGAAGACATTTTATCAGCCAAAACATCAGCCAAAACCATCCTAAAAGCCATTGCTGCACCAAAAGATTCTTCAGAAGTCCAGCAATCCCCGCCCCAACATATACGTCTGCAGTCAGGCAAAACTTCAAAGAATGTATGAAGAGCATTTTGGGCCGCTGAAGTAGAAACAAGCGGAAGCCAATTCATATCAATATACACATTCTGGTAGTTATGCGCCAATGCCGCAACTTCATAGAACCAAGGGAAACCACCATGGAAAAGGACAAATTTTACATCCGGATTGGCAGCTATAACCGGTTCCAGGAGCATGGGGTTTGAACCAGCTAATCTTGCTAAGCCAGTATGTATTTGAATGGGGATATTGTACTCCCTTGCTATATCAACAAAATAACCAAATATATAGTCACCAAATAAAATCCTATCGTCATCACTTATCAGTTCGGGAGAAGAACCATAAATTTTTTCTGCCTTGTCCCTGGAAACTTTTTTGAAACTTATATCGCGTTCATAGGCAACTGCACATTTTAAAGCACATATTGAAGGCATTTTTGATTCGATATCAGCTTTTAATGCCATTTCATATGCATCAAGGTCCTGCATATCGTAATCAACAAGCATTCTTGGATTCATACGGTCATGATCCAAACAGTTCTTGTGAAATCCAGCCATCCAAGTATCCATACGGTAAGTTGATGCAACAAATTCCGGATTTGATAAACAATCCCCCGGATTCCAATAACTGTCCTGAATAAATTTCTTGTAATTGGCATAACATTCCAGGATATGCCAATGATGCAAACCGTCTTGATGCCGTTTATTAATATCTTCAGATATAGAATCCCAATTGTCAGCATTAATTTCATCATAACCATAGATCTGGCAGATACTCTTTTCCAACCAAACAAAGTATGTATTTGAACGTATTGATGTAAGCCATTGCGAACGAGCATCTTTTGTTGTAGAAGCAGGCAGCGAACACCATCCAACATACGAGTTTTTAAAAATACTATCCAATGTCAGTTTCATTTGCTGTTTGGTTTCTAAATGATGTTCATGGCTGCTTATTATTGGTAACTCAGTTAAATACTTGTGAATTGAAAGAAAATTTTTATTCATATTACTCTTCCTCCCTTTTTAACCTTTTATGCTGCCGCTAGTAAGGCCAGCGATAAAATATTTTTGGAAAAAGAAAAATATAATTATAATCGGAATTACAGTTAACGCAGAACCCGATATCATCAATTTGTAATTTGTAGAGTATGGGCTGTTTAAGGACACAATTCCTACAGGAAGAGTAAATCTGGCATTTGACTGCATAACAATCAATGGCCATATAAAACTGTTCCAATTATTCATTGCCAGAAGGACAGCCATCGCTCCATAGGCTGGCAGCATAACAGGACTCATTATCTGGAAAAAAATACGATACTCTGTACATCCATCAATTCTGGCAGCATCGACCAATGAATCTGGAATGCCAACTACATACTGCCTAAAAAAGAATACTGCAAAGGGAGATACCAGAAACGGAAGAATGAGTCCGGCATATGTATTCATTAACTTCATTCTTGAAATAAGCCTGTATAATGGCAATAATAATATTTCTATCGGTATAACAAGAATTAGAATAACCAATAAAAAAATAAGATTTCTGCCTTTAAATTGATAAATAGCAATGCCATAGCCCACCATGGATGATAACAATAAGGAAATTGGCGTAGCAATAAGCAATACAATCAAACTGTTTTTATACCATAAAAGGTAATTCCCGCCCCCAGTAAATATACTAATGTAATTATCCAGTGTAAGCTTATCAGGCTGAAGTTTGAGATTTAAACCATACTGTAATAACTCCGTCATTGGCTTAAAAGATGCCAAAATCAATGCGAAAATTGGGAAAATTGCAATGATAGCAGCACTTATAACAAACAGATACGAGAAAAACCTTGCGACAGTTCTGCCCATTACTGTTCCTCCTTTCCCAATAATCCAAAGTACTTTAATTGAATAACGCTAACAATCAGGATCATCATCAGCAATATTAATCCTGCTGCAGATCCTAATCCTAAATTGCCAAATGAAATACCCTCTCGGTATATATACCCTAAAATAGTTAAGCCGATATTCATAGGTGAGCTGCCTTGCCAAAAGACATAACTTTCTTCAAACATTTTCAATCCTGCTGAAACACTAATAAGTACCACAAAAACAATGACAGGTTGTAGTGAAGGCAATGTTATATGCAAAAATTTATGCGGCCAGTTTGCTCCATCAATATCAGCAGATTCATATAATTCATTAGGAATATTTTGTAACCCTGCCATAAAATATAGCATATTTACCCCTGTCCAACGCCATACTGCCAATAAAACCATTAACAGCATGCCTGTTGATGATTTCATTGTCCATTGCTGTGGAGGAATAGAAAACTTGGATAATATACTATTCATAAATGAAGTATCGAGTTCACCAAAAATTTGTCTGAATATAACTCCGCCAACAACTGTAGAAACTACAGCTGGTAAGAAAATAAACATTTTTAGTGGGTTTTTAAACTTCGTAATACTGTAGTTTACCAAAACTGATAGCAAGATTGGAAGTGTCACCAGGATAAAAACAGACCAAAAAGTAAAGACAACTGTATTACTGACTGCTTTATAAAAAGTCTTATCAAATAAAATCCTGTAGTTTTCAAAGCCTACAAATTTCGCTTCGCCAGGTACAATACGTTGAAAACTCATAATTATTGTACTAATAGTCGGATACAAGAAAAAAACAATAAAAGTAATCACAAAAGGTGCTGTAAATACATATGGTGCAACTTTTTTTGAGGAAAACAGCTGCACAGATTTTCTCATAGAAATATACTCCCTCCTATTTAGAATTATGATATGGCCCCTCAGAAACAAATTCAGGGGGCCGCAAATAAGAGTTTTGAAATCCAGTTTTTTTCGGTGAGCTTATACCGTATATGATACCATTAATTGGGAAGGGAACCATCTGGTTCCCTTCCTTTTATCCTTTTTTTCTGCTTTATCAACTGAAATTTCACTCTGGCCAAGGATAAGATATTATTGCTTGTACTTATTTATCGCGCTTGCAAGCTCATCTAATGCTTCCTTTGGAGTCTTTGTTTGCTCACTTATCACACTAAACATTAATTCCTGCCTTACCAAATCACACATTTCCGCATAACCTTCAACAACATTGGGAGAGTCTATTTCATCCTTTACCTCTCGAAGGACGGCAAAAATATCCTGTTTAAAATATTCAGTAAACTGGTTTTCTTGCCTGGTCACTTCTGAATCCCACACATCCAACCGGGGTGGATCGAAGCCAAGAATAGTCCATACAGCTTCCTGTGCTTCTACACTCAACTTTGAATACTCTAAGAAAGACATTGCAGTATCTAAAACAGGACTTGATTTGAGTGCAACTGTTCCTGTGCCACCCATTCCGGCAGAACGATCTCCATCTTCGGTCCATCTGGGTACTGGTTTGATTTCAATTTTTCCCTCAATTTGTGGCATATAGTTAACAAAACGCAGCATATACCATAATGGCATCATTAAAGCTGCTGAGCCTCCCTGATTAAAGAAGCTGTAAAACTCTTCTGAATGATGATTCCCGCCGGGTGTAGGTATGGCTATTTTATCAACATGAACCATATTGTAAATAAACTCCAATGTTTTAACATTAGATTCATTATTAACGATTACATTGCCATCTTTATCAAAGAAATCTGAACCTTGCTGGATAATCATAGGGAAAAAGGTAAATACATCCGTAACCTCAATAGTGAACATTGGTTTGCCGGTCTTCTCCTTAACTTTTTTGCCTGCTTCAACAAAATCATGCCAAGTGTTAATATCGTCGGAGCTGACCCCGGCTTCAGCAAGAATATCTTTATTATAAAACATGACTGTGGCACCAACATGCAGCGGCAGCCCATATACTTTTCCGTCCTTAGAATATATGTGAAATCTTGATTTTACAAAAACATCTTCAACTGGTTCTACAATACTTGTTAAGTCTGCAAAAGGAATGTCTCCACGGAGGAAATTTGGAAATTTACTTATTTCAACGTCAGCTATATCTGGAGCACCAGCTCCTGATTGAATTGCAATTTGCAATTTGTTATGCATTTCTTCAAATGGATAAGTTTCTACTTGTAGATCTATTGGATTATCAGGATTTTTCTTGTTGTAGCCCTTTTCCATTTCATCCCAATAACCAAGATTCACATCGTTAAATATCCACATCTTCAATACAGTCGGCTCACTTCCATTCTCCTGTTCCTGTTGCGTACCTTGTTTCGAGTTACTTTCTCCCGGGACTTGAGAATTGTTATTTTCAGAGGCACATCCCGAAATACAAGCAATCAATAGAATAGTTACCATTAACAGGGATATAATTTTTTTCATTCTTACTCCCTCCATAAAATTGGTTTTGAAATGATTACTAATGCTCTTTATACTTTTAGCCACGGGTACCCGTTATGAAAACAAATCCAAAAAGGCAACTATTACCCTATATGATTTGTTCTCTGGATATAACTTTATTACATATAAAAACTTATTTCCATTTTTTATTTTTACATTCTGTTATGTTATTTTTACTTTCTGTTTCTCGATGTTTTCCCAGTAAATACCAGGGGTGCATCCTACATGTTTTCTAAAATTAATAAAAAACTGATTATAGTCGTTGAATCCAACTTCTTTTGCTATATTTGCTAAAGTTTTTGTCTTCTTATCTGTACTTTCTATTAATTCTAAAGCCCGGTCAATTCGATATTTGTTAAGATAATGTACAAAATTTATACCTGTATCTTCTTTGAAGACACGGCTCAGATAACTGGCGTTGAAACTGAGGCGTTTTGCAACATCTTTTAGTGAAATATTATCTTGGTAATGCTTTTGTATA
>FZPS01000044.1_pt9 | contig 79899 bp, 85 predicted proteins | sample 1817821 | NCBI WGS metagenome assembly FZPS01 (sample SAMEA104158645, study PRJEB21678) | metagenome | place: Germany | collected 2015-04-21
GTCTGCGTACTGAGTGAACTGAGTGAAATCCAGTTCGATGTTCAGGTCATGCGCGTTGGCTGGCGAAAAGTTTATCTCGTTGGAGTCTACATCAGAATAGCTGCCGTCCTCGTTGAAATAGATGATCCTTTTTTGATCTTGATCTTGATCTTGACCTTGATCTTGACCTTGATCCTGATCCAACTCGCGCTGCACGGTCAGAAGCAGCATCCCCTGTTCCAACGTCACTTTAACTGGCTCGCTGTCATTCAACTTGCCGACAAACTCGAACTCATAGCCCGTGCCCGCGACCTCCCACTTTACGCCATCGGTGCTTGTGGCAACGGTACCACCCGCACCCTGAAGCTTATATCCATCGTCGTTTTTAACGATGTAGTCCTTATTTGGCTCGAGTGAACCTGCTCTCGCCAGAGGGATCGTGTTGCTCACGATCTGCCAGTGCGCGTCCCAGGACCACTGGTTGTCCCCTTGGTGCGTTAAGCCCACGACAACAGTGTGCTCACGCCCCCTGGAATCGTACACCTGCACAGTGCGGTCCCGCCTTTCACCTGGCCTTAAGCGGAGATCCAGGTTACCGGAAAAATACACATCCTCCGTGGCCCTGGGCGAAACCGTTTCCGATGCGGAAATGTACAGCGGTTCCAGCGGGGAATTGGGATCGATCTTGCCTTCCCGATCCGCCTTATAGCCAAGTACGCGCATCCCGTTCACCAGGGATACCAGGTTGCCTTCTGTACCGCTGTCCAGGCCAAAGATACCCGCCCGGGTGTAGACGCGGTTTTCTCCCTGTCCTAGAATGAAGAAGCCGTCACCTTCGATGGCCAGATCGGTGACATAGCCCGTGCTCTGTGTATTGCCCTGCGTATGCCGGACATCAATGGAACCCAGCTGCACGCCCAGGCCCACCTGCAGTGGATTGGTTCCCCCGCGCGCATCGGTGGGTGCCGAGGCCCCGCGCATGGTCTGGGTCAGCATTTCCTGGAACGTGGCACGCGAAGCCTTATAGCCCGCGGTATTCACGTTGGCAATGTTGTTGCCGATAACGTCCATACGCACTTGGTGCGTCTTCAAACCGGACACACCGGCAAACATTGAACGCATCATGGTATAATTCGTCCTCCTTTCAAACCCCACCTCGTTCGGTCAGTGGGGGGAGGGCTTCCCTTTCCTAAGGGTCCAGCCCTTTTCAGTTTTGCCTCTAGGTGATAACAGCGCTGTCGATTTGCGTAAACACATTCTCCTTAAGGCTCTCCCCGTCGATGGCGGTGATCACCGTGCGGTTAACCACGCTCACTACCAAGGCAACGTCACCCAAGACGATCAGTGTCTCCCGTCCACCTTTCTGCCTCACCTTTTCCACGGCTTGCTCCAGCGTTTGGAGCTGCTGATCAGTGAAGTTGATGCCGCGGGTCTCCAGCCGCTTGGCTGCATGGGCAGAAAACTTGAGCGGGGACTGCTGCAGCTTGCCCTCTAAAATTTCGGCAAAAGACTCTGTTGGTTTGGTCGCTGTCGGTCTGCTGCGGGGTGTGGTCCGCTGCACCGGTTGGATGGGTAATCCCCGGGGTACCTTAAACTGTTGGGTCATCCTTCACTCCCTCCCTGATGGCAACTACTTCAGTGAAGTCGTAGAGCTTGCCGTTGACGATGATCTCTGGCCATCCGTTGCGGAACTGCACTCCAGTCACTTTGCCGAAGAGGCTTTCCCCTTCCTTCGTGAACAGCTCTACTTCTTTGCCGATCATCTGCATTGCTTGTCCTAGAGCCGTCAGTTTCTGCTGAGCCATCATCATGTCACTCAGATTGGTGTTGAGATTCTGCATCTGCTCCAGGCTGCTGAACTGAGCTAACTGGGCAATGAACTCCTTGTCGTCCACTGGGTTGATGGGATCCTGGTGCTTAAGCTGTGTGATCAGAAGCTTAAGGAATTCATCCTTTCCCAGCTTGCTGGCATCTCGCTTTTCCCCTGTGCGCTCCCGCATGAGCTCGTCCACGGAGCCAACATGGTTCACATACAAACGCCTCACCTCCCTTACACACGCACGTCTACCCTGTGCCAACTGCTGCCGCTGGAATAGCCCGTCGCCATCTTGACTGCTCGGGTTTCCGTCCTGGGCTGTCCACCGCGTCCAGGCATGCGGTCCCTGGGCTGCTCCTGGGCTGCCCATTTTTCTTGTCCCAGTCCGATGTCGATCATCACTTCCCCGAGTACTGTTCCCTGTTCCTGCAAAGCTGCGTAGAGCTGAGGAAGCTGAGTAGAAAGCAGTTCCTGCACCCTGCGATCCTGCACCACGAACTCAGCCATCATAATGCCTCGTTCCATGGACAGCCGTATGCGCATCTCGCCAAGGTGCTCTGGTTTGAGTTCAATGCGCACTTCACTTCTCTCTTCGGTGACCAGGGATTCCATGGTGCGCACAAGCCTGGGCAGAAGTTCCTCGGGCTGCCTCAGGTCCAAGACGCTGCGCAGGGGAACCTCGCTTTTAACCGCCTCCAAGAGCTCTTCTGAAGCAACTTGGGGGTCCGGCGTTAGCGGGCTTTCCGGCCCAATCCTCTGGCTGCTGGAAAGGGGCTTACGCTCCGAGCTCAGTGCCTGCTTTTCTGCTGGCATCCTTTCCTCTGCTTCCACTTCTTCAGGCTCCCCGCGCACTTCATTGGTGGTGTCGTCGGCCGCTGTGGATTTTTCCGCAGCCTTGGAATCCTCGACTGCTCCCCACGGACCTGCTTCGCCGAAGGGCTCAGTAACCTCGGCGCCTTGAGCCGCTTCGAGTTCGTCCTGGGTTGGACCTGGGGCATCAGTGGGGCTCCAACGCTGCAAGACTTGCCCGTGGACATCCCGGTCCAAACTTAGGTGGCGTGAACTTGCCTCGTCAACCGTCACCAACTCCTGCGCAACACCGCTTTCTGGGACATGCTCTCCCTGTGCCTCGTGGGATGGCACTCCTTCAGTTGCCTGGCCGTGAATCGCCTCAGCTAATCCCCGTTCCTGGACCGCAGGCTCTGCGTGATCTGGTCCGCCCCTGGGCGCTTGCCTCAGCTTGGCAGGTGCTGCTTCCAAGTGTATGGCCTCGCCAAGAGCGTCCTCCTCCAGTTGGCCCTGGGGTGGAACGGTGCTCCCCTGGGTCGTCCCGGGCCTTACTCTGGTAAAACCAAAACGATGGACGGGAAGCTCCAAGCGCTCACCTAATAGGGGAGTGTCTTTTTGAGGCGGCGGGGATTCCTTGAACTGCGGTTTGGCCGTCATTGTCGGATCCTGGGCATCCGCAAGGCCAGGTTCTGGCTTACTTTGATCTCCCATCGCATCCAGGATGGCTGCGGATTCTACCCCGCTTTCGGCCAGCTCTGTTCCCACAGGTGGGTGCATTTGATCGGCGAGCGCCACCTTTTCCGCGTGGGCCACGGCCTGCTCACCAGATTCGCCGTGCGCTTCCATTGGCATCGCTATGGGTGGCGGAAAGAGCGCCTCCACCGGCAGACCGTAATGAATCTGCTCCAGCTCTGACCTGTTCTCCTTGCCCTTAGGGGGCTCTGCCTCGGGCAGTTTGCCTTCAGACCGTTCGGAGTCTAGCGCTGCGGCCAAAAGTTCCGCAAAACCCGTCTCCTTAGGCCCATGGCCTACAGCCACATCTGCACTGGGTTCTGCACCCTGCAGCGGCAGATTGGTAATGGCTATTAGGTCGATAGTCTCACCTCCTTTCCGATGCAAATTCCAAGCTAATCACTGGCTCTCCCCAACTGCTCAGTGAGGGAAGCAGCCAGATTAGTTGGCAGGATAGTAAGGATCTGCCCAGCCTCGTAGGCGTCCATCTCCGCCAGAACATCGAGGATCAGCTGTCGATCCAGTTCCTGCAGAATCCGGGCCGCATCCGCGGGCTGCATTCCTCTGTAGATTTCCGCCAGATTCTGCACGTTGCGCCTGTGGCTTTGGGCTGCTTGAAGCTGCGCCTCCCAAGCCGCTAAGTCACTTTCGCGCTTGTCCAACTGCTGTTCGCGCTGCTCCAGCTTCTCTTCGACAGCCCGCAGCTCAGCTGCGCGGCTCTCCAGGTCGGCCAGTTTAGCGCGTATTTCTTCTTCCTGCCGAGCTATCCATGCTTCGGCATCCTGCCCCTGGGCATAGGTTTCCAGATGGGGCTGCAGCCAGGCGATGCGTGAACCCCAGCGCCAAAACAGAGCAGGCCCGTCAATGACCCCAGTGGCCACAAGCACGCCGAAGGCGATAATAATTGCGACTAAAAGAAAAGTGATGGCCAAAACCCATCTGCCCACTACAGAGTACCTCCCTAGGTCAAGACACGTGACCGCATATCATCCAGCGCCTTTTGCTCCCTGCTCAGCTCCTCCTTGACATAGGCAGCGTATTGCCGCTCACGCAGGATGGACACCTTTTTTCGCTCTTTACGCGCTTCCAACCAGCGAGCCTTGGCCAGGCTTGCGGCCTCTTCCTGCTCCACAACCCGCAGCTCCTGCTCCTGGACCTTACGATTTAGGGATGCCAGGTAGTTGTACATGGCCTGCCGCAAGAGGATCTCACCTTGTTCATAGCCATACTCCTTGATCTGCCTTTCGTGCTCCTTTAAGCGCGCCAATTTGGCCCTTTCTTCGTGGGCCAAACGTTCTTCGTGGGCCCATTTGAACTTGGACTGTTCCTCTTGGATTTCCCGAACCTTTAAGACTTTCTGTAAGCGGAACCTAAAGCGAGCCATGCTTCAACTCCTAACCACTCTAGCTGAACACCGTCTTCAGCAGATCCAGGGTGTCGGAAAAACCCGAGCGTTCATCAATGCCCTGCCTCAGAAAAGCAGTGATCCCGGGATATAACCTAATGGCCTCGTCGATTTCGGGATTGGAACCATGGGCATAGGCACCTATGTTAATCAAGTCCTCTGCTTCAGCATAGGCCGCCAAGGCCGCCCGCAGTTTAGCCGCGAGCTCTTGATGCTCTTGGCTGGTCACTTCCACCATCAAACGGCTGATACTGGCCAGGACATCGATGGCCGGGTAATGGTTCCTTTCTGCCAGGGCCCGGTTGAGGACAATATGTCCATCGAGAATACCCCGTACGGTGTCGGCAATGGGCTCGTTCATATCGTCACCCTCAACCAGCACCGTGTAAAATGCAGTGATGGTGCCCGTGGGACCAGGGCCTGTCCGTTCCAAGAGCTTGGGCATCAACGCGAACACGGAGGGGGTATACCCCCGAGTGGCTGGCGGTTCGCCGATGGCCAAGCCCACTTCCCGCTGGGCCAGGGCCAAACGGGTCACGGAGTCCATCACGAAAAGCACATCACGGCCCAAGTCCCGAAAATACTCGGCAATGGTCGTGGCCACCATGGCCCCCTTGATACGCACCAGGGCAGGTTGATCGGAAGTGGCCACCACAACCACGGACCGGGCCAACCCGTCGGGGCCCAGATCCCTCTCGATAAACTCCCGAACCTCCCTGCCCCGCTCACCGATGAGGGCGATGACATTCACATCGGCCTCAGTGTGGCGGGCCATCATGCCGAGCAAGGTGCTCTTGCCTACGCCGCTGCCTGCGAACACGCCGATGCGCTGCCCGCGGCCGCAGGTGAGCACACCGTCGATGGCGCGCACTCCCACCGAAAGGTGGTCCTTGATGCGCTGCCGCTCCAGAGGTTGGGGAATACTCCCCTGCACCGAGCGATACTTGGTAACCGGAACGTACCCCTTGTGGTCCAACGGCTGGCCCAGTCCATCGAGGATCCTCCCCAAAAGCGCTTCCCCCACGGGGACCATTAAGGGAGACCCGGTGGCCGTCACCAAGCTTCCTGGCCCCACACCTGTGAGGTCGGAAAGGGGCATGAGCAGCACCTTTTGATCTCTAAACCCTACAACCTCCGCGGGAATCCCCCTGCCCTTGCGGGGCTGGATCAAACAGAGGTCACCAATATTAGTTGTGGGCCCTATGGACTCAATGGTCAACCCCACAATCTGACTGACGCGTCCGCTGTGAACGGTGTCATTCACTTGTTCCAGGTGGCGCAGGTAATGGGCCACCCGTGGTGAGAACTCATCCATTGTCTTCATCATAGAGCACTTCCAGTAAATGCTGGGCCAGTTTGCCTAAGCGCCGTTCCAGGCGGGCGTCGATCAGCCCTGTATCAGATTCAACTAAACAGCCGCCTTGAGAAATGTTCGGGTCCTGTTCAAAAACCAGTCGAACCCTGCTGCTTAGGTTGAGGTCTTGGGCGCGGTTCTGCAGCAACGCATAGTCTAAGGGGTTGAGCAGCACAATTATCTGGTCCGCGGCACCCAGGGCCTCCAGGGCCTCCCTCAAGATGGGTTGCAGCCACGAAATGTCGCTCTCTACCTCTTTTCTGATGATCTTATCGGCAAGAAAAACGCTGAGCTTTAGGAAATCGTCCTCCAAGGCCTGCAGATTAGCAGCTCTAAGCCGCACCGCTTCATCCACTGTGGACTCCAGAAGGGTAATCAAATCGGAGGCCTTTTCCAGTGCCTTCTGCCTACCCTCCACCAACCCCTCTTCATACCCTTTGGCAAAGCCCGCTTCCTTGGCCCTTAGGCGGATAGCCTCCACTTCCCCTTCCGCCTGCTCTAAAAGCTCTCTGGCCCGCTGCTCCGTTTGGGAGAGGATCTCTTCGGCCTTCGCCTGGGCATCCTCTAGAAGATTGGCTGCGTCCAAGATGGTGGCGCCTTTAGACATTTCCGCCGCCGCGCTTGTTTCTGTCGGGATCACGGGAATAACGGTTTGATCGTCCGTGGTGACCAAGACCTTCAGATCGGCCGCCTTAATAATCTTAGACAATCACCTCGTCCTCCCCTCCGCGAGCGATGATGATCTCGCCCATATCTTCTAGACGGCGAATGGTGGCCACAATCCGCTGCTGCGTTTCTTCGATGTCGCGCAGGCGGACAGGCCCCATGTACTCGATATCTTCCCTGAGCATCTCGGCAGCGCGCTTGGACATATTCTTGTAGATGCGTGACGCCACTTCTTCACTAGCCGTCTTAAGGGCCATGGCTAGATCCTTAGAGTCAACCTCCCGCAGCACCTTCTGGATGGAGCGGTCGTCCAGCAGAATGATATCTTCGAAGACGAACATGCGCTTGCGGATTTCCTCCGCCAGTTCAGGTTCTTCCTCTTCTAACGAGTCCAGAATGGTCTTCTCTGTGGCCCGATCCACCATATTGAGAATGTCCACAATGGACTCAACTCCCCCTGCCACTGTGTAATCATCCATGACAAAGGCAGACAGCCGCTGCTCAAGGGTGCTTTCAATCTCCTGCAGCACTTCGGGGGTAGTCCGGTCCAGGCTGGCCACCCTACGGGCCACGTCCACCTGCAGTTCAGGGCTGAGGGAAGAAAGAATTAAGCCCGCCTGTTCGGGATGCAGGTAGGCCAAAATTAGGGCTATGGTCTGGGGATGCTCGTTTTGGATGAAATTCAAGAGCTGACCCGGATCAGTCTTGCGGGCAAAATCAAACGGACGCACCGCTAAGGAAGCGGTAAGTCTTTTGATGATCTGCTCTGCCCGATCGGGGCCTAGAGCTTTTTCCAGCAGTTCTCGGGCGTACTCAATACCACCCTGCTCGAGATACTCCCTGGCCAGCACTAGATCGTGGAACTCTTCAATCACCTCATCCCTGACCTCGGGCTCGATTCTTTTCAAGCCAGCAATGGCCAGGGTTAAGTCCTCTATCTCTTCTTCTCTTAGGTGTTTGAACACAGAAGCAGAAAGCTCGGGGCCTAGACTGACCATCAGCACCGCAGCTTTGTCTTTGCCGCTCATTCTGCGAGCTCTCATCTTTGACCCTCCCAGTCCTCCGCAAGCCAGGTTCTCATGATCATGGCCACTTCCTCTGGTTTCTCCTGCGCCAGCCTATGGATCTGCTTACGCATATTCACAAGCTCCCGTTCCTCAGGGGTGAGCTCCCGTTCGGGGATCTCTTCTTCGCCCACAACCACATCTAAAGCTGCCGCCACAGGCGCTTCTTCAGGCACCTCTCTCCTGGTGCGGAGCACCATGACCAGCAGGAAGCCCAAAAGCAGCAGGACAACAATGCCCGCCAGCCAGTAGTAGATGGGTATGCCGCGGGCTGCCTCGGGCGGAGCAAAATCATCTGTAAAGGGCATCACCTCAAAGGGAACACTGGCCACATATATACTGTCCCCCCGGTTCAAATCCAGGCCTGTAGCTCTGATGACCGACTCTTCCACGGCAGCTAATTGGCTGGGTTCCAAATCGCCGTTGATCCATACGGACACCGCCAAGTTGGCAATTTCGCCCGGAAGTGTGGTCAACCAAGTTTCAGTCCGGTTCAACTCGTAGTTAGTCACAGCTTCATGGCGATCCCACTCGGTGGTTCCTTCACCTAAATTCTCAAAGACGTACCCGGGAACATTGGCGTCCACCCCGGGGACACCGCCCGCCGATGTGCTCGTGCCTCTGTACGTTTCATCAAAGGTCTGGGTGCTGCGTACGAGACCTTCACCCCTCTGCACGGGGGCATAGGTCTCACTGTACTGCTCCATGCGGGAGAAATCCAGTTCGGCATTGACCCGGCTCACCACATTGCCGAAGCCATAGATGCGCTCGAGCATGGCCACGATGCTGTTCTCCAGTTGTTGTTCGTAGCGCCACTTCATTTCAAAGCGATCCGCGACCTGGCCCAGCTCTCCAAAGTCGGGCGAATTGAGCACCGTACCTTTGGAGTCCACGATGGTGACATTGTCGGGCGTCAACCCCTCCACACTGCTGGCCACCAGATTGCTGATGGCGCGCACTTGGTTCCTGGTGAGCTGGGCTCCAGGTTTGAGCTGCAGGAGCACAGATGCCGTGGCGGGCTGACTCTCCTGCACGAAGAGGGAGCGCCGGGGCAGCACAATATGTACTCGGGCATCGGCGATTTCATTGATCTGGCGGATAGTGCGGGTCAACTCTCCCTGCAGCGCCCACTGGAAGCGCAGCTGCCGATCGGCCTCCGTCTCACCCAGGCGGGTAGTGTTGAAGATTTCAAAACCCACCACTCCTCCGGTGGGCACGCCCGACGTGGCCAGGGCGATACGGGTCTCAAAGACTTCCTCTTCAGGAACCAAGACGGTGCTTCCGCCCCCGGTCAGTTGATAGGGGGTGCCGCGCTCCTGCAGAGCTGTGACCACCGCCCCCGCATCCTCAGGACTCAATCCTGAAAAGAGCACCTGGTAATTAGGGCGCGATAAAATGGTCAGTAGGACCAAAGACAGAAAAACACCCAGGACAAATACGCCTACGCCAATCTGCATTGGACGCGACAGCCTGCCCCAGGTCTGCTTGATTGACTCGAGAATATTGTTCATAAGACACCCACCCTAGCTAAACTTGCATGCGCATAATCTCTTGATAGGCTTCGATGAGTTTGGTGCGAATCGCCATGGTTAGCTGAAGGGCTAAGTTTGCTTTCTCTGCCATGATCATGGCTTCATGGAACTCGATCTCCCCCGTTAGCAGCTTCGCAAAGGCCACATCGCCCTGCTGTTGCAGTTGGTTAACCTCCGCGAGGGCATCCTTCAGGTAGTCCTGAAAGCTTCTCTGCGGTTCCGACCGCGGCTGCAGTTTTGTCGGGCTGAGACTGTGGGGCGCACCTCCAAACTGGACCTTCATTTACAACACCCCTAACGGCCAATCTCCAGGGCACGCTGGGCCATGGACTTGGCAGAGTTCAAGGCCGTAATGTTGGCCTCATAAGCGCGTGTGGCGGTAATTAAGTCCACCATCTCTTTGACCACATGGACGTTGGGCATTTCCACGTAACCCTCGGCATCAGCATCGGGATGCTGGGGATCATAAACCAAGCGCGGCGGTGAGGGATCGCTGACCACACCCACCACTTGTACGCCCCCGCCGGAAAAGGTCTCCTTCGGGGAACCACCGCGACGCACGGCCCTATCCAGGATGGGAGCAAAAACAGGTACCTGCCTGCGGTAAGGGCCTCCTTCAGGAGTCCGCGTTGTGTTAGCGTTGGCTAAGTTATTGGCAATGGTGTCCATGCGCAGGCGCTCCGCCGTTAGGCCAGAAGCTGCAATCCGAAAGATCCGAAAGGCACTCATGAACTACCGCCTCCCTTCCCCGATGACCGTCCTCAGTTGGCCCAGCTTTCTGCTCACCGCATCGATCAAGGACTCGTAGTACAGCTGGTTCTCCAAAAGCAAAACCCGCTCCCGGTCAACATCGACGTTGTTACCGTCGGTGCGCATGGTGGTGCTGTTATCCTGTACCACCGAAAACCCTCCGTCTGTTCTGCTAGCTAAGCCAGGTAGGTGCCGGGCGTGCGTCCTCCGCAGGATAGAATACTGAGCCTTGGCCAGTTCCCTGGAAAAGGACGGATTGTCCACCACATCTGAACGCTTAAAGCCGGGCGTGTTGAAGTTGGCCAGGTTGTTGCTGAGCACAGTATGGCGTAAGCTCGCCCTGCTCAACCCAACACTCAGTTTGTCCACAAGTTTGAACACCAGGGTTCCCTCCCCTGCCAAATACCCGTATGGACAATATTTCCTTCCATGTTCACTTCGCTGTAACAAAAGGAAGTCCTGCACACATTAATGCTCAATCCAAAAAAGGGGGAGCTAAAGCAACCTCTCCCCCAACTCTATCACCCATTTCGACATGATCCAGCGAAATCCTACTTGTCTTGAGAATATTTCCCAACAGAAACTAGAGAATGTAGCGGGTCAGATCCCTATCCTGCACCAGTTCGCCCAGTTTATCCTGGACGTACTGGGCATCAATGACCACCTTCTCGCCCTTTGGCGGTGCAAAACTCACGTCCTCCAGCAGGCGTTCCAGGATGGTGTGCAGCCTGCGCGCGCCGATGTTTTCCGTGGCGCGGTTCACATCCTCCGCGATTTTGGAAATGGCCATCACACCCTCAGGTGTAAACTCCAGCGTTACCCCTTCTGTGCCTAAAAGAGCAGCATACTGCTTGGTTAGGGAATTCTTGGGCTCCGTGAGGATGCGGGCAAAATCATCCGCCCTCAGGCTGGATAGGTTGACGCGAATGGGAAAACGACCCTGCAGTTCAGGAATGAGATCTGCCGGCTGCGAAATGTGAAAGGCGCCAGCCGCTATGAACAGGATGAAATCGGTGCGCACGGGTCCGGCCTTGGTGATCACTGTGCAACCTTCGATGATGGGCAGAATATCCCGCTGCACCCCCTCCCGGGACACATCCGGACCGCCCTTGTGGTCGGAACCCGCGATCTTGTCGATTTCGTCGATGAAGACAATGCCCGACTCCTCTGCCAGGGCCACAGCTTCAGCCATGACCGCATCCATGTCCAGCAGCTTGGTTGCTTCTTCCTGCAGCAGCACCCCCCTGGCCTCCCGCACAGTCATGGTGCGCTTCTGCATCTTTTTGGGCAGTAGATCCCCCAGCATTTCCCGGACACCTGCTCCCAAATCATCCATGCCCGAACCGGGCATTTCCCAGAAATAGGTGGGCGATTTCTCCACCACCACTTCCACTAGGCGATCCTCCAGTTCACCCAACCTGAGCAGTTGGCGCACCCGCTTGCGTTCCTTTTTGATCTGCTCATCTTCCTCGCTGGGCTGCTGTGCGGGCTGAGCCTGCTGGGTCAACCCCCAGAAGATATCCATGGGATTGAGTCTAGCAGGCGGAGTGGGATTGGGCACCAACAGCTCCACCAGGCGATCTTCAACCAAGGCCTCAGCCCGCTCTTCCACCTCCGCCATCTTCTTCGCCTTGACCATGCGGATGGCAGCATCAACCAGCTCCCGGATGATGGATTCTACATCCCGGCCCACATAGCCCACTTCCGTGAACTTGGTGGCTTCCACTTTAACAAAAGGGGCTTCCGCCAGGCGGGCCAGCCGCCGGGCGATTTCCGTTTTCCCCACTCCCGTGGGGCCAATCATCAAGATGTTCTTGGGCAGGATATCCTCCCGAAACTCCGGAGCCAGCTGTCTCCTGCGATAACGGTTGCGCAGGGCGATGGCCACCGCGCGCTTAGCTTCATCCTGCCCCACGATATAGCGATCCAGTTCAGCGACGATCTCCCGCGGCGTAAGATCCACACTCCCACCCCTTTCTCACGCTTTGCCAGTCAACTCCACAACGGAGATGTTGTCGTTGGTGTAGATGCAGATGCCTGCCGTAATGCCCAGTGCTTCCAGGGCAATCTCCTTGGCAGTGAGGTCCGTATGCTTAAGCAGGGCCAGCCCCGCCGCCATGGCGTAGGGCCCTCCGGAGCCAATGGCGATCACGCCGTCATCGGGCTCAATGATGTCTCCGCTGCCTGCAATGAGCAGGGTGAGCTGCCGATCTGCCACCAACAGCTGTGCTTCCAGGCGGCGCAGATATCGGTCGGACCGCCATTCTTTCCCCATCTCCACGGCAGCCCGCAGCAGCTGGTTGGAATGATCCTTCAGTTTCTGTTCCAGTTTCTCAAAAAGCGTAATGGCATCTGCCGCGGCACCGGCGAAACCAGCCAGGATTTGGCCATCGCAAAGAGTGCGAACCTTCTTGGTCCCGTGCTTGATCACGGTTCTTTCACCCAGCGTGACCTGGCCGTCGCCGGCCAGCACCACTTGATCCTCTTTGCGCACGGCAATAATGGTGGTCGAGGTGATTTTCATCCTGTTCCCTCCATCTATCCGGGCTTAAGCCCGGGGATGAGCTCGGTTGTAAACTGACTTGAGGTGACTTCTGGTCACCTTGGTATACACCTGTGTCGTAGATAGGCTGGAATGGCCCAGAAGCTCCTGGATGGAACGGAGATCCGCGCCGTTGTCCAGCAGGTGCGTGGCAAAAGTGTGGCGGAAAGTGTGGGGAGTAATGTGCTTGTGCATGGCCAAAGCCTCGCAGCACTGCCCCAAGACATACTGAACACCCCGGGGTGAAATCCTTTCCCCCGCGGAGTTCAAAAAGAGCGCGGGGCTATCTTTACCCCGCAGAAGCTGACCGCGGTATCTCTGGCAATACGTATGCAGGCTGGCCAGTGCATATTCGCCTAAGGGAACGATGCGTTCCTTGCGCCCCTTGCCCAAAACCCGCAGATACTGGTGGTTAGTGTCCAGATCATCCACGTTCAGGCCCACCAACTCACTGAGCCTGATGCCCGTGGCATATAGGACCTCGAAAATGGCCTTGTTGCGGGCCCGCAGTGCCTCCGTGCGACCCGGCATGCTCGCTGCCAGAAAGCCCCTGATCTCGTCCATGGTCAAAATCTCCGGAACCGTCTTGGGCTGCTTCGGCGTGCCCACGGGCAAGGCAAAATCCCGCTGGGCATAGCCCTTGGAGAAAAGGAAACGGCTGAACCCTCGGATGCTGGCTAAGCGCCTGGCCACGCTGGAGCGCGCGTAACCTTCCCGGGCCAGGTAGGCCAGATACTCCCGCACCAGGTACTTGTCCACCTCCTGGAGCTTTTGGGGCCTGTCCAAGAGTTCCAATTGCTCCCACACAAAGTCTAGGAAATGGGTGAGATCTCGTTCATAGGCGTCCAGAGTGGCCGGGGATAGGTTGCGCTGCACTCTTAAGAAATCCAGGTACTGTCTTAACTCCTCCACAGCGATTCCTCCCTAGACGGCTTTCCAAAAATCCGCCAGCACCCTCATGGACCTTGCGGAATAGGCCACTTTGCGTTCCTGCTTGCTCCGCACAGGGGGATCCAAAGGCGGCAAAATGCCGAAGTTGGCATTCATGGGCTGGAAATGCCGGGGATCAGCTGTGGCAATGTAGTGAGCCAGGCTGCCCAACATGGTTTCCCGGGGCAAAACCAGCGGATCCTGTCCTTGGGCAAAACGGGCTGCGTTCAGCCCTGCTAAAAGCCCCGAAGCGGTGCTTTCCACGTAGCCCTCCACACCTGTGATCTGCCCCGCCAGAAACAGCCGAGGCTCCTCCCTGAACTGAAAGCCCGCATTCAGCACCCTGGGTGAGTTGATAAACGTGTTGCGGTGCATCACCCCGTAGCGCACGAACTCCGCTTCCTGCAGGGCGGGGATCAGCTGGAACACCCTCTTTTGCTCCCCCCACTTCAGACGGGTCTGGCAGCCCACCAGATTGAACAAAGTGGCCTCAGTGTTTTCCCGGCGCAGTTGCAGCACGGCATAGGGGCGGCGGCCCTCTTGGTCTGTGAGGCCTACGGGCCTGAAGGGGCCATAGCGCAGAGCATCTTCGCCCCGCTTGGCAATGACCTCCACGGGCAGGCAGCCCTCAAAGACGGGCAGCCCCTTTTCGTCCAATTCATGCTCGTGCAGGGGTGCCAGCTCTGCACTGACCAAGGCCTGCCAAAAGGCAAGGTATTCTTCCTTGTTCATGGGGCAGTTAAAATAGTCGGCGCTCCCTTTTCCGTAGCGGGCTCCCCAAAAGCCCAGATCATAGCGGATGCTCTCGCCCAGAACGATGGGCGCCGCGGCATCGTAGAAATAGAGGTTCTCGGCCTCAGTCAGCCGCTGCAAGACGCCGCTCAAACTCGGACTGGTAAGGGGGCCGCTGGCAATGACCACGATGCCCTCGGGAATCTCCCTGCATTCCTCCCGCACAATCTCAATCAACGGCTCAGCCTCCAGGAGGCGGGTTACTTCCGCGGCAAAGAGCTGCCTGTCCACGGCCAAAGCACTGCCCGCGGGAACCCGGGTTTTGGCAGCGGCATTCATGATCACGGAACCCATGAGCTCAAGCTCGCGCTTGAGCAGCCCACCCCCGGTGGTTTCCAAATAGGACCCTAGAGAGTTGGAGCAGACTAGCTCCGCCAGGTCACCGGTTTGGTGGGCCGGGGTCGTGACCGCGGGGCGCATTTCGTATAAGCGCACAGGCAGGCCCCGCCGGGCGATCTGCCAGGCGGCTTCACTTCCGGCCAAACCTCCGCCGATCACCGTCACCGCCGCCACTAGCCTTCACCTCCGGGACATTCCTTGTTCACGCAGACAGGCTCTTCGCTCCCCTTTTTGCGCAGAGCCATATTGCGGCCGCAGTGGGGGCATACCTCGGCCACGGGCTGCTGCCACGAGGTAAACGTACACTCGGGGTAATTGCTGCACCCGAAAAAGAAGCGGCCGTTGCGTGTACGTCTGCGCACCAACTTACCGTCGGGACGATTCTCCTGTTTGCAGAGGGCGCACTCCACGCCAATCTCGTCCAGGATAGGCTTAGTGTTCTTGCATTCTGGATAGCCGGGACAGGCCAAGAACCTGCCAAATCTCCCCAGTTTGTACACCATATTGCGCCCGCATTTATCGCAGATCACATCGCTCACTTGATCCTGGACAGTGATGCGCTCCAGTTCCTCGTGGGCCTTCTCCAAGTCCTGGGCGAAGGGGCCGTAAAAGTCGCTGATCACACTCTGCCAGCTCAGGGCACCCTCTTCAATCTGGTCCAGCTGAGTCTCCAGGGCAGCCGTGAATCCCACATCCAGGAGTTGGGGAAAACTCTCCGAGAGGAGATCCACAACGATAGTCCCCAGCTCGGTGGGGCGAAAGCGCTTCTCTTCGAGGTAAACGTAACCTCGCTCCTGAATGGTGTCGATGATGGGAGCATAGGTGCTGGGCCGGCCAATGCCCTCTTCTTCCAAGGTCTTTACCAGGGAAGCCTCGCTGTAGCGCGGAGGCGGCTGGGTGAAGTGCTGCTGGAGGTCGAGCTTCTGCAGGGACAGAACTTCATCGATCTCTAAAGCCGGCAGCAGCCGGTCCCCCAGTTCATTTTCTAAATCGTTCTCGTCTTTGCCTTCTACGTAGATCTTCAGGAACCCGGGGAAAATCAGTCTGGATCCGGTGGCCCTGAAGAGATAATCCTGCACTGCAATGTCCACGCTGGTGGCGTCAAACTTAGCCGAGCTCATCTGGCTGGCCACAAAACGATCCCAGATCAGCTTGTAAAGGCGGAATTGGTCCCGGGACAGGTGGGGTTTAACCTGCTCCGGAGTGAGCAGGACGGACGTGGGCCTGATGGCTTCGTGCGCCTGCTGCGCTCCTTTCTTGGAAGCAAACTGCCTGGGCTTTTTGGGCAGATAATCAGCACCATGGGTTTCCTTGATAAAGGACCGCACTTCAGCGATGGCTTCAGGAGAAACCCTGGTGGCATCGGTACGCATGTAAGTAATCAGGCCGTGGGTGCCCAATTTGCCCAGGGGCAGCCCCTCATAGAGCTGCTGAGCAACGCGCATGGTCCTCTTTGCGGCAAAGCCCAGCTTGCGGGCGGCTTCCTGCTGCATAGTGCTGGTGGTAAAAGGTGCCGCAGGGTTACGTAGGCGCGTGGTCGTCTTAACATCGGAAACCACCCAGGAGGCAGGGGTGACATCCTGCTCAACCTGCCGGGCAGCCTCTTCGTTGGGCAGTTTGATCTTCTTACCTGCCTTGTTCAGCAGTTTCGCCTCAAATTGCTCACCCCGACCCGTTTGGAGCAGAGCAGTGACGCTCCAGTACTCCTCGGGCACAAAGGCCTCGATTTCCCGCTCGCGATCCACAATCAGCTTCACGGCCACAGACTGAACACGTCCAGCGCTGAGACCCGGCTTGACTTTGGCCCACAAAAGGGGAGAGAGTTTGTAACCCACGATGCGGTCCAGAACCCGCCGCGCCTGCTGGGCGTCGACCAAGGGTTGGGCAATGGGCCTAGGTTCCTTCACCGACTGCCGCACTTGGGACTTGGTGATTTCATGGAAGTCGATGCGGCACTTGTCGTCTTGGATGTTTAGCGCCTCCGCCAAATGCCAGGCGATGGCTTCCCCTTCCCGATCAGGGTCAGTGGCCAGTAGGATGCGATCCGCTTTTTTAGCCGCTTCCCGTAGTTCCTTAAGCACGGGTCCTTTGCCGCGTATGGTGATGTAGCGGGGTTCGAAGTTGTTCTCCAGATCAATGCCAAACTTACTGCGGGGCAGATCTCGAACATGACCCAAAGACGCTTTTACTGTATAGTTCCTGCCCAAGAAGCCCTTGATGGTCTTGGCTTTGGCAGGCGATTCGACAATGATCAACGTAGCCAATCAGCCACCTCCGTGCTCTTCACTAGCTCATTGAACATACTCAGCATCAAATAACGCCAGCATACTCTGGCGTTCCGGATCCTCCACGACACTTTCCAGGAGCACCCTGATGTCCTCAAGGTCAGCAAACCCCTGGGCCTCTGCAAAGAGAAGGGCCAGTGCCTGCTCTAACTCGTGGGCGGTAACCATCTCCCGATGCAGGGCTGCCATGAGAAAACCCTTAGCCTCCTGCGACAGGTAGATCTGCTCCCATGGGCTGAATATCCGGCTTTTGTCTTTACCCAGATCGCTCAAGGTCAATACAGATAGCTGCACGTCCCGGGCCAGTCTGCTGAGGAGTTCAGGGAGACTGAGTTCCAGGTCTCCATCGAGTTCTTCGTCGATTTCCAGCACCCTTGCTGGGCGCCGATTCCTATTGCTGCTCAAGATCATCTCTCATTTCCAGGTTAGAATTACCCTCATTATAGTAGCTTTAGAAATATTATGCAAGCAGGCTTAGCCCCTAGCCCAGCCCTGCGCCGTGTTTAACCTGCAGCCTGGACAGCTCGATGAGGACTTCCTGAATGGGCATGTTCAAAAGCGCCGCAATCTCATTGGCGTGGTGTCCTGCAGCATGGAGCTCCTCGAGACTGCTTCGGGCCTGAGGGGCTTCCCTGGGCTGATCCGCGAAGAGTTCAACTGGAGATGTGACAAGTTGGGCCCCCTGTTTGATCAGGGCGTGATTCCCGGCCCGCAGGGGATCGCTGATTTCGCCTGGAATGGACCAGACATCCAGACCAAGCTCCAGTGCCCAATCCGCCGTGCGCAGAGCTCCCGACCTAGCCCCGGCCTGAACCACCAAGACCCCTGAGGATAGGCCGGCGATGATTCTGTTGCGCCGCGGGAAATTGCCTGGAACAGTGGGACACCGACTGGAAAACTCGCTCACCACTGCACCCTGCTCCGCAATTCTCCTGGCCAGCTCGCGGTGCTCCGCGGGGTAGACCGCCTGGATGTTGGAACCCAAAATTGCCACCGTGCGGCCGCCCAACTCCAGCGCCCGCTGGTGGGCGAAAAAATCAATTCCCCTGGCCAACCCCGAAATGACCGCCTTACTTCGCAGGACGATCTCCTCGGTGAAGTGCCTCGCTTGCGCTATCCCTAGGCGCGAGGGCCTGCGGGTACCCACCACTGCGATCCCCGGTTCCCGCGGGAGCACGCCCTGCACATACAAGACGGGCGGTGGAACGGCCAGTCTCCGCAAAAAAGCGGGGTAGTCTGCGTCGTAGAGGGTGATCACCTTGGCGCCGAGCTTGGCAGCCCACTCCTCTTCCCCTATGGGGGACAATTTGGAGCGCACTGCACAGAACTGTTCCGCGATCTTGGGGCCGATGCCCCTCACCTCCGCCAAGGCCCGGCGGGAAGCGTGCCAAGCCGCGGCTAAGCAGCCAAAATGCTCCTCCAAGGCCAGAAGCCGCCTGCCTCCGATGCCCGGCACCATGTTAAAGCCGATGAGATACTGCCTGGGGCTCCATTCCATCCTATCCCTCCCCGTTAATCATCTTCCTTGAGCGGATGTTCCACCAGACTGTCCAAGATAGCCTGCAGTTCCTCCTCCCATTTCAGCTGATAGATTCTCAGATCCAATCCGCTCACCACCGCCCCACCTAGACAGTTGGTGCAGATGATCCCGTACATATCTCCTTTTTTGGCTTTCACCGTGTGCGGGGTATCCACCTCGCACACGGGGCAGTGGAAAATGCGCGTCGCGCCTATGTCAAACTGCAAGTTAGCCCTCCTCACATTTTGCTCCCTAGTAGCATGCCGAGGAAGGACCGCTTCTATGATCGGCAGGATTTGTCCTAACTATGTCAAATATACCAATATTCTGACTTTAAAGTCAAGGGGGGTCCCTATTGATTTTGGTTTACAGCGGTGTGGTAGCCGGCATTAAGGGTTTTCTCATCGAAGTGGAAGTGGATGTCAGGCCCGGTTTGCCGGGGTTTGAGATCGTGGGCCTACCCAGCAAGACCGTGCGGGAAAGCCGGGAACGGGTGCGTTCAGCCCTGCGCAACTCAGGATTCAAGTTCCCAGCCCAAAAGGTGATTGTTAACTTAGCTCCGGCCCACTACCCTAAAGACGGCGCTCTGTTCGATCTACCCATTGCCCTGGGGATCCTGGCCCACCAAGGCAGCATCAGGCAGGAAGGTCTCCAGGGCCGCATCTTTGCCGGGGAACTCTCTTTAAGCGGAACCCTTAAGCGAATCAACGGCGTGCTCAGCTTGGCGGATCTGGCCCAAGAGCAGGGCTGCCAGTTGATTGTACCCCAAGCCAATGGGCAGGAAGCAGCCCTGGCGGACACGGAGAACCTGGTACTCACTCCCTCTTTGTCGCACCTGGTTCATTTCTTGGCTGGCAAAACGGAGGCGCCGCGCCTACCTAAGGCAGCTTGGCCCCGGCAACCCCAACCGTCCACGGGCGGGCTTGTCAAAGGCCAAGCACACGCCAAAAGGGCCCTGGAAATAGCGGCCCTTGGGAAACATCATATTATGCTGGTTGGCCCCCCTGGCGTGGGGAAAACCCTGCTGGCTACACAGGCTCACAAACTGCTTCCTGCGCTAACCCGGGAAGAAATGCTCACGTTGAGCAAGATCTATGAAGCCGCGGGACTCCTCAATCCAGAGTCTCCACCGCCCACCTTCCGGCCTTTGCGCGCTCCCCACCACAGTGTTTCGCAAGCGGGGCTGATTGGCTCAAGAAACGGCCGGCCTGGGGAGATTACCCTAGCTCACCTGGGCATCCTGCTCTTGGACGAGTTCCCTGAGTTCTCCCAAACTGCGCTGCAGGGCCTGCGGGAGCCCCTCGATCACAAAGAAGTGCATCTGGCCCGCGCCGAGTACAGCCTGACTTACCCAGCCGACTTCTGGCTCATTGCCACGGCTAACCCCTGCCCCTGCGGCTATCTGGGCAGTTCTACCCGTCTCTGCACCTGCACCAGCAGGGATTTAGCCAGGTACAGAAGGAAACTGCGGGGGCCGCTCTTGGATCGCCTGGACATCTTCTGTCATCTCGGCCCCCTCTCCCAGCAGGAGCTGGAAGAAAAGGCCCTGCCCTGGCCGACCCAGGTCAAGCAAGGCAATGGGATTCAAACCAATCACTCTCCGCCCATCAGTGCAGCAGCTAAACAATTCCTGCACACGGCCCAGAAGCGCTTGGGGCTATCGGTACGCGGTTTTGAGAGCACTCTGCGTGTTGCGGCCACCATCGCCCGCTTGGATGGCGCTCCCCGTGTGGACGAACCTCAGGTAGCTGAAGCCCTGCAGTACCGCTGGGAAACTCAGCTCCACCTACTGGCTTGACTTACACGTCCCAGGCCAGATCCTCTTTAGCCACTTTCAGAACCACTGAGGTACCCGTGTTGCTGATCCCAGGGATTTCACTGAGCCTGTCCACCAGGAAGGTTAGGAGCTCATCATTGCTGGAGACCACCACTTCAATTACCAGATCATAGTTCCCAGTGGAGAGGGCCACATAGCGAACCTGCTTTAAGGAACTGAGCTCTTTGGCAATGGCCTCAATTCTTCCCCGCTCCACCTTCAGACCTACAATGGCCACGGTCTGCAGACCAACCTTAAAGGGGTTGGCGATGCCCACTATCTTCAAGAGGCCCTCACTGCGCAGCTTCGCCACTCGGCGCCGCACCGTTCCTTCAGCAAGGCCCAGTTTATTGGCAATGGTCAAAAAGGGCATCCGGCCGTCTTGCTGAAGCAAACGAATTATTTCACGATCGAACTCATCGAGAACAAACCCGTTCATCCGTGCGACGCCTCCCTTTCCACATAATCCCCGAAGGGTGCCCAGTCGTGGATTTGCTTGTGAATCTGCAGCACTATAGATGTTTCTGTGCTGATGATTCCCTCAATCTGCGAAAGCTTATCGTTGAGCAGCTGAACGAGCTGGGTGCGGTTGGGCAGTACCACCATGGCGACCAGATCATAGCCTCCAGTGGTTACCACCAGGTAACGCACTTCTTCGAGTCCGTTGAGGGCGGCAATGACCCCTTCCAGGTACAGGCGGTCAACTCTAAACCAGATGAAGGCAACGGTGTCCAATCCCATCTTCAGGGGATCGGTCACCCCCATGGTTTTCAGCACACCACCGTCCTCCAACCGCTTCACCCTTTTGCGGATCGTGCCCTCTGAAACGCCCAAATGCGCGGCTAGAGTGACAAAGGTCATTCTGCCATCCTGTTGCAGGAAGCCCAGGATTTTCTTGTCCAGATCATCGAGAGCAAGCGGCTGCACGTTTCTCACCCTTTCTATCCCTACTCATTTCATCATTTCTTATCTCATTTTCTACGAAAAAGCGACTTTTCCTTGTGAAAGTTAAATAAACATCACGAAAAAAGAGACTCCCGGCAGGGGAGCCTTCGCCGCGCCGCCGAAATGACTCAGGCGCTAGCGTCTGCGAATCAGATCCTTGAAGAACATGATCAAGTTATCCCACATGATCTTCAGCCAGCTTCCCCTCTCCACCTCTTCCACCGCGAGCAGGGGAACCTGTTTGACCAGTTCATCCTGGAGGTAAATGCTGAGCACCCCCACTGGAGTGCCTTCTTCCACCGGAGCTTCCACTTCTTTCGTTTGAATGCCCACGCTCACAGTGGCCCCCACGCCCTTAGGAACGGCGATGATGGGTTCCTGCACCTTCAACCCAACCTGGGCTTGTTTACCCTTAACCACCCTGGCGGTTTTGTCGTGAAGCAGGGGAGCGATGTTCACCAGATCGAAGTTGCGGAACCCGTAGGTGAGAAGTGCAGCCGCCTCTTCCTCGCGCTTGGCTTCGCTTTCCGCGCCCAGCACCACCGCAATCAAGCGCCTGTTGTTCTGCACCGCGGTGGCCACGAGGTTATAGCCAGCCACCTCTAGGTGCCCTGTCTTCAGCCCATCGGCACCTTCGTAAGTGCGGAGCAAACCGTTGCGGTTGTGCTGCACGATGGGGGTCCTGCTGGATCGGGGCTGGTAAGAAAAGGAGGGTTCCCGGTGAAAGCGTATGGCGTCAGGGTGATCCATGAGGTAGGCATGGACCAAGCGGGCCACGCTTTCCGCCGTGACCTCGTTCTCCCCTGAAAGACCGTGAACGTCCACAAAATGCATGGGCAGATCCAAAGCTCTAGCCTTTTCGTTCATGAGCTGTACAAAGGCAGCCTCACTGCCGGCCAGGCCTTCAGCCAGGGCTACACAGGCATCATTGCCGGAAACCACCGCGATGCCTAGAAGCAGCTGCTCTACGGTGACAACTTCACCCGGCTCCAGGAACATGCGGGACCCGATCATGCGCCACGCCCGTTCGCTCACCACCACAGTATCATCCAGACTCACCTGGCCCGCCTTGATCTGGTCCAGGGTGACGTACATGGTCATGATCTTGGCTAGACTGGCCGGCACATGGGGCTGCTGGCCATTCTTGGAGTACAGGATCTGTCCGGTTTGAAAATCCAGAAGAACGGCTGCCTTGGCGCCCAGTTCCAGTGCGGGCGCCTGCTGAGCAAGGGTCATGCTGGGAAAGACGAGAAGAATAAGAAGGCAATAAATGAGTGCTTTAGACCAGTATTTCATTGAAAAGCTCCCTTCACCCAATTGAACTTGTAACCTGTCCCCTCTGGACTGATACCCACAACATCAAAGCGCACCGCCTCAACTTCCGGCTCACGGGATTGGAGATACGCCTGGGCCGCCAACTTGATTTTGCGTATCTTACCCGGGGTCACCTGTTCGAGGCTGCTGCCGAAGCGTTCAGAGCTGCGGTATTTGACCTCCACGAAGATCAGGGTTGTGCCGTCCTGCATAATCAGATCGATCTCCCCGAAACGCCGGGCAAAGTTCGCTTCTACAAAACGAAGGCCCTGGCTGACCAGGAACTTGCGGGCGAGTGCCTCCCAGTGACGACCCCCATTCATAGGCCGGCACACCTGAAGGACCGGCGGTGCAGGGGGCAGCGCCCGGCTTTCTGGATGGCCGCGCGATGCTCTTTAGTAGGATATCCCTTGTTCTTACTGAAGTTGTAAATGGGATAAAGCTCATGGTAACGATCCATGATCCGGTCCCGTTCCACTTTGGCCACAATGCTAGCCGCAGCGATGGAAAGCGACAGCTGATCACCTTTAACTACAGGCTTCTGGGGCCACTGGAGATCAGGAATGGGTAGAGAACCGTCCACGAGGCAGAAATCGGGCTGTTCAGGCAGGGCCTGTAAAGCGCGTTTCATGGCCAAAAAGGTGGCCCCCAGAATATTCAGTTCATCAATTTCCTCCACACTGGCCTGCCCGATACCCACCAAGCAGGTGCGCAATATTTCTTCGTAAGCCTGCTCTCGTTTTCTAGGGGACAAGGCCTTGGAATCTTTTATCTCCACGCCAAAGCTCTCTGGAAGAATCTGCACCGCGGCGGCAATCACCGGTCCGGCAAGCGGCCCTCGCCCCGCTTCATCTATTCCCACGATCCTGCGAAAACCCTGCTGCCTTAAGTGTCTTTCCAGTCTTTGCATCCCTGCACCTCGCTTGGACTGTGGTCAAGGGTAACCGCTCCCAGCCTTCCGGAGCGGAAGTCTTTGAGCACAAGGGCCGCCGCTTGATGCAAATCCACCTCCCCGCCGGAAAGCAGACAGCCCCGCCGGCGGCCGATCTCCTCCAGAGGGTTTTGGGCATCGAGGCTTCCATAGCGCGCCTGGAGCGCTTCGGGGTAGTGCTGGCTGAACCAGGCCAAAAGCCAGAAGGCCAGTTCTGTTTGATCCAGCACCTCGTCGCGGATTGCTGCCACCGCAGCCAGGCGTTTTGCAGTTTCCTGATCCTCAAACTTGGGCCAGAGGATGCCTGGACTGTCCAACAGCAGCATACCCCGGCCGGAAAGCCACTGTTTGCCCCTGGTTACACCAGGCCTTGCTCCAACTTGCGCTCCGCGCCTTCTGGTCAGGGCATTGATCAGGGCCGATTTACCCACATTGGGAATCCCCACCACCAAGAGCCTGGGAAGGCGCTTCAGACCTGAAAAGCTGCGCGCCACTAATCCGCGCAGCCTGCCCACGCCTTGTCCCTGCAGCAAATTGACGCCCACGGCCTTTTCACCCTGGGACTGCCAGAAGTCCAACCACTGCTTGGTCTTGGCTGGGTCAGCCAGATCGATTTTGGTCAGGACCATAATACGGGGCTTGGTGGTCAACTCCAGTAGATCGGGGTTGCGGCTGCTTACCGGAACCCTGGCATCCACTACCTCCAAGACGCCGTCCACCAGCTTCAGCGCCTCTTCAATCATGCGCTTGGCCTTGGTCATGTGTCCCGGGTACCACTGGATAGTCATTATCTTGCTCCGATCCTTTCCAGTGCTGAAGGTATGGAAATCCAGCTGATCTGATTCAAAGGCCAGTACACAAACAGGGCCCTACCCACCAGATTCTTCCTGGGCACGAAACCAACATCGGGATAGCGGCTGTCGTCGCTGTTGCGCCTGTTATCCCCTAATACGAAGTAGTGTCCGTCGGGAACCAAAACCGGCCCGAAGGTGGGAGCGCTGTAAGTGCCGTAGGTTGGTCCATTGATGTAATCCTCTTCCAATCGCTGGCCGTTAATGTGCAGAAAACCGTTCTTGATGGTGATCTCATCACCTGGCAGGCCAATGATGCGCTTAATGAACTTGCGGCGGGGGTCACTGGGATATCTAAACACCACCACATCCCCCCGTTTAGGCTCTCCGAAGCGATAGCTCACCTTCTCCACCATAAGCCGCTGACCATCATGGAAGGATGGTTCCATGGAACTGCCTTCCACCAAAAAGGACTGGGCGACAAAGACGATGATCAGGGCCGCTAGTATAACAGAAACAAGCAGAGCTTCGGCATACTCCCGAATCTGCGATTTCGCCATTTCCGTGCCTCCTACCTTCCCTGTCGGCAGATTAGAAAAAGAGGAGTGTAGCCCCACTCCCCTTTGGGAAAGGTTCCCAAACAGCTAGCGGCGGAGCTCCTTAATGCGAGCCGCCTTACCGGAACGCTCTCTCAGGTAGTACAGACGCGCCCGGCGCACCCTGCCGCGGCGAACCACTTCAATCTTCTCGATGCGAGGCGAATGGAGCGGAAACGTCCTTTCCACACCCACACCTTGCGACACCTTTCTCACGGTGAAAGCCTCGCGAATTCCACCGCCGGTTTTCTTAATCACAACTCCTTCAAAAACCTGAATCCTTTCGTTGTTGCCCTCCACTACCTTGGCATGTACCCTTACGGTATCGCCAGGGCCAAACTCAGGACGATCAGTGCGCAGTTGCTCTTGCTCAATGGTCTTGATTATATTCACTGTCATTTGCCCTCCCTTCACAGGAATACTCCTGAGTCAGTTCTTCTAGTATCTCACGTTCTTCCGCTGACAGCTCTCTGCGCTGCAGCAGATCTGGTCGCCGCAGCAAGGTACGCCGCAGCGATTCTTTCAGCCGAAAACGGCGGATCTGTTCATGGTGTCCGCTGAGCAGCACCTCGGGCACGTGCAGATTGCGGAAATCCGCGGGCCTGGTGTACTGGGGATAGTCCAGCAGACCGTCCTGGAAAGACTCCTCCTGGAGTGAGCTTTCATCACCCAAAACCCCCGGCAGAAGCCTTGCCACCGCATCTACAACAACCATGGCCGGAAGCTCTCCGCCTGTGAGCACGTAATCTCCGATGGATAGCTCCCAATCCACCCAGTTGGCGCGCACACGCTCATCGATCTCCTCGTAGTGCCCGCTCACAAGAATCAGGCGCGGCAGCTTGGCCAGTTCCGCTGCCATCTGCTGGTTGAACACCCGCCCTTGGGGGGATAAGTAGACAACTGGAGTAGGGGAATCACCGCGCACGGCTTCAATGGCCCTGACCAGAACATCTGGACGCAGAACCATGCCTGCGCCGCCCCCATAGGGTGTGTCATCAACCGTTCTGTGCTTATCCAGCGCATAATCGCGAATATTCCAAACTTCGACGGACAGCAGTCCCCGCTCCCTAGCTTTCCCAATGATGCTGGCACTAAGTGGCCCAACGAACATTTCCGGGAACAAGGTGAGGATGTCAAAACGCATGTGCTCACCCCCCAACTTCAGTCGAGTAAACCGTCCATGAGCTCGATAATCATCAAGCCTTCCTCAGGACGTATGTCCTTTACTACTTGGGGAATGGCCGGGATCAAGATCTCCTTCTGTCTGCTCACCTCAGGATACGGTTTCACGAGGTAGACATCATTGGCCCCCGTCTGCAGGACATCGGCTACCACTCCCAGCTTCATTCCGGACTCAGTCCGGCATTCCAGGCCGATAAGCTCGAAGATGTAAAAGCGGCCCGGCGGGAGCGGCATCAGTTCATCCACACTCACCTTGATCAGCGCGTGGCGGAGCTTTTCCGCCTGGTCGATACTGTCCACATCCTTCAGCTTGAGGAGAATGCCATCTTTATGCTCACGACACGACTCCAAGGGAAAGAGGCCCAGGGGCTCTTCGGCACCCTTGAGAAACAAGCGCACCGCTTCCATCTGCTCGAAGCGTTCGGGAAACTCTGTGTGGGGAATGATCTTAACCTCGCCGCGATTGCCCCAGGGGGCAACCACTTCCCCAACCACTATCCACTTAGGCTTCTCTTTCTTCAATTTCCACATAGACTTGAACCCCTGACTTGATGGCCGAAGCCTTCACAACGGTGCGGATTGCGTTGGCAATACGCCCGCCCTTGCCAATGAGGCGTCCCATGTCGTCAGGCGCCACGTACAGGGTGTAGACCAGTTCCCGCCCTTTTTCGCGGACATCAACCATGACCTCTTCTGGATGGCTGGCCAGAGACTTACCGATAAACTCCACTAAGTTCTTCACACTGACCTCCTACCCTTCTTTACGGGATGCGGCAAATTTGTCCAGAACTCCCGCACGCTTCAACAGCGACTTGGCCGTGTCAGATGGCCGGGCACCCTTGCGGAGCCAATCCAAAGCCTTTTCTTCGTCGATCTCGATCTCTACCGGATCAACGATGGGATTGTAATAGCCAATGCTTTCGATGAAAGCGCCATCCCGCGCGGCCCGCGAATCGGCCACTACCAGACGGTAAAACGGCCTCTTTTTCGCGCCCATCCTCTTGAGTCGAATTCTCACTGCCATGTCCATCACCTCCTACTTAGCAACTTCATCTATTGGAATAGGGAAAACATTCCCTTCTTTTTGCGCCTTTTTGGTGCACCGGAAAACTGCTTCAACATCTGTTTGGTCTGGCTGAACTGCTTGAGCAGGCGATTCACATCCTGCACCTTCGTGCCAGAGCCCAAGGCGATCCTTTTGCGCCTGGAACCTCCGATGATTTCAGGCCTGCGCCGCTCTTCTGGAGTCATGGAGTTGATGATGGCTTCGATCTTTTTCAGATGGGAGTCATCAACCTCCAGACCCTTGAGCTGCTTGGCACCTAGGCCCGGGATCATGCCAATCAGCTGGTCGATGGGACCCATGTCCTTCATCTGCTCGATCTGCTCCAAGAAATCCTCCAGGGTGAACTCGGCCTCTTTGAGCTTGGCGGCCATTTTCTCAGCCTTTTCCTCATCCACCGCGGCAGCTGCCTTTTCGATCAGCGTGAGGATGTCACCCATGCCCAAGATACGAGAAGCCATGCGGTCGGGATGGAAGGGCTCCAAGCCATCCATCTTCTCACTAACCCCGATATACTTGATGGGCTTGCCCGTCACTGCCTTCACGGACAGGGCTGCCCCACCCCTGGCATCACCGTCGAGCTTGGTGAGGACCACACCGCCGATTTCCAGCCGTTCATTGAAAGCTTCAGCCACATTGACAGCATCTTGGCCTGTCATGGCGTCCACAACCAGGAGAATCTCCGTGGGATTCACCGCGGCTTTGATCTCCACCAGCTCTTCCATGAGCTCCTCATCCACATGCAGCCTGCCGGCGGTATCTAAGAGCACCACATCGTTGTTGAACTTCTTGGCATGGCTGCAGGCTGCCTTGGCTATATCCACGGGATTCTGCTCTCCCATGCTGAACACGGGTATGTCCAGCTGTTCGCCCAGTACCTGCAGCTGTTTGATGGCCGCAGGGCGGTAGATATCGCAGGCCACCAAGAGCGGGCGGTGCCCCTGGCCTTTGAGCATGCGGGACAACTTGCCTGTGGTGGTGGTTTTTCCCGAGCCCTGCAGGCCCACCATCATGATTACGCTGGGGGGCTGGCTGGACAGGGTGAGCTTCGCCTGGGTGCCGCCCATGAGCTGGGTCAGCTCCTCGTTAACGATGCGAATAACCTGCTGGCCGGGGGTTAGACTGCTCAGCACCTCGTGGCCAGTGGCCCTTTCCTTCACATGGGCAATAAAATCACGCACCACTTTATAATTGACATCCGCCTCCAGCAGGGCCAATCTGATCTCCCGCAGCGCCTGGTCCACGTCTTTCTCGCTTAAGCGGCCCTTGCCCCTAAGTTTGCGCATGGTTTCCTGCAGGCGGGATGATAAGTTCTGAAAAGCCATGCCAGTCTCTCCTAACTCGCTCCTCGCGCTTTTTGGATTTGCTCTTCCATGGCTGTCAACTGAGGCAAATCTCCACACTGACTGCGCAGCTCTTGAACTAAGCGCAGCAGTTCCCCATAGACGGCCTGCCTGTCACGGTCTTTTTGCAGCAGCCCAAGCTTATCTTCAAAATCCTCCAAGACCAAGCCTACCCGCCGCAGAGTATCGTACACCGCCTGGCGCGATATCCGCAGTTCTTCAGCGATTTCGCCCAGGGACAGATCGTCGTTGAAGTACAGCTGGAAGATATCCTGCTGACGCTCTGTCAACAGGGGGCCATAATAGTCAAACAGCAGACTCATGCGGAGTGTCTTGTCCATGGCCAACTCCTGTTAAGCATAATCACTTTACACTACCTCAGTATAAACAGCGGTCCATTTGTTGTCAAGCCCTTTCTCTTGACACCTAGAAATTTAACTATCAGCCTCTCCAAACAGGGCCGCGACGAAGGCACGGGCATCGAAATCCTGCAGATCCTCGTACTGTTCGCCAACACCCACCAGCTTCACCGCCAGCTCCAGTTCACTGGCCAGGGCCAGGACAATGCCGCCTTTGGCGGTGCCGTCAAGTTTGGTGAGGGCAATGCCGCTGAGGGGAACAGCCTCCTGGAAGATTTTCCCCTGGGACAAAGCGTTTTGGCCCGTGGTGGCATCAACCACCAGCAGCACCTCGTCCAGGTCGCGGCCGAGTTCCCTTTTTACGACGCGGTGGATTTTGGACAGTTCCGACATGAGGTTCACTTTGGTCTGCAGGCGCCCGGCGGTATCAATGATCAGCACATCGCTGTCCCTAGCCTTGGCCGCATTAATGGCATCATAGGCCACCGCTGCCGGATCGGATCCCTCCTGGTGGGCAATGAGCTCCACCCCGAGGCGGTTGGCCCACACCCCCAGCTGTTCGATGGCTCCTGCCCTAAAGGTATCGCCAGCGGCCAGCAGCACCTTGGCATTTTCCTGTTGAAAACGGTAGGCCAGCTTGGCGATGGTGGTGGTCTTGCCCGCACCGTTCACACCGACAACCATAATCACGTAGGGTTTCTCTGCGGGCGTTTTCAGGGGAGCCGCGTTCTTCTCCAAAAGCGCCACCATTTCTTCCTGGAGGACCCTGCGCAGCTCTTCCGCTTCGGTGATCTTCTCTTCCCTAGCCCTCTCCCTGAGCTGGTCCACTAGGAACATGGCTGTGGCCACGCCGCAGTCGGCTTCAATGAGCACTTCTTCCAGTTCTTCAAAGAGGGATTCGTCCACCCGGCGCCCGCTGGTAATCTGCTCCACTTTGGAGACCAGATTCTGTTTGGTCTTCTCCAGGCCGCTCACTAACTTCTTAAAAAAGCCGCTCTCCTTGGCCTGTTCGGGAGCGGGTTTATCCCCAAACATGCGCTTCCAAAACACTAGCTACTCCTCCTGTCTCAATGCCACTGATATGATCTGGGAAACACCCTGTTCACCCATGGTTACGCCGTAGAGGGTGTGGGCATGCTCCATGGTTCTCTGCCGATGGGTGATCACCAAGAACTGGGTATCCGTGGAAAACTCCTCCATCAGCTGGTTAAAACGTTCCAAATTGCCCTCATCCAAGGTGGCGTCGATTTCATCCAGCACCCAAAAGGGCGTGGGCTTAACGCGCCTGATGGCAAAAAGCAGTGCGATGGCTGTTAGCGCCCGTTCGCCCCCGGAAAGCAGCAGCAGGTTCTGGAGTTTCTTACCGGGCGGCTTGGCCAGAACATCAATGCCAGTGGTTAAGATGGATTCGGGGTCGGTCATGACCAGATCGGCGCTGCCACCTTGGAAAAGCCAGGCAAACAGTTTCTGGAACTCCACGCGCACCTGTTCGAATACTTCCCGCAGCCTGGTGCGGCAGAGTTTATCCATTTCATTGATCACGTCCAGCAAACCTGCCCTGGCTTCGTTCAGATCTTCTAGCTGGTTCTGGAGAAACGAGCAGCGCTCCAAAACCCGCTCATACTCCTCATGGGCAGTGGGGTTGACCAAACCCAGCGCCCGGATCTGCCCCCGCAGTTCCTCCATGAAGCGCTTCAGGGCGGCCTCCTTCTGCTTGACTTCCCTGTTCAAGACTGCTGCCAAGGACAGATCTCGCTCGGCCAAGGCCTCCCGGATCTGGTCCTGCTGGCTGGCCAACTGACCCAGCTCAACTTCCAGTCTATACAGTGCCCTTTCCCTGCGCAGCTGTTCCTGCTGCGCCTCCGTTAATTCTTTCCCCAACTGGGCCTTTTCTTTCTGTACCGCCTGGCGCTCCAGCTTCCACCGTTCCAGCTCTTCGCGGAGCTCGTCCTGCCTTGCTTGGCGCTGCACATTTTCCGCAGCCGCCGCGGCGATGTACTCCTCGTTTTTGCGCTGCTCCCCGGCGATCTGATCCAGCTCAAGCTGGGCTTGTTCCACAAAAGCCAAGGCTTCCTTTTTCCGCTGGTCCAGGTTCGTTAGGTGCGTGCGCTTGTTTTCCAGAACGCCCTTCAGCTCCGCAACGTGAACCTGCTGCTCCGTGTGCTCATTGGCCAGCCGCTCAAGGGCAGCAGCCATCTCGGCTAGCCCCTCTTCCTCCTTTTGGATGTGGTCGCGGAGCATCTGCTCCTCCATCTCCAGTTCGGCCACTTCCGCGGCAGCCAGTTCACACTCTGATCCCAAGTTAGCTAGGGTGAGCTGCAACTCTTCCATTTTAGAGGCGAGTTCCCCCAGGGTCCCGCCCAGCCTTTCCTGCTCCCTTAGGGCCTGCTCTTTGGCCTGCAGAACGCCCTGCAGGGCGAGTCTGGCCTCCAGGATTTCAGTCTGCAGTTTTTGGGCAGACTCTTCCTGCCGCGCAATACTCTCCAAAATGGCGCTCCGTTCTTCTTCAGCGCTCGTTAGCCTACCCGCCACTGCCTCGGCCTGCTTTTCCAGCCTGGCGAGTTCTCCTTTACGGGCTAAAAGCCCGGAAGTACGGGCATTGATGCTTCCGCCCGTGATCGCGCCTGTGGGAAAGACCACGGAGCCATCGCGGGTCACGATGCGGGCAAACTTCCGGAGATCCCTTTTTAGGCGCAAAGCCGTATCCAAATCTTCCGTAATCGCCACCCTGCCTAGAAGCGTGGCCAGGGCCGACCTGAACTTTTCGTCGAAGGTGATCAGGTCTAGGGCGGGCCCTAAGACCCCAGGTTGATCCAAAAGGGATCTGGCCTGGGCAGAAAACTCCGCCCCCCGCACGCTGTCTAGGGGAAGGATGGTAACCCGCCCTCCCTTAACCTTCTGCAGCCAGGCGATGAGGGCCTTGGCATCGGCTTCTCCAGCAGTAATCAGGTTCTGTAGTCCAGAACCCAAGGCCACCTCCAAGGCGGTCTCCAAGCCTTGCGGCACTTTAACCACATCGGCCACAGTCCCCAAAACCAACTTGGACATCTGCCCATCCTGCAGAATGCGCCGCACCCCCGCGGCGTACCCTTCATAGCCTTCCTCCAGCTCCAGCAGGGTTCTCAGGCGGGCGCCGATCCGCGCCTGTTCCGCCTCCAACTCCCGACGCCTTTGCTCCTGGGCACTCAGGGCCGACTTGGCGGCGGTTAGCTTCTCCTCGAGGGAGCGCTCCTCCTCCCCCTGCCGCCGGAGCAGCTCATGGCACTCCGTCTCGCGCTTTTCCAGGGTACGCAGCTCAGCTTCCACAGCTTTGATGCGGCTTAAAAGGGCATCGCGCTCCGTAGCCGTACGGGCCAGCTGCTCTTCCAGGTTGGCCCGGCGCTCCTCGAAACCGCGCTGAAAATTGCGCTTGTCCGCGAGCTCCCGCATGAAGTCGAAGAACTCATCCTTCAACTTGTTCACTTCGTTCTGGGCCCGCTTCTGGCGCTCCTGCAGGCTCTCCACGGCTTTTTGCGCGCCAGCCGCGGTCTCTTGCTGGGCGCGCAGCTGCCCTAGGAGCCCTTCCAGTTCCTGACGGAGCTTGTCCTCTTCCTCACCATGCAGCTCCAGCTCCCGGCGTTTAGCTTGGAGCAGGGACGTGAGCTGCTCCCTGCGGGCCTGATGGTTCTTGATCCGCTCTTGGTGGAGCTCAATACTGTGCACGGTCTCCGTGTAGGCCTCCACCACTTCCGCAAGCTCTCCCTGCCTGCTTTCCAGCTCTTCCTGGACTCGGCCCTCTTGAACCTCCAGTTCTGCCACGTTATCCTCCAGGTCCTCCAAATGCAGCCTGGCCTGTTCGAACTCGATTTGCAGACGCTGGTAGTCCTCTTCCGCCTTGGCTAGCCGGCGGGCTAGCGCCTCCCAAGTCAAGTGGTAGTAATCCAGCTCTGCTTCCCGCAGCTGCTCACTTAGGGATAGATAAAGGCGCGCTTGTTTGGCCTGCTCTTCCAGGGGCCCCAGTTGGCCTTCCAGCTCGTGGAGGACATCGGTCACCCTGAGCAGGTCCACGCTGGTATCCTCTAGTTTACGCAGGGCTTCGTCTTTGCGCTGCCTATACTTGACAATACCCGCCGTTTCCTCCAACAAAACCCGGCGGTCTTCTGAGCGCACACTGAGCACCTGATCGATTTGGCCTTGTCCCACCACAGCATAGCTTTCCCGGCCCAATCCCGTGTCCGTGAACAGATCCTGAATGTCCCTCAGTCGGCAGTTCTGTTTGTTGATGAAAAACTCGCTCTCTCCCGAGCGGTAGACCCGCCTGGCCACGGTCACCTCGGCGTAATCCAGCGGGAGAAATCCTTCCGAGTTGTCCAGGGTCAACCGTACTTCCGCCATGCCCAAAGGCCTTTTCCCGTCGGATCCGGCAAAGATGATATCTTCCATCCTGCTGCCCCGCAGGCTTTTGATGCTCTGTTCACCAAGCACCCAGCGGAGGGCATCGGAAATGTTGCTCTTGCCGCTCCCGTTGGGGCCCACAATGGCCGTGATCCCCGGGCCGAACTCCAAACTGACCGGCTGCCCGAACGATTTGAATCCTTGTATTTCCAGGCGCTTGAGACGCATAAAACTCCTCCAAGACCAGTACTAACCCCTGCCCATTGTACCATACCTTGGAAGAAAAAAGAACTGCCCATGGCCTTATCTGCCCATGGGCAGCTGCAGATAGAGGTCCTCGCGCCTGCGCACATCGCTGGGCACGTGGGGACTGAGTAGGGACCCATGCTCATCTAGGATTCTACGCAGTTTAGTCCGTACCCTGGTCCGGGCGTTGTCGATCACCTTCAAACCCACTCCGATTTCATCTTCGATCTCCCGGGCGGAGTATCCCCTAATCAGCCTGCTGATCACGGCATACTCCAAAAGAGATAGGTGGTTGCGCAAAACCCGGCCGATGGTTTCGTTCACAAACTTTTCTTCTATCACTCTCTCGGGATCAAACTGGTTGACGGGAGCGGGCACAATGTCCATCATCACCCGGCTGTCATCGGCACCCAGGGGAGTCTGCAGAGAAGCGGCTTCGTTGAGGAGGCGGTGCTTGTTACCGCTGGATTGCTTAATCACGTTATACACGCGCCTGATGATGCACAAATAGGCAAAGGAGCTGAACTTGACATCATACTCTTCCGGCTTGTATTCGTCAATGGCGCTGAGCAGGCCGATGAGCCCTTCCTGCACCAGATCTTCGAAGTCAAGAAAGGATGAATAGTAGTTGCGGATGATGTATTTGACCATGGGTATGTATTTCAACACCAAGCTATCACGGGCGCTTTCGTCACCGGACCGAACTCTCTGGATCAGCTCCATGTCAACGGCCTGATTGTTCGCCTGCATACAATCAACCTCCCCCTCTTGGTCCAGGCTACCTAGTCCATGTATATGCATGGCTTTGCCCAACATTCCTAGGGGAGGATAGGCTGCAGGGTTTTCCGATCCATAACTTATGGATATCTCTGGTCCATTCGGCCCCACACCCACTGGTTTAGACCAGAGTTTATGTAAAGGTTTTTGGATTTTGGGCGCGGAATGTGTTGGAAAACCCTTGAGGAGAGTGCGGTTAAGTTGCAGTATTCGAACTATCTGGCACATATGGCAGCCCTGATCAAGCAGAATCCCAGCATTACCGTACGCGAAATCGCAGCCGAGTTGAAGTTCGCCGACAGCAAGTCAGTCTACTACTGGCTGGAGAAGGGGAATATCAAGGGAATTAACGAGTTCAAGAGGCTCGTGCTCGGCGATGATATCCCCCAGCCGAACCCCTTTGCGGTGGAAATAGGCGGGGTGCCTCACTACTTGGTCACCATTCCCTTGTTCAGCTGGAACCCCAAACAAAAAAAGCCCGTGGACGAATGGTTCTACCTCTACAACCATCCGCAGCCACAGGGCCTATTTGCCATCCGTGTCGGTACCAACGATTTCAGTCCCTGGTTCTGGGAGCATGACGTCTTGATCATCTCCGAGGCTCACAACACGGAACAAGCGCACTGGATGCTCCTCAAGACTGACCAGGCCTTCCTCATTGGCAAGTATCTTGACGGGCATGTCATCGAGCCCGCTACGCTTCATCATTACCCCGGTGCCCTCACCACCGTGGGTGTGATCCTCGCTCAACACCGCCGCTTCTACTGAATGCCGAGTTTGGTAAGGGCCTTTCTCGCCGCCTCCTGCTCGGCTTCTTTTTTTGTTGTTCCACTGCCGGATCCCAAAAACTCGCCGTCAAAACGCACTTCCACCACAAAGCGTTTGTCGTGATCCGGCCCGGTTTCCTCCACCAGAGCGTACACGGGCAGCTTCTTGGTGGTCTGTTGAAAATACTCCTGCAGGGTGGATTTGGCATCCAACCGCACCAATTCCCCCGCATCCCAGTGGGGAAGGTGACTGAGAATCACCTGCTCCGCTTGGGCAAAGCCGCCATCTAGATAGACGGCTCCATAGACCGCTTCCAGGACATCGCAGAGCAGGGAATCCCTGTGCTGTGCACCACTGCGCTTCTCTCCTTCACCCACCTGAAGATAGGCATCCAACTGCAGCTCTCGGGCAATGTCCGCCAGGGTGGATTCCCGCACCAACAAAGAGCGGGTTTTAGCCAGTTCCCCTTCGGGCATGTCTGGAAACCGGCGGTATAGATGGGTGCTTACCGTAAGCTGAAGCACCGCATCACCCAAGAACTCCAGGCGCTCGTTGTTAAATCGGGGCTCCCGGGCAATGGAGCGATGGGTAAGGGCCAGCTCCAAAAGGCGCGGGTCGTTGAACTCATAGCCCAGCTTCTCCTGGACCGCCAGGATCAACTCCTTCTTCTCCATCAGGCAGCCCACCTTCTGCAGACCAAGTACATGGCTCCTCCTTTGATCTGAATGGTCCCAAAGCGAATTGACTTTGGGACCCTAGATGTTACAACTGCTCAGAAATATATATCACCGCATCGCGTACCGTTGCGATTTTCTCTGCTTCCTCATCGGTGATCTTCAGGTCAAACTCCTCTTCGAGAGCCATAATCAGCTCCACGACATCCAGCGAGTCGGCCCCCAAATCCTCCACAAAGGAGGCTTCCGGTGTTACCTCTGCCTCGTTGATGCCCAACTGTTCCACGATGATAGTTTTGACCTTGTCAAAAATCCTCTCGTCAAAATCTCCCATGTTAGGTCACCTCCTTCTCCAGGTACTCCCACAGCATATTCATGCTACTACATACCTTCAGCGCTGGCAAGTGCAAACTCGAAATTTCCCCGCTAAGTTGCCATCCTCTCAGCGATGATTTCCACATAGCGGTTCTGCACCCCTTCGCGGGCGACGCGCAGCGCGTTGTAAATGGCCTTAGCATTAGATCCGCCGTGAGCGATGATCACCACACCGTTAATGCCCAAAAGCGGCGCTCCACCATACTCATTGGGGTCCATGCGCTTTTTCAAGCGCCTAAAGCCGGGTTTCATCAGCAGGGCGCCGGCCGTGGCCACCAAGCTGCGCTTGGCCTCTTCTTTTATCATGTTAAGGAGCGTAGAACTTAAACCCTCGGCAAATTTGAGGACAACGTTGCCCAGAAAACCATCGCAGACCACAACATCCACATGGCCACCGGGAACTTCCCGACCTTCCACGTTGCCGATGAAGTTCAAGGACGTTTGCTGCAAAAGAGAGTAAACCTCCTTGGCCAGTTGATTCCCTTTCCCCGGTTCATGTCCCACGTTGAGCAAACCGACACGGGGATTGGGCACCTTGAGCACCTCTGCAGCGTAGATGGAGCCCATTTGGGCAAACTGTACCAGCTGGCTGGGCCGGCAGTCCACATTGGCCCCCACATCTAAAACCAAGGTAAAGCCCGCGGCAGTGGGCAGGATGGTTGAAATGGCGGGCCTTTCCACACCCTTGATCCTCCCGATGTTGAACAGCGCGGCTGCCAAAGTCGCTCCCGTGCTGCCGGCGCTGACTAAGGCCTGGGCTTCCCCTTGGCGCACCAGCTGCGCCCCCCGCACCAACGAAGAGTCCCGCTTGGAACGCACCGCGGCCACAGGTTCCTCGTCCATTTGCACCACTTCGGGCGCATGTACAATCTCGATGCGATTACTTCCAGCCTTCCCGCCCACCAGCGATCTTAAGCGGTGTTCATCTCCGGTGAGGATAACGGAGATCCCCTCCAGTTCAGCTGCCAGAAGGGCACCTTCCACAATCTCCTCGGGAGCATAATCGCCACCAAAGGCATCTAGTGCAATTTTACTCATGCTTCGCCCCTCCCTTTTTGGCCACATCCACCACCACAAACTCGCCGCTGAAGACCTGCCTGTCCTGGACAAAGCTTTTGACATTTACCTGGTAGCGATGATCCTGAACAGACATCACTTCGGCCTTGGCCATCACCCTGTCTCCCAGTTTCACAGGACGTTGGTAGTCAACCTGGGCGGTCTTGGTGAGTGCCAGATCTGAGTCCACCAAGGCCACTGCCAAGGAGTTGGCTTGGGCAAACAGGTAATGCCCTCGGAGAATTTGGTTGCGGGCAAACACCATGTGGTCCAACACAACCAGCACTGAAGTCCCGGCGCGGCCCAGGTTCAGCTCCACCAAATCACCGATCACTTCTTCACCCTGCAGTGCCCTAATCTCCGAGTAGGTGCCGGCGGCGATAATCTTCGCCCGTTCCCTGAGTTCTGGAATGTCCAAGGCCATGCGATCCAACCGGATGGTTGCCACGCTCACTGCCAACTCCTCGGCCAGCTGCCAGTCGGTTAAGAACGGATCGCGGCGCAGGAGTTCTTGCAGCGCTCGGCGCCGCTCCTGCCGGCCCTGCCTGCCTTTCACTACCAGCCCCCCTTTACCCCAAGTGTTAACACCAGGTTCTAAACCAATTATCAGTATAGTGGATGATCTGGGAGAAGTAAAGCCAGAATTTGGCATGAAAAAAGATGTCCCTAGCGAGACACCTTTTTCAGACTACTTCGCTTCCTTTACCTGAATGACTTGACGTCCTTTATACATACCACAGCTCAGGCAGACTCGATGGGGCAGCTTTGGTTCGCGGCAGTTCGGACAGATGCTGGCTTCAACTGCCTCCACGCGCAGCCAATTAGCTCTCCTTTTGTTGACCCTTGCCTTGGAATGTCTCCTCTTTGGTACTGCCATGGTCCTTCCTCCTCTCTGGTGTAGCCGCCTGGGGCGATAGTTCTAACAGCTTGCTTAAAGGGGCTAAGCGAATATCCACGTCCGGTGAAGGACAACCGCAGTCGCCTTCCGCCAAGGACGCTCCACAGCTGGGGCAGAGTCCCGGGCAATCGGGGCTGCACACAACCTTCATTGGCACGCTGATCAACAAAGTTTCCCGGATCAGACTCGTTGCATCCAGCTCGTTGCCTTCCACCACATGCTGTTCCTCAAGCAGTTCTTCTTCTTCATCAAACTCAGGTTCTTTCAAGAACTCCTGCTCGCATGTTGCCTCAAGTCTAGTCTGCAGCGGCTCCAGGCACCTGCTGCAGCGGAGTTCCACTTCCACAGAAAGACTGCCTGTGACCAAGTATGCATCTCCCGTGTTCGTCACTTTCAACTCTGCCGAAATGGGCCCTAAAACCCGGCTGATTTCAGGCAGCGTCTTAAGGAAATCCCCTGGAAGCTCCCTTTCGACCCTAAAAAAGGCCCCTTTTCGACCTTGAATGCCGCTGATATTGAGACGCATCCTAATCACCTCATAAATTATACAAAGATTCCCTCACCCTGTCAACAACCTGCAGGGCAAGGGCCTCGCCTGAGCTAGCCCAGCGTGGCCAGGCTGCTTTTGATCGCGGGAAGGGCTTGTCGAGCCGCCTGCCTACCCTTTTCCACAATTTCCGCCGCTCGGTTAAGCTGTGTTAGCCGCACGTTGCCCAAGTCGGGCTCAATGAGCACGTCACAGTCGATTTCTTGCCTGCTTGCCGCCTGCCTGCTCAAGATGTCAATGGTCTGGATGATCACGTCCGGCAGATGGCGCACTCTACTGCTCAGCGGTGCCCAGCCCACATCCACGGCTATTACAAACTGGGCGCCCAGCCGGCGGCACAGATCACCGGGCACCCTGTTCACCAGGGCCCCATCCACCAGCAGCATGCCGTCCCGCTCCACTGGCACAAACACTCCAGGAATGGAAAGGCTGGCTGTTACCGCATCAGCCACCGAGCCGGAATCCAGCACCACCTCTTCCCCGGTGAGTAGATCGGTGGCTACCACTGCCGCCTTTACGGGCAGATCCTCAAAGCGCTGATCCCGGGTCAAGATCCGCAGCATGTTGTGGACCTTCTCCGGGGAAACAAGCCCCTTGGGCCGCAGGGACCAACCGGTAAGATCATGCCAATCAAGCTCAACCACCATGCGGCCCAATAACTGCAAATCGGAACCGGCAGCGTACAGCCCGGCCACCACGGCGCCGGCACTGGTGCCGCAGACAATGTCAATGGGGATGCCCGCTTCCACAAGCACCTGGAGAACTCCCAGGTTGGCCAGTCCCCTGGCAGCGCCCGAACCCAACGCAACGCCCACCTTGGGGTAAGGCATAAATCTCACCTCAAATTCGTAAGAATTAGCAGATTCCACGGAAGGGGTGTAGCCCATGTGGCGGAACCGCGGCTTAGCTGTACTTGCCTGCATCCTCACTGTCTTAATCGTGGCCTATCCCGATATTTCGTTCCAAGCCTCGCTGGATGGGCTCAAACTCTGGTTCGAAGTCGTTCTCCCAGCCCTGCTGCCCTTTTTCATCATGGCGGAATTACTGATGGGTCTGGGAGTAGTGCACTTCCTTGGCTCCCTATTGGAGCCCATTATGCGCCCCTTGTTCAGAGTTCCCGGCGCGGGCGGCTTTGCCCTGGCCATGGGTCTTGCCGGGGGTTTTCCCCTGGGAGCTAAAGTAACCGGCGATTTGGCCAGGGCCAAGCTGATTACCAGCACTGAGGGGGAACGGCTGATTGGCTTCACCAACACCGCCAACTCCCTGTTCCTCGCGGGTGCTGTAGCAGTGGGAATGTTCGGACGTCCCGAGTTGGGCGTCACTTTAATTGCCGCCCACTACTTGGGCGCCATCCTAGTAGGGCTGTGCATGCGCCTGCACAGAGGGCCGGAAAGCCCCCCTGCAAAAAGTCAAGAAGCTTACCTGCACAGGGCGCTGCGCGCCTTGGACCAAGCGCGCAAAAGCGATGGTCGCCCTCTAGGAAAGCTCTTCGGTGATACGGCCAAAAACAGTTTCTCAGCCATGCTCTTTATCGGCGGATGCATCATGTTCTTTTCGGTAATAGTCCAAGTGATCAGCGCCACGGGACTGCTCAACCCCGTGCGGGCTGGTTTGAGCCTGATCCTAGGGTTCGTGGGGCTCGATCCCAGTTTGAGCAGTGCCGTTTTGCACGGGTTTTTTGAGACCACCTTGGGTGCGCAGCTAGCTAGCGGAACCGCGGCCCCCTTGGCCGCGCAGGTCACCGCGGCCAGCTTAGTGCTGGGCTGGAGCGGCCTCTCGGTCCATGGGCAGGTGGCAGCAATGGTAAGTGGCACCAAAATCCGCTTAACTCCTTACATCCATGCCCGGGTACTCCATGCCGCCTTCGCCGCCATAATCAGCGCCCTGCTCCTGGGCCCCGCCAAGTTCATCCCCGCATCGCTAGTCAAGGTACTCCCGGCCCTGGGTTCCGGCCAATACCTGGACGGCAGCTTCGGGGCACGTTTTCTGGCCTCTGCCCGTCTAGCCACAAGCTTCCTGCTCATCTTGGTCATCATCCTGAGCACAATCTGGCTGCTCAAACGCATCGTCTATATCTCGCTGCGGTCCAGAGACTGATTCCTGCTCCTCAGCGCCTCTTGGCCCCGCTCAATCTCTGACAGGGCACGGCTTAAGACCTCATGCAGCTCATCCAGCTTCTCAAGGGCATACTCCTCAGCGCCGAGCTGCATCTCCTGGGCGCGCCTTTTGCTTTCTTCCAGAAGCAGCTTGCTCTCTTCCTCCGCCTGGCGGTAGATCTCGCTGTTGCTCACAAGTTTCGCGGCATACTCCTCCGCTTTGGCGATCATGCGCTCCACCTGCTCCTGCCCCTCGGAAATCATCCTCTCCCGCTCTGAGGAGACCGCCTCAGCCCGCTTGATCTCTTCGGGGACAGCTGCGCGGATAATGTCCACCAGGTCAAGCAGCTCGTCGGCATCTACCAGGACCTTACCCACCAGAGGAACCTCGGGCGCCTTCTCCACTAGTGTTTCCAGTTGGTCGATGAGGACCAAAAGATTCACTCGGTTCACTGTGACCTCTCCCTACTCTTGAATTTCTTCATCAACGCCTCAGCCACTCGGGGGCTTACCCATTTGGACACATCGCCGCCAAGCTCAGCCACTTCCTTCACCGCTGAAGAACTGATGAAGGAGTACTCACTGCTGGTCATCATGAACACCGTCTCCACCTGGGGATCCAGGTAGCGGTTCATGGCAGCTAGTTTAAACTCAAACTCGAAATCCGAGACGGCCCTCAATCCCCGCACCATAGCCGCAGCCTGTTTCATCCGGGCATACTCAATAGCCAAGCCCGAATGAGTGTCCACTGTAACATTGCTCAGCCCCTTAGTCTCCTCCCGCAGCAGATCCATGCGTTCTTCCACCGTAAAGAGGGGAACCTTCTCCGGGTTATGCAGAACGCAGACATAAAGGTGGTCAAAGAGGCTGCTCGCCCTTGTGATAATGTCCAAATGGCCGTGAGTTACGGGATCATAGGTTCCCGTACACACCCCTATCTTCACTGAGACCCCTCCCATCCATAGAACAAGAGCGACGTTTCCCCATAGGTGCGCATCTGTTCTAGGCAGAGTTTCGACACGCTGGAGGGTGCTTCCTCTTTTTTGCTGGCCTCAGCGATGATAATTCCTCCAGACTTGAGCAGAGTGGAGTCGGCCAGGCTGGCCAGGGTTTTTTCCACCAAGCCCCGTCCGTAGGGCGGATCCAGGAAAATGATATCGAACTGCTGGCCCTTCCTGCTCAACCTGGCCAGGGCGGGCAGGACAGGGCTGGCGCAGATGATCCCACCTTGCAGCTTGGTCCGGTCTAGGTTCTTTCTGATCTGCTGGCAGCAGGCTCTGTCCGCCTCAACCCAGACCACAAGCTCAGCACCTCTGCTCAGCGCCTCCAGACCCATGGCTCCGCTGCCCGCGTACAGATCTAGGAACGAGCTTCCGGGGATTTTCCAGTCAATGATATTGAACAACGCTTCTTTCACCCGGTCACTTGTGGGCCGAGTTGCCAGGCCTTTGACACTGGCCAGTTTGGTTCCTTTTGCTTTTCCTGCAATCACCCTCATGACGGCACTCCTATATGGGGTAGTTATCCAATTCCTGCGCTAATTCTGGGTACCCTTTAAGCAGGGGATCGCGGCTGAGAAGCTCCCGGGCTGCTTCCGCAGCCAGCTGCAGAAGCTCGCGATCTGCCTGCAGGTCCGCCAGGCGGAAGTAGGGCTGCCCCCACTGCCGCACTCCCATCAGATCACCTGGTCCCCTCAGGCGCAGGTCTTCTTCGGCGATAAAAAAGCCATCATTGCTTTTGCGCACCACTTCCAAGCGCGCCCTGGCCTGAGGTGAGTGGCTGTAGGCCAGCAGAAAGCAGATGCCAGGCTTCCTGCCCCGCCCGACGCGGCCCCGCAGTTGGTGGAGCTGGGCCAGGCCAAAGCGTTCCGCGTTTTCGATGACCATGACCGTGGCGTTGGGGACATTCATCCCCACCTCCACCACCGTGGTAGCGATCAAAACATCCAATTCACCTCGGGAAAAGGCCTGGAAAACCTCTTCTTTTTCTTTGCCCATCTGTCCGTGGATCAGGCCCACCCGGGCTTCGGCCAGAAGGCCCCCCTGCAGCGCCTCCATTTCCTGCACCGCGGCCTTAAGCTCTACGTGTTCGGACTCCTCCACCAAGGGAAACACCACGTAAGCCTGTTCGCCCTGTTTCACTCTGGAAAGCACATAGCGGTACACATCGCCGCGCCTGTCGGGATGAATCAAGCGGGTATCCACGGGCTGTCGGTTGGCTGGCAGCTGCCGGATTTCCGTGACATCCAGATCTCCATACATGGTTAAGGCCAAAGATCTCGGGATGGGCGTTGCGCTCATGACCAAAAGATCAGGATTGCCCTTACCCAGAAGGGCTGCTCTCTGCCGGACTCCAAACCGATGCTGCTCATCCACCACGGCCAACGTGAGGTTGTGATACTCCACCTTGTCCGTGATCAGGGCGTGGGTTCCCACCACCACATCTACTTCGCCATGGGCCAAAGCCTCCCGCACCGCCTGCTGGTCCTTGGGCTTCATGTTCCCCACGAGCAGCGCTACCCTGATCCCCAGAGGTCCAAGGGATTTTTTCAGACGGTCAGCCATCTGCAGCGCCAGCACCTCCGTGGGCACCATCATAGCCACCTGGCCGCCGCTGGCGGCAGCCTTTACTGCGCCGTATTCCGCTACAATGGTCTTCCCCGAACCCACTTCCCCCTGAATTAGGCGGCGCATGGGACGCCCTGACTCCATGTCCTCTGCCACCTGCCTTAAGGCGTCCTTTTGATCCGCGGTGAGTTCAAAGGGGAGCTGCGCCAAAAACCGCGCCGCCAGTTCACCGTCGGGCCTGTGGGCTACGCCTTCCCGCTGCCTCTGCCCCCGCTGCAGCCCCAGGTGGAAAAGGAAGAACTCCTCGAAGACTAGGCGCTCTCTAGCCCGCTCGTAGTGGGTCCAATCCTTGGGGAAGTGGATCTGCCGCAGCGCTTCGTGGCGATGCATATACCTGCCGAGGAGATCCTCCGGCAGGCACTCCCCCAGTTCACCCAGGTGCCCCAGGGCTGCCTTGATCCAGTTGACCCTCTGGTTGTTCGTGATGCCCGCGGCCAGGGGATAGACCGGCATGAGGCCTTGATGCCCAGGCCTGCGGGTATACACTTCAGGAGAGGCCATCTCAGGGAACAGCGTGCCTTCCTTGACCAGACCGTATACCCACACTTCTTTAGCCCTCTGCAGTTTGCGGTAGAGGAAACTGGGGCCAGGCGCGCGGTGAAAAACAAACCAGGTCAGCCCCAGCTGCCCCCCTAGCGTTGCTTGGATCAGGCGCCGTCCCTGGGAAATGGGACGCTCCCGCAGATGCAGCAGGGGACCGTGCAGCAATTGCACCTCCCCTGCCTGGGCCTCATGGGGCTCCAAAACCTGCTGGAAGTCTTTATAGGTGCGGGGAAAGCTGAACAGTACATCCCGCACCGTCTCTAACCCTAGGCCCTTTAGGGTTTTCGCCTTTTTCTCACCGATGCCGGGCAGCGCTGTAACTGGCCGGTTCAACATCCCTTGTGCCTGCACTTGATCACCTCAAATCAAAAACAACCCCTATCCTAGAGCAGAGCTTAGGATAAGGGTTGCGTTGGATCTCAAGGGAAGCCCTCATCCCAAGGGCTGCCTCTAGTAGATGTAAAGGAACACGGCTATGGTGCCTGGACCAGTATGCACTCCGATTGTGGGCCCAATATCTCCCAACACGACCTCATGTTCCAGGTCGAGGATATCCGGCAGTGCCTGAGCCAGGGCCTCCGCTTCCTTGAGATTGTCGGCATGGCTGATGGCCGCCTTGAGTTGCCGATCCGGATGACGCTCCCGAAATGCTGTCCCCAGCTCTCGCAAACGCTTCAAGGCCTTAGCCCTGCCGCGGATCTTCTCAAAGGGAGCTACCTGGCCATCCACCAAGGTCAAAACGGGTTTGATGTTCAGGAGGGTGCCCACCAAGGCAGAGGCCAAACCGATCCGTCCGTTCTTCTGCAGATACTCAAGGGTGTCCACGACGAAATAGACCTGCATGTGTTCAATGGTGCGCTGAACGTCCTCTAGAATCTCTTCAACTGCCTTGCCTGCCTGAACCGCTTCAGCTGCGGTGAGGGCCACAACCCCTGTACCCAGGGATGCGGCCTTGCTGTCAATGGCCTTGACTGCGATCTGAGGATCGATCATGGTGCTGGCCAAGACAGCCGATTGGTAGGTCCCGCTCATCTTGCTGCTCAAGTGAACGGACAAAATGGTGTCGCCAGGCTGAGCGATACGCTCATAGGCCTCCACAAAATCCGCAGGCGAAGGCTGGCATGTGCTGGGCATGCGCGTTTCCTGCCTCAAGCGGGTATAGAACTCCGCAGTTGAAATGTCCACTCCGTCTCTAAAGATCTCATCGCCGAACTGCACCGTTAAGGGCACCACATGGATGCCCAAACTCTGCCTCAGCTCAACGGGGAGATCGCTTCCACTGTCCGTTACTACGTGGATACGTCCCACGGCATCTCCCTCCCTTTTCCGCTAGTTTACTCCACCGAGACGATATAATAGTAGAGGGGCTGTCCCCCTGGGTAGACTTCCACTTCGCAATCGGGAAATTCTGTACTAATTAGTTCGTGGAGCTCCTGGGCGGCCTGATCATCCAAGTCGGACCCGTAATAGATGCTGATCACAGAACTGTCCTCGTCCACCATGGTGCGCACCAGATCTTGGGCCACAGCCGTTGGCGTTGAGCCTACTACAGCGATCTTGCCTTCAGCTAGACCGATAATGTCCCTTTCTTCGATATGCAGATCGCCTGCCACGGTAGAGCGCACCGCGTAGGTGACCTCCCCCGTCTTAACTTCCCGCATGCCTTCTTCCATGGCGGCCAAGTTCTCCTCCAGGGGATCTTCAGCCACGAAATACATGAGGGCAGAGATGCCCTGGGGAACTGAGCGCGTGGGTACAACTCCCACTGTCTTTTCCGTGAGCTCGCGAGCCTGCTGGGCCGAGAAAATCACGTTCTTATTGTTGGGGAGGATAATGACCGCTTCCGCGTTCACACTATCTACAGCCCTGACCAGATCCTCCGTACTGGGGTTCATGGTCTGGCCGCCCGCCACCACATAGTCAACCCCCAAACTCTTGAAGATCTCCGCCAAGCCTTCGCCTGGAACTACGGCCACAATGCCCAAGGGCTTGGGCTCCCCGTCAACGGAGTTCCCGGGGAAATCCACCACGTTGTTTCCGGCGCTGTAATCCAGGCGGTGGCTTTCTTCGTGGCTGGCGAACTCCTGATTCTGCAGGCGCATATTGTCGATGGCAATCTCGGTGAGATCGCCGAACTGACCGCAGAACTCCAGAACCTGGCCCGGATGATCCGTGTGCACGTGCACTTTGACCACATCGCCATCGCTCACCACAAGCAGGGAATCGCCTTTCTGCTCCAGCTCGCCGCGGATCTTCACCGCATCTATGCCACTGCCCAAGATAATGAACTCGGTGCAGTACTTGTTCACCACAACCTCTTGTTCCAGCTTGGGGGCGGCTGCTTCGGCCTTCTTCTCCGGAACGGCTGCCACTAAGAGCTGTTCCAGCTCCTCAGGGGTAGCAGTAAGCCCCATGACGAAGCCTTCAAAGAGACAGACCAAGCCCTGACCGCCAGCATCCACAACTCCGGCCTGTTTCAAAACGGGCAGGATGTTGGGGGTATCTGCCAGTGCTGTACGTGCGCCTTCCAGGGCAGCCCTCAGTACCTCTTCGGCACCTGCTCCCCCTTCGCTAGCTTGCACCGCGTGTTCCGCTGCCACCCGGGCCACCGTGAGCATGGTCCCTTCCACCGGCCTCATTACGGCGCGGTAGGTGGTCTGCGAAGCCATAACCAAGGCATGGGCCAGATCCTCACCGGAAATCTCAGTCTGCACATGGGCCAGACCATCGGAAAATCCCCGGAAGAACTGCGAAAGGATCACCCCGCTGTTACCCCGAGCTCCCATGAGGGAACCGCGGGTGAGCAGGGAGGCCAGGCGCTTAATTTCCCCGCTTCCTGCCTGTTCCAGTTCCTTAATAGCTGAGTTGAGCGTGAGAGACATGTTTGTACCTGTATCGCCGTCGGGCACAGGAAACACGTTCAATGCATTAACTGTATCTTTCTGCTGGTCCAGATGGCGAGCCGCCACCAGCAGCATGTTTTTAAAAGCCAAGCCGTTAATCACGTCCAACGTAGTTCCTCCGATCACTTTCTCTTCGGGCGGGTGACTCGCACACCCTGGACTCGCACATCAATCCGGTCCACCTTCAAACCGAGCATGGTCTCCACCACATACTTGACCCGCTCCTGGACAAGTCTGGCTACCTCAGAAATCTTCACGCCGTATTCTACCACGATATACAACTGAATGCTGATGCTCTCTTCGCCAAACTGTATATCCACGCCGCGCTCAAAGTTCTCGCGGCGAAGCAGATCTGAGAGTCCTTCCTGAATGTTGCGCGGGGCCATGCCGACAAGGCCGTAGCATTCCATGGCAGCCAAACCAGATACGGTGGCGATTACTCCCTCGTGAATAGAAATCTTACCATACTGGCCTTGAACCTCTTGGGCCACATTTGTCCCCCTCTCCACACCATTACCAAATTGGTCCATCGACTATCATCCCTATTCTACCCATTTGCCCCCTGCTTGTAAAGGATTTTATCTTGGCGGTGTTTTTCTGCCTTGCATTTGAAAAAGCCCTGTGCTACAATGTAGTAGCGTCATTGATATCGTTTCAAAGGGGGTAGGAAAGATGGCTAGAAGGTGCATTATCTGCGACAAGGGTACGGTGACCGGCAATCTGAGAAGCCACGCCGAGAACAAGAATCGGCGCACCTGGAAACCCAACCTGCAAAGAGCTCGCATCATCTTCCAAGGCAGCCCCAGAAGGGCTTACGTCTGCACCAGGTGTCTGAAGAGCGGAAGAGTACAGAGAGCTCTCTAGGCCTGCCCCTAAGATATGATTCGCAATAGATCACCCCTAGGCGAGGAGCCCAGGGGTATTTTATTGCTCTAAAACAAGGAGAAGAACACCCTCCGCGATACTCACCTCGATTTCGCTGCTGACAGCCTGGTTGCTGATGGTGAAAGTGCTTCCTTTGTAGAGATCCTGCCCGCTTAGGGGGTAGCCCAAACCCCTGGTCTTGACCCCCCGCACTACGGGCGTGAGGGGAACCAGGGAAACGATGCTCCCTTTCCTGACCTGGCTTTTTGAGCTTGCACAGAAGGCACTCAGAACGTGCCCCTTGGTGATTAGGTGGTTTTCCACTCCCTGCAGAGCCAAGCGATAGAGGATCTCCACATTACCCAAGGCGTGGTCGATGCGGCTGCCCCAGGCTCCAACCAGGGAGATGGAAATGGCTCCTCGGCCCAGGGCGTACTCCACTGCCAGTTCCAAGTCCGTCTGATCCTTGCGCGGAGGGACAGTTTGAAAGGGCACCCCTTGAGCTGCCCAAAACTCTTGATCCTCGGCGGGCAGGGAATCAAGATCGCCGATGATCAGATCGGGCCTCAGCTGCCACTTGCGGGCCAAACTTCCTCCCCCGTCTGCGCAGATAATCAGGGCGTCTTCTAGGACTGAAGCAGGGGGCTTCCGGGGCACATCCTCCCCGGAAGCCAGGATCAACGCTGAAAGGCTATGCTCTTGGTTCAAAGATTTCCCTCCGCCTTTCCAGCAGGAAGATGATCAGCCAGGCCAGCAGCGCGCTGGGGACCATGTAATGGGCGTTGTAGAGCAGGGAATAGCCTAGTACAGAACTGCCCTCGGGGGTGTATTCAGCAAAGAACACCACCCCCGAGATGACATGGAGGGCGAAGCGCAGCAGGCTCCCCGCCGTCACACCCAGCCAGCGCACTTTCCCCAGCAGGCCGAAGCCGGCTACACCCAACACCATGAAGGCTGCGGGATAATCTAGTATAACCTGTACAGGATGGAAAAAGTAACCTCCAAAAACGAGTTGCAGTACACCCAGCAAAGCACCGCCAAGCATCCCCGCGGCGCCTCCCCGGCGGAAAGCCAGAACGAAAATGGGCAGCATTTCCAGGGTAACACTTCCCCCGTACGCCGCACGCCACAACCTCAGCTCGGATAGGAGCAGGGCCGCCCCCACCAACACCGCCGTCTCCACCATAACCTGCAGATTCTTGTTGCGCATTAAATCTACCTCCCGTAATGCCGACTTCCTTCCGCATCCGGTACTTAAAGCAAAACATGGACGCGCAAGCGGTCCATGTCCTTACCGATACCGCTTCCCTACGCCGGAATTACCCAAACAGGTTCGAAGGGTTCGGATCCTGTGGTTGGCACATGGATCCAGTCTCAGCTGACAAGCACCCCTAGCGGAACTCCATCGTATTTTGTTGATATATTACTTCTGCTTTGCCGGAAGAATACCTGCAAAGAAAGGTAATCAAATCAGGAGAAAAGCATCCCGTGTACCAGGATGCTTTTCCGACGGCCCGTACTGAGCAGGCGGCTAAGTAGTTTTCATGACTTCGCAGGCGAACGCGAAGTGTCCTTGCCCAGGGAGTTGGTATTTTTTTGTGGTGATCGGTTAAAAACCACGCTACCCTCCTTTCTTATCATGATCTGCCACCTACTCAGCTTACACATATAATACAGCGAATTGTCAGACTTGTCAAGCATATGTACCGAACTTTGCGTTAATTATGCACAAAAAAAGGTAAGCAAGCTTACCTTTAGGCACTACGCATCCTGGCAATATAATCAGCGGGGTTCTCCGCCTGGAAGATGGCGGAACCGGCCACAAAGTTGGTGGCTCCAGCGGCCGCGAGCACAGGGACGTTCTCCACTGTCACCCCTCCATCCACCTGCAGTTCGATGGGGGCTGCACCGATGAGCTTCCGGCAGTCTCCGATCTTTTCCAGCATGGCGGGGATGAACTCCTGGCCGCCGAATCCCGGGTTCACGGTCATGATCAAAATGAGATCGAGGTCCTCCAAAACATAGCGGAGTCCCTCCAAGGGGGTATGGGGGTTGAGGGAAACACCCGCCCTGCAGCCCAGCTCCTTAATACGGCGCAGCGTGCGCTGAAGGTGAACCGCTGCTTCATAGTGCACTGTGATGATCTCCGGCTTCACTGCGGCGAACTCCTCTAGGAAACGTTCGGGCCGCTCAATCATGAGATGAACGTCCAGGGGCAGGTCAGTACAGCGGCTCACAGCCTCAATCACGGGCAGGCCAAAACTGATGTTGGGCACGAAATGTCCGTCCATTACGTCAAAATGGAGAAGATCAGCACTGCTCACTCTGGCCAGCTCCCCGCGGAGATCACAAAAATCCGCGGCCAAAAGCGATGCACTAATACGTCTGTTCACGACAGCTGCCCCTTTCTAATAACGCGGTGTCACTTCCTCCAAGAAGAGGAGATAATGCTGGTGACGGCTGGCTGCAACTTCCCCCCGCTCCAACGCCTCCAAAACGGCGCAGCCCGGTTCCCGGCGGTGCAGACAGCCCCGGAAGCGGCAGGCATCCCGGTAGCGGTCAAACTCTGGAAAGGCGAACTGCAGGCGATCCTCTTGGCCCGGCTCCAGGTAAAGTTGGGAAAAGCCCGGCGTATCTGCCACATAGCCCTGGTCAAAGGCCAGCAGCTCCACCCTGCGGGTTGTGTGCCTGCCCCGCTGAATCTTGGCGCTCACCTGACCAGTCTCCAGATCCAAATCAGGGTTTAAGGCATTGAGCAGTGAAGACTTGCCCGCTCCGGAGGGGCCCGCCAGGACGCTGATCTTGCCCTGCACAACCCGGCGCAGTTCCTCCATACCTTGGGAGGTAACAGTACTTGTCAAAATGGTGGGATAGGGGATGGAGGCGTAGATGGCCCTTAGTTCTTCTGCCCTGCCCAGATCCAAATCGGCTTTGTTGAACACCACCACATTGGCCAGACCCATGAGCTCCGCCTGGACCAAAATGCGGTCCAGTAAGGCCAAGTTGGGGGCGGGCTGCTGCACCGCGAACACAACCAGGACTTGATCGATGTTGGCAATGGCCGGGCGGATGAGTTCGTTTCTGCGGGGCAAGATCCTTTCCACCACACCCCCGGATCCACCTTCATCCAGAGAAATTTCCACCCGATCCCCAATCAAGACGCGTTCCACAGACAGGCGCAGCTTGCCCCGGAGGGTGCACTTCAGGCGCCCCTGTTCCGTTTCCACCTCGTACGTTCCGCCTATACCCTTGACAATGATCCCTTCCAGCATATACCTCCTACTCCTGAAAAGCCCGATCCATGAACTGGCGTCCACCAATGTAAACCTGGAAGCGCGCATCTTTGCCCCGGCCCTGAATGGTGCGCACCACCCGGTCGCCTCCCCTATGGGTCTCCCGGTATACTTCCCGGGCCCCAAAATCGTCGATGACTAGGATCACGATTTCTTGGCTGGGCCCTTGAGGAACATCGATGATCACTTCTTTGATGCTCCACAGGTTTTCTTGGATCCACTCCGCTTCTTCTGGTGTTTCCTCAACGTGCGGTTCTTCCACAGGCACCTCGGGCGCACCCCGGGAGTAGACGAAGTCAATGGGCCAGCCTTCCTCCACCATGCTGCCCGGTGCCGGGTTCTGTTCGATGACGCGTCCGGCGGGGTAAACGGTACTGAACTCAGGCCAGGAGTTGCCAAGCGGCAGGCCTAGATTGCTCAGTTCCTGTTTGACCTGCTCAAAATCCTGTCCCCTGAAATCAGGCAGAGCAAAAGGTTGTGCCGCCTTGCTCAGTACTAGGCTCACTGCGGTACCCTTGGCCACGATCTCTCCGGGTTCGGGCTGCTGTTCCAGGACTATTCCTGGACGCACCTGGGGATCAAAGATCTCTTCACTTTCACCTTCCACAAATCCTGCCTGGGTTAGGGCCACCTTGGCCTCGCGCAGGGAAAGGCCGATGAACGAGGGCATCTCCACTTCCTCTGCTCCTTTGCTGATCCGTACCCCAATCTCGCGATACTGCTTAACCATGCGCCCCGGCAGGTGATCCTGGCTGATCACGTGACCGGCGGGTACTTCATTGTCAAAAATGCGCTGATCTACCCTCAGTACCAAATCCACTTCTCTGAGCACACGCATGGCTTCCATTTCGTGCAGCCCCACAATGTCGGGCACGCGCACATCATCCGGGTACAAGATTTCAGGGATGATGCGTACCGCAGCGTAAGTCAGGCCCCCCAGCACTAAGAATATGACTAGAAGTACCAGTGCTTTAGAACGCTTTTTGGGTGCCTTTTTTCCTTTCTTCTTCTTCGACCGGGCCAATCCCCAGCCCCCTTTCCCCAAGAGTTCTGCTGCCGGCAGGGGGAGGGTTTGATCCACGTCGTCCTCTCCCTCGCCCGCCGCGGCTAGCCGCCGTTCTATCCTCTGGAAAACCTGCACCACTTCCTCGGCGCTTTCAGGACGGTTTTTGGGATTCTTGTTCAGCAGCTTGAGCACCAGATCCTCCAACTCGGCATCCAAGTCGGGCCTTAAGTTGCGCAGAGGCTGGGGCGCGTCCTGAATCTGCTGCAGCGCGATGGCAATGGCGGTCTCGCCAGTAAATGGCGGTTCGCCCGTAATCAGCTCGTAGAGTACAATCCCCAGAGAGTACAGATCGCTGGCCGTCTGAACGTTGGCGCCCCTGGCCTGTTCTGGGGAGAAGTAGCGCACTGAACCAAGCACCATCCCCGTTTGAGTCAGGTTGGTTGAGGACATGGCCTGGGCAATACCGAAGTCGGTGACTTTCACCCGGCCTTCATCCGTAATTAAGATGTTGTGGGGTTTGATGTCCCGATGGATAATTCCGTGGTAATGGGCATGGGCGAGGGCCATGGCAATCTGCTTTCCAACACCCACCACAAACCCTTGGGAGAACTGGCCGTGCTCGCGTAGGAGATCACTCAGGTTCCTGCCCTGCACGTATTCCATGACAATATAATGAATGCTGCCCTGCTCGCCCACATCATAGATGTTGACAATATTGGGATGAGACAAGCTCGCGGCAGACCTGGCTTCGCGTCGAAAACGCTCCACAAACTGCTCATCATCGGCAAACTGGGACCTTAAGATCTTCACCGCCACCACGCGGCTCAACAGATGATCCTTGGCGCTGTAAACCAAGGCCATGCCCCCGTCCCCGACCTTCTCCAAGATCTCATAGCGATTGGCCAGCGTTTCTCCAATCATATTCTCACCTTCTATGCCTTACTCACTCAGCTGTAGAGCCTTGCGCATAATCTCTGCACCCAAAGGCGCGGCCGCCTCTGCACCCATTCCCCCGTGTTCAACCAAGACTGCTACCGCAACTTGAGGTGCATCAACCGGGGCAAAACCAATAAACCAGGCGTGATCAGGGACGGAACCCATCTGGGCAGTCCCAGTCTTACCCGCATACTCCAGTTCGGTACTCAGATCGGTCTTCGCCGTCCCCTCCTGAGCCGCCAAAGCCATAGCCCTCTTAACCTGTTCCGCCGCTTCCGGCGGCAGAATCCGCCCCAACACCTGGGGGCGTGTGATCTGCCTCATGCGCAGACCGCCCCTGATCTCCTGGACCAGGTAGGGACGCATCAAAACCCCTCCATTGGCTAAGGCCGCTGCAGCCTGGGCCATCTGCAGAGGAGTAACTAAAAGCTCAGCCTGGCCGATACCCAGCTGGGCGGCGTGGTACTGAGATGCTATGGCGTCGGGGACATAGCCTTCCTTGTTGCTCAGCTCCAACGGGACCATCTGGCCCAGGCCAAAGAGGCGGAAATACTCCAGCAGCCGCTCCCCCAGGACCACTGCCACCTTTCCGAAGACAACATTGGAGGATTTGGCCAGGGCCTCATCTAGGCTGATCTCCCCATGGGCCCGGCCACCGAAATTGCCCATGGTGCCGCCTGGGAGCTCCAAGACACCCCCATCGAACCAGGTGCTTCCGGGCTCCAGCGCTCCTTCTGCGGCCGCCGCAGCGTAAACCAAGGGCTTGACTACGGAACCGGGCGGATACAGGCCGTGCGTGGCCCGGTTCAAAAAAGGACTTCGCACATCGCCCAGGTAATCTGGCCAGTTCTCATCCAAGGCTCCCCCGTCCACGCAGGGCAGGGATACCAACGCCAAGACCTGGCCGGTGTCAGGACGCAGAACAACCACCGCCCCTTGGGAACCACTGAGCAGGTCTTCGGCAGCCTTCTGCAGCTCCAGATCCAAAGTGGTAAACACGCTGCGCCCGGAGCTCAGCTCAGCGTGGTAGAGCAGTTCCAGTCCCGTCATACCGTAGCGTTCATGGAAGTAGCCCACTACGTGGGAAAGGGATGGCGCGGCGTAATGCCGAGCATAGCCCCCCTCCACTGCCGTGGAAAAGGCCAAGGGCCTGCCCTGGCCATCGAAGATGGCACCCCGCTCCTTCTGGAAAGCCAGGTAATAACGGGGATTGGCTGGATGGCTGGCCAAGTCCGCGCAGAGCTGCCAGTAAAACGCACTAACTAACATCATACCATAAAACAGGGCCAGGACCAGGAAAGATCTGCGCACTACGCTTCCCCTCCCCCGCGGCTCCAACCCGCAATGGTGCCCAGCATCCAAAACTGGGCCGCCAGGGAAGTGGACCCGAAACTGACAAAGGGTAGGGTCATGCCTGTAAAGGGGAGCAGGCGCAGAATGCCGCCCACTACCAAAACCACCTGCCCGTGCAGGAGGAGGGTCAAACCCAAACCCACGAGCTGCCGCTCCTGATCAAGTCCATCGAGAATGCGCAGGGCCCAGAAGGCCAGGCTCAAGTAGCAGAGCAGCAGGGCACAGACGCCCAAGAACCCAAACTCTTCACCGAGGACGGCGAAGATGTAATCAGTATGCCCGTGGGGGATCACACGGACTAAGCCTTGGCCTAACCCTTGTCCGACCAATCCACCGGCTCTGAGGGCGAACAGCCCCTGCAGCACCTGGTAGCCCTTGCTGTCCAGGTAATCCCAGGGCTTCAGCCAGGCCAGCACCCTGTTCTGCACATGTGAAAACAACCCCACGGCGCCGCAAAACCCGCCTGCCGCCGCGGCTGCCCAGCCCAGCAGCTTGTACCAGGAAAACGAGTGCCAAAGCGAAAGCCAGCCAAAGACGGCGAAAACCAGAACGGCCGGCCCCAAGTCCCGCTGCCATGCTGCCAGCAGACAGAAACAGGTTAAGAAGAACAAGCGTTCCCAGGGGGCCTGCTCTCTGCTGAGCTGGCGGCCCAAGTAGAACATGAGGAAGATTTTAGCCAGCTCCACGGGCTGAAATCGCAGGCTCCCGACACTCAGCCAAGCCCGGGCGCCGCCTGCGCTTTCCCCCCAGATGGCGGTCACGGCCAAAAGGCCCAGGGCGGCCCAGGCCCACAAACGGGTGAAGGGGAAACGGATGGCAGGTACCAGCAGGCCAAACAGGTACAAAACAGCGCCCAGCATGGCCCCATAGAAATGTCCTTGGGCCAGGGCTGGGTCCAACCTGGCCAGGAAAACCCAGCCACAGAACACCAGCACCGCAGTGAAGGGCAGGGCTCCAGAATCGGCACCAAGCTGCCTGGTGATCAGCCAGAGCACCATGAACAGCGCCCACAGGGCCGCAGGCTGCCACCAGAGTACTTGGCCCTGAAGTATAAACAGCCACAAGACCACACCTACAATCCAACCCGTTAACCCAAACCACGTGCGGTAGAGGAGTCCCACGAAAATTCCTCCTCGCTCACAGCCCTTCTTCCCGCGATCACCCTAGACTTTGGCGGTGATAACCGTGATATTATCTGGACCTCCCCGATCGTTAGCCAAATCCACCAACTTCTGGGCGAGGTTGCTGGAATGGAAATCCTGCTGCAGCGCCTGCTGCAGTAGATCGTCATCAACAACATCGGTCAGGCCGTCGGTGCAGAGTATAACTAATGAGCCCGGCTGAAGTTTTCTTGTGATCAGCTCCGGCTCGATTTCAGCCGACCCCAAAACCTGAGTGAGAATGTGCCTCTTGGGGTGTGTACGGGCCTCCAAGGGAGTGATGGTGCCCGAGCGCAGGAGCTCACCCACCACTGAATGATCGCTGGTCAGCTGCTCCAGCACACCATCGGCATATAGATAGCAGCGACTGTCGCCCACATGCCCCACGATCAGTTTCCGCTCCCCCTGTTCACTGGGCTCCGAAATCCAGGCCAAGGTAATGGTGCTGCCCATGCCCTGGAAATGCTTGTTCCGACCCGACTCTTCCAGGATCCGCGCCTGGGCCTGGGCAATGGCTTCCAGGATCTCCTGCTCCGGCTCGCCGGCACCGAAGGGGAAGGAGCTGATCACCTCAACAGCCAGCCCTGCTGCCACCTCCCCAGCAACATGCCCCCCCATGCCGTCACAGACAACAAGGCAGCGCCCGCCTACCCACAGCGCGTCCTCGTTGTTCTCCCGCACTCGCCCCACATCTGTTGCTGTCTTCACATCCATGCCCAACACTCCTATTTCAACTCTTCCAGCATGGCCTTGACCAAGCCCAAGACTATCCTGAACAGCCACACCACCAAGACCGCCCTGACCACCCAGTGGACCACGGCCATGTTCATCTCTCCTCATAGGTTAAAACGGTCTGCCCCAGGCGAATGGTGTCCCCATCCCTCAACAGGGCCCGTTTAACGCGCCTGCCGTTCAAGAAGGTCCCGTTTCTGCTGGCGTTGTCCTGCACTATCCAGTTTCGGCCCACGGGAACGAAACTGGCATGCACCCTGCTGACTTTAGGGTCCGCAAGCCGCAAGTGGCAGCTAGCGCCCCTGCCCACCAAAAACCCAGGTTGAAGCAGGATCACCTGGGAGCCCAGGCGCAAGCAGGCGCGGGACTGCTGGACACTCTCTCCAAAGGAGGCAAGCTCATAGCGCTTCGTGGGCGCCAGATCCTCTGCCTTCGCCGCGGAGGGCGTTTCCTGCATATTTTCTGCCCCACCATGGGGTTTTCCTGTTAATACTTGGATAATTCTTGCCAGCAGGTCCCTAAACCCTGCCATTGGCCTGACCTCCCAGGCTGCGCTGGCGCAGCTGGCCACAGGCGGCTTCAATATCGGTACCCCGTTCCTTGCGGATGGAGACGGGAATGCCCGCCCGCTCCAGAACGCGGGCAAACTGGGCAATGCGCTGCCCTGAAGGCCGCTTCTCTGGCCCCACGGGGTTGATGGGAATGAGGTTCACATGGCAGAGCCTGCCCCGCAGAAGCTCGCCTAGCCTTCTGGCCTGTTCCGGTCCATCATTTATCCCGCTGATTAGGGCATACTCATAGGAGATGCGGCGGTTGGTCTGGGTTGTGTAGTAATCGCAGGCGGCCAAGAGCTCCTCTAAAGGATAGACCTTGTTGATGGGCATCATGGCTGATCTGTCGTGATCATCCGCGGCATGGAGGGAAACGGCCAGGTTCACCTGGAGTCCCTCTTCGGCTAAAGAGCGAATCTGGGGAGCCAGGCCGCAGGTGGAGATGGTCAACCTCCTGGCACCCATATCCAGGCCCTGGGGATGGTTGATCAGGCGAACGCTGCGCAGCACCGCATCATAGTTGGCCAGGGGCTCACCCATACCCATATAGACAATATTGGACAGAACCTTACCTTCTGCCTTCAGTCGATTCTGCACAAACAAGACCTGGGCCACGATTTCGCCCGCGCTGAGATTGCGTTCAAAGCCTCCCTTTCCCGTGGCACAAAAGGAACAGTTCATGGCACAGCCCACCTGGGTGGAGATGCAGATGGTCTGGCGCTTCTCTTCCGGCAGCAGAACCGTCTCCACGGCGCCTCCACCCCTGAGCGCGAACAGATACTTCTCCGTACCGTCGGTAGAGATGCGTCTCGTCACCAGCTCCAGGGGCCACACACTGTGGAACGCCTTTTCTAGTCTCGCAATCAGGTCCCGGGGAAGGTTCTCCATTTCCCGAAAACTGGCCGCAGCATGTTTGTGCAGCCAGGCGAAAACCTGCCGGGTCCGGTAGGCCGGGATCTCTCCGTCAGCCAGCTGTCTGCCTATTTCTTCTGGAAACAGCCCGGCAATGTGCCGCTCACTTAAGTGCACTCGAAAACCTCCACTTCAGAAGGTGAGATCATGGGTAAAAGAGCTACGATTCATTTCCTAACCGCCTATGTGGAATACCTCTTGGATCAGGGTATCCGTTCCGAGGAATACTATTTAGGCGACGCTTCCCGTTTTCTCCGCTTCCTGCTGGCCAATACCACGGCCGAACAGGTTCAAAGTTATATCCGCTCCCACAGCTCCCCAGCATACCGCGCCCGCCTGGAAAAGACTCTGCGCAAGTTTTTCCTCTTCGCCCAGGAAAAACTGGCCATCGAGGTGGAGCAGATCGTGGAAAGACAAAAAAAACCAGATCGAAACCTGGTTTGAAATCGAACTGGTCGGGGCGACACGATTTGAACGTGCGACCTTCGCGTCCCGAACGCGACGCTCTACCAAACTGAGCCACGCCCCGCAACTTAAGTATAAACCCTGTACAGCGGTTTTGTCAACGATCAGCCATACCTTCCTGGGCTAAAGAATCGAAAAGACATCCTCCACCCCCCCAGAGGATGCTTTCCAGTTGCGGGCAGTTCATAGACCCAGGCTGCCTTCTACGATCTTGGCTATGATCAGGGAGTTCGTAGGCATGCGATCCTCGCAGTAAGGCTCGCACAGCTTCCTGATGAACTCCGTGTTCCCATGCTTCCAAGCGGCGGCCAGGGCATTGCGGATACCCGCCTCCACTCCGCTCATGGTGGTCTTGTACTTTTCAGCCAGCGCCGGGTACATCTCTTTGGTCAGACCCCCTGCGTAGTAGCCCTCTCTCAAGTACAAGATTACAGCGTCTCTCAGATAGGCAAAGCCCTTGAGATGAGGCGGCACGCCCATTTTGTGCAAGATCTGGGTCACCTTCTGATCTACGCTCAGCGGTGGTTCCTGGGCCAGGGCTTCCTCATCAAGGATCATATTAGCAGAAGCGGCGGAAAACTCCCTCAAGCGCTCCACTAGAATCTCTAAACGGAAAGGTTTTACTAGGAAGTAGTCAGCACCCAGGGCCAGCAAGCGGCTGAGCAGGCGATCGCTGCCAAAGGCGGTGATCACAAACACCTTCGGCTCCTTCCCAAGCTGCATGGTCTTGAGGGCTTCCAGGACACCCAGCCCATCCAAATAGGGCATGGTAATGTCCAGCAGAACCAGGTCCGGCTCCAACCTTTGAATTTCCTTGAGAGCTTGCTCGCCGTCGTGTGCTATACCTACCACTTCAAAATCGTCGTGCGAATCCAAGAACTGATGCAGGATCTGACAGAGCTCCACATTATTGTCCACAATCAGAATCCTCATACAGCCCCTCCAAAAACATATTCCCCCCTTTTCACATTGATATTTGACACATATTTCCAAACTCCTGCTGTTCTGACGCAACTGCCAAAAAGTTCACTTTCGAAAGAGAGCCATATAAAAGCCGTCAACAAAATGGCGATGGGGGAACAGGGTTCGCTCCCAGGGCTGGCCGGGACAGCCGGGGAACTCCTCTGGGAAGGGCTGGCCGGAGAAGTGAGGATGTTCTGCTAAGAACCACTGGACCACCTCATCATTTTCCCATTTGGTCAGGGTGCAGGTGGTATAAAGCAGCAGGCCTCCCGGAGCCACATAGCTAGCAGCCCGGCTCAAAATCTGTTTTTGGATGGCCACCAGTTGCCTGATCTCTTCTGCACTCTTGCGCCAGCGGATATCAGGCCGGTGGCCCATGGTGCCCAGACCGGAACACGGGGCATCCACCAACACCCTTGGAACCGGGGAAAGTCCCAAGTCCTCGGTGGCATCGCCCACCTGGGTACGGATGATGGAGATACCCAACCGCTGGGCATTCTCTTGCACCACGGCCAAGCGCCGGGAGCTGACATCAAAGGCCAAGATCTGTCCTTGGTTGTCCATGAGCTGGGCGAGATGGGTGGCCTTGCCCCCTGGCGCGCTGCACAGATCGTAAACGGTCTGGCCCGGTTCAACCTGCAGGGCATGGGCAGCTAGGGCGCTGCTTTCGTCTTGGATGTAATACCTGCCCTCTTCCAGCCAATCATCGGCCACCACGGCATGGGCAGGACGCACCTCCAGAATCTCAGGCAAGTAGCGGCCTGACTGTACGGATATCCCCCGGGACTGGAGGTGGGCGCGCACTTCCTCGGGGGAGGATTTGAGGGTGTTAACCCGGATGTTCAGTCTAGGCGGCTCATTCATGGCCGCGCAGAGGCCCGCCGTCTCTTCCACTCCCCACCACTTGATCCACTGCTCCACGATCCAGGTGGGAAAGGAATACTTGAGTCCAATGTGTTCCACGGGATCCTCCTCTAAGGAGGGATATGCAAGCAAATCCCTCCCGCGCAGCAGCTGCCTGAGCAAGCCGTTGGTGAACTTGGCGGTACCTTCGTGGCCGAAGGCGCGCGCCAGTTTCACGGCTTCGTTAACCGCTGCCGAAGGAGGGATTCTGTCTAAGTAGAAAATCTGGTAGGCGGCGATGCGCAAAACGTTTAACACGGCTGGCTGGATTTTTTCCAGAGGTCTGGAGCTGAATCGCGAGAGGGCATAGTCCAAACTCCGCCGCATACGCACGGTACCGAAGACCAGTTCCGTATAGAGGCCCTGGTCCAAACTGCTTAAGGAGCTCCGCTGGATCTGGCTGTCCACCAGATCCTTGAGGAAGTCCTCTGACTCTTCCAGCCTGTTTAAGGTGACCACCGCCAAGTAGCGGGGATTGGCACGGCGATTCATTACCGCCTCCGCTGACCCCGCAGGAAGAGCAGACGAATCAGCTGTGAAGCTGCCACAGCCACCGCGGCCACGTAGGTTAAGGCTGCTGCGCTGAGTACCGCCTTGGCTTTAGGCACCTCTGCTTTGCTTAAGTAGCCCCCAGACTGGAGGGCAGCCAAAGCTCTTTTCGAGGCGTTGAACTCCACGGGCAGCGTGATCAGCTGAAAACCCAAGGCCGCAATGAAGAACCAGATGCCAACAAGCATAAGCATATCCACGCTGAACAAGAAACCCAGCATGAACAGGGGAAATGCCATTTGAGAGCCGATGGAGGCCACCGGGAAGAGGCTGGTTCTGAGCCCCAGGGGCACGTACCCCCTGGCATGCTGTACCGCATGCCCCACTTCGTGGGCGGCCACGCCCACAGCAGCCACACTGGTGCCGTCATAGACGTGGGACGAAAGGCGCACCGTTCCCGAGCGAGGATCATAGTGGTCAGTGAGCTGACCGCCGATCCTTTCCACACTTACATTGTGCAGTCCGTTGGCATTGAGAATCTCCCTGGCCACCTGGGCCCCTGTAAGCCCTGCTTGGGATCTTTCCTGGAGATAGCGGGAAAAAGTGCTCTTTACTTTGAACTGGGCATACATGGCGAGTAACAAGGCCGGAAGGACCAAAATGAAAGTGGGATCATAAAACATGCCATCTCCTCCTGTCAGTTTAATATTTCCCCAACGCGCAAACGCAATCCATTGGCAAAGTCCAGACCAGACAGCACCTTGCCGCCAGGCCTCTGCATGCTCTGCAAAAACAGCGCACCGCTGCCGCAGGCAACAAGCAGGCCCTGCTCACTCAAGGAGAGGATCTCCCCTGGTTGGCCCTTTTGCCCCTCCTCTGCGGGCTCGGCCTCCCAGATGCGCACTGTTTCTCCCCTGATCTGGGCCCAGGCAACGGGCCAGGGGTTCATGGCGCGGACCAAGCGATCCAGCTTCTGTGCGGTGCGGCCGAAATCCACCTGCGCTGCCTCTTTTTTTAGCTTAAAGGCGTAACTTGCCTTGCTGTGGTCCTGGGGGATGCGCGGCGCAGAACCCTGGGCAATCTGCCTAACCGTTTCCAGAAGCAGTTCTGCACCTTTGACCATTAAGCGATCGTGCAGCGTGCCAGCGGTTTCCCTGGGCAGAATGGGCTCTTCCGCCTGGAGGATGATGTCCCCATCATCCCAGCCTGAACCGAGATACATGGTGGTCACACCGGTTACATCATCACCGTGGAGGATGGCCGCGTTGATGGGGGCAGCGCCGCGGTATTTGGGCAGCAGTGAGCTGTGCACATTGACGCAGCCGTATGTAGGCGCTGCCAGCAGCCTGTCGGGGATTTTTTGGCCAAAGGCTACCACCACAAACAGATCTGCGCCCAGCGCTTCCAGCTCAGCCATGACCTGGGGATCACTGACCTTCTCCGGCTGGAAAACGGGAAGTCCATATTCCAAGGCGACCTCTTTGACTGGAGAAAACACAACCCTCTGTCCCCTGCCGGCTCTGCGATCGGGCTGGGTTACCACGCCCAGCACCTCATGCTCGCCCACCAAAGCCCTTAGGCTCGGCACCGCAAACTCCGGTGTACCCATGAACAGGATGCGCATTTACTCACCCTCTTCCCCTGCATCGTCCAGCTCCTCGGGGGTTGCCTCCCCAAGACTGCGGTCGAGCATGAGAATCCCATCCAGGTGATCGATTTCATGCTGCAGAGCCCGGGCAAAATACCCTTCCGCCTTAAGGCGCACCTGTTTGCCCTTCTCGTTCAGGCCGCTCACTTCCACCTCCGCAGCCCTTTTCACATAAACCCAGCGTTCGGGGATGCTTAAGCACCCCTCCACGTCTATCTCTTCGCCCTGGGCGCTCTGGATAACGGGGTTTACTAACACGACTGGGCCTTCGCCCAAATCCGCGACGATGATCCGCTGACCGACTCCCACCTGCGGTGCCGCCAATCCGATGCCATCGGCCTCATACATCGTTTCGATCATATCGTCGATGAGTTTGGCGATCTTCTTGGTGATTCTGGGCACTTCCTGGGCACGAGTCTGTAAAACGGGATCTCCTATGGTCACGATGGGTAGTTTAGCCATGGGCACCACCTCAATTCTTCTATTACCTCAATTCTTCTATTACTATTATAACACAACTAAAGCATGTGCAGCGGATCAAGATCGATGGTCACCTGCACCTCGCCGTCCACTGCAGGCAGGGCATTTAAACTCTGCAGGGGCCCATCGCTTTTCACCAACACCTGCCAGCGGTATCTGCCCTGAATGCGCCCTACGGGAGCTGGGAAGGGCCCCACCAGATCCCGCTGGGCAGTGCCCTGCTGCACCAGGTGGGCAGCGATGGCCCGGCACGCTTCCTCCGCTTTTTCTTTAGGCCCGCTGCAGAGTATGCGCACCAGCTGGCGGAAGGGTGGGTAGCCCAGGCTGCGGCGAAAGCCGATCTCTTTCCGGTAAAACCCCAGGTAGTCGTGGCTGCGGGCCATCTCAATGGCGAAGTGGTTGGGTTCGTAGGCCTGCACCACCACCGTTCCCGGCAGTTCTCCCCGGCCGCTGCGCCCGGCCACTTGAGTTAAGAGCTGAAAAGTGCGTTCAGATGAGCGGATGTCGGGAAAGCGCAGGCTCAAATCCGCGGCCAGCACTCCCACCAGCGTCACTTGGGGGAAATCCAAACCCTTGGCCACCATTTGCGTTCCGATAAGCACCTGGGCCTGCCCCTGGGCAAACTGACGTAGAATGGCTGCATGGGCTCCCTTGCGCCTGGTGGTATCGGCATCCAAGCGCAGAGTCTTCAGCCCGGGAAACTCTTTGCCCAGGGCTTCCTCCAGCTGCTCGGTGCCCACGCCGAACTGCCGCAGGTAACGGGAGGCGCAGCGGGGACACTTGCTGGGCAGCGCTTCCTGGTGCAGGCAGTAATGGCACTTCAGCCGGTTTTCCCCCTTGTGGTAAGTTAAGGACACCTGGCAGTTGGGGCAGCCCAGCACTTCCCCGCACTCTCGGCAGAGTACGAAGTTAGCAAAACCGCGCCTGTTCAAGAGGATGATCGCCTGCCGACGCGTACCCACCAGGGCGTCCAGCTCCTCGCGCAGGCGCTGGCTGAACATGCTCCGGTTGCCCTGGGCAAACTCCTCCCGCATGTCCACAACCTCGATCTTGGGCAGGGGCCTCTGCTCCACCCTTTCGGGTAGTTCCGCCAAGAGGTACTCGCTCTGCAGGGCTTTGTGGTAACTTTCCAGGGCCGGAGTAGCGCTGCCCAGCACCACCTGGCCGCCCACTAAGGCGCAGCGTTTGATGGCCACTTCCCTGGTTTGGTAGCGGATGGATCCGTCTTCCTGCTTGTACGTCCTTTCGTGCTCCTCATCCAAGACAATCAACCCCAGCCTGGGCAGGGGGGCAAATACCGCCGAGCGCGCTCCCACTACCACATCCACCTGGCCGTCACGGATTTTGCACCACTGATCGAAACGTTCACCCAAGGAGAGGGCACTGTGCAGTACGGTTACCCTGTCTTTGAACCGGGCGGCGAAGCGGTTCAAAATCTGGGGAGTCAAGGCGATCTCCGGGACCAGGACAATGGCCTGTTTGCCGCTTCGGAGCACTTCCCCGATCACCTGTAGGTAGACCTCGGTCTTGCCGCTGCCTGTAACCCCGTGGAGCAAAACCGGTTTGCCCTGGCCCTGCATTTCCTCTAAGATCAGATCCACCGCCTGGCGCTGCTGCTCCGTGAGCACCACCGCGGGATCTGATACGGGATCCACCTCCACCTTGCGCTCCACTCGCACCTCACCCAGGGAGATCACGCCCTGTTTTTCCAGGGCGCGCAGGGTGGAGCTGGAGGTATCGGCAAGGGCCAAAAGTTCTGCAGCCAGCATTTCTCCCCGTACCTGCAGGATTTCCAGCACGCGCCTCTGGGCCCAGGCGTTTTTGCGCAAGGCGGGATTGGGGTCCAGCAGCGTGACCAACTGCGCCGTTTTCACCCCCACCCGCTCCCTTCCGTAGCGCGCCGCAGGAGGCAGCATGTACTGCAGAGCTTCGGAAAAGAGGCCCGCGTAGGTTTCCGCCATCCAGCGGGCCAGCTCCACCAGGGAGGGCAGGATAGCGGGCTTGAGATCCAGAGGTTTGATGATGGCTTTAAGTTTCTGTTCTGCCACTTCCAGTTCGTTGGTGAGCTCCACCACGTAGCCTTCCAGCTTGCGGCGGCCAAAGGGAACCAGCACGCGGTGGCCGATCTCGATTTGGCCCTGATAGCGCTCTGGAATGGCATATTGAAAGATGCGGTTCACCGCTTCGGCCCGCACATCCACAATCACTCCGGCGTATCGTTTCTGCTTCATTGGACCTCACCTCGAAAAAAACGCCCGTGGCATCCACCACAGGCTTGCACTAGTGCAGCTATTCATACTCCCATTCGATTTTGCCCGCTTCCAGTTCCTCAAGGGCTATGGTCACAGGCTTGCGGGCCTTCGTTTCCATCACAGGCTCTGCTCCATCGATTAACTGCCTCGCTCTTTGGGAGACGACCATAATAGCCTCATAGCGATTAGCCTTCTGTGGCATCAAGATCCGAGCCCCCTTTCCACAACTGCTGCAAATAGTCTAGATCAATGCGGTTTACCCTGCACCATTCGCTTAGAATGATCTGCCTGAGCTGCTCCGCGGCCTTGTTCAAGTCATCGTTGATGATGAAGTAGTCATAATCTACGATATGCTTAACTTCTTCCCGTGATTTCGCCAAACGGCGCCTGATCACTTCTTCAGAATCGGAACCCCTCAGTCTCAGCCGTTTGCTCAACTCCTCAGGAGTCGGCGGCAGCAAAAATACCAAGACCGCCTCGGGCATCTTCCCTTTGATCTGAGCGGCCCCCTGAATATCGATGTCCATGATCACTGCATTGCCTGCTTCGATCTGTTCATGGACATACTTTTTGGGCGTGCCGTAGCGGTAGCCCACAAAGGTCGCTGATTCTAATAATAGATCATCCTTGAGCATTTGGTCAAATTCTTCTTCTGTGCAGAAGAAATAATTGACCGCGTGAACTTCCCCGGCCCTGGGCGGCCGAGTTGTCACGCTCACCGAATACTTCAAGTTGGGAATGGTGGGAAAAACGGCATTCATCACAGAATTCTTCCCGGCACCGCTGGGCCCCGACAAGACTATGAGAAAACCTTTCGTTTTTAACCCACCACTCCTCAGGTCCTTTTGTGTTCCCTTCAATTCAGCAGCAACTCCCTATTTCTCATTAGCTTCCAGATTGTCTTTGCTTGTGAGACGATGTGCCACGGTTTCGGGTTGCACTGCTGACAAAATTATGTGATCACTATCAGCGATAATAACTGCTCTGGTGCGTCGGCCGTAGGTGGCATCGATGAGCATGCCGCGATCCCTGGCCTCCTGCACCATGCGCTTTATAGGAGCCGACTCGGGACTGACTATTGCCACGATTCTATTTGCCGCCACTATGTTCCCAAAGCCAATATTGATCAACTGGATGCCCATGTTCTAAGCTCCTTACTCTCAACCTAACCTCTGCAGCAGTTGTTCCTTTTGCCGTTTACCCAAACCTTGGACGCGACGATTTTCGTTGATCCCGATTTCCCGCATCAACTTCTCTGAAGTAACTTTACCCACCTGCGGCAGGGACTGCAACAGATAGGTGACCCTCATCCTGGCCACCACTTCATCGTCGGTCTTCTCCAGAACTTCCCGGAGGGTGATGGAACCCTTCTTCAGCTTGAGCCTCAGCTCAGCCCGCTTGCTGCGCATTTCCTGGGCCTTTTTCAGAGCCTTCAACTTCTCTTCCGGGGTCAAAACTGGCAGTGACACTCGTGCTCACCTCCTTTGCTCGACTGATTCAGCACTTTCAGAACCTGGGCAAGTTGGAGCCGCCTCATTCGATGTTCTGCACCTGTTCGCGCACCTTCTCCAACTCACTCTTCAGCTCCACCACAAGGCTGGCAATCTGCACATTGTTGCCCTTAGCGCCCATGGTGTTCACCTCTCGGTTCATCTCCTGTATCAAAAAGTCCAGTTTACGCCCTACCGGTTCGGTAGAACGCAGGAGCTCTCTCAACTGCTGAGTGTGACTGCCCAAACGCACCAGTTCTTCATCAATGCTGCATCGGTCAGCAAATAGAGCTACTTCTGCCAGAAAGCGTTCCTCGGTTAGGGTTGTCCCATGCAACAGCTCACGCAAACGATCACTGAGGCGCAGGCGGTAATCCTCCACAACCTGGGGCGCTACCTGCGCCACCTGGGCCTGCAGCTCCTCAATGCGCACAATTTTCTCCTGCAGATCCGCATAGAGTCGTTCGCCCTCCGCGGCCCGCATCTGCTCCAAATCATCCAAGGCCTTCGCCGCTGCTGCCGTTAGGACTGCCTGGAGATCCTCCCAGTCGTATTCGGGGTCCTCCACCTCCAAAACACCAGGTAGAGAAAGGATCTGATCCAGGGTAATGACCTCGTCACTGCCCAAAACCTCTTTGATGCCCTGCAGGGCACGCAGATACCCCTGCAAGAGCGGGGCATTTAACTCTACATTTCTCTCTTTTTGGGCAAATTCCTCCACGAAAACCGCTGCTTCTATCCGTCCCCTAGCAATTCTCTCGGAGATGGCCCGGCGCAAACTCTCCTCTAACTGCCCGTATTGCTTGGGCAGACGCAAAAACAGGTCCAAATAGCGGTGATTAACGGATCGCAGCTCAATGCGCACCGCATACTGGGCGCTGCTGGCCTCTCCCTGCCCAAAGCCCGTCATACTCTTGATCACTGGTTTCCTCCAAATCTTACCGTATTAGTGTGCTTTAATTCTTGGTCTGGTAAAATAATCCTGCCTGCCAGCTAAACTTTCAGCAAGGAAAGGCGCCTCCTCACCGCCCGCTTCACCATGAGCCCCGCGGTCTCCGCGAACAGGGGGAAACAGGCAAACAGCCCCACCAAAATCCAGTCGTCGCCGCTGAGGGGCACCGTCTGGAACACACTGGCCATGAAAGGATGATAGAGCAGGAACACGTGGGCGCCACCCGAGATCAGCACCGCCAGGATCAAATAGAGGTTGCCCCAAATGCCCAAATCGAAAACGGAATGGCGCTCATAGCGGCACTGAAAAGCATAGATCAGCTGTGCCATAACCAATACCGTAAAGGCCATGGTGCGGCTGCGTTCCAGCTGGCCCGGGTAGTACCACAGACTGAAGAGGAACAGTGCCAGCGCGGCCAGGCTGATGGTAACACCAGCAAACAAGATGCGCCTGAGCAGGCCCCTGGCGAAAACCCCTTCCCCGGGATTGCGCGGCTTCTGCAGCATAATATCTCGCTCCGCCGGATCCAGACCCAGGGCTATGGCGGGCAGGCCATCGGTTACCAGGTTCATCCACAGAATCTGCAGGGGGATCAGGGGCAGGGGCAGACCTAAGAGGGTAGCGGCGAGCATGGTGAGCACTTCCCCCACATTGCAGCCCAGGAGGTAGCGGATGAACTTGCGGATGTTATCGTAAATCCCCCGCCCTTCCCGCACCGCCTTGATGATGGTGCCGAAGTTGTCATCCAAAAGGACCATGTGGGAGGCCTCCCGGGTCACATCGGTACCCTGAATGCCCATGGCCACACCAATATGGGCTTCTTTTACCGCGGGGGCATCGTTCACCCCATCTCCCGTCATGGCCACGATCTCGCCGTTGGCTTTGAGCGCCTTGACGATGGAGAGCTTATGGGTGGGCGCGACGCGGGCGAACACCGCTGTGCTTCTGATGGCTTTCCGCTGCTCCAAGGGCGTGAGCGCCTCCCATTCAGCTCCAGTGAGTACCCTGTGCGCCTCGGGAGTAAACAGCCCGATCTGCTCGGCTATGGCCGCCGCGGTCTTTTTGTGATCCCCTGTGACCATAATGGTGCGCACACCGCCCAAACGTGCCGCTTGAACGGCCGCGGCCACCTCAGGCCTGGGGGGATCGATCATGCCTACGAACCCTGTGAAGATCAAGCCGCGCTCCCACTGTTCTTCAGGGGGAAGCTGCTGCCCCAGGGGCTTAAAGGCCGTGGCCAAGACCCTAAGCGCCTGATCGGCCATGGAATCCAGGATCGTCAGAGCTTCTCTTCGTCGTTCCTGGGTCAAGCGCACAACCTCAGTGCCCACCATGATGTGCGTGCATCGCGGCAGCACCACATCGGGGGCCCCCTTCACCAGGGAGATGCGATCCCGTCCCTGGCGCACCACTACCGACATGCGCTTGCGCTCCGAGCTAAAGGGAATCCCGCCCACTTCTTCGTAAACCCGCCTGAGCTGCCTCTGGCTGAGTCCAGCCTTCTCCGCCAGGCGGAGGAGCGCTACTTCCGTGGGATCTCCGAATACGCTCCCATCCTCGTATACTTCAGCCTTGGTGCACAGAGCCCCCACCGCCACACTGTACCAGAGGTCATCCTGGATTTGGGGATCCAGCCTGAGCGCCTGCCCGCCCAGGCTGTGCAAACCCCGGCCGGTCCAAAGCTGCTGCACCTCCATCTGGTTGAGGGTGAGGGTGCCCGTTTTGTCTGAACAGATCACGGTGGCGCAGCCCAAGGTCTCCACCGCGGGCAGTTGGCGGATCACCGCGCTTTGCCTGCTCATGCGCTGCACGCCCACGGAAAGGGCGATGGTGACCACCGCGGGCAGGCCTTCGGGAATGGCGGCCACCGCCAGGGTAACCGCCACCATGAACATCTTGTAAACGGGAAGGCCCTGGCCCACCCCAGCCGCGAACACCACGGCCACGATGGCCGCACAGGCCAGAACCAAAATCCTGCCCAGCTGCTGGAGGCGCTTCTGGAGCGGAGTTTCACTGCTCTCCTTCTCCTGGAGCAGATGGGCTATCCTGCCGATTTCCGTATCCATACCCGTGGCGGTCACTACTGCCCTGCCAAAGCCCCTGGCCACCAAGGTGCTTTTGTACACGGCATTGCGGCGATCGCCAAGCGGTGTTGCTTCATCCCCCAAGAACTTTTCGTCCTTGCCCACAGGTACGGACTCGCCCGTCAAATTCGACTCATCCACGCTCAGCAGCTGGCATTCCAGCAGGCGGGCGTCTGCGGGCACACGGTCGCCTGGTTCCAGGAGGATGATATCGCCTGGAACCAGGAGCGAAGCATCCAGAAGGGCCTTGTGTCCGTCCCGGATCACCCGGCAGTGGTCCGCGGCCAGCTTGTTCAGCATTTCTATGGATCTTTCCGCTCGGTACTCCTGGACAAAACCCAAAACAGCATTGAGGAACAAGATGGCAAAGATAGCCACCGCGTCCAGGTATTCGCCCAAAAGCACGGAGATGACCACCGTGCCCAAAAGCACCAGCACCATGAAGTCCTGAAACTGGTTAAGAAAAAGCCGCCAAGGTGCGATTGGCGGTGTAGATACCAGGACATTGGGGCCGAAGCGGTCCAGGCGCGTCCTGGCTTCCTGGGTGGACAGCCCCAGTTTAGGATTGACCTGCAAATCTTTGATCAGCTTAGCCGTGGGAATCAGATGCCAATTTCCAGCCACAAGCCTCACTTCTTTCCCAGAATAATCGGGCATGCGGTGGGTGTGCCCCCTGTTCTCACGCCATCTTTATTCTGGGAAGAAGGAAAATAGTACGCCGAGGTGACGGCTAGCCTCAGTTAACCCCGCGCAGCTCTTCCATGCGGGAAAACACGTGGGCAGCCTGGTCAGTGCGGCCCACAGCCTCATAACTCCAGCCCAAATATTCCAAGAGGCTCAAAGAGCGCGGCGCCTGCAGCTGGCCCAGCTCCAGCACCTCAATGGCCTCTTCATATTGGCCTAAGTAGTACAGGGATTTGCCTAGGCCCAAGCGGGCATCGAAAAAGTCCTGCGCTCCATCTAGGGCCAGTTCAAAGGCTTCCCTGGCCTGGGAATACTCGCCCCGCTCCAGGGCAACGGTGCCCAGACCACAATGGACACGGGCCAACGACTCCTCTTCGGAGCTGGCCTCCAGGGCCAAGCGGTAACTCCGCTCCGCCTCATCCAGACGCCCCATTTCCACATAGAGGTCCCCCATGAGGGCCTGTACCCAGGCGTCTTTAGGCTGAAGTTGGGCGAACTCCAGATAATATCCCAGGGCGGTGCCGGGGCGCTGGAGATAGCTGTAGATCAACCCCAGCATCAAATTGGCTTCCCCCGCCTGGGCTGGATCGCGGGCGGCTTTGCCAAACTCCTCAACGGCCATCCCGATGGGGTCAATGTGTCTAAAGGTTTCCTCAAGCCTCACAGCGTGGTACAGAAGGGCCTGGAAACCGTTGTTTATGTTGCGAGAGGTCACGCCGGTCTGGGCCAAAACCACGCCGGATAGGACCGCCAGCACAATCAAAGTCAGCACAGTGCGCTTCTTCATAGCAAACATCTCCTATCTAACCCGCTCCTTACTTCTCCACCGAAAGCCGATCACCTGCTTAGTTGTGGGTGACACTATCAGGTGATATAATAGGCAGGCGAGGTGGTAATATGCCCCTAGACGGCCTGACAATCAATGTTCTCATAGGCGAGCTGAAGCCGCTGCTATTAAACGGCCGCGTGCTCAAAATCTACCAGCCGGAAGAAACAACCATCACCATGCAGCTGCGGCTGCCGGGAAAGACCCACACCCTGCTCTTCTCAGCGGATCCCGTTTACCCCCGCCTGCACACAATCGAAGAGCAGCCCCTTAATCCCCAAACACCCCCGAACTTCTGCATGCTGCTGCGCAAGTACTTAGAGCCCAGCAGGCTGCTGGGCATTGAACAGCGGGGGCTTGACCGCATCATCCAGCTGCGCTTTGAGGCCCTGGATGAAGTGGGAAAACTCACTGAGCTGAGCCTGATCTTCGAGGTGATGAGCAGGCAGAGCAATCTCTATTTGGTAGACTCCGCCGGAGTGATCCTAGATGCCCTCAAGCGCTCCCCCGGCCGGGGCATCCTGCCGGGAGGGACCTACGCGGCACCGCCTGATCAAGGCAAGCTTCAGCCCACTGTCCTTTCTCCCACAGAGCTTGTGGACGAAATCCGTCTGCTGCCGGCGCAGACCGAGATCTGGAAATGGATCGCCGACTCTTTCCAGGGCTTCAGTGCCGTCGCCGCCCAAGAAGTTGCACGCAGGGCCGGCTTCCCCTCCACCATAACCAGGGCAGAACTTTCTGAAGGGGATTGGACTAAAGTGCAGCAGGCTCTGCAGGGCTTAGTTCAGGAAATCGCCTCCGGTGGAAACCCCTGCTATTATCCTGAACTGGACGACTTTACAGCCTATACCTTAACGGGATACAAGGGCCAGTCCTTTGCTTCGGTGAACAATCTGCTGGAGACAGTCCTTACGGGCAAGCAGAAGGAAAAGCAGCTTGCGGAAAGCAAGACCTCGCTGCGCAGACGAGTGGCGCAGCACCTCAAACGCCTGAACAAAAAGGAAGCCATCCATCATCTCGCCCTGCAAAAAGCAGAGCGGGCCGATCTCCTCCGCCACCAGGGCGAGCTGCTCACCGCCTATTTCCACCTCATTCGCCCGGGAGCCCAAGAGGTGCAGGTGCCAGATTACACCCAGGAGGGACAGTTGGTCACCATAGAGCTGGATCCCCGCCTGTCCCCCAGCGCCAATATCCAGCGCATCTTCAAGCGCTACCACAAAGCCAAGGCTGGGCAGCGCCACAGCGAAGAGCTGCTGGCAGCCATTTGGGCGGAAAAGGAGTACCTAGAGGGTATTCTGCTCCAGATCGAACTGGCCGACTCCACAGACCTGCTTAAGGAAATCGAAGCGGAACTGCGCAGAACGGGCTATCTGAGGGCAAGGGCGCCCAAGGCCAAGGAGAAGGCAGCCTCCCCCTCTGGGCCTGAGCGCTATCTCTCCCCCGACGGTCTGACCATTTTGGTGGGCCGCAACAACAGGCAGAATGATCAGCTCACTTTCCATTTGACCGGCCCCAACCACCTCTGGCTCCATGCCAGGGGCACGCCGGGCAGCCATGTGGCGGTGCTGGCCGAGGGTGATATCCCCAACGACACGCTGCTCCTCGCCGCCCAGCTGGCCGCCTACTTCTCCGCGCAGCGGAACTCCCCCAAAGCGGAGGTGGACTACACCCTGCGCAAGTACGTGCGCAAACCCAAGGGGGCAAAACCGGGCTTTGTGCACTATGAGCGGGCTAAGACCATAGTGGTCAATCCCTCTGAATTCATTCCCCCACCTAAACAGTGAGGACAAGAAGCAGGCGAGTTCACCTAGGTCGTCTACGCCTGCCCCTTGTCGCTCCATTGAAACTAGGTCCTGCTTGGTCAGGACCTTTTTGGTTTATCCCATTTTATTCTACCCATTATTGCAGATTCCTCTTTCTGCAGTGGCATTTTTCGCTAATTTGCACCATTTATACATTCGTCCCCTAAAGAGCAGGTAAGTATAACAGCATCCTCCCTGGTCATAATAATAGATAGACTAAAGGGTAAAGGAGGACTTACCATGACGGCCGATGACAAGCAGGCGGCTGTGGCCACCCGCGGAGCGGTGCGCATGTGGACGGAGGAAGAGAAGGATGTAGTCTGGGAGCAAACCCTAAAGGCCAAGGAGGAAAACCTGCCCCTTACGGAGGCTTTTCGGCGCGCGGCCAAGCTTCTACCCCACCGCTCGGAAGCCGCAATTGGCATGCTTTATTACAACGTCCTGCGCAAGGAGCGCAAGGAACCTGTCCCGCAACCAAGGGCGGCTGAACCAAAGACACGTTCAGAGTTCAGCATCGACCCCAAACTGGTGGAAGCATTTCAGGGTTTACCCGAATATATACAGCAGCTCAACCGTAAAGTGGAATCCCTGGAGGAGCGGCTGCAAAACCCCAATCCCGAGGCCGTTTTAAGGGCCCTGGCCAGCCTGGCGGAAAGCCTGTGCAGTCAAGGGGAAAAGGACGAGTATATCAAGAAACTGGAGGCGGAAAACGCCAGTTTGAGAGAGGCCAACGCGGAGCTCCAAGGAAGCCTGGCCGAGCTTAAGGCGGCTTACGACGACGCCCTGGGCATCTATGACATGTTTACCAACATGGCCTCCATCTCCCAAATCATGAGTTTAGGGGATTTCAAACAGCAAATGAAGACCACCCTGGATAAGTGGGGGAATGTGCTCAGTATCACCTTTGCCCGCAGTGTATAAAGGAATCTAGCGCCCCTTGGCCAATTAGTTACAAAAACCAAAGCCGAGGAGCCAGCCATGAGGAGCAAAGTGATCTTAGCAGAACAAGAAGTGGACCCGCACTGCGCAGGTATGGAGCTGGGAGTATACGCCCGCCAGCATCTAGGCATCTCCAACCGCAGACTGCAGAAGGCGGTACGCACCAGGGGCCTCCTGCTCAACGGGCGCCCTGCCCACAGTAAGAGGAAACTGCGCCCTGGTGATCGGGTGCAGGTGGCCCTGCCCGCCAAGGAGCAGGTGAAAATACCGGTGGCTGATCCTAAGAATCTCAAGGTTCTATACGAAGACCCCTGGCTTTTGGCAGTGGATAAACCAGCGGGACTGCCCAGCTACTCCCTCCAGGACGCCAGGGGTGCGGCCAATCAGGTGGCTGGCCACTTCCTCGCGCAGGGGCTGCAGCTCACTCCCCGCCCACTACATCGTTTGGATACCCCCGCCTCGGGGGTTTTGGTCTTTGCCAAAGATGCTGAGACCCAGACCGCCCTCACCGCCCTTTGGAATGAAGGCCAGGTGCAGCGCCGCTACTACGCCATCTGCCAGGGACGCTTGGAAACAGCCCAGGAAATCAAGGAACGCCTGGACGGCCAGGAGGCCCTGACCAAGGTGAAGCCCCTGAGCATCCACCCCCACTGCACCGAACTTAGGGCGGAGCTGATTACCGGCCGTACCCACCAAATCAGAAGGCATCTAGCTGCCCTGGGCCATCCTCTGCTTGGAGATAGGCGCTACGGCACGGCTGTCGAGGCAGGACCGCGCCTTGCCCTCCATGCTTGCGAGGTAAGCTTTCCCCACCCCCACAAAAAAGGAGAGCATGTCAAGATCTGCTCTCCCGTACCGCAAGCTGAGTTCCGTTCCTATTTATTGCCCTGAGACGGCTCCTTCCACCGCGCTGAAATCCTCCTTATACTGCAGCAAAAACAGGTTGTAATACAAACCCTTCTGGGCCAAGAGCTCCTGGTGGCTGCCCATTTCTCGCACCTTGCCCTTGTGCAGCACAATGATTACATCCGCATCTTGGATCGTGGACAGCCGGTGGGCCACCACCAAACTGGTCCTTCCTGCCAGCAGCTTGGGCAGGGCATCTTGAATCAGGTGCTCCGTCTCCGTATCGATGTTGGCCGTGGCTTCGTCAAGAATCAAGATGGCAGGATCATAGGCCAGGGTCCTGGCAAAGGCGATGAGCTGCCTCTGACCAGCGGAAAGGGTGGAACCCCGCTCCGTGACCGGCTCATCGTATTGGCGCGGCAGCTTTTCAATGAAGTGGTGGGCATTGACGTAGCGGGATACCTCTTCGATCTGCTCAGGGGTGATCTCGGGATTGTACAGCCTGATGTTCTCCCTGATGTTACCGGAAAAGAGGAATACATCCTGCATGACCAGGCCGATGTTGCGCCGCAGCTCTTCTTTACTGAACTCCCTGATATCCCTGCCATCGATGAGGATTTGCCCCTTTTGGATGTCATAAAAGCGCGTGAGCAGGCTCATGATCGTGGTTTTACCTGCCCCCGTGGCTCCCACAAAGGCCACCGTCTGCCCCGGTTCCACCGTAAAGGAGACATCCCTAAGCACCCATTCTTCCCCCACATAGGCAAACCAGACGTTCTTAAACTCAATGCGTCCCTGGATCTGGCCCATGGGCTGGGGATCAGGCGGATCCTGAATGGCGGGCTCCTCGTCTAGGATTTGGAAAATGCGCTCCGCTGAAGCCATGGAAGCCTGGAGGATGTTAAACTTCTCCGTAAGATCGTTGATGGGCCTAAACATCATTTCCATGTAACTCACAAAGGCATAAAGCACCCCCAACTCCAAGGAGCGGTTGAGCAGCAGGCTCCCCCCTACCCAAATGAGCAGCACCTTAGCCAACAGATCCACCAGGTTGATCGCGGGCCTGAAGATGGCATAGACCATGAGCTCACGCATGCTGGCTTTGTAGTGATCGCGATTGATCTCCTCGAATTCCTTGTACTTGCGCCGCTCCTGGCGGAAGATGTGCACCAGGCGCATCCCGGAGATGGTCTCGGCGAAATTGGCGTTAATGCGAGCCAAACGCACCCTGGTTTCCCTGTAAGCAGCCCGGGCCTTGGTACGGAAGATGGCTGTCATCACCACGATCACGGGCAGCACAGCCAAGGAAGTCAGGGTCAAACGCACATCCATTTTGAACATGACAACAATGATGCCCAGGACCATAAAGACATCCTTAAACAGGTTGACCAACACGCCAGTGTACATCTCGTTGAGGTTCTGGGTGTCGTTGGTCACCCTGGTCACCAGCCGGCCCACGGGGGTCCGGTCAAAAAAGGCCAAGGCCAAGCGCTGAATGTGGCTGAACAGATCCTGGCGAATGTCGAAGATGATCCTCTGCCCCGTATACTGGAGCAGGGACACCTGCACGTAGTTGAGGACAAAGCCCAGTGACATGAGCCCAAACAGAATGAGACCCAGTTTAAAGATGGATTTGTACTCAAAGCTCCTCAGCTCCCGGGCCTCCTCCGGAGTGAGGGTGAGCACCAGATCGCCGCTGGAGCTTCTTAAAACCTGCACACCATCCTCTTTCACTAGCTCCAACCTGATTCCTGGAGTGATCTCGCCTAACCGGTCCTCCCGCAGCAGAGCATAGCCTTGGATGTTAGCCAGCGCCGGGTGTTCCGTATCCCCATCCACCACCACGTAGCCGTGGTTGGCCGCGAGGATGTGATCGTCAATGGCCACTTTGATCATATAGGGAGTAGCCAAATCGATGGCTGCGATGAACAAAAGCAGCAAAATGCACAAAAAGATCCAGAACTGATAGGGCTTAGCATATTTCAACAGCCTGCGCATGAGCCGGCTGTCGTAGACTTTACCGAGAGTTTGTTCTTCCTGTTGGTATTCCAATTCTCTGTTCACCTACCTCGAGCACCAATTAGCTGACGCTTTCAATCTGTTCTTCCAAGAGCTGTTTATGATAGAGCTCTCGATACAGTCCCGGCTGCTCCACAAGCTGATCGTGGGTACCCCTCTGGGTGATGGCGCCCTCTTCCAGAACGATAATCTGGTGGGCGTTTTTCAGCGTGGAGATGCGGTGGGAAACGATGATTACCGTCTTCCCAGGGAAAACACGGCGCAGGTTCTGGAGGATGGCTTCCTCGGTCTCCGTATCCACCGCGGAGAAGCTGTCATCCAAAATCAGAATTTGCGGTTCCTTGATCAAAGCCCTGGCCAGAGCGACGCGCTGTTTTTGTCCCCCCGAGAGGGTAACGCCCCGTTCGCCCACGATGGTATCAAACTTCTGGGGGAACTCCACGATGTTATCATAGACCTCAGCAAGTCTCGCGTATTCCATCACCCGCTCCCGGCGGCTGCCCGTGTCGGCAAAATCAATGTTCTCAGCGATGGTGGTGGAAAACAAGAAACTTTCCTGGGGAACGTAACCGATGTTAGTGCGCAGGACATCCAGGGAGATATCCTGGATATCTACGCCGTCCAGCTTGATCATTCCCCGCTCCGCATCATAGAGGCGCAGGAGCAGATTGAGGAGCGTGGTCTTACCTGACCCCGTCCTGCCCAAAATGCCCACCACTTGACCGGGCTCAATCTCTGCACTAATGCCCTTGAGCACCGGTTCCGTGGACGTGGGATAGGAAAAGGTGAGATCCCTGAACTCGATCCTGCCCTGCAAACGCTCGAGGGCGCTCTCGCTCACATCCTTGATTTCAGAGCGCTGGCTGAAAATGGCATCAAGCCGATCCATGGACGCCTTCCCCCGCTGGATCATGTTGATCACCCAGCTGATGGCCATGACGGGCCAGATCAGCATGCCCAGGTAACTGTTGAAGGCCACAAAGTCCCCCAGGCTTATGCTTCCACTCAGGACCAGGGAACCGCCGTAACCTAAGATGATCACCATGGCCAGCGATGCGCAGTAGCCGATCAGGGGGTGAAAGAGGGCGTGGACGCGTACCAAGTCCATGTTCCGCTCCACATTCAGCTCGTTCACTTCCCGGAAACGCTCATCCTCGCGCTTCTCCCGGGCAAAGCCTTTGATCACCCGGATGCCTGAGAAGTTCTCCTGGACCCTATCGGTGAGCTGCGAAAAGGCCTCCTGCACCCGGCGGAAGCGCCTGTGGATCATCCGGCCGAAACCCAGCCCCACCGCGATCATGAAGGGCAGCGGAATCAGGGCCACCAAGGTGAGCCGCAGGCTGATGGTGCTGGCCATCATGTAAATGGTCACAGTGGTTAGAAAGACAGCGTCCACGGCACTGACGATCCCCGGTCCAAAGGCCATGCGGATGGCATGGATGTCGTTGGTGGCATGGGCCATGAGATCGCCCGTCTTGGTGCGGTTGAAAAACTCGCTGGAAAGACTCTCCAGGTGCTGGAAGAACATATTACGCAGGGTGAATTCCATTTTCCTGGCAGTGCCCATGATGTTGATGCGCCAAACATAGCGAAAGACGGCAATGATCAGCGCCAGGCCAATAAACTGCGCGGAAAAGCGAGCCAGATCGCCCCTGGCGAAGTTCCCCTCAGCAATAAGATCGGTGAGATTCCCCAGCATCTTGGGCATCACAAGCTGGGCCGAGTTGACCACGATGAGAGCGAAGACGCCCACTATGTAATAACGCTTGTGGACTTTGAAAAATTCCTTTAACCTGACAAAGCTGATAATGGTACTCCCTCCTTGCCACAAGGCTGCCCCCTTAAACGCAGGCACCCCCTTTCGTATTCTGGAATCGTAAGCGAAACCCTCCATAAATGGAGAAAAGGGCACAAAAAAAGGGCCCAAGATGCAGGCCCTTTGCTCTGCTATGCCCTACTGCCTTCCCCTGGTCACCCTCTCTTCCAGAAACGTGACGGCGTAGTACAAGAGAACGGATACGGCCAAGAGCAGGAGTACACTGGCCATGACCAGGGACATGTTGAACACCTGGCCTCCGTAGACGATCAAATAGCCCAAACCCGCTTTCGACGCCAAGAATTCTCCCACTATGGTGCCCACCAGGGAGAGGCCCACATTCACCTTGAGGGCAGCGATCATGGTGGGGATGCTGGCAGGGATAATCACCTTCCAGAGCACCTGCCCTTTGCTGGCGCCGAAGGTGCGCACCAGTTTCACTTTGTTGGGATCCACTTCCTTGAAGCCCGTGTGCATCATCATGATGGTGACAATGATGGAAACGGCGATGGCCATGGCCACTACCGCCGTGATGGTGGTGCCCAGCCAGACCACGAAGATAGGTCCCAAGGCCACTTTGGGAACGCTGTTGAGTACCACGATATAGGGATCCATCACTTTGGAGAAGAACTCCGACCACCAAAGCAAAACGGCGATGACAATTCCCACGGCCGTGCCCACGCTGAAGCCCAGTACCGTTTCCCACACCGTCCAGCCGAGATGAAGCCAGAGATCTCCTTCCCGGTAGAGGCGCACTAGGGCTGCCCAAATTCTGGTGGGTTGAGAGAAAATGAAGGCGTTGATCCACCCGCGGCTGGCAGCCACTTCCCACAGCACGAACAGACCGATTAAGAGCGCCATCTGGGTGGAGCGAACCAGGGCGGCTCTCATGCGCAGGCTGCGCAGATACGCTAAGTGTTCTTGAGAGACGTCTTCAGTCATCGCGGTTCAGCTCCTTCCAGATGGTGGTGAAGTATTCGCGGAACTGGGGCACTTCCCTGGTCTGCAGTGGTGTGAGGCCTTCATCGCACATCTTAATTCGGTGGATGCTGCGGATCCTCCCCGGCCTCGGGGTCATGACCACGACCCGGTTAGCCATGCTCACGGCCTCAGGGATGTCATGGGTGACCATGATCACCGTCTTTTTCCGCTCCCTAAGGATTTTCACCACTTCTTCGCCCACGGAGAGGCGATTCTGGTAGTCCAAGGCAGAGAAGGGTTCGTCTAAAAGCAGAACGTCGGGCTTGGTGGCCAAGGTGCGGATCAAGGCCACCCGCTGGCGCATGCCGCCACTGAGCTGACCCGGGTAGTGGTGTTCAAATCCTCCCAAGCCGTAGGCTTTGAGCATGGCCTTTACTTCCTCCACCGCCTCGGCTGTTTTCTCACGGCGAATTTCCAAGCCCAACAGGGCATTGTCCAAGATGGTCCGCCACTCAAAGAGGTAGTCGTTTTGGAGCATGTAGCCCACCCGTTTATTGGGGCCCTGCACTTCCTCTCGATCGATGAAGACAGAGCCCCGGGTGGGCCTTAACAGCCCGCTGATGAGGGAAAGCAGCGTGCTCTTGCCGCAACCGCTTTGTCCCACAATGGCCACAAACTCTTGATCCTGGATGGAAAGGTTGATCTGCTCTAAGGCCTTTACTTCGCCGGCGAGGGTGTGGTAGTTCAAGCTTACGTTCCTCAATTCCACGCGAGCCACGGTCTTCCCCCCTTTCC
>FZPS01000185.1_pt129 | contig 79608 bp, 57 predicted proteins | sample 1817821 | NCBI WGS metagenome assembly FZPS01 (sample SAMEA104158645, study PRJEB21678) | metagenome | place: Germany | collected 2015-04-21
ATATTTGTATTAGTTTGTGCATAAGACACATTTACAACTTTACTAGCTATAACTTCATCATTGCTATCCTTCAAGGCTATAGTTTTGTTACCTGCTTGAGAAGATCGAATAACAACAGAAACAAGTTTAAAATCAGATTCAGCATTAAATTTTAAACCATGTCTATAAGTTGAACTAAAAAATCCTCCTGTTCCAAAATCATGAGTAGCAGGTCCAACATTACCAGTTTCGGTAGAAGTTAATTCAGATGCAACATATAAATTAGTAGTATTTGTAAATGTACTTGAATAAGTATTTCCTGTATGTATTGCCGTTCCACCTGTTGGAGAGTCGTACCAAACCAAATTTCCAGTTCCTGTTGCGCCTAAAGTAAGAGTTGAAGCTCCACAAGCTGTTGCTCCACTTGTAGCAGGTGCTTCAGGTATATCAATTACTACTGCATCATTTACAATTTTTTGATCATTTCCATATCCATTTGTTACAGTAAGAGAAACTGTATATGTACCTGAACTAGCATAACTATGAGTTGGATTTTGTGCAACACTAGTATTTCCATCACCAAAACTCCAAAGCCAAGAATCTGCTAAGCTTGACATATCTGTAAAGCTAACTTCTCCTGAACAAAATGCAGGTCCACTTATGGCAAAATCAGCAACTGGAGGAATATTTGGACTTATTAAATTAAATGTATAATCTTCAACTTCTCCATAGCCAGAATTTCCACAAGGAGTTGCATTTGGATTATAGCTAGAGCCTGTGTCATGTAAACGTATTCTTACTCTCACTTCTCCCTGAGTTACAGTACTTGGAACTGTAATATTTCCAGAAAATGGTCCTTGTCCATTTCCAGAAAAAACATTTTCTCCATCATCAATAAAATCGCCATCTCTATTCCAATCAACCCAAATCAAAACTTGGTCACTAGTATAACCATTTGCAGTGGTAATAGAAAACGGATAAGATTGTCCTATCAACAAATCTGTTGATATATGTGTGAAATCTGTATAAGTTGATTTTCCTGAAGAATTATTTATTGTATTACAAGTAAAATTAGAAATTCCTTCATAGCCAGCACTATTAGAACCTGCTGAGCAATAAGTTGGAAGAGTAACAGTAATATAAGCTAATTTTTCTTCAACATCACTTCCATATGTATTTGAAGCTGTTAATTTAACTTTATAAGTTCCTGGTGTATTATAAACTACACTAGGATTTTGTTCGGTACTTGTAGCAGGTGTACCACCTTCAAATTCCCAAGACCAACCTGTAGGATTGTTAATAGACAAATCTGTAAAACCAACTGTAGTACCTATAATTATATTAGTTTGACTAGCAGTAAAATCTGCTGTTGGTGGGTTTGTATTTATATTTACAGTAATATAATTATTTTTTGTTTCTGTATCTGAGCCAAGAGTATTAGTAACAGTTAGACTTACAGTATAAGTTCCAGCTGCAGTATATACATGACTAGGATTTTGTTCTGTTGAAGTTTGTCCATCTCCAAAATTCCAAGACCAACTAGCTGCATATTGAGAAGCATCTGTAAAGCTCACAGTTTCGCCTTCTAATATTGTAGTTGGACTTGCACTAAAGTTAGCTACTGGAACACTAGGAACTGTTGGTAAGACAGACTCATTTATATATGGAGCTCTATCTTGTTTTGTTCCTACTACACAATGGTTTTCGCCTGTAAGTGCGGGGAAATTTAATGTTACAGTACTTCCACTACCCGACCACTTAGCATCTAACAAAACATTATTCTTTGAGATTGCAACATAAGTATAAGGTTCTGTATTAACCGTTAATGTAGTTGCTCCAACAAAAGGAGGTGTAAAGGTGAGTGTTAGTGGATCTGGCTTTGTCATATAAGGTATTAGAGAAGGATCGCCAGAAACGTGATAAATTTCCCAATAATATTGTTTTCGACTAGTTTCTGAACTAGCTTGTACTGCTAAATTTCCACAAGTAATAATTTGCGAAGCTGTATAATACCAATTTGCATGGTCATCTCCATAGTGTTCATGAAAAACTCCGTCCATAAACCCTAAGCCTGTATTAGAAGTATTATAAGCAGTAATATTTCCAGCATCAACTGTTGCCTGAGAAACTAAACCAAGTCCCCAATAAGTATCTTCGTACCAATAAGAATAGTTTGTGGTTCCAATATAACCTACTGCTCCTGCATCTTTAGTATGTAAAAGCACTTCTCCAAAAGCATCACTTTTATTAAATTGAAAAGACAAACAACAGTTTCCTATTAAAAATGGATATTTATTTTTATTTGCCCAATTTGGAACATTAGATCTAAGAACTGCAGGGTCTGCCCAGCCATCATGGTCACAATGAGCAGTATAATTTCCAAAACCAACACCAGCTCCAATTTTTGAATTTATATCACCAGAAGCACTTGAAGAGTTTGATCTCATAACCGAATAAGGATATGAAGTCGTATTGTAATAATATGCATAAATATTTGCAAAACCATGAGCTGTATTTATATAATTATTTGTTGCATATAAAATAGCTGCATTTCCGCATTTATTTGCCCAATAAGAATCCACTCCAGCAACTAAAAGAGCTTTATCCAAATAATCAAAATTTGAAAGTGAATATTGTTGATAAGGTAAAATCTTATCTAAAGCATTTTGAAGCTCTGTTGTTGATTCTGCTGAAATTCTACCATAATACATATCTGGAAGATAGTCGCTTGTACCATCAAAACATGCAAAATAAAGGTCAGTAATATGACTTTCGCCAGAAACTTTAGTTGCAAATGCAGGAATAGAATAAGTACCACTATGGTCGCCAATTATCAAACAATAAATTGGAGCTGGGTCTGAAGCAGTTCCTGCATCATATAAACCTTGTAAATAATTTTTAATTGTTGTATTTGTAGTTCCACTAGCAACATAATGTTCAATCACATTAAAACCTTGTTTAGTTTTCCATTGCACAAATGGTTGCAAAGTTGTTTCAAAAGCTTGATTTGCAACAATAACATATTTTAATGGAGCAGAAAAGTTTGTAAGTTGATCTTTTGTGGCTGGTACCGAAAAATTAATAAGATTAGAATAAGCTCCTTCAAATTCTGGAGAATAATATCTGTTCTTCATTTCTTCGGTTAAAGCTAAATCAGCATTTACAAACTTGATTTCAAAATCTAAATCATTATATACTATCAAAGTGTTTTCTACTGGATTATAATGATAAGGACGAATAGTAAGACCTGCTATTCTAACTCCTCTCATAGTTCCATAGATTTCAACCTTAACAATATCTTCAGTATCATAAAGATCTGTATTGTAATAATTTTCATCTATTACAAAATATTGCTCCTCAATTGGTGTACTCTTGCTATACGAAGGCTGAACTGGTGCAATTTTATTAATACCGTATTCCGAAAGATTTACAACTTCTTGGGTATAACCATGAATTAAAACCTGAACTTCGGCACCATGAGGAACTTCAATCATTCTACTCAAAGTTGGAACTCCAGCTTGCCCAACAGTACCTGTAGCAACAAAACCTTCTAAATCAATAGAAGCAAATTCGCGATTTTCGATTACTTTATTTGTCGCTTTTAGTTCTTTCATCTGAACTTTTGCAGAGAAAGCTGTCGGTGTAAATCCTTTAAATTCTAATTTATTATGATTTACAGACAATGGAATTATTTCGCTTTGTTGAGAAAACAAAAACAAACTAAAACCAAGAAATACGATGAGGAAAATTAGTTTTTTCATAAAATATTTAAAGATATAGTTAGACACAAAAAATAATTTCTTTAAAAATAATCAATTTTTAATTTAATTACAAATAATTAAATTATTTTATATGAACATATTTTTTACACAAAAAAAACTGCAATAAAAACATACTGTTTGTAAAATTTGTAAAAAAAGCACTATTTATATTTATGTTCTCCTAATTTTAAATCACAACTAACCTCATAAACATAATGACAAGGTTTATCACAACCAGTTTTAAAGAATTTAGTTTTTACTAAAGCATCATTTATCACATAAATAGTTTTATCACCGTCAAAATATTCAGCAACTACAGTATATTTTTGGTTTGGTTTTACCTGTATCCACAATTCATTAACATCTGTATTCCCCTCCATCCAAACAGCTGATGTAAAAGCATAACCAGAAAACACAATAAATTCTACTTTTTCTTTATATTTTTTCATATTAAAAACTAATTTCAAATCAACCAATTCTGGCATATCCTCGTAGCAATACTGACAGTCAATCGTTTCGCTATCAACAGAAGTAATATAATCATCATCAGCACACGCTTTTAAACTTAGTAAAGCTATAAAGCTAGCACTAATAATTAATAATGTATTTATGATTGATAAGACTTTCATTTTTTCTAAAATTTACTAAAAGGCTCAAACTAAGCGAATAAAAAAACTTAGATTGTGCATATATATTTGTTGTTAAATATTCTGTAGAAATTTTAAACTTACAATTAGAGCGATTATGAAGGCTAATTCCTATAAATGGCGAAGCAATAATTCCGTCAATTATTTTAAATTCTACTCCATCGTATTTCCCCCACCATTTTGTTGCTCTCAAACCTGCATAAAAGTCCATATAAAAATTATTTTTGCTTCTAAGCAAGTTAAAATTCTTTAAACCTATAAGATATATTCCTTTTCTTGATTCCCGCAACTGATAGTAAGAGTGATTATTAAGAATAGGTAGTAAAACTAATTTTTCAAAATGTCTATAAAAAAAACCTGTTTCAAATTCTAAACCACATCTAGCATCTAAAACACCTAGTCCTGTTGTCCAAAAAAAATCATTTTTGCTAAAAATCATTCCTTGGCTAAGTGCTAACCTATCAAACCACAAATAATTATAATCTTTAATATTAAGTTTTTTAATAATTTTTTTTATGTTTCTATCGCCACCATATTTGGCTAAAGTTTTGGGTGTATAAGCTGAATTAATTGTATCTCTAAGTTCATAATTATTTTCCAAAAACCAGTTTAGCATTTCGTATTGTCCATAAATAATTGAAGATTCAATTGGTGTTAATCCATATATATTTTCTTTTAAATCAATTTCGTTTCTAAAATTTTCAAAATACCAAATATTATTATTTTCAGCTGCTAAATGAAAAACATTGGAGCTATCCGAAAGCACGAAATCAACGTCTGCATCATGTAAACGCAATAACATAACTGCACTATTGTTATTATACATTACAGCGTACATCAATGGCGTAAAGCCGTAATCATCTTTCAAGTCTGCTTCTGCTTCATTTGATAGCAACAAATCGAGAATAGCATCATACCCGTAAATACTTGCATAATGTACACAAGTTCGTTCATCAAAATCTTTTGTATTAATATCTGCTTTAGCATTTAGTAAAATTTCAACAATTTTTAAATGATTAAATTTCACAGCACTATGTAAAGCGGTATTTCCATTTTCGAAAGAAGCTAAATTCAAATCTGCTTTATTCTGAACCAAAAACTCCACTACTGAAGTATGTCCTTGTTCTGCCGCAAACATTAAAGCAGAAACGCCATAATAATCAACAAAGTTCACACTAGTTTTACCTCCTTCGAGTATTTCTTTTACCTCTTCTAAATCTCCATTATAAGCACAATACAAAAGTCTATCACCATAATAATAATATTCATCTGTATAGTATTCTTCTGATTGAGAAAACAAATTCAGAAATAATATAGAAAGTAAATATGCTAGCAAATACTTTTTCATGCAACAAATTTAAAAAAATATCTAATACTTTAATTAAATAAGCTGAATTAAATTTAGTATTTTTGCAACATGGTCCCTTAGTTCAATGGATAGAATGTAAGATTCCGGTTCTTAAGATAGAGGTTCGACTCCTCTAGGGACTACTGATATCAGTTAAAAGTTAAAAGCGATGCACTGAACGTAGTTGAAGTGTTGAAAGTTGAACCGAGTTTACGAGCTCACCGAAGGTAAAGAGGCTGACGCGTCGATTGCTTCGCAGAGTTCGCAAGCTCACTCTACTCGCATGGGTTTGTTTTAAACCACAAAAGACACAAAAGGACACAAAAGTAAAAAGTTGAAAGTACTTTAAAAAAAAGAGGCTGCTTCAAAAATAAAACAGCCTCTTTTTTTATTGTTATTCTCAAACTTTTAATATTCCCATAGGTCGTGTTCTATTAAAGCAATTTTTTCTTGTATTCTTTCGCCTTCTCTAATTGCATCAATTCCTAACAAATAGTCTGAAATCAAACGATTATCATAATTATTTGATTCTGCTACAATATAGCTAGAGAATTTTCTTTTGAAGAAAATATCATCAAAAGTTCTATGTTCTGCATCGTTGTGCGAATTAAACACTTTATATCTTGCAAATAGTGGTCTATAATCAGGGAAATATATCCAGAATGGCCATACTCTTTCAACGGTTTCGTCTTTAACAACCCATCCGTCTGGAGCAAGTGCTATAATTCTCACATCCATTAAAGAACGTTGTTTATCAAAAACCCATTCTTCCCAAACCCACAATTTATCTAAAACACGAGTATCGTCAAGTTTGGAGTCGATAGTTTCTTCATAAGTTCCTCCTTCACCATCAGGCACAAGAATTTTTTCCTTATAAGCCAATAAATGTTCTCTAAGTTCGTCATCTTTTTCTATTGGATGTCTCCACCAATTAGTAATATCTGCAGCATCTAATTTGTACACTGGATATCTTCTTACTGTATCAATCAATGTTAATTCGCCGGTAATATCACTATATTGTTCGCCAAGAATACCTACATTATACATCAAATAAATCAAGTTAACTCTACTTCTTTGAGGTTGTATTTTCACTGGTCGTCCTTCATTATCTAATCCTGTTCCAGGATAAGTTATTCTAACAATTGGGAAATACAACGGATGGTTTTGTTTTTCCCTTAATTCTAATACTCTTAGAATTTTTTTAGAGTACATAGCATCTGCTTCTCTAATATTTTGATAAGGAACGAAAGTGCGTTCTGTTACATGTTCTCTCACATAAGCTCCATCAAGAACTTGTGCACTTATTGGCAAACATAGGCTGATAAGTACAATGAGAGGGAAAAACTTATTAACTATTTTCATAATATTAAATTTTTAAATTATTGTATTTTCACAGTTATTCCATTAGTCTTTCTTTCACCTGAAGGGCTACTAACTCTAATATTTGTAAAGCTTGCTGCTGATCCAGGATTTAAATTATTAAGAATTGTTTGTGGAATATTTGAACCTGTTCCAGCAATTGTTTGCGTTACACCTCTTACAGAATATAAGAACTCATAAGAAATAACACTATAGCTTACTCCTTTAAATGGGAAGAAGTCAGATTCTAGGTTAGCTGTTAAAGTAGGTGTTCTAGTAATAGCTCCTTTAGGAACAGAAGCACCGTCTTTGTAAGCTCCTGCAATAACTATTGTTGGAGGTGGTACGTTTAACACAGAGAAAGTCTTAGAACCTAAAGTACGTACGCCTTCTTCTGTCCTAACAGAAACAGTAATACTTACCTCTTTTGCTGATACTGAAGCTGGAACTTTTACTATATAACCAGCACCAGATCTAGATATAGAAGCACCGCCAGAAATACTAACACTTACCGCTTCTTGTGGATACCCAGATACTGCAACTTCTACGGGGTTATCAAGCCCTCTATAAAATACATTACATGCACTTGCGGATACGGTAAAGCCTGCATCACCAACTTGATAAACAGCTTTATAAGGCAACCACATATCACCTTTATTAGATTTATAATGCACTAAACCACCATAGTTGAAATCGCCTACTCCGCCACAATCACGAACATGCAAACCTTTTCCAGACTCATCAATAGGTAAAGTATCGTAATTTGCTCCTTGTCTAAGTTTATACTGAACCTCACCATTTACTACTGTTGAGTCATAAAATGGAGCATTATAAGTAAGATATATTGTTGGTCTCATAGAAGTATCACGAGCTCCTAGGAACACGTTAGAAGAATATTTACCTCCGCGAATAACAAAACTACGTGGTGAACTTACTAAAGCTTCAAGAGCGGTAATACGAATATCTAATCCTTCTAGTTCAGCTATCATAAATTCTAACACATCAGCTTCTGAATTTCTAATATCAGCTTGTAATTTAGATAACATTGCCATTGTACCAATCATAGGCATACCACGACATAAAGTTTCTTCCCAAGACCAAGGTGCTTCTTTATTATCAAATTGGTCTTTAGCTTCCAAATTTTTCGCTACGTTTTTATAAACTGTTAAAGAAGTATCTTCAATTATTCCTAATAAAAGTTCTCGATAACTATCTAACCAACCTCTAAGTTGTTTTCCCATCATAGGACCACCTTCTCCAACCATCACAATAGTTGCAGCGTGCAAGTCATCCATCTTTTTAATTTCACCGTCAAGTGTTGCCTCAGGACCTTGACTTTCACGCAATATTAACAATTTTAGGTCTTCAATATTTTGAATAAATTCATTTGATTGTCGCTCAAGCTCATGAGCTTGTTGGGCTAATTTAGTATATTTACCTGGTTGTTCTAAAGCACTATTATCGATTTTCGCGTATAAAGACTTAGTTTTTTCTGAATAATTAGAAGTTGTCTTTTGAATACTTTCGTTTATTTTAACAAAAGAAGTTAAAATTTCAGAAGATACGTTCAAAGCGAGCAATGCTGTATAAAACAGGTACATCATCCCAATCATTTTTTGCCGCGGGGTCTCCGGACAATTTGTTGCTGCCATATATTTTTAAATTTTGAAATTCAACATAAAATTAACAACCTCTAATTAATCTGCTTTAAAATTCATTGCTGAAAGCATATTACCATAAATGGTATTCATTGCAGCCAAATTATGACTTAATTTACTTATTTCTTCACGATATTTTCTTGTATCTTCAGCAGATTGTTTCATATTATCTAAAATCTCATCTAAGCCAGTGTACATAGCTTTAGTTGCTTCAATTTGTTGGTTAGTTCCTTGTAATTGAAGTTCATACACTGCATTTAATGCTGTAAGATTTTTATTCATTATACTTAGTTGTTCATTATAAGTTTTACCTCCGCTAGTTGACATTTCCAACTCTTTATTCATATTTTCAATCAACTTATTATAGGTACTTGCTAATTGTTCGCCTGAATCACCAACTACAGAAGCAGATTTTTCATAAGTACGAGCAAGTTTATCAGCTTCAACTTTTAATCTTTCTGCCGAACTTCCATAAGCATCTGCAAAACTAGAAACTTTTTCAGCCGCTTTCTCAAAATTAGCAACATAATTATTTGTTGCAACTGTTGCGTCAGAAACATCTTGAAGTTTTTCTGCTGTGTTGTTCAAATTTTGAAGTCCATGTCCTAATTTTTCAAAAAGTTCTGGTGTTATTTCTGCATTTTCAATCATTGCATCAAATTTTTCTAATGCAGATTTTTTTGAAGAAATAGCAGCTTTTTTATCAAGCACATTTAAATTTTCTTCTATACCATCTAATTCTGGATAGACTAGTCCCCAATCATATTCTACATGAGGTGGCTCAAAAGCAGAAAGGAAGAAAATCAACGCTTCGGTTAAAAGACCAACCGTTAACATTATGGTAGCTCCAGGTAAGTGTTCAATTTTAAATAATGCACCAACCATAACGATTGCAGCCCCCCAACCGTAAATGAAACCCATAAATTTCTTCCATCCCTTACTTACAAAAAATTCACTAAAACTCATAATTGTGTAATTTATAATTAATACTCTATTTATTTAATTTAATTTATATTTAAACTTTTCAATTTTCACACCTATATATTAATATACTTGAGAATAAGAAGTTCCGTCACCTCTATGTCGTCCTAAATAAGCTCTTACACAACGGAAGCCAATATAGCTCTTTGCAGAATCTTGATATTCATAAGTACGTGTTCCATTTTGCATATAATAAGCAACATCTTTCCATGAGCCACCACGAATTACTTTACGTTTTTTTGCTGGTGGGTCGTCTGGATGAGCATAATATTGATAATCAGGATTCAAATCGTGAGTAAAACTATAAGCACTTTCGTCATAAGCATTGCTTGTCCATTCTGCTACATTTCCAGCCATATCATACAAGCCCCACTCGTTTGGATCGTAAGTAGCAACCATTAAAGTTTGTACTCCACCATCGTCATAATAATTACCACGCATTGGTTTAAAGTTAGCAATAAAACAGCCACTATAATTACGAGTATATAAACCTCCCCAAGGATACATAGACAAGTCTAATCCACCTCTAGCTGCATATTCCCATTCTGATTCTGTTGGTAAACGATAGTCATTTAAATGATATTCTCCAACTGTTCTTTGGTATGCATTTTTTAACATTGTTCTCCACATACAAAAAGCATTTGCTTGAGTCCAACTCACACCAACAACAGGATAATAATCATAAGCAGGATGCCAAAAATACATTTTTGTCATTGGCTCATTATATGAATAAGTAAAATCACTTACCCAGCATAAAGTATCGGGATAAATGTGTACTTTTTCGCGTATCCAATAACTATATCTTCCACCACGACGACCAGCATCTGTTTTGCCATCGTAATTTTTAATTTCTCTGTCTGCAAAATAATCCCAAGGTCTATCTTCATCAAGTTTTTCGCGGTCATCAATTTTTCCTTCATAATTTCCAGTTTCAGGATTAAAGTGACGACCTATTCTTAAACCATGATCACCTTCACGACTAAAAGTACGAGCAACATCTTGGTCAACTCCATCAGCCCCTGGTCTAAATGTATGCTTTTGAGCTGCTTGTTTATAGTCAAACCAGAAGTAGCTATAATACAAAGCATCTGTATTCAAGTCGGTTTGACGCATAAAATGATAAAGTTCTGCTGGAGGCAATAGATATAATGTTTGATTGAAATTATTTGGAATTTCATTTTTAATTAAAATACCTTTAATTTCAAGATCATTATAATCTAGAGGACCTCTCCAGTCTAGAAAATTATAATTATCGTAATCATCAAAATCAAACTCACCATTTTCATACATGTTTGTAATGAAATTAGACTCTTCTTCGGTAACATCTGTATCATCAATAATAAAATCTATCGGCTGATAAGATTTTTTAGTACTGATATCACCAAAATCCACACTGTTTTTGGTTTCTTTACCTAAAACTGTTAATGCCATTGAATCTCGCACCCAAGCTACAAACTGTCTGTATTCAGAATTTGTTATTTCAGTTTCGTCCATCCAAAAACCTTGAACAGTAACTGTTTTGCTTTGTGCAGTCATTGAATAAGGGACATCTTGGTCGCTTGGTCCCATTTGATAACTTCCTGGAGGAATGAACAACATTCCGTAAGGATCTGGCGTGTACCATACTTTTCTGTCTATTCCTGTCAGTTCGCCACTTCCATAATAACGACAGCTACTTAAAGACACTATGATTACCGCGCTGATGATGAGTAACTTTCTCATAATTATTTTATTTTAAGTAAGTTTCATTTATACGTAAAAAATTTTAAAAGGTTACAATCGTCTAACCCCTCTATGTCTTCCTGGTGTTTTATCCATAGACAAGTTGAAGCAATATCTTACCATTAACTCATGTGAACCCAACATGTTTGAACCTATTTTGATTAAGCTAATATCATAGCTATAAGCAAAACTTAATCCATTAACTAAGTGTACACCTATCATTGGTACTATTGCATCATTATACCTATAAGATAAACCTCCCCAAAAAGATTTATTATATAATATTTTTCCATTTATTTGAATTTCAGGGAAACCTGAGCCATCAGATTGAACCATTCCTGTTCCAATCAAATCAAAAGAAGGATTTGGCAATGAATATTCATAACCTCCAGTTAAATAAAAATGTCTTGCTATATAACTTGGGTTATCAATATCAAACTTAATTACTGGATTCAACAAATGTGTTGATGATAATCCCACCCAAAACTTCCCTCCAACAAGAGTTGCTCCGAAGTTAAGATCGAAAGCAGTTTTTGACTCCATATGTGGTATGGTTGGGTCAATATAAACAGGTTGCCCAATCAAAGACCCCCAAGTTCTCCAATTACCATTAATAGAGCGATTAATTATACCTGCTCCTACACCAACTCCTAGCATTCCAAAATCCAACTCTAAACGATATGCAACATTAGCACTTACATTCAAATCTTTTTGGAAGCCAATTATATCTTGTTGAATGTTTAAACCTACACCTATCATATCAAGACTTGGGATAGGCATGTCAAACAAGAACAAAGTAGTAACTGGACGTCCTTCTTCTTTAAACCCTACCCATTGCTGACGATGTAAACTAGTAACACACATAGCATTATTACTACCGGCAGCTCCTGGATTATATATATTTTGAGAATATTCAAACAAGCTAAAGTGTGGGTCTGACTGAGCCTGCGAATATTTAACAAAAATACTCCCGAAAAATACTATTAACAATAAAACTTTCCTCATATAATTCTTGTTTATCACTTTCAATACTTAAGTAAATTTTATTAATTTGTAAATAAAATACATTTTTTCTATATCTCCAAATTTTATTAACATTTTTTTGTTAATTTAATGAAAAATTGTTAATAACTTTCATAAAACAAAAATTCATTTTTTCATTTTTACTTTTTTCTAATCATTTTTCTGTTTTAATTTTCATAAAACAAATCCCAAAAATAATAATTATTTCATTAAACCAACGTTTTTTTATTATTTTTTATTATTAAAAACATAAAAACTTATTGTTTTCGTCATAAATTTCGCATTTTTACCTTTATTTTCTACTAAAACCAAGTAAAAATTATACTTTTTTACTTTGAGAAATAATAGTTTTACAATCTTCCAAACTCATTGTTTCTGGATCATAAGTTTTTGGTATTCTATAATTTTTCTTCTCATATGAAATATAAGGTCCATATCTTCCCTTTAATATAGTTAAGCCTGGCATTTCTTCAAATGTGCGACCAAAGGCTTCTTTTTGTTGAGATTTTTTTTCATTGATAATTTCTATTGCCCTCTCTTTATTAATGGTATAAGGGTCGTCTTGCTTTTTTAGACTATAAAACTTTCCATTATTTTTTACATATGGTCCATATTTTCCAATAGCAACTATTAAATCGTCTTCTTCGTATGTGCCAACATTTCGCGGAAGCTTAAATAAATCAAGAACTTCTTCTAGTGTAACGCTTTCAATATTTTGATTTTTTCTCAAACTAGCATGTCGTGGTGGTTCTACACCTTCAATAGAAGCATAAGGTCCATATTTTCCTATTTTCAAAACAATAGGTAAACCTGTTTCTGGATGAATACCTATTTCTCTTTCCCATTTTGTAGTTTCTTTTTCTTTTAAACTATCTTCAACTTGTTTTGAAAAATCTTCATAAAAATCAGCTAACATTTTATTCCAAGCAATTTCACCAACTGCAATCTTATCAAATTCTTCTTCAATTTTTGCAGTAAAATCATAACTAACTATATTATCAAAATGATTTTCCAAATAATCTGTTACAACAATTCCCATGGAAGTAGGAAATAGTTTATTAGCTTCGCCACCAAATTTTTCCTCTTCTTTTTTCTTCTCTATCTTACCGTTTTCTAAAACTAAATTAACAAGACTTCTAGTTTTTGGACTACGGTTTTCTTTTATCACATATTCTCTTTGTTGAATAGTTGAAATTGTTGGAGCATAAGTTGAAGGTCGTCCAATTCCTAGCTCCTCCATTTTCTTTACCAAACTAGCTTCTGTGTAACGATATGGTGGTTGCTCAAACTTTTGATTTGCTTCAATTTTTGAAACTATGGCTTTATCTCCTTTTTTAACCTTAGGTAAAATTGATTGAGTTTCGTCCATATTTTCATCGTCAGTAGATTCTATATATAATTTTAAAAAACCATCAAAAACAACAACTTCGCCACTTGCAACAAAACTAATAGTATCATTAGAATTATTAAGTGTAATTATAGTTCTTTCTATCTGTGCATCTTGCATTTGAGAGGCTATAGTTCTTTTTCGAATTAAATCATAAAGTTTTTGCTCTTGTTTTGTTCCTTCAATAGTTTCGTTTGCAACAAATGTAGGTCTTATAGCTTCGTGTGCTTCTTGAGCTCCTTTTGTTTTAGTTGTATATTTTCTTGTTTTAACATATTCAGCACCAAATGTATCTTCTATCACTTTTTTTGAACTGCCTATTGCTAAATTTGACAAATTAACAGAATCTGTTCTCATATAAGTAATAAAACCATGTTCGTACAGACTTTGAGCTAACTTCATTGTTTGCCCAACAGAATAGCCTAACTTACGTCCTGCTTCTTGCTGTAAAGTAGAAGTTGTAAAAGGTGGTGCAGGAGATTTTTTTCCAGGCTTTTTTGTTATGTCAGATACAACAAAATCTTCTGTTTTACAAGTTTCTAAAAATGCTTCAGCTTCTTCTAAAGTTTTAAATTTTTTATTCAGTTCAGCCTTTATTGTATTTTTATCAACTTTAAATATACCTATAATTTTATAATAAGACTTAGATACAAAATTATTAATCTCACGTTCTCTTTCTACAATTAATTTTACTGCAACAGATTGAACCCTGCCAGCAGAAAGAGCTGGTTTTATTTTTTTCCAAAGTAAAGGCGATAAATTAAAACCTACTAACCTATCTAAAACTCGTCTAGCTTGTTGAGCATTTACAAGATTTTCATCAATATCTCTAGGGTTTTTTATAGCATTTTGAATAGCTTCTTTTGTGATTTCATGAAAAACAATTCGCTTTACTTCATCTTTTTTAAGGTTCAAAACTTTTTTCAAATGCCAAGATATTGCTTCTCCTTCTCGGTCTTCATCGGAAGCTAACCAAACTGTTTTTGCATCAGCTACATGTTTTTTTAACTCTGCAACTATTTTTTTCTTATCAGCAGGAACTTCATATTGTGGTAAAAAACCATTCTCAATATCAATTCCTAAATTCTTTTTCGATAAATCTCTAATATGTCCAAAGCTTGATTTAACAACAAAATCATCGCCCAAAAACTTCGTAATGGTTTTTGCCTTTGCAGGGGACTCTACTATAACTAAATTTGTACTCATTTGAATTGTTAAAATTTTTGTGGGTAAAAATAAAGAAAAACTATATACATATTAATAAAAATAAATTTAATTTTACACCATAAATTTTTAATATGATGGAAAACAAAAATGCAAAGGTAACATTTTCTAAAAAATTTACGAAAAAATTCTTAATTACTTTTTGGACATGCATAGGAATTTTTATTGTTGGGCTGTTTATTTACTTCCTTTTATTATCAAAAGGTGTTTTAGGATATATGCCCAGCTTTGAAGAATTAGAGAACCCAAAAGAAAACTTAGCTTCACGCGTCTATTCGAGCGATTTAGTCTTGCTTGGAACTTATTTTCGTGAAAATCGTTCAAACGTTTCATATGATGAACTTTCACCACATTTAATCGATGCACTCATTGCTACAGAAGACGTGAGATTTCATTCTCACAGTGGAATAGACTTTAAAGCCTTACCCAGAGTCTTTTCTGGAATTTTAACAGGCAATAAAAAAGGCGGAGGAAGTACTATTTCGCAACAATTAGCAAAAATGCTTTTCCCTAGAGAAGAAAGACTTTCAAAATTTAAAATGGTAAATCGAAAATTTCAAGAATGGGTAATTGCCGTAAAACTTGAAAGAAATTACACCAAAGAAGAAATTATAGAAATGTACTTTAACAAATTTGACTTTCTAAACTTAGCTGTTGGTATTGAATCTGCTTCAAGAGTTTATTTTGACACAATTCCAATTGATTTATCCATTACACAAGCGGCTATGTTAGTTGGAATGGCAAAAAACCCTGCATTATACAATCCGCTAAGACGACCAGAAGAAACTCTACAACGCCGTAATGTAGTATTAAATCAAATGCGAAAATACGGAAAAATTACCAGAGAAGAATACGACTCTCTAAAACAATGTCCATTAGGTATTAGATATCAAAAAGTTGATCACAATATAGGTTCTGCAACTTATTTTAGAGAATTTTTAAGAGCTTGGCTAAGCGCTACCGAACCTCAGCCTAATGACTACATTGACCAAAGAGATTATATAGAAGACTCTATAAATTGGCATACTGACCCATCGTATGGCTGGTGTAATAAAAATGTTAAACCTAATGGTGAAAACTATGACATATATAGCGATGGACTCCAAATCTACACCACCATAGACAGCAGAATGCAAAAATATGCAGAAGAGGCTGTAAAAGAACATATTGGCGGTACTATTCAACCCGAATTTTTTAAAGACCAAAAATATAACAAAAATTCTCCTTTTACGAATGACTTAACTAAAGATCAGATAGAAAAAATAATGAATGCTTCTATGCGTAGAAGCGAAAGATGGAGAGTTTTAAAAGCTAACGGAATGAGCGAAGATTCTATAAAATTATCGTTTAGCAAACCCGAACAAATGAGAGTTTTCTCGTGGAAAGGAGAAATAGATACTGTAATGACACCTTTAGATTCAATAAAATATTATAAAACATTCCTACGTGCCAGTTTTATGTCAATGGAACCAAAAACTGGATATGTAAGAGCTTATGTTGGAGGCATAGATCACAAACATTTTAAATTTGACCAAGTAACTAAATCTAGACGACAAGTAGGTTCTACGATAAAACCTTTTATTTATTGTTTAGCTATGCAAAATGGATATTCTCCTTGCACACAAGTTCCAAATGTAGAAGTTACATTTAAACTACCCGAAGGCTCGGCTGAAGAGTATTATACTCCAAAATTTTCAACTTCAAAGCTAGATGGTGAAATGGTAAGTTTAAAAACAGGCTTAGCATTATCTTTAAACCAAATTTCTGCTTGGGTTTTAAAACAATTTTCACCCGAAGCAGTAGTTTCCATTGCTAAAAAATTAGGAGTAAATAGCCATATCGACCCTTATCCTTCAATTTGCGTAGGAGCACCCGAAGTTTTATTAAGTGAAATGGTTGCTGCTTATGCTGCTTTTGCAAACGGTGGATTATATACCCGACCTATTTATGTTACAAGAATTGAAGACCAAAATGGAAATGTTTTAGCTACTTTTGGACAAATTCAAACCCAAGCACTGAGCGAAGAAACCGCATATCTAATGATTGAATTAATGAAAGGTGTAGTGAATGAAGGAACAGGTTCTAGATTACGATTTAGATATAACTTAAACTCTGAAATAGCTGGAAAAACAGGAACTACCAACAACAATTCTGATGGCTGGTTTATTGGAATAACTCCAGAATTAGTAAATGGTGCATGGGTTGGTGGAGAAGAAAGAAGTATTAGATTTAGACATATGACTTTCGGACAAGGAGCTTCTTTAGCATTACCAATTTGGGGACTATATATGCAAAAAGTTTTTGACGACAAAAAACTACCTTATAATAGCAAAGCTACATTTACTCGTCCAAACGAAGTTTCGGTTGAAACCGATTGTGCAGAATACAACAGAAATCATACAAATATAAATTTTAACGAGTTGTAAAAACTCTTAACTAACAAAAATCAAGCTAATAAAAAAAGGGGCTATCAAAACAGCCCCTTTTCTTTTTAAAATTTCGCGTATGAAAAAATTATTTTTTAACGTATTTTGCAACAAAATCTTTAATAATTGATTTAAAATCAGGTTGTCCGATTTCTTGTAATTCATACTCAACTTTTGCTGTAGGTTTGTTAATTTTCACAACTCTTGATAAATCAATTGGAGTAGCAATTACTACTGTATCACAAGGTGTGTTAGCAATAGTCTTTTCTAAGTCTGCTATTTGCTCTGCACCGTAACCCATAGCTGGTAATAATTTACCAATTCCTGGATAAGTTTCAAAAGTAGTAGTTAATTTACCAACTGTATAAGGACGTGGATCAACATATTCTGCAGCACCATATTTTTTAGCAGCTACAGTACCTGCACCGATAGTCATATCACCATGAGTTAGAGTTGGTCCGTCTTCAACTACTAATACTTTTTTACCTTTAATCAATTCTGGTTTGTCAACTGCAATTGGAGAAGCCGCCTCAACAACAATAGCATTAGGATTAACTTTATTAATATTATCTCTAACTTCTTGGATTCCTTCTGGAGAAGCTGTATCAATTTTGTTAATAACAACAACATCTGCTAATCTTAAAGTTGTTTCGCCAGGATAATAAGATAATTCGTGACCTGCTCTATGTGGGTCAACTACTGTAACCATCATATCTGTTTCGTAGAAAGAGAAGTCATTGTTACCACCATCCCAAAGGATAACATCACAACCGTTTGGATCATTTTCGGCAGCTCTTAAAATTTCTTCATAATCTACACCTGAATAAATAACATTACCTCTAACTACATGAGGTTCGTATTCTTCCATTTCTTCAATAGTACAGTTATGTTTTTTCAAATCTTCTACAGTAGCAAATCTTTGAACTCTTTGAGCATTCAAATCGCCATAAGGCATTGGGTGACGCACAGCAACTACTTTTATTCCCAATTCCATGAAAGCTTCAATAATTCTTCTTGAAGTTTGACTTTTACCGCAACCAGTTCTAATAGCGCCTACTGCAATTACAGGTTTTGTACTCTTTATTGAAGTAGCTTTAGGACCTAATAATACAAAGTTTGCACCAGCAGTATTAACCATTGCTGCGATATTCATAATGTGTCTATATTCGATGTCGCTATATGCAAACACGCATTCATCAACATTAAGGTCTTTAATCAATTTTTCAAGATCTTTTTGATCATAAATTGGAATTCCATTTGGGTATAAATCTTCACCTGCTAACTCTTTTGGATATTTTCTTCCTGCAATATCAGGAATTTGAGCTGCGGTAAAAGCAACCACATTGTAATTTGGATTGTGTCTATAATAGGTGTTAAAATTGTGGAAATCTCTTCCAGCTGCACCGATAATAATTACATTCTTTTTTGCCATAATTAATTTAGTTTTTAATAAAAATTAAACATTATTTTCAATTGCCACAAATATACAATTTACAATTCAAAAAAAAGAATAGTTTTTACTAGATTTAATGTGTTAAACAACATATTTTAAATAAACATAGCTGAAACGCTTAAAATTATTATCTTATATTTATGGAATAATAAAATTTTTGTATCAAAATAGTAAACAAAATAATAAAATTTAAATTTATTTTTTTGAAATGAAAAAAAAAGTTGTATTTTTACGTTTTTAAATTTTGACAATTATGCAAATCAAAAAATCTAAAAAAGCAGACCTAGAATCAAGAAAATCAACATTTTTCTTAATCGGTTTAAGTGTATCATTAGCACTATTACTTCTAGTTTTTGAATGGACTTCAAAAGATGTAGTAGCATCGTCATTAGGAAGTTTAGGAGCTAGTGATATTATAGAAGAAGAAATAGAAAGTACTGTACAAGAACAAGAACAACCACCAGAAGAAGTTGAACAACCAGAACAAGAACCTGAAACTATTATTGAAGAACTTACTGTTGTAGAAGATGACGTAAAAGTTGATGATATTAATATTAATACAGAAGCTGACGAAAAAACACAAACAAGCACAAGAGTAGTTCAAGTTACTGAAGTTGAAATTGTTGAAGAAGAAGTTGAACCAATTGCTTTTGCCGTTGTTGAAACAAAACCAGAATATCCAGGTGGCGAGGCAGCTTTACTACAATATATAGCCGAAAACACTGTATATCCTCCTGTTGCTAAAGAAAATGGAATTCAAGGTAGAGTGTTTGTGCAATTTGTAATAGACGCTACAGGTAGAGTCACAAAAGTGCAAGTTGTTAGAGGCGTTGACCCATATCTTGACACTGAAGCTGTAAGAGTAGTTAAAACACTACCTAAATGGACACCAGGTAAACAAAGAGGAAAAAGTGTACCTGTAACTTACATAGTACCTATTAATTTTAAATTATATTAAAATTTACAAAAATATTTGTGCAGACCCTACCAAAATTATGGTGGGGTCTTTTTATTAATAATATATGATAAATAAAAATTTTTACATAAGCGAAGAAGATGCTGTTTTAGTTGGAGTTGCAACTCAATATCAAACAAAAGAAGAAGTTCAAGAACATCTCGAAGAATTAGACTTTTTAGCAAAAACTGCTGGAGTGGTTCCTAAAAAATATTTTATTCAAAATTTAGATTTACCTCATCAAAAAACTTATGTAGGAAGTGGAAAACTTCTAGAAATATTAGATTATATTACTGAAAACGAAATTAAATTAGTAATTTTTGATGATGAACTATCCCCTACCCAACTTAGAAATATCGAAAATGTTTTACAAGTAAAAGTTTTAGACAGAACAAATTTAATTCTCGACATTTTCGCCCAAAGAGCCAGAACTTCACATGCAAAAGCACAAGTTGAATTAGCACAATATCAATATATTTTACCTCGCCTAACCAGAATGTGGACTCACCTTGAAAGACAACGTGGAGGTATTGGTATGAGAGGACCTGGAGAAACCCAAATCGAAACAGACAGAAGAATTATCCTCGATAAAATATCTAAATTAAAAGAAGAACTTAAATCTATTGACAAACAATTTACTCAACAAAGAAAAAATAGAGGACAAATGATTAGAGTTGCTCTAGTAGGATATACTAATGTTGGCAAATCAACAATTATGAATCTTCTAAGTAAATCTGATGTTTTGGCTGAAGATAAACTTTTTGCAACTTTAGACACAACAGTTAGAAAAGTTGTAATCAATAATTTACCATTTTTATTAAGCGACACTGTAGGTTTTATTCGTAAATTGCCTCACAAACTAATAGAATCTTTCAAATCGACCCTAGACGAAGCAAAAGAATCTGACCTAATAATTCATGTGATTGATGTTTCGCATAAATCTTTTCAAGAACAAATTACTGTTGTTGATAATACTTTGAAAGAACTAAAAATAAACGACAAACCGATATTAATGGTTTTTAACAAAATAGACGCTTTTGAATATTCTCCACAAGATGAATTTGATTTAACTCCCAAAACTAAAGAAAATTATTCTCTCGAAGATTTTAAAAATATGTACTTTGCAAAAACAAACAATCCAGCAGTATTTATTTCTGCAAAAAACAAAGAAAATATTGAAGAATTTAGAGAAGTACTTTTTAATCTTGTTAGAGATTTGCATTTTGAAAGGTATCCGTACAATACAATATAAAAAGCTATAAAAACACAGATTTTTTCGAGAAAAACTAAAATATTTCAAAAATTTTTACTAATATTACACATTATTATAAATGTTGTTTAGATGAAACTAAATATTTTAGGCGGACGAGGAAGTCTTTTAGACCAATTTGTTGCAGAAATTCGCGACACTCAAATCCAACAAGACAGAATGAGATTTAGAACAAATCTTATGCGTGTGGGAGAAATTATGGCTTACGAAATTAGTAAAAACCTAGAGTTTATTGATGAAGAAGTTACAACTTCGTTAGGAATTGCTACAGTTCCAACTTTAAAACAACAGCCGGTAATAAGCACAATATTGCGAGCTGGACTACCATTTCATCAAGGGTTTGTAAATTATTTCGACCATGCCGACAATGCTTTTATTGCTGGCTACAGAAAATATAATAAAAATGGAACCTTCGAAATAAAAATTGACTACATTACCGCCCCTTCAATTGAGGACAGAATTGTTATAATAAATGACCCTATGCTTGCAAGTGGTGGTAGTATTGAATTAGCTTATAAAGGCTTATTAAATTTCGGAAAACCAAAACATGTACATGTAGCTACAGTTATTGCAAGTAAAGATGGTTTGGACTATGTAGATAAAATACTACCAAATAATATGATTACTGTTTGGACAATAGCAGTTGATGACGAATTAACAGTAAAATCATATATAGTACCAGGATTAGGCGATGCAGGAGATTTGGCTTTCGGTCCTAAAATAAACTATTAAATATTATTTTTACCATACCTATTTATATTAATGCAAAATCTTAAATGATTTTGTTAATTTTGCAAAGTTTTTAAAAATGACAAAGAATATGTATAGAACACACAATTGTGGCGAATTGCGTAGCAAACACATTGGACAAAAAGTAAAACTAAGTGGCTGGGTTCAATTAAAAAGAGATAAAGGCGGAATGATTTGGATAGATTTACGCGACAGATATGGAATTACACAACTCGCTATAGAAGAGGCAAATACCTCTAAAGAAATTATCGAAACTATAGATAAAATAGGACGCGAATATGTAATAAGTGTTACTGGCGAAGTTATTGAAAGATACAGCAAAAACGACAAAATGCCAACAGGAGACATTGAAATAAAGGTTGAAGAAATCGAAATTCTTAACGAATCTGAAACGCCACCTTTTACAATTATTGACAATAGCGATGGCGGAGACGAACTTAGAATGAAATATCGTTATCTCGACATTAGACGAAATCCAGTAAAAAACGCTCTTTTACTTCGCCACAAAATGGCTCAAGAAATAAGAAAATATCTTGACGAAAAAGATTTTGTTGAAGTTGAAACTCCTTTTCTAATAAAATCAACTCCAGAGGGAGCTCGCGATTTTGTTGTTCCATCACGTATGCACCAAGGCGAGTTTTACGCTCTTCCACAATCGCCTCAAACTTTTAAGCAATTGCTAATGATTGCTGGAATGGACAAATATTTCCAAATTGTAAAATGCTTTAGAGACGAAGACTTGCGTGCCGACCGCCAACCAGAATTTACTCAAGTTGACTGCGAAATGTCTTTTGTGAACCAAAATGATATTATCGCAACTTTTGAAGCAATGACAAAACATTTATTCAAAACAATTAAAAATATTGATATAGATTACGATTTTCCACAAATGACCTATAAGGAAGCAATGGAAAAATACGGAAACGACAAGCCAGACATTAGATTTGGAATGACAATTACCGATATTACAAACCTAGTAAAAGGAAAAGATTTTGTTGTTTTCGACTCTGCCGAATATATAGGAGCTATAGCACTTGAAAACGCAAGCGAATATTCTCGCAAACAAATTGATGCACTTACTGATTTTGTTAAAACTCCTCAAATTGGGGCAAAAGGATTAGTATATTGTAAATACAGCACAGATGGAAGTTTTAAATCTTCTGTTGACAAATTTTTTAACGAAAACGATTGGACAAAGATAAGCCAAGCCATGCAAGCAAAACAAGGCGATTTAATCTTGATAATTGCAGGCGAAAAAGATGCAAGTCTGCACGCTTTAAGCGAATTAAGATTAAAATTAGCTGATGAAAATGGTTTGCGTTCAAAAGATAATTTTGCTCCGCTTTGGGTTATAGAATTTCCGCTTTTAGAATATGATAAAGAAACCGATAGATTTTATGCAAAACACCATCCATTCACAGCTCCTTTCGACGAAGACATAAAACTTTTTGACACAGACCCAAGTAAAATTCGAGCTAAAGCATACGACCTCGTTATAAATGGAGTTGAAATCGGTGGTGGCTCAATTAGAATTTTTAATAAAGATTTACAAGCTTTAATGTTTAAAAATCTTGGTTTTTCCGAAGAAGAAGCACAAGAACAATTTGGATTTTTAATGAACGCTTTTAAATATGGAGCACCACCTCACGGGGGAATTGCTTTAGGATTTGATAGGTTAGTTTCTATGTTTGGAGGAAGCGATTCAATTAGAGATTATATAGCTTTCCCAAAAAATAATGCAGGAAGAGATGTGATGATAGAAAGCCCATCTACAATCTCTCAAGCTCAACTTGATGAATTAGGTCTAATTATTAAAAAATAAAACCTAAAATATTTTGTACCTTATTTACTCAAAATTCTATTTGAGATATTTTAATTTTCTATGCTTTTGTCTAAGTTATTTTATTATTTTTGTATTTCTATCAAAACAATATTGATATGGCTAAGCAAAAAACTAAACATAATTTAAAACAGAAACCTTTACCACAGCAAGAAATTAAAAAAGTTACAAAAAATAAAAAGTATAATTTATTTGTTTTTTTAACAATTAGCGTTTTTGCTTTTATTCTTTATGGGAATACCCTCTCACACGATTATGCTCTTGATGACGCAATTGTTATAACTGAAAACACATTTACGCAAAAAGGTTTAGCTGGAATTTCAGATATTTTAAAATATGATACCTTTGTTGGTTTTTGGCTTACAAAAAATCCTAACAAAACTGCCGAACAAATTCAAGAAGAAAAAAAACTTGTCGCTGGAGGACGTTATCGCCCCCTATCTTTAATTAGCTTTGCTACAGAAATAGAATTTTTTGGTAAAAATATTAAAAATGATGCAGGAAAAGTTGTGTATAAAGAAAATCCCTTTGTCAGCCATTTGGGGAATATAATTTTGTATTTATTAACTACTTACTTGCTATATCTAATTTTGGCAAAACTTTTCCCACCCGATGAAAATAAAAAATGGTATTTAAGTTTTCCTTTTATTGCTTCTTTGCTTTTTCTTGCACACCCTCTTCATACTGAGGCAGTTGCAAACATAAAAGGTAGAGACGAAATAATGACATTGCTTGGTTCGCTTGGAGCTTTATGGTTTACTCTAAAATATTTAGATACTAAAAAAGCAAAATTTTTAGTTTATTCTTCTCTTTCATTGTTTTTAGGACTATTATCAAAAGAAAACGCAATAACTTTTTTAGCAATAATCCCAATTACAGTTTATTATTTTACAAATCACAATTTAAAATCAAACTTTAAATCATTATTGCCTTTATTGCTTGTTTCGGGTGTGTTTTTACTTATTCGTGGCTCCGTACTTGGAATGGGTACAGGCGAAAAACAAATTGCTCAAGAAATTATGAACAACCCGTTTTTTGGAGCAAGTGTAGGAGAAAAATTTGCTACAATTTTCTTTACACTTTGGATGTATATTAAACTTTTGTTTTTCCCTCACCCACTAACTTACGACTATTATCCTTGGCAAATAGAAATTATAAATTGGTCTAATCCAAAAGCATTTTTACCATTAATCTTATATTTGGCACTAGGAATTTATGCTCTGTATGGATTGATTAAAAAGAAAGATATTTTTTCATACTCAATTTGGTTTTATTTAATTCCACTATCTGTTGTTTCAAATATATTTTTCCCAGTTGGAACATTTATGAACGAAAGATTTATTTTTATTTCATCAATAGGATTTTGCATTTTTATAGCAATTTTATTAACAAAATATTTAAACAAACTCATTAAAAACACACAAACTCATTCTTACTTTTTGGTATTAATTGCAGTTAGTATTTTAGGTTTATATTCGTTTAAAACCATTGATAGAAACAAAGCTTGGAAAAATGATTTAACACTTTTCACAACTGATGTTAAGACTTCTACAAACTCTGCAAAAAGTAATTGTTCTGCCGGAGGCAAACTTATTGAAGAAGCTCAAAAACCAATGTATAAAAACGATACAGCAACTCGCAACCAAATGATAAATCAAGCCATAGTTTATTTAGAAAGAGCATTAGAAATTTATCCCGAATATATTGATGCTATAAATCTTTTGGGCAATGCTCATTATGAATTGAATTATAATATTAACAAGGCTTTATATAATTACGCTAAAATTTTAAAACTAAAACCATATCATAGCATTGCATATGGAAATGCAAGAATTGTTTTACTAAACACCATTGGTTTATTAAATTCTCAAGCAACAGTTTCCACTCCAGATGATGTAATAGCAGGCTGTAACGAAGTTTTAAAAGCACACCCAGATTTTGGTGAAGCAAATCACATAATGGGAACTATGTATGGAAAATATAAAAACATGCTTGATTCTTCATTATTTTATTTAGAAAAAGCTAATCAATGTAATTTTAATAAAGATGCAGGTTTTTATCGCGATTTGGGTGTTGCATACGGCATGTCGGGAATATTTAAACCTGCTCTTGACAATTTCCTCAAAGCTATGGAATTAGACCCAAACGATTATCAAACCTATATGAATATTGGAGTTAGCTATCAGCAACTTGGAGATATTGCCAATGCAAATAAGTATTATTTAAAAGCTCAAGAATTTCAAAATATAAACACTAATCAATGATAAAAGATAAAAAAATAGTTGTCGTACTTCCCGCTTATAATGCCGAACTCACGGTAGAAAGCACTTATAATGAAATACCTTTCGACATTGTTGATGAAGTAATTTTAGTTGACGACAAATCAAAAGACAAAACTGTTGAAAAAGCTAAAGAACTTGGGATAAAACACATTTTTATTCACGACGAAAATAAAGGCTACGGAGCAAATCAAAAAACATGCTATAATAATGCTTTAAAATTAGGAGCAGATATTGTAATTATGCTTCACCCCGATTATCAATATACGCCAAAATTAATTCACTCAATGGCTTATCTTATTGCAAATGATGTTTATCCTGTTGTTTTGGGCTCTAGAATTTTAGGGAAAGGAGCTTTAAAAGGTGGAATGCCAAAATACAAATACTTTTTCAACCGTATTTTGACTTTTAGCCAAAATATTTTAATGAATCAAAAACTTTCTGAATATCACACTGGTTTTAGAGCTTTTTCTGCCGATGTGCTAAAAAAAATAAATTATAATATTAATTCCGATGATTTTGTTTTTGATAATCAAATGCTTGCACAAATATTTTATGCTGGCTACGAAATTGCAGAAATCACTTGTCCTACAAAATATTTTGAAGAAGCCTCATCAATAAATTTTAAACGTAGTGTAAAATATGGTATGGGCGTTTTAACAACTTCATTAAAATATTTTTTCAACAAATTAAAACTTACAAAATCCGATATTTTTAAACCAATTGCTTCTGAAGAATAATGCAAAGTTTAGATAAGATACTCGATATTAAATATCCTGTGATTTTAGCACCAATGTTTTTGGTTACTACGCCAGAAATGGTGAGAATTGCTTTAGATTGTGGTATTACTGGAGCAATTCCAGCAATGAATTTTCGCAAAGAAAGCGAACTTAAAGCTGCTATAGAAGATTTGAAAAAACATTCCGACAAAGCTTTTGGAATTAATCTTATAACAAATCGTTCAAACCAAAAATATAAAAAACAACTTAAAGCAATTTTAGAAGCAAAACCAGCTTTTGTAATTTCTTCATTAGGAAATCCTAAAGAACTTATTACAGAAGCTCATAAAGTTGGAATAAAAGTATTTTGCGATGTGGTTGACCTAAAGTTTGCTAAAAAAGTTGAAGACTTAGGTGCCGATGCAATAATTGCAGTAAACTCTTCGGCTGGTGGGCATAGCGGAATTATAGAAAGAGATGAACTAATAGGTCAACTTGTTGCTAATTGCCAAATTCCAATTATAAATGCTGGTGGTGTAAGTACAAATTCAGACTTAAATCATGTTATGTCTCTTGGAGCTGCAGGAGCTTCGGTAGGCACAATATTTATGGCATCTCATGAGTGTCATATTTCTGACGACTACAAACAAGCATTAATTAAATATGGAAAAGATGATATTGTACTTACTCGCAAACTTTCAGGAGTTCCTTCTTGCGTAATAAAAACAGAATATGTCAAAAAACTTGGAACTAAGCCTAATATTTTAGAATTGCTAATTAAAAACAACACTTTTTTAAAAAAATATGCAAAATATTTAATTACTAATTTTGGAATGAAAAAGTTAGAAAAAGCAGCTTTTTCGGCAACTTACAAAAACTTCTGGGTAGCAAGTAAAGCCATTGAAAACATTAAAGAAATACAAAATCTTAGTGTGATAATTAAAAAATTAGTACAGCCAAAATAAAACCATATAAATATTTTTTTGTAATTTTGAACGTAAATAAAAATTATTACTAAAATGAAAAAACTTAAAGCAATATTTATCTTATTATTTGTAGCATCTATAAGTATATATGCTCAAAATTATGATGATCCACAAAATATTGATTTGCAATATAACAGAGATGCAGAATATCCAGGTGGCATGAATAAATTTATTACCGACTTATGGAATAGCATGTCATATACTCAAGAAGCTATTGATGCTCGCGTTGATGGCACAATAACAATAAGTTTTGATGTTGAAGCAAATGGCGAAGTTAGTAAAGTTGACGTTATTGGTGGACTTGGAATGGGCATTGACGAAGAAGTTGCCAATGTTATAAAAGCCATGACATTTACTCCTGCTCTCGTTGAAGGCAAAGCTGTTAAGATGAACCTTATGTTTACTGTTCCAATTAGAGTTGGTCCTAATTCGAGACTTAAAAAATAAAAAAACGCAGGTTTTGTTACCTAAGCCTCTTCTGTTTTCAGCGTTGCAACACCCAAACACAATAAATCGCCTGATTAACAGAAACTTAGCTAGTGTTACAAAAAGTGCGGAAAACAGCTCAGCAAAGCTAAAATCCAAACAAAAGGAAGGAAAAATACAAAAATATTTTAACATATTTTTTTGTTTTATTAAATATTTTTTATAAATTTGTAAACGAAGATTGATTTAAAGCATTTGGATAAATTATAAAAAAATTAAAACTATGAAAGCACCAAAAACTTTACTTACAATTTTAATTTTATTGCATTGTGCAACAGTATTTTCTCAAGTTGGAAACTCAAAAAGGGCTTGGCATTGGTATTTTGGTTGGAATGCAGGGCTTGATTTTAGCAATGGAACTATGCAAGAAGACCTTAATGGGCAAGTTTATATAGACGAAGGAGCTTGCTCAATATCAGATACCGCAGGCAATTTATTGTTTTATGCAGGACCAAATTTCTATACAGAACCCGGCGAAAACAATATGACAGTTTATAATGCTAACCATGAAGTAATGCAGAACGGAACAGATATAGATTGCGGATGGAGTGGACGACAAAATAGTATTATTGTTCCACTACCTGGAAACGATAATATTTATTATTTATTTACAATTGGAGATGTGGCTGTAGTTGAATACAATATGGACCAACCTGGATTTAAGTACAATATTATTGATATGAGTTTAGATGGGGGTTTAGGAGCTGTTACAGAAAAAAATATTGAAATCTACTCCAATCAAGCAAATGATACACTAAGTGAAATATTAACAGCAGTTCATCATGCTAATTGCGAAGATGTTTGGATAGTAATACACAACTATATGACAGATGTGTTTATGGTTTATAAATTAACAGCTGACGGCTTAGATTCAAATGTAGTAATTAATCAAATAGGAAATTCTACATGGGGAAATTACCACACATGGGGTTGGGGAATGAAATTTTCTCCTAATGGTAAATATGCCGCTGTAAATAAAAATTTCATGTGTCCATCAAATTGTCAAATCAAAGATACTTTAGAATTATATAGATTTGATAACGAAACTGGTATTTTATCAGATAGAATTGCAATCCCAATGGATTCGGCTTTAGCAGGTAAAGAGTTTTCATTTACAAATGATTTATTATATACTTTTGAAGCACATATATATGAATTAGAAATTCCTCCGTCAATTTATCAATATGATATTAGCAAATGGAATAAATCATATATTATGGATTCTAAAACTCTTATTGGAAATTATTTTTTTCCAACACCTGATTTCCATCTTACACCTTTAAACACAATTCTTATAAGTGGAGAACTTGCATTTGACCCGCCTGAAGGATATATAGGAGTAATAGAAAACCCTAATGTTAGAGGTATTGGTTGTTCTGTAAATGAAAATGCGTTTTATATTTCACGAAACCCTGGATGGAATTTCCCAAATTTTGTTCGCTCTTATTTTAATACCGATAGTTCTGTTTATAATTGTAATACAGTTACTGTTGAAGATGTAATAAAAAATCAAGCTTTTGAAATATATCCCAATCCATTTTCTAAACAAGCAAAAATTAAAACTTACGATAAAGAAATTATATATTATGATTTATTTGACTTAAAAGGCAATAAATTATTAAAAGATAAAGACTATAAATTAAGGCAAATTGATGATGCCTATATATTTGTTAATGAAACACTTAAAGAAGGCATATATCTATTAACTTGCAGGTTCTCCGACAACAAATTTTTTAATCTGAAACTTAGTGTTATTAATTGAAAAAATTAAAACTATGAAAAAAAAATCACTTTTCATTTTCACTACTCTTTTGCTAAGTTTTTCAAGTTGGGGACAAAACCTCGTGCCAAATCCTAGCTTTGAGGAGTATCATTATTGCAACGATGTGGCAATGGCCAAAAATTGGACAATAAATATAAATAGTGCAGATTATTATCATTCATGTGCGTTACACACTTCAGGAGTTTCTATCCCATTTAATGATAGAGGGTATCAATATGCCAATAGTGGAGATGCATATTTTGGTTTTTTCAGTTATGCTATTAATATAGTAGGTGATTATGTTCCTGAATATTTTGGTTGTAAACTTAATAATGAATTAAGTATAGGAGAAGAATACTATTTTTCTTGTAAAATTAATTTATCTAATTATTCATCTTGTGCAAGCAATAATATAGGGGCATTATTTTTAACAAAATTTAATGCAAATGTATTAGCTGTAATAGATGGTGATACGATCTATGATATATTTAGTGAAGTTCCACCTAATTCGTATTTTACCAATTTTTCTCATATAAATTGCACATCTATTGTTACCGATACGCTGAATTGGCAAACGATTTCAGGTTCATTTATAGCTGATTCGGCTTATAGATATATGATAATTGGTAATTTTTTTGCTCAAAACCTAACAGACACTTTGTTATTTAATGATGCATATAGCCTAGCATATTATTATATTGATGATGTTTGCCTATCAAATAATCCTACATTTTGCGAAGAACCAACACAAATTATTGCGAAGCCTAATGATGATTATAATATATCAATATTCCCCAATCCTGCAGAAAACTATTTTCACATAGAAATTGATAAAACAACATATAAGAAAAAACCTAAAATTGAAATATATACTGCACTTGGCAAACTTGTGCACAAACAACAATTAAACGAGATAAACACAAAGATTAATACAACTGGCTTAAAATCAGGAGTTTATTTTATCAAAATTTACATAGACAAACTACAATTTGTACGAAAATTGTTTATTAACCATTAAAAATTAAAACTATGAAAAAAAAATCACTTTTCATTTTCACTACTCTTTTGCTAAGTTTTACAAGTTGGGGACAAAACCTTGTGCCAAATCCTAGCTTTGAGGAGTATAGTGAATGTCCAAATGAACCTGCACAAACATATTTTTTAAATCATTGGTCTATCAATATAAATACAGCAGATTATTTTAATAAATGTTCAAGTTCCGAATACGTTTCAATTCCATTCAATTCTTTTGGATATCAATTTCCTAAAGATACAAATTGTAATGCTTATGTGGGTTTTTGGGCATTCCGTTCAGTAAGTTTAGGTTATCAAGAATATATAGGAACAAAATTAAAAGAACCTTTAATTGAAGGTGAAAGGTATTTTATATCTTTTAATATTATTTTAGCCAATGATTTTCCAACAAATAATTGTGCAGTAAATAAGTTGGGTGTTTTATTTACTAATTATAATTATGGCAATTGCATAATTAACTATCCTGACTTGATGACAAATAATTTTGCACATTTTTATTCAGAAGAAATAATAAACGATGCGACAAATTGGATTAGTCTTAAAGGCTCTTTTATTGCCGACTCTTCTTATCAATATGTTCTTATAGGTAAATTTTTCAATAACGAAAACACATCTATCATTTGCAACGAATCTTCTCATTCTGATCGTTCATATTATTATTTGGACGATGTTTGTGTATCAACAGATAGTGCTTATTGTTGGGATTATAATTTTACTTGTTCTACTAACACTTCAACAGATATTACTAATAATTATAGTATTGATATATTCCCCAATCCTGCAGAAAACTATTTTCACATAGAAATTGATAAAACAACATATAAGAAAAAACCTAAAATTGAAATATATACTGCACTTGGCAAACTTGTGCACAAACAACAATTAAACGATATAAACACAAAGATTAATACAACTGGCTTAAAATCAGGATTATACTTTGTAAAAATATATTGTAGTAATTGTAATAGCGTAAAAAAACTAATAATTAAATAATAATTTGTAAGGTTCAAAAAGGACTAACCATCCAGTATGAAATAAACTTTTTAAAAATCAAAAATTTAAATTTAAAAAACATTCATTATGAAAAAAAAATTTTTACTTCAAAAAAGTCTTGTACAGGCATACTTTTAGGAATTATGTTCTGTACAAGCAATGCGTTTTCACAAGGCATTAATTGGCGATTAAATGGCAATAATAATGTCAAAAAAAATGATTTTATCGGCACAAAAAATAATGCCGATTTTGTTATTCGTACAAATAATCAGGAAAGAATACGAGTAACAACCGATAACTACACTGTTTTTAAAGATAGTGTTAGAATTAAAGGACCATTGTATATTGGAGATAGTTCTTTGATTATTGGGCAAGATCCAATTGGTACTACAGACAATATTCAATCAACTGCTGGGAAAATTAATTTTGGAGGTACGCCCATGTTTAATTTTTCTAATATCAAGCTTGGAGTTGGTACCGTCTCACCACAGCACAAAATGCATTTACATGATAGGAATCCGCTGTTTTCCATTCCGCCCAGTATGAATCCAAATCCTGTTAGAATGGCTTTTACAAATGAAGCACAAATTGGAGGAACTGGGAATACTGCCACTGATGGCTTTTTGGTTGGCATTGCTGCCAATGGAACAGCGGAATTAAAACAGCAAGAGAATCGAGATATGTTGATGTTTACTGGAGATGGTTCTAACAATCATAGTCGTGTGGTTATCAAAGGAGAAGCTGGAACAAATCAAGGTTTTGTAGGCATAGGACCAGATTTTAGTGATCCACTATCAGTATTGCATATAAATGCTAGCGAAATGACAACAGGCAAGGTTTTTCGCACCAATGGTTCTGCTAAATTGTCAAACATGTGGCAACTTTTTACAGGAGGTAATTATATTAGTTCTACCGAAAAACTTAGGATTTTTACTACAACAAATACTAATGAGGCAAATGGTACTTTACAAAATGATGAAAATATAACCTTACAAGCAACTCAACGCGACATGATATTTAATGCAGGTGGTGATGGAACAGATTTTGAGCGTATGCGTATTCTTGGCAAGGATCATAATTTATCATCTACTACTCCTTGGTATGCTATAGCACGTGCAGGAAATGTTGGAATTGGCACAGCTCATCCACTATCTATGCTCCAAATAGGAGGAGAAGCTGCCGCAGGTGGCGGATGGAGAGAATGGATGGATATAGGAACATATTATGCAAGTAAAAGTAATTATGATAATATGTATGTAGGTCTAAGGGAAAGAGACTCTGATGTAAATGAAGCTATTATCAATTGGGGTAACAACCCTGCAACTCAACCGAGTTCATTTGATCGTTTGAGATTTGTATTTACAGCAAATGCTTTTACCGGTCTTCCTGCAAGTGGTACAGAAGGGCTTGAAATTGCTCGAATGATTTCTAACGGAACTTATGGTCGTATGGGAATAGGAGATTTTTTAAGTATAAATGAAGATCCTACTCAAACTTTAGATGTTATTGGCAATGCACGTATTAGAGAGGTTCCACAAGGGAGCTTTAACAAAGCATTAGTTATTGATGACACTGGCGTGTTGCACTGGAGAAATTTTGAAGGAGGAGGAACTGGGGCTTCACTTGGAAATATATGTGGAGGTACTGAAAATTTTCTTATAGACAACTGGGAAATCCCACTTAATAATTATAATTTTGTGTTTTCAGGACAAGGTCCTATAGGCACCAATAGTGTTGGCATTGGTATAGCAAATTGTGAGCCAGTAGCAAAATTAGATGTTTTAATGAACAATGGAGAACAACTTACAATTGGTATGCGAGCCACTTCTTCTTCTTCAGTCGGACAAACAGGCATAGAAGGCAATGCTCTTAACGGTGTAAAACAAACAGGAGTGAGGGGTTATTCGCAAAATGGTGGGGGTCATTCTTATGGCATAGAAGGAATAGCATATAACAATAATATTATTGAGGGTTCTATTAATCATGCAGGACATTTTGAATCCTCGAACGGCAGTATAAATGTTGGAGTTTTTGGCATAGGTAGTTCTGCAGAACTGGCAGATGCAAATTTTGGTTCGCATTTTCATGCTTTAAATGGGAAATACAATTTTGGAGTATATTCTGTTTGTTACCCAAATCCTGACGAATCAGGATTAGAACATAATTGGGCAGGTTATTTTGATGGTAATGTGAATATAGATGGCAACTTATGGTTTAATGCCAACTTGCTGATCCCATCAGACATTCAGTTTAAACAGAATATTAACGAATATAATGGAGCTTTAGATAAAATTCGCGAATTAAATCCTGTAACATACACTTATGATACAGTAGGATTTGATTTAAACTTCCCATCAGAATTACAATATGGTTTAATTGCTCAAGAAGTTAAAAATATTTTTCCTAGTATTGTTTTTGATCAGGTTTTGCCTCCAAAGTTTGACACATTAGGCAATATAGTATCAGACAGCATCCATTGCAAAGGAATAAATTATCTTGAATTAACACCTATTTTAGTTCAAGCTGTAAAAGAATTAGACGAAAATTTATCAGTATTATTAAGAATGCCTGAAATACCAGTGCTAATAGCACCACAGAATAATATTAATATAAAATATGGAACTAAGTTAGATTTTAAATGGCATAAATCTGAAGATGCACAGTATTACATTTTTGATATTGCTTTTGATTCTGAAATGTCGGATATTTATTATACAAGAAATATAAATGATACAATAATAGGACTTGATTTTGATTTTAAAACAGATACTACAATATATTGGGCAGTAAGAGCAGCTAATTCAAATGGCACAAGCGATTATTCGGAAATAAGGTATATCAATTATTATGCTGGTTTTCCAAAAAGTACAGCACAATCTTTTGCAGAATTATCAGATATTAATATGAAAACAGATGTTGAAAATATCGAAGACGCACTTGCAAAAATAATGGCACTTCAAGGAGTTAGTTTTAGTTGGGACACAATAAATAATCCAAATCGCAATCTTTCAGATGGCACACATCTTGGTTTAATAGCACAAGCAGTTCAGCCAATACTTCCAGAAGTTATAAGCACAGATGTAAATGGTTATCTTTATATTGATTACAGTAGCCTTGTTCCTGTTCTTATAGAGTCGATTAAAGATTTAAAATATATCAACGACAGTTTAAATCAAAGATTAAATAATTTAGAAAGCCGTTTAGATAATATTGAACAACTTCTATATGAAGATATGGGAGATATGCAACTAAAAAACTCAAGTGAACCTGCTTTCCAACAAGAAGTAACACTCGAAAATACAAAAGCTATTGTTCTTAATCAAAATGTTCCAAACCCATTCAAAGAACAAACAACTATCAGTTTTCAGATACCTGAAAATATAGTATCTGCAAAAATTGTTTTTATAGATAATTTAGGTACTATTTTAAAACAAGTTGAAATAAATGACCGAGGTTATGGCGAGTTGATAGTATATGCACACGATTTAAGTGCAGGACACTACACTTATTATCTTGTAGCTGACGGCAACACAATAGAATATAGGAAAATGATTCTTTCAAAATAATAATAAAAAATAAAAAGTAAAATTAAATTTTTCATGATTTTAAAATTTTATTAGAAAAATAAGACAAAAACCCCGAACAGTAAATAAATTGTTGTTCGGGGTTTTATTTAAAATATAGAGCACATTTCACCTGTTTTCAGCCTTGCAACACCCATGCACGCCAAATCGTCTGATTGTCAAAAACTTAGCGGGTGTTGCAAAAAAGTGCGTAAAACAGGAAAAAATAAAAAAAAACGCAGGTTTTATTATCTACGCTTTCTACTTTTTTATCTACAAAAATTACTTCTTAATAATTTTTTTCAAGATAGTATCTTTATCTAATTTTTTAGTACAGAAGAACCAGTCTTTGCAATCTAAGTCTTTTTCATCGAATCTTGCTTGTGCTGCACCGCAAGTAGATGCAGGAGATACTATTACATCATCACCTGGTTGCCAATCTGCTGGTGTTGCTACGCCAAACTCGTCTGATACTTGTAATGCTATCAAAGCACGGTAAATCTCGTCGAAATTGCGACCTAAACTTTGAGGATAATAAATCATAGCACGCAAAATACCTTTTGGATCGATAAAAAATACAGCTCTAACTGCTTGAGTTGCACTTTCGTCAGGTTGAATCATTCCATATTTCCTTGAAACATTCATAGAAATATCATCAATTAAAGGAAATTTAACTTCTACATTTTTCATTCCTTTATACTCTATTTTTTCTTTAATTGTTCTCAACCAAGCGATATGGCTATGCAATCCATCAATTGAAAGTCCTACCAATTCACAATTAGCTTTATTGAATTTTTCTTCTAAACTTGCAAAAGTCATAAACTCTGATGTACACACTGGAGTAAAATCAGCAGGATGACTAAATAAAATCACCCATTTTCCTTTATAATCAGCTGGGAAATTAATTTTTCCTTGAGTTGTGTTTGCGGTAAATTCTGGAGCCGGAGCATTTAATCCTGGCATTGTGTTTACTTGTTCGTTAATTCTTTCTTCCATTTTAATTTAATTTTTACGGTTAATATTTAATTTTAATTTATTCACTAATATATTTCCCTTTGATTTGTAACTTAACGTCTTTAATTTCAAATCCGGGAATTGTTTTATTTCGAAAATATTCTTCTAAAATAGAGTTTAACTCATCGTCAAAATAATCTTCAATTTTTCCTGAATCAATCTCATACAAATGATGAGGCTTCTCTTGTCTAGTGTCTAGCATCAAATCTAAACTTACCATCTTCTGACAGAACTTTTGACACTAGTCGTTTTTGCACCAATGTCTCAATATTATTATATATAGTCGCTAAAGAAAGCCCTGGCAATTCTTTTTTCAAAGCTTCTGCAATTTCGTCTGCACAAGGATGATTTAACTCATTTAAAACCTTTAAAATTGCAACTCGTTGGGGAGTTACTTTTAATCCAGTTTCTTTTAGTTTCGATATATAATTGTTTGTATTCATTTCTAAATAATAATAATTCTTATTTAAGAACTATTAAATCAACAAGCTAAAGCATAAAATGTTCAACAAGTAATTGCATTTTATACAAAACACTATTTTTACAACACTTTTAAAATATTAGATTATACTTTTAGCGTATGACAAATTTTATATTATCAAAATCCTGCGAGTTCAACAACAATTATATCAGATTTTGTAACAGCCTTAACATCAATGCTTTTATTGTTAGACAAAGTTTCTAAAAAAATAACATCTCCACTTTCTACAGTTTTATCGCATATTTGCAATTTGCCAGAATAAATATAAAATAAAGCCTTTTGAGTTTTTACATTAAAATTAACTGTTTTAGTATTTTCTGTTTCAAATCCCAAGTGTAGCATATGACCATTTACATTTCCTTTTGTCATCAAATTAAAATCTGTAGCTTTGCCAATGCTCCGAGTATTCCACTCTCCAGAAAATGTATCAGTATCAAATTTGTCTAAGTTTTTGGAGTACCTACCCTCGTGAATTAGCTCGATTTTTCCGTCTAAAATCATTATTTTGCGATTAACTTCGTCAAGTTTTGTAAACTGAGACTCCTTAATTTCAATAGTTGCGGTACTTACTCGAAACAGGAAATTTCGCTTTTGATACTCACTTTCCCTTGGGTAGATAAAAAGTTCTGTTGTAGTTCCGCCTGACCAGTTTGTTGTTTTATGAGATTGTTTTTGTATTACAAGCATCTCCATATTTTATAAAAATTAACCAAAAATTAATCTTTTTATTTCGCCAATCCACAAAACTAAAGAAGTTGCACCAAATATTATAAGCCAATCAACAAACGAAATTGGTACTGTTCTAAACATTTCACCGCCAAATTGTACTATGAATATTTGTCCTACTAAAATAGCTAGTGCTACAGTTAAAAATGCCTTACTTTTGTGTAGCGATTTCAGAGCAGATTTTCCTGTAAATAAAGCTTTTACATTAAACATATTCCAAAACTGTAGCATTACAAATGTAGTGAAAAACAAGCTCAAATTATATATAGAGATATTTCCATCTTCGTCTGTAAAATAATATAATAGAGCTAACAATATAACGACAAAACTAAGTCCTGTTATAAAAATACTGTTCCTCATTGTTTTGTTTATAATAAATTCATTGCTTTTTCTTGGTTTATTATTCATTACAGATTTATTTGGTGGTAAACTAGCAAATGCTCCTGCTGCGAAAGTGTCCATTATTAAATTAATCCACAACATTTGAGTTATAGTAAGAGGAATTTCATGTCCAACAATAGAACCGATAAAAACAATAAGCATTGCTACAAGATTTATACTTAATTGGAATACTACAAATCTTTGAATATTTTGATACAAAGTTCTTCCCCACAAAACTGCTGAGCCTATACTGTCAAAAGAGTCGTCCATAATAGTAATGTCGCTTGCTTCTTTTGCTACAGCAGTTCCACTACCCATAGAAAGTCCAACGTGAGCAAAATTCAAGGCTGGAGCATCGTTTGTTCCGTCACCAGTTACTGCAACCACTTCTCCCAACTCTTGAAGTAACTGAACCAATCGTTTTTTATCTAAAGGTCTAGCACGACATAATATTTTAAGGTCTTTTAGTCTCAACAATAATTCTTCATCAGTTAAACTACTAAATTCATCACCTGTTAGAACTGCTTTTTCATCATAATCAGCATTTAACAATCCTATTTTTTTAGCAATTTCAACAGCAATTCCATAAGTGTCGCCTGTAACAATTATTATATCAATTCCTGCTTTAAGACAAGTTGCTACTGCTTCGTTAACATCATCTCTAATTGGATCTTGGATTCCTACAAAACCATAAAAAGTTAAATTATGATTTACTAATTTTGCATCTTCAATTCTAGGAGTATCATCTTCTAATATTTCATAAGCAAAGCCTAAAGTTCTTAGTGCTTGAGAATGGTTTTTTGCCAAAATTGTTTTTATAAGATCACTACATTCTGAATTTGGTTTAACTCCGTCTTCGCAATAAACTTGCTTCGACATATGAAAAAGTATTTCCGAAGCACCTTTTACATACAAAACTTTCTTATTTAAGATTGGCGAAAACACAACACTTGCCATGTATTTTCTATCTGTTGAAAAACTCAATTGTTCTAGAACTTCTGTAGCATTTCTAACTTTTTCATATGGGCAGTGCATTTTATGAAGCCACAACAACAAAGCAGATTCTGTTGGATTTCCAACACCTTTTATTTTTGTTTCATCAGAATAATCTAAATCTGCAGTTGAGTTTGCAGAAATATTTTCTTTTATAAAAATCAAATTATCATCGCCACCATTAAAATCCAAAACTTCTCTTCCAAAAAACATAGCTTCAACAACTTCCATTTGATTTTTTGTTAAAGTTCCAGTTTTATCGGTACAAATAACTGTACAAGCTCCCATGGTTTCGGTTGCTTGCATTTTTCTAACCAAATTATTTGACTTCAGCATATTTCTCATACTCAAAGCTAAGCAAAGAGTAACGCTCATTGGTAAACCTTCGGGAACAGTAACAACGACTAAAGTTACAGCAACCATAAAATATTGTAAAATCCTTGAGGCAGTAGGAATATCCATCCAAGCCGATTTTTCTAAAACATGAAAATCGAAAATCAAGGACACTAAAACACTTAGTATCAACACTAAGAGAGCAATAACAAAAAGTTTGATTGTTTTTATTTTTTCAACTTTTTCTAAAAACACACTTTTTTTCTTAAAAAGCATTTCTTTAAAACTGCTAAAATATGGAAACCACAATTTTAAACTAAGAATAGCAAAAAATATAATAATGCTTATAAAGAAATATGATTGTTCAAAAGTTAAGCTAATCTTTTTTAACATTAAATCTTTAATCAGAAGTGCAAAAAAAGTTAAAATAGCTACGCTAGTACCGACAACACCAATAAATCCAGCTAACTTTTCTAATTGAATATTAAGTGGAGTTTTTACATTAGATATTTCCACAGAGCTTTTTGCTACTTTTCCATATTCTGTACTATCACCAACTGCGTCAACTACAAAAATTCCGCTTCCATCAAGAATTTTAGAACTTCGCAACACCTTATTATATGGGAAAGTGCTTTCTTTTTTAAATTCATTGAGATCTACGCCTTTTCTCGTAGATGGTTCACCTGTCAAACTCGATTCATCTACTAATAAAGAAACAGACTCTATCAAAATCCCATCAGCTGGCACTTCATCACCGACAGACAAAATAACATAATCACCAACAACAATATCTCCTTTTCTAACTTCGGTAACAAATCCGTCTCGAATAACTTTTACCAAAGTATCATTATTTACTAAATTTAAAATATCGAATTTTTTGTTAGCATCATATTCAAACCAAAAGCCTATACCTGTTGCTAAAAAAATTGCAAATAATATTCCGATAGCTTCGATAAATTGATCGTTAACAAAACCAATTCCAAAAGATATTAAAGCAGCAATTAGTAATATTTTTATCAAAGGGTCATTAAATTTTTCTAAAAACAATTTAAAAGCAGACCTTTTTTTATGCTGTGTTATAAGATTTGACCCATAAACTTGTCGGTTTTGCTCAACCTCTGTTGTTGTTAAACCCTTGTATTGCATAGTTTTTTATATTTATATATTTTTTTGACTGAACGTTCGGTCAAAAATAGTAATTATTTTAATACAACAACACAAATTTTGCATTTTTTTACATTAAATATGAAATCTTAATGGTTAGCTATAATTTCTAGGATTTAAAAGTCAATAAAGAATTAATTTTTTATCTTTGTATTTTTAAAACTAAAGACTATGAAAATATTTTTTAAAATTAAAGTAACATTTATTTTTGCACTTGTTGCAAATTTTGCATTTTCACAAGATTGGACTGAAAGATTAAAAATAACTGCTAACGAAAGAGCAAACAATGCTCTCTTTGGTGCTTCTGTTGCCATAAGTGGAGATTTTGCCATTATAGGGGCTAATCAAGAAAAAAAAGATGCAGATAATAGTGAAGAAAATATTTTAACAGATGCTGGTGCTGCTTATATTTTCAAGAATGAAAGTGGAGAATGGATTTTTTACCAAAAAATAGTAGCAAGCGATAGAAGTGGTGGAGACTATTTTGGTCATTCTGTTGCTATTGATGGTGATTTTATTGTTGTTGGCGCTCCACAAGAAGATGAAGATGAAAATGGACAAAACACAAAATTAAACACTGGTTCGGCTTACGTTTTTAAAAACATTGGTGGCAATTGGACAGAAATACAAAAAATTTGTGCATCTGACCGAAACACACAAGATTGGTTTGGTTGTTCTGTAGGAATTAGCGGAAATGACATTGTAATTGGTGCTTATGCACAAGGCACTGATGAAAATGGTGGAAATCAAACAGATATGGCTGGAGCAGTTTACTATTTTAAAAATCAAGGAGGAACTTGGACAGAAACACAAAAAATGGTTGCTCATGATAGAAGAACTGCTGATTATTTTGGTGCTTCGCTTGCTATAGAAGGAAACAGATTAGTTGTGGGTGCTTATTTGCAAGATTACAACGCAAATGGTTATACACCCAAAACAAATGCTGGTGCAGTTTATTATTTAGAAAAAGAAAATAACACTTGGACTATAAAACAAAAACTAGTTGCTGATGATAGAAAAGCTGAAAGCAATTTCGGATACTCTGTTTCTATAAGCGGTGATTATATCATAGTTGGCGCTCATTATCACGACGAAAGTTCTAGTTTAACATCAAGTGGGGCTGCATACATTTTTAAATATAGTTCAAACACTTGGGAACAACAAACAAAACTAATACCTTCAGATTTAGAAGCCAATGATAGATTTGGTCAATCCGTAGCAATAAGTGGAAATTATGCAATTGTTGGTGCAGATCTTGAAGACCACGATATAAATGGCGGAAACAACTTTTCTAATGCTGGTTCTGCTTATCTTTTTGAATTGCAAGATAATAACTGGGTACAAATACAAAAATTATGTGCTAGTGATAGAAGTTTAAATGATTCTTTTGGATATAAAGTTGCAATTCAAGGCTATAATTTTATTGTTACAGCAAACCAAGAAGACCATGATATAAATAATCAAAACTATTTAAACAATTCTGGCTCTGCATATATTTTTAGAAAGAAATCAAATCTTATTGTTAAAAAAGATAATGAGATTATAAATAATGGACAAACTTTAGATTTTGGAAATATAGTTTTTAACGATGATACACTTACAATTAGTTTAAATATTTCAACAGACGGCGGTGACTATATTTGTTTTACTAATGAAAATCTTTTTGTAATTCAAGGTAATAATGCTGATAATTTTGCACTTGAATTTGACAAAAATATTGACTCATGCTTAAACCCAGTAAGCACAATCAACTTAGGTGTGAAATTTATACCAATAAGTCAAGGATTAAAAACTGCTCAGCTATTATTAACTAATGATTCTGAACAAAGTAATTTTAAAATAATTTTAAAAGGTAATGGTATTGCATCTTCTTCGATAACAAATATTAGCCAAAACATTTCAATTTTCCCAAATCCTGCTAGTTCGCAAATTTTTATTGATTTAGGAAAAGTAAAAGTTGATGTTTTAAATATTTATGATATTAGCGGAAAATGTCTTATAACACGTACCAATTTAAAAGACATAATCAACATCGATATAAGCAACTTACAAAGTGGTGTTTATATTTTAAATGCTATTTCTGATAATGAAGTTTTAAACTTTAAATTTATTGTTGAGTAAATCATTTAGGTATAACATTTTGATAGTGTTTATACCTTTTGACAATTGATTCTGCAAAGCTCACAGCATATATACCTGGATAGTATCCATGAATTACCACAGGATCTTTATAGTATTTTGCATTTGACATATTAGAAAGATAAAAAGCAACTGACTCCCAAGAAGAGACATCATCTTTGTACTTTTCTGCAAGTCTCATAGCGTCTTCAACATGTCCTGGACCTATATTATAAGATGCCAGCACAAAATAAATTCTATCTTCTTGTTTAGGAACTTGCTCTAAAAACTTTTTATCAAGAAACTCTATATATTTTACTCCAGAATAAATTTGAGCATCAATCCCTGATTTTTCCGGATCTTTAAAAGTATTAAATGTTACTGGCATTAGCTGCATTAGTCCATAAGCTCCTGCCCAACTTACTAAATCAGGGTTAAATCTAGACTCTTCATAAATTAATGATGATACTAAACGCCAATCCCAATTTATTAACTTGCTGTATTTGCGAATTTTATCATCATATTCACTAATTTTTCCTGTGCTAATGGAATAAAAATCACTTTCTAAATCAACCAAATTTTTATTATTGTTTATATATTTTAGATTTAACCTTCTGTAATCGTTTGATTGCAAGAAGTCTTCAAGCCAAAAATTCACACTATCCAATAATTGTTTAGATTCTGGACGAAGCGACCATGAAATATTTTTACTTACACTTACATCTGTGGAATAATCGATATTGTGCCAATAACTTTCACTAATTTTCGCAATATTATAATCGACAACTGCATAATCAAAAATTCCTTCTGAAACATTTTTTATTATTGCTTCGTTAGATAAAGAATCAATTTCTACTAAATAAAAATTAGGGATTATTTCTGTTAAATAAGTTTTCAAAACCTTTATATCTGTCTGATTTTTAGCGACATAAATATATTTAAGTGTTGTATTACCATCTGTATCTGGTTTTAAATTTAAAATATCCTCATTTTTAGGAACATGCTTAACCAAAACTAAACGTGTAGAACGAATTGGCAAAGTATAATTAACATAAGCTTCTTGACTTAAAGAGTTTATAATTCCTTGAGCCAATATATCGCATTCTCTGTCTAACAACATTTCCACACCTTTTTGAGCATCGTTTTCAATTTTTATTACTAACTCTAAACCTTTAGATTTTGCAAAACTTTCTAACATTTCTAACTGAAAACCCATAGGCTGACCTTGATAAATAAAATAGTCGATAGGATTTGTTGCTAAAACAACTCTTAGTTCTTTAGATTCTATTATTTCTTCATAATCTCGTTTGCTTTCTTCAATGCCAAAACCAAATTTAAAGTAATGCAAGACAGCAAACAATCCTAAAATTAGAAGAATTACAAATAATACAATAGTAAAAATTCTAAAACTTTTTATATGACTTCCTGGTTTTGGGCTCACGTAAAATTTATTTTTTTACAATGTAACAAAAAATATTCTTATATAGATTAATTTAAACGAAAATTTTTTCAACAATTTATGAATTAATCATAAAATTCCCACGAGATTCCGAAATTAAACGAGAATGGATTATCTGGCATTTTATGTGAACCAAAATAATTTTTTCCCATAATAAAAGAGTTGAAATTACTAATTCTTACAAAACCTCTAAGTCGTTTAATGAGCACACTAATATTGAAAGCCATATTAGGATAATTTCCATATTTACGCTCTGTTTGTAAATAAAAAGTACTTAAAGCAGGATTATAAGCATATAAATAAGTTTTTGAAAAATATTTAACATCAAATCCTAATTGTAAAATCATTACTTTTTTAAACATTGGCGACTGAAAATAAATCGAAGAATAAGCAACAAAATCTGGAAGCGGTATTCGACTTTTATCTTTAATGTATTGATAACTCAACTTTGAAAGCCAATGGAACTTACCAAAATCAAAGCGTTTTGCTAGCCAAGCATCTGCAATAAAATTTAATTGAGCGATTTGAACTGGCATAGATTCTTGGTTAAAAACAATATAGTTTTGTAATAAATTAGTGTTTATTCCTGTAGAAAGTTTTATTTTTTCAAAATTCAAATTTGTATTTGCAGCAAAAGTTTGTGTCTTATAATAATCATTTTCCCAAGCATAATGATTCGAAGAATATATATATATAAAGTCATCAACATTTCTTGAGTTTAAATTTAATTCTGATTGCCAATTTATTGTCTTCCCAATATCTAAAGAATATTTGCCTGCTATTCCAAAATCTCCAATATCTAACCCCATAAAACAATAATCTGCTTCAAGATTCAAATGCGATTTCTCAGTTTCTAAAATTAAATTTCCAATTAAAGAATTAGAAAAATACAAATATGATTTAAGAGTATCTATGTCATAATTATATAAATATGATTTTACACCTGCTAAAACTTTAAATTTTTCTATTTTTCCTCTTTGAGCAATATTAAAATTTAACAGTATGTTATTATCCAAAACTTTATATGCCGATGAATCAAAAGTGTTTTCTAAGTTGAAATATGTATTTGGATAATAAGCAGATGGTTTATCTTGATAAATTCTAAAATATCTATCAGCTTTTAAATCATGAATAATTGAAAATTTGCTATCAAAAGTTTTATTCAAGCTAGTATCGTTTCCTTGAACAATTGTATCAACATCATATTTCCCAAAGCCAAACTCCTGATTGTATTGAAATCCAAGTTGTGAAACTGTATTTTGTGCCTGCATAAGATTTGTTGCATAAGTTCCCGCCGAATAACTAGAGTTTAAATATTTATCAATATCACTCAATCCTCCATTTTCTAAGTTATTTATTTTGTTAAAAATAAAATTAAAATGAGACTGATACTTTCGTTTAGTATAAGCAGTTGCGAGACTTATTGCATTAATTTTAGACTTAGAATATTGATAATATCCGTCAGAATTTATAATATCATAATTAAATACGAAATTAAATGTTGGCGAAATATTTTGTGTATGTAAAAACCTAACATACTCCTGCCCTTTTCCACCACCAGCAAATTTAAAAAGTGTAAAAGGTTTTTTGGCATCAAAGTAAACTATTTCGTCGTGTTGTCTAATGTAGGGGATATAATTTCTTAAAAACCAATATTCGTGAGTTTGGTTTTCTGAAAATAAAGATGGAAAAAATGCTGTTCCAAGATTTGGGAGCCCTAAAGGATGTAAGCTGTATTTTTGCTGAGGTAAATAGAGAAAAAAAGAATCTGTAAGTGTGTCTTTATCGTAAGTATCATCAGCATAAGGCAAGTTGTAGAGCTTATATGATGTAAAATGCCTTTCAATATTTTCGTGCTGAGAGAATAAAGAATAAGCAAACTGTACAAACAATATTAAAACAATTATTTTTTTCACGCTTCAAAGATAGAATAAAAGTTTTTAAAGTTTGTAAAGTTTTTAAAGTTTTTAAAGTTCAGAAAGTTGGATTATAAAAAATTTCAACTTTTTTAGTACGATGTTTTAAGATATTTTTTAATTAAAACAATATCCTAATCCCAGCCCCAATATTTATACAAGAACCATTGCTAGAAATTGTGTAAAAATTTTGTCCACCACCAACTTCGTTAATTAAAATGCTATTATTCTCCCAAACTTTATTAATTCCAGAATAATAATTTGCAAAAATATCTATTTCAAATTTAGATTTAATTAGATAGGATATTCCAATTCCATTAACAAAACCATAAGACAAGTTGTTTGTGAAATTATAGTCTGAAACACTACCTGTAATATTGCTTGTTGAACTTCCAATTATTCTGTTATAAGTGTATGAATAGCAAAATGCTAATGACACACCATTCTCTATATAAATTTTAAAATTTGAAAAATTAAATAAATTTGTTTTAAGTCTTAGTCCAACAGGCACTGCTTTATAAGAAAAGATAGGAATTGAAGAATCAATTTTCCCTGAAGATTTTTGACTTATTCCAACATTCATTTTTAATGATAAGGTTTCATTTAATAAATATTCCACTTTAATTCCAGATTTAAAGCTATTAAAATCATTATTTTTTTGAAAAATTTGTGAAGATTCTTCTAAAAAATTCACCCTTTGATTAAGTGCGTTATAATATACCCCTATTTTCCAATTTTGAGCATAGCCGATTAATCCACAGAAGGTAATTACAAAAAGTAAAACTATTTTTTTCATAATATAAGATTTAACCATTATTATAATATACGTATTTTTACAAATAATGTTTCATTTTGAAATTTTAAAAACTAAAAACTCAAAAACTCAACACTAAAAACTCTTTTAACTGAATTAATTATTACAATTTCTTAATTATTTATATTTTTACACCAAATTAAAGATTTGACATTATGAAATCAGCTTTTTTCTCAAAAAATTTACCTCATTTTATTGCAGTAGCAGCATTTTTGATAATTGCTTCAATTTACAGCAGTCCGTATTTGAATGGAAAACGAATATCAACACACGACTATAATACCTACACGGCTATTGCAAAAGCTAATAATGATTACGAAAAAAAACACGACAGATTAGTATTTTGGAATAATAGTATGTTTAGCGGTATGCCAACTTATGCTGTTTCTACTGCCAAACAAGAGAATATATTTTTCAAAATTTATAAAGTTTTAATTTTCAATGATGCCACACCAATAAATATGATTTTCTGGTATCTGCTTGGCTTTTATATTTTATTAAACATTCTTAGAGTCAACCCGTGGTTGTCGATGTTGGGAGCATTAATGTTCGGATTTTCGTCTTATTATTTTATAATTATTGCTGCTGGACATTTCACAAAAGCAATGGCTATAGGATTTATGGGTCCAATACTTGGTGGAGTGCTTTTAGCTTTTGAGCGAAAAAAGCCGTGGGCAGGAATGTTTTTAATGACTTTCTTTTTAGCTCTGCAAATTTTAACTAACCACGTTCAAATAACATACTATACTGGTTTGGCTGTAATTATTTACGGAATTTTCGAATTTGTTTGGGCTATAAAAGAAAAATATTTACCACGATTTTTTAAAACTGTTGGAATACTAGCAATAGGTTTTGTCTTATCGCTTGGAATTAATGCAGCATTTTTAATGACCACCCAAGAGTATATTCCCTACTCTATTCGAGGAAAATCTGAACTAGCAACTAAGCAAGGTGCAGGCTATACTTCTGGACTTGACAAAGACTATGCTACAAGTTGGAGCTATGGAATTGGAGAAACTTTCACTTTATTAATTCCAAATGCTAAAGGTGGTGCTTCATACTCTGCATTGTCAGAAGATTCTGAAACCCATGCAGTAATCAAAAATGTTTTTGGAAAACAAAATGCAAATGAAATTTGTAAAAATATGCCAACCTATTTCGGCGACCAAGCCTTTACTGCCGGTCCTGTATATGTTGGTGCAATAGTTGTGTTTTTGTTTGTTTTTGGACTGTTAATAGTAAGAGGAAAACTAAAATGGTGGCTTCTAACACTAACTATATTCTCAATTGTATTAGCTTGGGGAAGAAATTTTGAGTGGCTTACTCATTTCTTCTTAGACTATGTACCTGGTTACAACAAGTTTAGAACTGTTTCTATGATATTAGTGATTGCCGAAACAGCTATGCCACTTTTAGCTATTTTATCAATTGCCGAAATTGTAAAAAACAAAATTGACAAACGCAAACTTATGTCGAGTTTTTATATTTCACTTGGTGTAACAGCATTTGTAACTCTCATTTTCATCATACGTCCTAGCATCACTGGTTTGAGTGGAGAAAACAAAAGCGAAGTTAGAACAGCAGAAATGTTTGCCTCATATTTTCCAAACGAAGCAGAATATGCCAATGCAAAAGAACAGTTCAAAAATGATTTTATAAATGCCATTACTCAAGACAGAGCCGATTTAGTTAGAAAAGATGCTACTCGTTCACTTGTGTTTATTTTGCTTGCAGCAGTTTTGGTTTATTTATTAATAAATAAAAAACTAAAACCAAACCTTGTAATTGCATCGCTAGCAGTATTGGTTTTAGCAGATATGTGGACAATAAACAAAAGATATTTGAACGATGATAATTTTGTTACAAAGCGAAAATACGAAGTACCTTTTGACAAAACTCCTGCAGATAGTTTTATCCTAGCAGACAACGACCCACATTATAGAGTTTGCAATCTTTCTACTGGAGCAACTAGCGTGTTTAATGACGGCTCAACTTCGTATTATCATAAATCTATAGGTGGTTATTCTGGAGCTAAAATGCGCAGATACCAAGAAGTTTACGATTCTGTGCTATTTAGAGAAATGTATTTCTCAGAATATATTATTAGAGAAGGAATTAAAAACCAATTTGAACCAGCAATACTTCAACAATTGTTTGACCAACAAGCACGTACTCCAATTATGGACATGCTAAATACAAAATACATTATCTACAGCCCTGAAGGAAAACCTATTATAAATAAAAACGCTTTAGGAAATGCTTGGTTCGTGGATAGCATAATTAAAGTTGAAAGTCCAGACGAAGAAATTACAAAATTAAATTCATTTTCGCCTAAAAAAGAAGCAATAGTAGAGCAAAGATATAATGAGTTTATTAAAGATTGGAAAAATATTGAAGACAGCACAGCTACAATAACACTTAAAGATGTTGCTCCTGACTATGTGGTTTATGAAAGCAAAACAAATTCTGAACAACTTGCAGTATTTTCTGAAATTTATTACCCACACGGTTGGAAAGTTACTATTGACGGCAACGAAACTTCGCACTTTAGAGCAAATTATATTTTAAGAGCAATGCTAGTTCCTGCTGGTAAACACGAAATAAAATTTGAATTTATACCCGAAGTTTATAAAAAAGGAGTTGCAATTTCTTACGCTAGCTCAATAATTCTATTTTTAATGATGGGAATTGGATTATTTTTTGAAAACAAAAAGAAAAAACAAGCTAAATTAAACTCTTAACTTATCAAAAAAGATATTTTGTTCAGATAATTAGTTTATTTTTTACAAATATTTTTATTTGTTATTATATTTCACATATTTTTATTAAATTTGTGTTATCAAATTCAGACAAATGATAAATAAAATTGTAATTCTTGGCTCTGGCAATTTAGCTTTTCATTTTTGCAAAGCAGCTTGCATAGCTGGGGTGGAAATTTCTCAAATTTTTAGTCGCAACTTAGAAACTGCATCGCAACTAGCAAATATGGCTGGCTGCGATTTTACAAACGATATAAATAAAATTGATGAAAATGCAGATACTTTTCTATTTGCAATGACAGACGAAGCAAATTTAAGTATTGTAAAAAAACTTAAACCATATCCCGATAAAACTCTGCTACATACTGCCGGTAGTTTAAGTATGAATATTTTTGAAAATATAACTGAAAATTACGGAGTGTTTTATCCTTTTCAAACTTTTTCGAGAAATTCAAAAATAGATTTTTCAAAACTTCCACTTTGTATCGAAGCTTCAAACAAACAAACTTTAAACGCATTAATACAATTAAGCGAAAGACTTAGATGCAATTATTATATAATCAACGAAGAGCAAAGACAAGTAATTCATCTTTCTGGGGTTTTTGGCTGTAATTTTATGAACCACTGCATAAGCTTAGCCGAAAAAATTTTAGAAGACAATAAAATTGATAAAAATATTATTAAAGCTCTGCTAAAACAAAGTTTTGAAAAAGTAATTGAAAATGGAGCTTTTGCTTCACAAACTGGTCCTGCTGTCAGACGAGATTATGAAATTATGGAAAAACATGCCCAATTTTTAAGTAAAGATGAGCTTTTGTTAGAAATTTATAAGTTAATGAGTAAAAGTATTGAAGAAACACATTTTAAAAAATGATAAACAGTTTAAAAAATCTTAATTTTAAAGAAAAATTAAAAAATTTAGACACTTTAATTTTCGATATTGATGGAGTATTATCTGCTTCAAATGTTTTAATTAGCGAAACAGGCGAGCTTTTACGTTCAACAAATGTTAAAGATGGCTATATTCTAAGATATGCTATTAAAAAAGGTTTGCGAGTAATTATTTTATCTGGTGGAACTAACGAATCTGTAAAAATTCGTTACGAAGCACTTGGCATTCCAGATGTAATAATAAAAAGCAAAAGAAAAATTGATGATTTTGCTAAACTAAAAGAAAAATATAATCTCGACGAGGGAAAAACCCTATATATGGGAGATGATATTCCTGATTATGAGCTTTTAAAAACTGTTGGCTTAGCTTGTTGCCCTGCTGATGCAGCTGATGAAATAAAAGAAATTTCACTTTATGTTTCTTCAAAAAAAAGTGGAGAAGGCTGTGTGAGAGACATTACAGAGCAAGTACTTAGAGCAAAAGGATTATGGATGGACGATGATGCGTTTAACACCTAAAAACCTACAATATGAACACTAACATTCTAAAACTAATCCGCTGGAAAAATTTATTTATCATTGTACTCACAATGATTGCAATGCGATATGCAATTGCCCAAGCACTTTTTGCTTATTATAAAATTCCTCCTGCCTTTCCTGATATTGGCTTTGTATTTCTTGTCCTTTCAGCAGTTTTTTTAGTTATGGCTGGTAATTTTATAAACGATTATTTTGATAGAAAAACTGATTTTATAAACAAACCCAAGAAAACTTTAGTAGCTTTCAAAGTTAGAAGACGACAATTAATTTCTTTAAATGTAGTTTTTAATGTACTAGGATTAATTTGTGGATTTATTGCTGCTTATTTTGCACATAAATTAACTCTAGGCATAATGTTTATTTTTATAGTTGCTGTTTTGTGGACTTATTCTGCCGAGCTAAAAAGAATTTTATTTATAGGCAATTTTAGCTTAGCTTTAATAATAGCTTTAATTCCGCTATCGGTTGCTCTTACTGAATATTTTGCCTTAGAACACTCAATAACACAATGGGAAGAAAATAGCATAAGAGCAATAAAACTATCTGTTCAATTTATTATTGGCTTTTCAATTTTTGCTTTTTTATTCACTTATATCCGAGAATTAATAAAAGATTGCATAGAATATAATGGCGATTTAGAAACAGGAATAAAATCTTTTCCTACAGTTTTTGGAAAAAGGAAAACCGACATTATTATTGCCATATTAAGCTTAGTTGCCATAATTGCTATTATTCTTTGTTGGGAAGTTTATTTGTCAAAACTTTTGTTTTTGAGAAATCACATAATAGCACCGTTTTATATTTATGCTTTTTTAGTGTTCCCAACAGCATTATTATTCCTTATTGCACTAACATTGAAAACGCCGAAAAAACATAAAACTATGCTTACTTTAATTAATTTAATAATTGTTTTTGGTATTTTATTTAGCTTTATATTTAGCTCAATAGTTTATGGAAAAATTTAATTTTGTAAAACCCGACTACACCATATTACTTGCTTCTGGCAGTCCGCGGCGTAAAGAACTTATTTCTAAATTTAATTTCAATTTAAAAATTGTAAAAGCCCCCGAAAACAAAGAAATTATTCCCGATAATGTTTTTCGCGAAAATATTGCCATTCATCTTGCAAAAGAAAAATCTCTAAATTATAAAGGTTTAAAAGAAAACGAAATTCTTGTTACTGCCGACACCATAGTTTGGAAAGACAATAAAATTTTAGGAAAGCCTAAAGACAAAGAAGAAGCTATTGAAATGCTTGAATTTTTAAGTGGCGATGAGCATTTTGTTTTTACAGGTGTTTGCCTTCGCTCAATAAATAAAACCACAAGTTTTTTTGCAGAAACTAAAGTAAAGTTTTCTAAACTAAGCAAAGCCGAAATATTATATTATATCGAAAACTATAAGCCTTACGATAAAGCTGGAGCATACGGCATTCAAGAGTGGATTGGCATGATTGCAGTTGAATATATTGAAGGTTCATTCTATAATGTAATGGGTTTGCCCGTGCAGAAACTTTATAAGGAAATCATGGAGTTTTAATTGATAATTGATAATTAAATAATTTAGCTTCGCTACATTTTCTGTCGTCTCTCGGCATAGTTCAAGCAAGCTTGACTCTGCACTTGCTCCTTAGAAAATTGATAATTATTTGCTCGCTTTGCTCGCTTGGGTTTGCTTCGCAGAGTTCGCAAGTTCACTCTTTTTAGTTTTTAGTGTTGAGTTTTTAGTTTTTAGTAGTGAGTTCTTAAAAACTTCACAATGATAGATAGAATTTCTTTAGTGCAGGGGTTGTATATTCTTGCTTCGCAGGGTTCGCAAGCTCACTCTGTTTGCAATCATAACACCCATGATGCTCGCTCCAACACCTATGACGCTCGCTCGGATTTGTAATCCGAGTGTTTGGAAATGTTACACTCGGATTGCAAATCCGAGCGAGCGGGGTTGTGCGGAAAAATCCGAGCGAGCGGGATAGCCAACAGAGTTTAAAATTCGTAAGTTAAAAACCAAAACTTCATAAAATTGAAATTTTTTACTAAATTTGTGCTTTAATTTTAAATTTTATAAATTATTTAATCTTAGAAATAATGAAAAAACTAATTATTTTAATTTTATCAAGCATTTTGTTTTTCCCTGCACTTGCAGACGAGGGAATGTGGATTCCGATTTTAATAGAAAGGTATAATTTCGACGACATGAAAGCCAAAGGTTTTAAGTTAAGCGCAGAAGATATTTATAGCATTAATCAGGCTTCGATGAAAGATGCTATTGTTATTTTTGGCGGTGGCTGTACTGGCGAACTTATTTCCGACCAAGGACTTTTAATTACAAATCATCACTGCGGTTATGGACAAATTCAACAACATTCGAGTTTAGAAAATGACTATCTAACAAATGGTTTTTGGGCTATGTCGCAAAAAGATGAGCTTGCAAATCCTGGCTTAAAAGTTACGTTTTTAATCAGTATGAGCGAAGTTACAGATGCCGTACTCGAAGGCGTAAATGATAATATGTCAGAACAAGAAAGATATTCAATAATTAAAAAAAATATTGATAAAATTAAAAAAGCTTCTGTTGAAGGTAGCCATTACGAAGCAAGAGTTGAGCAGTTTTATAATAACAACCAATATTTTCTTTTTATAAACGAAATTTTTACAGACGTTAGATTGGTTGGCGCACCACCTTCAGCAATTGGAAAGTTTGGTGGCGATACCGACAACTGGATGTGGCCCCGCCATACTGGTGATTTCGCTCTTTTTAGAATTTATTGCGATAAAGATGGCAAACCTGCCCCTTATTCTGAAGATAATGTGCCTTATAAACCAAAAAAGTTTTTCCCAATTTCAACAAAAGGCTATAAACAAGGCGACTTTACTATGGTGTTTGGATATCCCGGCACTACAACAGAATATTTGCCCTCATCGGCAGTTGAGCAAGTTATGAACGAAACCGACCCTTCAAGAATAATGATTAGAAAGAAAAAACTTGACATCATCAACGCTGCCATGAACTCAGACCCACTAATTAGAATTCAATATTCTGCAAAAGCTGCTTCTATTGCTAATGGTTGGAAAAAATGGATTGGCGAAATCAACGGGCTTAAGCGCTTAGACGCAGTAAATGTTAAAAAACAATACGAACAAGATTTTATGAATTGGGTAAATGCTGATAGCGAAAGAACAAAAAAGTACAAATACATTTTAAGCCAATACAAAACTATTTACGAAAATTTATCTCCATATAATTTAGCAATGATTTATATAAACGAAGCAGGTTTTGGTAGCGATGCAGTTTTATTGGCTTTGAGAATGAGAAGTTTAGAAGGTGTTGTTGGCAAATCTGCTGAAAGCATTGAAGTTCTTAAAAAAGATGCACAAACAAGAGCAGACAATCATTTTAAAAATTATAACGAAGAAACAGACAAAAAAATGTTTGCTGAAATGCTTAAACTTTATTACGAAAATATTCCACAAGAATTTCATCCAAATTACTTTGCTCAACTTGATAAAATTAAAGTAAAAACTGGAAACAAATATGAAGCTATTGCTGAACATTGCTACAAAACTTCAATTTTTGGAAATCAAGAAAAGTTCAACAACTTTTTAAATTCGTTTTCAGAAAAATCCTACAAAACTTTAATGAAAGACCCTATTTATCTATTAATGAAAGATTATGTTGATATTTATATCAATAAAGTTGATGCAGAATTTTCTCGTTATAGCACACAATTAGACAGCCTTGATAGAATTTATATGAAAGCACAAATCGAACATCAAGATGATAAAGTTTTGTTCCCTGATGCTAACTTCACTTTGAGAATTACTTACGGAAAAATAGATAGCTACTATCCAGCTGACGGTGTTAAATACAACTACTTCACTACTTTAGAAGGAATTATGGAAAAAGATAATCCTGAAGTTTATGATTATGATGTTCCGCAAAAACTTAGAGATTTGTACGAAGCAAAAGACTATGGAAGATATGCAGATGCTGATGGTAGCTTACATATTTGTTTTACCGCTTCTAACCATACAACTGGTGGAAATTCAGGCTCGCCTGTAATTAATGGAAACGGAGAATTGATTGGAATAAACTTCGACAGAAACTGGGAAGGCACAATGAGCGACATTATGTACGATCCAGAAATGTGTAGAAATATTTCTATCGACATTCGCTATGCTTTATTTATAATTGATAAATACGCCGGTGCAACTCATTTGCTAAAAGAAATGGATATTAGATAAAAATGAAAGTCGGTTTTGTAAGCATATTATTACTGATTTTTGCAACATTTGGAAATGTAAATTCTCAAAATTTATATTATCATTTTTATGATGATGTTCAAGTTTTTACAGACTCCACATCATTATTAAATGCTATTTTCTTAGATGATGTATATAAACATGTTTACAAAAACGACAGTATTTCTTTTTGGATTATTGAAGCAGACACTTGTGATGCAAGTGATGTGTCTGGGATTCCTTATTGCCAATCTTGTAGTGTTGGTGCTAATTTAATTTTACAAAATTCTTATAAGTTTTCTATTATTGACGAAAAACTTGTTGTTGGCACATGCTGGGATTATTTGAACGCAATATATAGAAGTGTTGAATCGTCTGATTTATTTAGGAAAACTCAAGTTTTTAATTCCAAAAAATCTGGTCCTTATGCTCCAAAAGAAATGCTTAAACCTGGTGATTGGGTTTATCACATAAATAGACAATTTAGAAACATTGAACATTCTGCAATTTTTGTAGCCTGGAAAGATTATGAAAAAGGAATTGCTATCACAATGTCTTACATGGGTTTAGGACGAGCAAGACCAGCAAGATATGGCGAATACGATTTGAACTCTGTATATGCGATTTTTAGAATTGAAGATGAATTTTGGTAAAATTAAAACTCTACTAATTTGTTGAAGTAGTGTATTTTATAGGTATTCCAATTTTTATTCCTATGCCTGCACAATATCCTCTATGTTTAAAAATATAAGTTGAATTTTCTTTTAAAATTTGATTTATGCCATGATCGTATTTTGCTTGTATAAAGACTAACAAATTTGGCTTAATTTTATACTCAAAACCACAACCTACAACTAAACTAAAATTTAAAGGTTTATATGTGTCTGTGTTCACAACGTTTACTTGCTCAACCGACACTCCTTCAAAAGTTTTAGGTAATTTTGCATAAGTTTTTGCTTGTAATAAAAACTCAGCATTTACGCCTAAGTCTATAAATAAATTAAGTTTTTTGCCACCAAATAAATTATAAGTTAATAAAAGTGGAAAAGAAAGATATTGAAATTTATTAAAGGTTTTAAACTCTCCCATTGGTGTGTTTTCAGCATTTACATAACTTGCAAAATAATAATTCCCTTTACTCATCAAAGAAACGCCAAATTTGAAAGATAATTCCGAATGAAAGCGATAGTCAAAGTCTATTCCATAAGATAAATAGTTAGAAGAAAATGATTGTGGAAATCCTAAAATTTTATAATGTGAAAGTCCTACCCATGGGTTTACAAATAAAGTTGAATCCGTCCTTACTTCCCAAGCTTTTAGACTGTAAGAAGATAAGACAAGCAATAAAATTAAAATATATTTACTTCTTTTTATTTTTGGTAACATTACTAAGAATTTTATTTGAAAAAGTTATGGTTTCAAGCTCATCTCCTACCATTATATTTGTGTTTTCATCAATAATTTTTCCATTAATTTTAGAAATAGAAAAACCTCGTTTCAAAACATTTTCAGGATTAGCTAATTCTATATTTTTTGATAAATTTTGAAGTTTTAACTCATTTTTTGAAAGCAAAATTTCTGTATTTTTCTTCAAACTTGAAAATGAATTTTCTAAATGTTTATTTGCCAAATAAGTTTTTTGATGAGTTAAGAGTTTTAAATTTTCAAAATAATTATTTAAACGATTTTCATTTTTACGAATTAATTGAACAGAAGCATTTTTTACTCTATACATATTTCTGTTGCAGTCTTCGTTATTTTTAATTAAAACATCTTTGATTTTATATATTTTCAAACCCAATGAAGCCAAATACATTTCTTTATTTTTGATAACATATTGAGTTTCAGTCACTATAGATTTGAAAATTTCAAAAACTTCTGTTTCAAAAACATTATTATAGTCAACAATAAAATTGGCTACTGCTGTTGGTGTTTTAAGTTTTGTATGAGCCACCATATCGGTAACAGATTCGTCTCTTTCGTGTCCAATTCCTGCTATAACAGGGATAGGAAATTGAGTTACATGATAAGCAATATTATAATTGTCGAAATAGCTCAAATCGCTTTTAGAACCACCACCTCTAATAATTGCTACAACATCAAAATTTTCTATATTTTCATAAATTTCGTTTAAGGCTTCAATAACAGATTCTTCTGTTCCTGTACCTTGCATATTTGCCTCAAACAAGCTAAGTTCAAATTTATATCCAAATTTATTGTTTTCTATGTGATTTATAAAATCTTCAAAGCCTGCTGCCGAACTCGAAGAAATTATTGCAACTCTTTGTATTACATCAGGAAGGTGTAAAAGTTTATTCATATCAAATACGCCTTCGCTTATAAGTTTATCAATAATTTCTTTTTTTCGTTTTTCTAAATCTCCCAAAGTAAACGATGGTTCTATTTCTCTGATATTCAAAGAAATGCTATAAAGTTCGTGAAATTCAACACTTACTTTAACCAAAATGCTCATTCCTTTTTCAATATCTCTTTGGGTAACAGACTTAAAGTATGCAGCAATAAATCTATATTGCGAAGCCCAAATTGTAGCACGCATTTGAGCAATAATTTTATCATCATATTCGGATTTTTGAACCAACTCCAAATAACAATGTCCACTTCTATGAAGATTTATATTATTTATTTCTGCAACAAGCCAAACTGGGGCATCAAAACTTTCGTTAATTGCCGATTTTATTTTTTCGTTTAATTCTAATAATGTCAGGCTTTGTCGAGACATTTTACTGTTTTATTAATTTTGCAGAATATTTTTTTGAATTAATGCTTACTGTAACAATATAAATACTTGGTTTTAAGTTTGCCAAATCAGGAATATTTACTGTTTGATTATTTTCAGAAGCTCTTAATTTAAACCACAAATAATGTTTTCTACAAAGTAAATCGCTTACTTCAATCACAATTTCATCTCCAATATTATTATCTAAATGAATGTTAAAATCGTGATAATAAGGATTTGGACTTAGAGTAAGTTTTTCCATTTTGGAAATTTCTTTTTCTACAGTTAAAATTTGTGAAGCTAAGTCAAAATCGGGGATTCCATAACCTAAATAAGCATTTGGATTGTTATATAAATTTGCAGTTTGCTTTGCTATTTCCATAATTTCAAAATTTGTTTTTTCTGGAAATTGTTGCCACAAACAAGCAAACATACCTGCCAAAAGTGGTGCAGAAAAAGAAGTTCCGTTACCATAACCAAACCCTCCATTTGGTTCTTGATTAAAAGTACCTGCTCCCATAGCTACTAAATCTGGTTTTATTCTGCCATCATAACTTGGACCTATAGAGCTAAATGCTGCATAAGTTGAATCTGCATAAACAGCTCCAGCAGTAATAATATCTTTTGCATCTCCTGGTGAAGCAATCCATGGATGTGACTGACTTTCTCCTGAATTTGCAGCACTAACGACAAGTAACATTCCTTTATGTGAGGCTTCGCGAGCAGCTAAAGCAATTATTGTAGTTTCGCCGTCCATATCTTCATAGCTATGATTATTTACTGGCATATCAAAAGTTAAATAGCCTAACGAAACATTAACGATGTCTGTACCAATGCTATCAGCAAATTCAGCTGCAGAAATCCAATTTATTTCCTCAATAAGATTTTCTGTAATTGGATCTTCTGACATTAAAAGAACATATTCAGCCTCTGGTGCAGAGCCTACAAGATAATATGGAGAATTTCCTGCAAGAATTGAAAACACACGCATTCCATGAGTGCTATAATTAAATACAGAATCTCCACCGTGTACGAAATTTCGAGTTGCTATCACTCTATTGTCTTGGAATACATGTTGCAAACTTGGAACGTCAAGCGTTGCGGTAAATCCTGCATCAATAACTGCAATCAACATTCCTTGACCACGATAACCTTTATTATGCAACTTTTGTCCATTGTGCATAAAAATTTGATTTTGACTAGGACCATAATTGTAGTAAGGATAGCCTTCTTCGCCTTTTTGTATATCTCGCAAAACTTTGTATTCAGCACCAAGCATGCGTTCGTCTTTGGTTTCTACTTTAAATCTTAGTGTGTCAATAACAAAACTTAAATTTTTAATAAGCTCGATAGGTTCAGGATTTTCTGAATAAACTAAAACAGAATTAAACCATTTCGATACATTTAAAATTTCAACACCACAATTTCTTATGCTATCTATATAGAACTGACTTACAGGCAAATCAGAATAATTAATCATAATATTTTGATTTGCTCTTCTTTGCAAAGCTCTAAAGCTTAAAAATTCTTCAGGCGAATCTAAACTATAAAGATTGTGATTTTTGTCGGTCAATTCAAAATAATACTTATTAGGTGCTACTTCAAGTTGAGCAAAAATATTTAAACTTAAAAATGTAAAAAACACTAAAAATTTTATTTTCATAAAAAAAATTTTAATTAAGAATTAATCTTCCCTCACAAACTCTTGAATAAAAATTCTTCCCACAGTAATTCTTTCTTCTATAGGCACGTTATGAGTTACTTCTTGAGAGTTTATATATATTTCTTTTTTATAAACAAGTCCGATATTTTTGGCATATATTTCATAAGCCAAATCTTTATGAATTAGCGACACACTAGAGTCTTGCATAACCGTAAGACATGAATCAAACTGAACAGAACCAATATTAAATTTATGGTCAAATCTTAAAATTTCGTATTCTTGAACTTTTTGGTTGTTTAATAAATTTCCATTCCAAGACAGATTTTCTTTTATTGGAAAACGAATTTTTATTTTTCTTTGATTTTCTTCGACTTTCACAGCATATTTATTTGTGAGTTTTGCCGACCACACCGAATTGATAATCCAACTATAATTTTCATCTTTTCTAGTATATCTTTCTATTCGCCAAGCCGTATCGTTTTCGTTATCAATAAAAGGCGATTCTACAATTTCGTTCAAATAATAAATGCTTGTATCATAAACATTTGAAGGCTTATCAATATTAATTTCTGTAACTTTATAAATAATACTATTCCCTTCAATTAATGGAAAATATTCTTGCCCTAATGGAAATTTTCGAGGTTTAATATTTTCTTTATTGCAAGCAACCAAACCAAGACTTAATATTAATAATATGAAAATTCGTGTTTTCAATTTAAAGCAAAATTAATTAATTTTTGCAATAATTCCACCACAAACGAGGTCATTATTTTCATAAATAACTGCCGATTGCCCTGGAGTAACCGCAGATACGGGTTGTTTGAAATTAATTTTAATCATTTCGCCTTCCATTATGAAACTACAATCTTCGCCTTCGTTATTATATCTAATTTTACAATTACCTTGCATTTCGCCCTTTATTTCTTCATATTTCATTAAGTTTACATCTTTTATCCAAACTGTTGTTTGCAAAAGTTCTTCTCGTTTTCCAAGAGTAATTGTGTTTGTTTTAGCATCAATATTTGTAACATAAACTGGATATCCCATAGCAATTTCCAAACCTTTTCTCTGTCCAATAGTATAAAATGGGAATCCTTTATGTTTACCCAAAATATTTCCATTAGTATCTATAAAATTCCCTTGACCTGGATTATCATTAATTTCTGGGATTCTTTCTCGCAAGAATTGTCTATAGTCATTGTCTGGAATAAAACAAATTTCTTGGCTTTCTTTCTTATTTGCTATTTTCTCGCATTGATGTTTATGTGCAATTTCTCTAACCTCTGATTTTAATAAACTACCTAAAGGAAAAATTGTTTGAGCAAGATTTTCTTGGCTAAGAGTCCACAAAAAATAAGTTTGGTCTTTATTTGTATCTTTGGCTTTACGCAAAAAATATCTACCATTTTCATTTACAATTTGAGCGTAATGTCCTGTTGCATAATATTCGCAATTTAAATTTTTCATTAAATCTAACATTTTGCCCCATTTTACTGTTTTATTGCATAGTACACAAGGGTTTGGCGTAAAGCCTGCCATATATTCTGATATAAAATTAGTTATCACAATTTTATCGAAATATTCTCTTATATCGAGTATTTGGTGAGGAAAACCAAGTTTTTTTGCCAAATTTTCGGCTTCTACAAATGAATCAAAATTATCTGCACAAGATTTTAAAATATTATCGTAAGCATGAAAAGTAACCCCCTGAACATCAAAACCTTGCTCTTTTAGCAACAAAGCTACTACAGAAGAATCTGTCCCTCCACTCATAGCTAATAATATTTTTTTCTTTGTTGCCATTTTTTGAAACAACAATTACGATTTATTAATGTTTACAAGTTAAAAATAAGATTTTTAATGGGCAATAACCTTAAACTCAACTCGTCTATTCATTTGTCTGCCTTCGTCAGTTTCGTTTGTAGCTATAGGTTTTTCGAATGCGTAACCTTCATAAGTTAATCTATTTTTATCAACACCTTTTTCTATAAGATAATCAACAACAGATTGAGCTCTTTCTCTCGATAATTTTTTATTATATTCAAGCGAGCCTCTATCATCGGTATGTCCAGAAATTTCAATTTTTAATTTTGGTTGGTCATTCAAAATAGCTAAAACTCTATTTAGTTCAGCAAACGATTCAGGACGCAAAGTTGCTCTATCGTAATCAAAGAAAATATTTTTTAGAACTACTGTAATTCCGACTTCTATTCTTTGCAAATTTACATCAATAACTGCTTCATTATATTCGGCGGTATCAGCAATATTAAAGTTTTCTGAATGGAATAAATATCCTTCTTTACTAACATTTAGTCCGTAATTTTTACCAGAAGGCAAATTAATTAGATACCCACCTGTTTGTGAGTTGGTTATAAATTCAGCAATAACTTCATCTATACTATTATCTATAATTTCGATTTTAGCCTCTAAAGGGAAAGTGGTTGTAGCATCTCTAACTACTCCTTTTACAAGTGTAACTAGAACCTTATCTTCTTCTTTTTGAGTTTCTTTATCAACATGATATTTTAGTTCGTACAAATCTAGCAATCCATAACCTTCGGGACGTACCGAAGCATAATAAGCTGTTGTTCCGCTTGCAGTTGTTACATAAAATGCATCATCTAATGGTGTATTAATAGGATAACCAAGATTTACTGGTGTTGTCCATTCTCCATCTGCATTTTTAACAGTTTTAAAAATATCTAAACCTCCCATCGAGTTATGACCTTTAGAACAAAAATACATTGTTCTACCATCTGGGTGAAGGAAAAAATCGACTTCATCATATGGAGTGTTTACTACTGGACCGAGATTTACTGGTGATGACCAATTCCCATTTTTATCTAAGGTAGCGTAAAATATATCTCTTCCTCCAATCGAAGTAGCAGGGTTGTCCGAAATAAAATACAAAGTTTTGTTATCATAAGAAATTCCAGCCATAGATTCGTGATACTTAGTATTTACATTACCTTTTAATGGTGTTGGTTTTGACCATCTACTTCCTTTAAGTTTAGTTTCGTAAATATCTCCACCATTAGTATCCATATAAATATACATAGTTTGTCCGTCTGGAGAAATACCAACAACGGCATCATGTAGTTTGGTATTTAAAGGCGAACCTACAGATCTTGCTTTTGTCCAGCCATCTTCAGTTTTATTACTTTCATATATATCTTCAAAAAACATTCCATCTGGTGCTACTTGTCCTCCTGTAGAGCCTTTTCGGCGAGAAGTAAAATACAGTTTTGACCCGTCTGCAACTACCATAGGTCCATATTCACGATATTCTGTATTTATATTTTCTCCCAAGTTTATGATTTCTACTTTGACAGTATCTTTTACCAATTCTTTTCCATTTCTACATTCGGCAATATGCTTTCCAACAGCTTCTAACTCTACTTTATCTTTTACATCTTGTAAATAACTAGAATACAATGAAATGGCTTTATCAAAATCATAATTAAAATGATAGCCTCGAGCAAGATAAAACTCAATTTTTTTATCTACTTTAGGATTTAACTCATATGCTTTTTTAAAATATTCTAAACAATCGTACTTTTGAGAAGAATTATAATAACAATATCCTATTTTAAAATTCAAATCTGAATTGTTTGGATTAAATTCATTTGCTTTAAGATATAATTTAAGTCCCTCTTCTATTTTATTTTCTGAATACACATAAATATCAGCATTTTTTATTTGAGACCTTGCTACTTTTAATTGTTCTTTTTTATTAGGAAAGTTTGCTGGTGTAAACTTTACATCAACTTGAGAATAGGATAAAACACTAATTACACAAAAAATTAATATTACTAATATTTGTCTCATTATTAACGATTTATTTTATAGATATAACTTTAAATTCAACTCTTCTATTTTCTTGACGTCCTTCTTCGGTATCGTTAGTTGCAATAGGTTGTAAATACGCATATCCTTTATAAGTTAGTCTTGATTTGCTAATTCCTTTGTCAACTAAATAATCAACTACAGATTTTGCTCTAGCTTCTGATAGGTCGGTATTGAATTTTAGACTTCCGTGATTATCTGTATGTCCACCTATTTCTATGGTCATACTTGGATATGAATTAAGCAATGCTACTAATCGGTCTAATTCAGGTAAAGAAGTTGGACGCAAAGTTTCTTTTCCATAATCGAAGAAAATATTTTTAAGTACTATTTTCGAGCCTATTCCGACTTTACTCAAAACAATATCTTTAGTAACTTCTTGATAATCTGTAGCATCGGGAATATTAATATTTTCGCTATAGAACAAATAGTCTTGTGCTTTAACTGCTATACCATAATCTTTTCCTGAAGGCAAGCTTACTAGATATTTACCTGTTGCTGCATTAGAAGAAATTGTAGAAATAAGTTCATTTTTCTCATTATCAACAATTTCTATACTTGCCTCGACTGGTGCAGTAGAGATAGCATCTGTAATTGTTCCTTTCATAATTGTTAGTCTTACTTTTTTAACTTCTACTACTTCTTGTTTTACTTTTTGTGAGATTGTTGCATTAGAGCTAGCTATTAAAATGTCTTCTGCTCCCATAACCATCATTTTTTCAGGACCTAGAAAAGTAATTTTATAAATATCTTGCAATCCATATCCTCCTTCACGCGAGCTTGAATAGTAAGCATAGCGAGCATTTCCTGCAACAGTAAAGAAAACATCGTCTTCGGGTGTGTTAACTGGGTATCCTATATTCACTGGCTCTGTCCATTTGCCCATATCATCTTTTTCGCTATAATAAATATCATAGCCTCCCATTCCTCCTTCGCGTTTAGAAGAAAAGTACAGAGTTCTACCATCGGGATGTGAAAACACTCCTTCTTCGTCATATTTTGAATTTATTGGTGCTCCAATATTTTTAGAAGGTCCCCAATTTCCATTAGGTTGCAATTCGCTTACATAAATATCTTTACCTCCATAAGAGGAATTTCCAAAATCATCTTTTGGTTTATCACTAACAAAATAAAGTCTTTTTCCATCATAAGAGATAGAAGCAGAAGTTTCATGATATTTAGTATTAATATTTTTGTTTAATTCTTTTGGTTTTGACCAAGTGTTTCCTCTTAATTTACTTTCAAAAATGGTTCCATCTGGCACTCCCTTGTAAGTGTATAAAGTTTGTCCATCTGGCGACAAACCAACTGTTGCATCATGCCCGTCGGTATTCAAATCTCTCATATTTACTGCTTGCGACCAACCTTTTTCATCATTATAAGAAACATATAAATCTTCATAATATATCATGTCGTTTGGGTCTAATTCTCCACCAGTACTACCTTCCCTTCTAGAAGTAAAAATTAAAACTGATTGATCGGCAGTAATTACAGGTCCATAATCAGGATATTTTGAATTAATGGCAAGTCCGAGGTTATCAATAAAAACTCTAATTGGATTTTTGATTAATTTTTTACCTGATTCACATTCTTCAATTCTTTTGTCAACATCATATTCTGGTCCATCTTTTTTCTTAGATTTTTTTGAAACAACACCAGAATATTCATGTTTAAAACTCCTATAACTAGTTAAAGCTTGGTCAAAATCATAATTATATTGATAAGCCATACCCAATAAATAACAAACATCAACTGCTACATTTGGTTTTGCTTTATAAGCTTTTTCTAAAAAAGGCAAAGCTCTTGTTTTTTCTGTTGAATATAAATAACAAGCACCTATTTTATAATTTAATTCTGGAGAATGTGGATTATATTGATTTGCTTTTAAATACTCTGGCAAAGCTGCTCGATAAGCTCCTGATTGTCCTAAGCTATAATAATATTCTGCAACTTTTAGAGCCTTCATAGCTTCCTTATAACCATCTTTAGATTGCTTAAATTCTTTTTTATTAATTTCTACTTCTACTTGAGAGTATGTTTGAACTCCTATCGCAAAAAGTATTGAAAATATAATTAAAAATTTACTCGTTTTCATTTTTCTAAATTTTAAAATTAAAATTGACTAATATTCTTTGCATACTGAACAATATTCTTTTGCCACTTCAAGCCCAAGATCTCTAGCTTTTTTCCAATCAGCACATGCATCTTCCATTTGCCTTAACATTTCATAAGCGCTACCTCTATGAATATAAGCATAAGCATAAGAAGGATCAAAAAAGATAGCTTTATTATATGCTTCTATCGCAGATTTATAATCTTTATCTTTATAGTAACATAAGCCCATATTATTATATGCATAAACATAATCTTTTTTTAGCTTTAACACATTATTAAAACATTCTATTGCTTCTTGATATTTTCCTTGATCGTATAAAGTAATTCCTTTATTATTGATAGCTAAAAAATAATCTCTATCAATTCTTAATGCGTGGTCAAATGCTTCAATAGCTCCAGCATAATCTTTATTCAAACGCTTTACACTTCCCAAATTATTATATAACAGAGGATTGTATGCGTCTAACTCAATAGCTTTACTATAATCAGAAATAGCTGCATCATAGTTTTCCAACATTCTATTTGCAGAAGCTCTGTCATTGTATGAAAACACGTGCTTAGCATCAATTTTTATTGCCTCATTATAAAATTCTATTGCTTCAGAATATTTTTCTTGATTAAATTTAATCACACCAAGGAAATAATAAAGGTTTACATCTTTATGATTTAATGACTTAGCTTTTAGAAAGTTTTTTTCAGCATCTTCTAATTTGTCTAAATAATATTGAGAATATGCTAATAAATAAGCTGCTTCTCCGCTGTTTTGATTTTTCGCAAAGAATTTTTCAAAATCAGATTCTGCACTTTTAAAATTAGATAATTGCACATAACTAGAACCTCTACCTTTATATGCGTCAATTAAATTAGGATTCATCTGTAAAGCTTTTGAATAACTTTGTATAGCTGCCTGATACTGACCTTGTTGATATAATTGTACTGCGTCATTAAATGCAACATTTGCTTCTTGGTCATCAGCAAGGACCAAAGTGCTTGTAGTATCAGATATGGCTGTGCGATCACTATCATATCCTATTTTGATAGGAATAATAATTTGCGAAGTATCAATTTCTTGAGCCAATGCAAAAAATGGAATAATAGAAATAACAAAAATTAAAATTTGTTTCTTCATAACTCAACAAAATTACAGTTTATACTTTAAAATTATAGCAAATATATAAAAATTTTCTTGTATATAAAAAATTAATCAGCGTTTATTCCATGACAGTGTTTATATTTTTTACCACTTCCACATGGACAAGGCTCATTTCGTCCTACTTTTTTCTCCACTCTTACTGGGTCTGCAACAGATTTTCCTTTACTTGGGTCGTGATAACCAGGATCTTCACGTCCTGTTTTCATTTTACTCATATCTAGCTTAGATCTTACTCGAGCCTCCCTAACCTCATCAGCTTCTTGAACAGGTATAAAACCTCTCATCAAACTATAAACTACTGATTTATTAATCTTATCTAGCATTGCTTTAAACAATTCGAAAGATTCTAACTTATAAATCAATAATGGGTCTTTTTGTTCGTAAGAAGCCGACTGTACCGATTGTCTTAAATCGTCCATTTCTCTCAAATGTTCTTTCCAATATTCGTCAATAGTTTTTAAAACAATGGTTTTATCGTAAGCGTTAACAATTTCTTCGCCTTTATTATTGTATGTTTTTTCCAAATTTACAATAACTGGATATTCTTTTTTGCCGTCCGAAATTGGCACTAAGATATTGTTATATATTGATTGTTTATTTTCAAAAACTGTTTTAATAATAGGATAAGCTTGATCGGCTATAGCTTGAGCTTTACGTTTGTGATTTTCTCTTGCTTTTCCATAGATATAATCTATAAAGTCATCGTATTTAAGGTTTTCATATTCCTGTTCGCTTAAATCAAGTTCTATTGAAAGCTTTCTAAATAGTTCTAATTTAACTTCTTCGTATTCATAATTTTCAAAATACTCATCAGCCAAACTTACGCACACATCATATATCATATTAGCAATATCTGCTCCAAGTCTTTCGCCGTCTAATGCATTTCTACGTCTTTTATAAATAACTGTACGTTGCGAGTTCATCACATCGTCGTATTCCAAAAGTCTTTTACGTATTCCGAAGTTATTTTCTTCTACTTTTTTCTGAGCTCTTTCTATTGACTTAGAAATCATTGAATGTTGAATTACTTCTCCTTCTTTCAATCCCATTCTATCCATCATTCTAGCGATTCTTTCCGAGCCGAACAAACGCATCAAGTCATCTTCTAAAGACACAAAGAATTGCGAAGAACCTGGGTCTCCCTGACGACCAGCACGTCCTCTCAACTGACGGTCAACACGACGAGACTCATGTCGTTCTGTACCGATAATTGCCAAACCTCCTGCTTCTTTAACTTTATCGCTTAGTTTAATGTCGGTTCCACGACCAGCCATATTTGTTGCAATAGTAACATTTGAAGAATAACCAGCTTCTGCAACTATATCAGCCTCGCGTTTATGAAGTTTAGCATTTAAAACATTATGCTTTATCCCTTTTCGAGTAAGAATTTTGCTTAAAAGTTCAGATATTTCTACAGAAGTTGTCCCTACAAGAACTGGACGTCCTTCTTTTATTATTCTTTCAATTTCGTTAATTACTGCTCCATATTTTTCGCGATTTGTTTTATAAACCAAATCTTCTCTATCAATACGAATAATTGGTCTATTTGTTGGAATTACTACAACATCTAACTTATAAATATCCCAGAACTCTCCAGCTTCGGTTTCGGCAGTACCAGTCATTCCCGAAAGTTTGTGATACATTCTAAAGTAATTCTGCAAAGTAATTGTTGCATAAGTTTGAGTTGCTGCTTCAATTTTAACGTTTTCTTTAGCTTCTATTGCTTGGTGCAAGCCGTCTGAATAACGTCTTCCTTCCATTATACGTCCTGTTTGTTCGTCAACAATCTTAACTTTATTGTCTATCACAACATATTCAACATCTTTTTCAAATAAAGTATAAGCTTTTAAAAGTTGACTTACAGTATGGATACGCTCTGATTTTATAGAAAAATCGCTAATAATTGCGTCTTTTTTGTTTAATCTTTCGTTTTCTGGCAATGTACTTTTTGATAATTCTGATAATTCTGTTGCTATATCGGGCAAAACAAAAAAGTTAGGATCAGAAGTTGCATGTGCCAATAGGTCAAAACCCTTGTCGGTAAGTTCTATAGAGTTTTGCTTTTCATCAATTACAAAATACAAATCTTCGGTAACTAAATGCATTTGTCTGTTATTGTCTGCCATGTAAAAGTTTTCGGTTTTTTGCAAAAGGGTTTTCATTCCTTGCTCACTCAAAAACTTAATTAATGGTTTATGTTTTGGTAAAGCTTTAAATGCTTGAAGCAATTTGAAACCTCCATCTTTTTCATTGTCGGCAGCTATAAGTTTTTTAGCTTCGTTAAAGATTTCGTTAAATAAATCACGTTGAGCATTTACTAATTTTTGCACATGAGGTTTAAGTTCGTCAAATAATTGGTCTTCGCCTTTTGGTGTTGGTCCCGAAATAATAAGCGGAGTACGTGCATCATCAATCAAAACAGAGTCAACCTCGTCAACTATTGCATAATTGTGTCTGCGTTGCACCAAATCTGATGGGTTTAAAGCCATATTATCACGCAAATAGTCGAAACCAAATTCATTATTAGTTCCAAAAGTAATATCTGCCATATATGCAATTCTACGAGCTTCAGAATTTGGTTCGTGCTTGTCGATACAATCAACCGACAAACCGTGGAACATATAAATCGGTCCCATCCACTCGGAGTCACGTTTTGCAAGATAATCGTTAACTGTAACTACATGCACACCTCGTCCTGTAAGTGCATTTAAAAACACTGGAAGAGTTGCTACCAAAGTTTTACCTTCTCCAGTTGCCATTTCGGCGATTTTTCCAGAGTGAAGCACTACTCCTCCAATAATTTGTACATCGTAATGCACCATATCCCAAGTAACTGTATTTCCACCAGCTACCCAAGAATTAAACCACACTGCTTTATCGCCTTTAATTTCAACGAAATCGTTGTGAGTTGCTAAATTTTTATCGAATTCGCTTGCAGTAACTACAACTTCTTTATTTTCTTTAAATCTACGTGCAGTTTCTTTAACTATTGCAAAAGCTTCGGGTAAAATTTCGTTTAAATAACTTTCAAGGTCTTTATCTATTTTTTCCTCTATTTTATCAATTTCGTTAAAAATTTCTTCTCTTTCCCAAATATCTAAAGACTCTGCTTTTGCTTTAAGCTCTGTAATTTTGTCTTGCTCAGGTTTTATATGTTCGGCTATTTTCTTTTTTAAATTTTCCGACCTTGCACGTAATTCATCATTAGAATCTTTAGTTATTTCAGGCTCTATAGCCAATACTTTGTCCAAAAATGGTTGAATTGCTTTTAAATCTTTTTCTGATTTAGAGCCAAATAACTTTAAGATAAAACTACCAAATCCCATATTTTTCTTTATATATTTTTTATAATTAATTTAACTTACAAAGTTACATTAATTTATTAGAGCTACAATAAAATATGTGAAATAATTGTGTTTTTAATAACAACAAATTTTAAACCCTTTTATTAGAAATGAACACAGCAAGTTTAAAATTATTTTTCTAAATACTTTGTGTATATATCATAATTTACCACTATATCGTTATTTTTAGAAGTTAATTACTTTTCTCGTATTTTTATTATTTTAATAACTTTCAACTCTTCCATTGGAAAATTGTTTGAACCTGGTGGATAAGGTTCAATATTTCCATTTTTACAATTACAGGTTTCATCTAAGAATTTTATTGTTGCAACATATTCTCTATTCCACCATTCCTTTTTATTTAAAATTGAGTCGGGAAGCTCATATTTTGATTTTAACGAACTTTCCCCATTCACTATTTCTATAGTCGTACCACACCATTCCCCACATATAAAATCCCCCGAACCATTGCTAAACCTAATTGTAACCTCTTTTTCTAATCGTTCCTTTTGACAAGAAAAAAATAACAATAGAAATATTACTGACAATAATTTTATTCTTTTCATAGTTTTATTTTTTTATAATTTTTTGAACTAACATATGTTTGTCTTCAATAAGCAGTACAATAAAATAAATATTACTTTGTAATTCTGACAAATTAAATTCTTTGTGAAAAAAACTTTGTGAAATTGTATGAATCCCTAAATCTTTAACCGTACTGCCAACATAATTCAAAACTTTTATATTAACACTTTCTTTATCTTCAATATTAAAACTTACTTGTATAGTATTATCCACAGGATTAGGATATACAAAAAAATCTTGAAATATATTTTTAGAATCACTTGTTAAGTATTGTGGTTCATCAGTTGCAACGCCAAAATTAGAGTTTTCTCCATCTAGTTGCCCACAATTGTTTATATCAACTATTTCAGCAACAAAATTACTTCCAGCTTCTGCTGTAAAACCTGCCCCTAATATAATTTCACCTCCTGATCTAAATGAATAGTTTTGACCACTTTGAATAGTTACCATTCCCAATGTTTCAATTTTATTCTTTGCAATTATATCACCCCCTAAAGAATTGCTAATGTCGCTACTTTGAACTATTAAATTATTTACAGGTTGCAAAAAAGCCATAGCATTGGGTATTTTTTCGTTTAACATTCTTGCATTGTTATGAGAATTTGTTGTACCCATTGGTACTCCTCCAAAATTAATATTTGGATTAGACCAAAATAACAATCTAGGACAACCGCCAGTACAATCATAAGCCATAATAGTTCGCCAATCGTTATTTGGGCTTTTATATCCGTGCGCAAATGGATAGGCAGATGATACACCAGTATGAATTGGATCACTTGTATGATGCTGACAACCTATTAAATGAGCAATTTCATGAGCAAAAGAGTAGTAGCCTGTTGCACAATCATAATTTACCAAACAAAAAGCATTTTCTGCTGAAACTTTAATCCCTTTAGCTATTCCACATAAACTTTGATCGTCATAAAACAAAACGCAAATGTCTGCTTGATGCTTCTCTCTTAAATTATGCACCTCATCCATATATCCGTCTGATGTACATGAAAAACGCACTAAATCATTATCTGCTCCACTATATGAAAGACTTGACTCGACATAATTAGTTTCTCCGACATATACCAACTCAACATCTTGATTTACATTGCTATTTATAAAAGACAATTTCATTTCATCAACCGCTAGTTGAATAGTATTTAAAATATTTGAGACAGCATTTTTAGCAGCTGGAGTATATAGCACCAACAATCTTAATCGACAAGTAAAAGGTTCATCAGAAATCATTTTATAAAAACTTTCGCTTGCATCATTTTGTGGATAATAATCAATATCTTTAAATTCTTCTTTTTTCATTGAATGATTTCCGTATTCTTCTTTAGGGTATTTACTTTGATCTATTTTTGTCATAAAATATTTATTATCAATTGTTTCTATTCTAAAAAGATCTGTTTTATGGGCTACGATTCCTTGAATATCATTGTCTGATACAGTAATAATAACTGATGTCGTATTATCTAAATTAGTCCCAAACCAAGAATAATTTTTTAAGTTTCTAATATCAAGTTTTACTTGTCGAATTTCTTCATCTATCCCCCAAAACATGATTTTTCCTTGTTTTTTATTTAATACATCCAAATTTATATTTACAGGGCAATAATCTATGACTGCCATTCGCCAAGAGGAAAATCAACAATCACTTCAATTTCTGACCAAGTTTTTCCATTATCTTCGCTTCTGCGAATAGCGATATTAATATCTTCGTTATAACGCAAATCTCCACAGGACACAACTCTTTCGTCAATTGCTGCAATTAAATCGCCATTTGGAGCTTTTGCAAGAGCAGGAATACGATAACAAGAAACACCTTCTTTTAAATTTGTGTTAAACAAGGATTGAAACTCTATTTGAGCCTAAGATTTCCCAAATAAAAAAAGAAGAATTACAACTAAAAAAACTTTCATTTTTACAAATAAATTATTCATCTTTTTCCCAGTCAGAAAGTATGCCATTAATTTCGTCAGTTGTTTTTCTCAAGCGTGATTTACATTCTTTAATCAAAAAAGTTGCTCTTTTAACTTTTTTTGACAAAACATCTAAATCTAACTCGTCTGTTTCGATTTCGGCTAAAATTTCTTCGAGTTCGTTCATTGCTTTTGTGTATGAAAATTCTTTTTCGCTCATAGTTTTAAATTTTTGATTTTATTCCCATTCTATTGTTGCAGGCGGTTTTGATGATATGTCATACACCACTCTATTAACGCCTCTTACTTTATTAATAATATCGTTTGAAACTTTTGCTAAAAATTCGTAAGGCAAATGAACCCAGTCGGCAGTCATTCCGTCTATTGAGTTTACAGAGCGAAGTGCTACTACATTTTCATAAGTTCTTTCGTCACCCATTACTCCAACAGACTGCACAGGCAGTAGAATCGCTCCTGCTTGCCAAACTTTATCATAAAGTCCCCATTCTTTTAAACTTGAAATAAAAATATCATCAACATTTTGAATAATTTTTACTTTTTCTTCTGTTACTTCTCCCAAAATTCTAATTGCCAAACCAGGTCCAGGAAAAGGATGACGACCTAACAAGCTATCAGAAATTCCCAAATCTTTTCCAACAATTCTAACCTCATCTTTAAATAACAGGCGAAGTGGTTCAACAATTTTCAATTTCATATAATCAGGCAAACCACCAACATTATGATGAGATTTTATTGTAACAGAAGGACCTTTTACAGAAACTGACTCAATAACATCAGGATAAATTGTACCTTGACCCAACCAAACCACATCTTCTATTTTATGAGCTTCTTCATCAAATACTTCGATAAATAATTTGCCTATGATTTTGCGTTTTTGTTCAGGGTCTTTTACTCCAGCCAATTCCTTATAAAATCTTTGTTTTGCATCAACGCCAATCACGTTAAGTCCCATGCCTTTGTACGATTCCAACACTTTTTCAAATTCATTTTTACGTAACAAACCGTTATCAACAAAAACGCATGTAAGTTGAGAACCTATTGCCTTGTTTAGCAAAACTCCAGTAACCGTACTATCAACCCCGCCCGACAAGCCAAGCACAACTTTATCTTTACCTATTTTTTGTTTTAATTCAGAAATTGTTTCATCAATAAACGAAGCCGAAGTCCAGTCTTTTTTACAGCCACAAATATCCACAACAAAATTTTCTAAAATTTTATTTCCTTCTAAAGAATGAGAAGTTTCGGCATGAAATTGAATTCCCCAAGTTGCCTCATCAGCAATTTTATATGCAGCAACTTTCACATCATTTGTAGAAGCAATTATTTTGTAATTATCTGGAACTTTCACAATAGTATCGCCATGCGACATCCAAACCTGAGAATGTTGGTCAACGCCTTTAAAAAGTTTATCGCTTGAGTCAACAAATTTTAGATTTACTCTTCCATATTCGCGAGTGTTTGAATAAGCAACTTCGCCACCATAAAAATGAGATAAATATTGAGCGCCGTAACAAATTCCCAAAAGAGGCAATTTCCCTTTAATATTTTTCAAATCAGGAATTAAAGCATCTTTATCTCTCACCGAATACGGACTTCCGCTTAAAATCACACCTTTAATTGTAGAATCGAGTTCTGGAATTTTATTATAAGGATAAATTTCGCAATAAACGCTTAAATCTCTAAGTCTGCGGGCTATCAACTGAGTATATTGCGAGCCAAAATCTAAAATTAAAATTTTCTCTGCCATTTTCGTTATTTTTCGTAATGCAAATATGATGTTTTTTTTTGAATATTAGAAATTCAAAAAGTTTTTCTTACTTTTGTTAAATTAATATTTTAATTTTTATGAATTTAAAAGACATAAAATACGATTGCAGACATTTTGACGGTGCTATTCCTTGTGTGCCAAACAAAAAACATGGCGTTGATTGCTTAAACTGCAAATATTATGATAAAATCGGTAAGAAAATTTTAATTATTAAACTCGGAGCCATGGGCGATGTTATTCGCACTACGCCTTTAGTTGTTAAATATCGCGAACTTTATCCCGATTGTCATATTACTTGGTTAACGCTTTCCCCAGAAGTTTTGCCAAAAGATAAAATTGACAAAATTTTAAAATGGAATGAAAGTTCAATTTTTATAATTCAAAATAAAAAATACGACATTGCAATAAACCTTGATAAAGAAGACGAGGCTTGTATTTTATTGCAAAAAGTAGAAGCTAAAGAAAAATATGGTTTTATTTGGAAAGACAATCATATAGATGCAGCCACACAAGCAGCTGAACATAAATTAATTACAGGATTTTTTGACCATTATTCACAAAAAAACACAAAACACTATTTAGACGAAATTTTTGAAATCTGCCATTTGCAGTTTAATGACGAGCCTTATTTATTAAATTACAACAAAAATTTAGCTGAACAATGGCAAGCAAAAATCAAAGAAAAAAGCAAAGGAAAAACTATTGTAGGTTTAAATACTGGTGTTGGAAATCGTTGGGCAACACGACTTTTACCTGAAGAACATTGGATTTCTTTGATAAACCTACTTTTGAAAAATGATTTTTATCCAATTATTTTGGGCGGTCCTCAAGAAAACGAAAAAAATAGCAGATTTGCAGACAAAACTGGTGCATATTATCCTGGCACTTTTTCTTTAGAAGAATTTTTTGCTATAAGCTCTGCCTGCGAAATTATTGTTACACAAGTTTCGATGATGATGCACATTGCAACTGCTTTGCAAAAGAAGATGGTTTTAATGAATAATATTTTCAATAAACATGAATTTTATCTTTACAATAGAGGAGTAATTGTAGAGCCAGAATCTGGCTGCGATTGCTTTTATGGCAATAAATGCAAAAGAGAAACTTCGTGTATGTACGATGTAAAACCTGAAACTTTATTGAAAGAAATTTTAAAACTTAAAAAAATATAATGCGAATAGCTTATTTATCAACCTTTTATCCATTTAGAGGCGGAATTGCACAGTTTAATGCTTCGCTTTTTAGAGAATTCGAAAAAGCAGGTCATACTACTCAGGCTTTTACATTTACCACACAATATCCACAATTTTTATTTCCTGGCGAAACACAATTTGTACAAGAAAATGATATTGTTGACAAAATTGACTCTCAAAGAATTTTAAGTACTGCAAATCCATTCACTTGGTGTTCGGCTGCAAAAAAAATCCGAAAAACAAATCCAGATTTACTTATAATGAAATATTGGATGTCGTATTTTGGTCCGTCTTTAGGTTTTGTTGCTGGAAAAATGAATAAAGACACTAAAGTTCTTACAATTTTAGATAATGTTATTCCTCACGAAAAAAAGTTTTTTGATTCTGCTTTCACAAGATATTTTTTGAAAAAAAACCATGCTTTTATTGCAATGTCTGAAAAAGTAAAAAACGACTTGCTAACATTTTTACCAGAAGCAAAATGTGAATTATTGCCACATCCGCTTTATAATCATTTTGGAGATATTCAAGACAAAACAAAAGCTAAAGAAACATTAGGAATAGAACCAAATAAAAAGACTTTATTATTTTTCGGTTTTATTCGTGATTATAAAGGTTTGGATATTTTAATAGAAAGTTTTGGAGAACTTGATAAGTCATATCAGTTGCTTATTGCTGGCGAAGTTTATGGAAATTTTTCAAAATACGATGAATTAATCAATAAAAATCCAAACAAAGAAAATATCCATAAGCATATAAAATATATTTCAGACAATGAAGTAAGTACATATTTTTCAGCCAGCGACATTTGTGTTTTACCATATAAATCGGCTACCCAAAGCGGAATAACAGGAATTTCATTTCATTTTGAAACACCAATGATAGCAACAGATGTTGGAGGATTGGCAGAAATTATTTCTCATGAAAAAACTGGATTAATTTGCGAACTTCCAAATGCAAACTGCTTAGCTAAAAGCATTAAATCATATTTTGAAGATTATAAGCAAGAAGGCTTTGTTGAAAACATTAAAAAACTTAAACAAGAATTAAGCTGGGAAGTCTTTGCAGATAAGATTTTAGAGTTTTGTAAAACTTTTTAAAATAAATTATACATTTGTCAAAAATTTATAATATGAACAACCACAATTTTAAATTCGTTTATAATTTTGCAGCAAAATTAAGCAGTTTCTTAACCATTCTTTTTGCAATTGTTTTACTAACTAGTTGCGAAGAAGAAAAGAGAAATGAGTACATTATTATTAAAAATGGCGATGGTGTTGTTGTTACTGGCGATACAGTTACAGTAGCGATAAACACTGTTCATCAAACATTAATTGAAGTCGTTTCTCATAGTACAACACCTCGTTATTTAAGGCAATTAGACTTTGGTAATGTTGAAGAATTAAAAGGCACAAACGATTTTGAAATAATATCGCATGGCAGTAATTCTGAGAAAGCTGTTATTACAACTAGCTTTTCCGACACCATAGTAAATGTTGGTTCCATTGTCAAGATAACTGTAAGAGTAGATACAAAGATGGTTGAGTCTGTATTTTATAAGGTAATTTGATAAATAGGCACTTTATAATTACAAATCCTTATCCTTTAAAAATAAAATACACCGCCAATACTAAAAACACAAAGCCTATGATATGATTAGGTTTTATCTGTGTTTGAAAAGCGAAGTAAGAGAAAACCACAAAAACTACAAGCGTAATAACTTCTTGCAATACTTTGAGTTGTACCAATGAGAATGGTCCACCATTATTAACAAATCCTATTCTATTTGCCGGAACTTGAAAACAATACTCAAAAAAAGCAATTCCCCAGCTAAAGGCAATTATTCCAAATAACGACAGTTTGCTAAACCACGAATATTCTGAAAGTTTTAAATGTCCGTACCAGGCAAAAGTCATAAAGATATTAGAGCAAATAAGCAAACCGATAGTAAGTAAGGCTTTCATAAAAAATGTGTTTTTAAAAATAGGCACAAAAGTAGCTATTTTCTACTAACTTAACAATCTTAAAATTTATAATATAAAAATCCTCATTCAGAATATTGTTCTGTTAGGCTTAAGAACAAACTTTCTGAATGAGGAATTAAAATACCTAAGTAATTACAGCAAAATATCTTTAATAAATTAAACTTACAGTACCTGTATAAGGTTTGGTTCCATTATACAATTCTATTACATATAGATATGTACCCGCTGGCATTGGTTTAGAATTACGATATGTACCGTCCCATTCTTCGTCTGGATAACCCATCCAAACTTCTTGTCCCCATCTATTGAAAACAAATATTCTAGCACCTGGGAACATCTTTATATTTTCTATTATCCAAGTATCATTTATTCCATCACCATTAGGTGTAAATGCATTTGGTATTTTTAAGCATTCAATATCTGATTCTGCTAAGAATATTTCTTCAAACTCAATTCTACAATCATTTGCATCTGTAACAGTTACATTGAAATTGCCTGCACCTAAACCACTAAGCAATGCAATGTCAGCAGTAAAATAATTATTTGAATATAAATAAGGTTCTACTCCTCCTGTTACAGTAATTTCAATATAGCCATCTCTTGCTCCATTGCAACTTGGACTTTCAAAAATATAAGAACCTTCCAAAGGTGCAGGGCTAGTAATCATAACTAAAGCTGAGTCTAAACATGAATTTCTATCTCTAACATAAGCCACATAATTTCCTGTACCTAAAGGAGAGTGCAATTGTCCGATAAGAACAGAATCTTCAATAGCTAATTCATAAGAATATGGTTGAGTACCTCCAGTAGCATTAATCTTTATTCCTCCATCATTGTTACCATAGCAAAGGATATCTTTAACAACTAAATCAATCTTTAATTTATCAGGCTGTGTAATTTCATAAGTTTCTATTTCTTGACAACCAACACTGTCATATAAGGTTAATGAATATGAACCTGCTTGTAAGCCAGATATGCTAGTTGATGGTTGAGCATTAGACCATAAGTAAGTATATGGTGGAGTACCTCCAACTACTTGAGTTGAAATTTCTCCATCTGCAAGACCAAAGCAACTTACATTTTGAATATCTGCATGTGCTACAATTTGTGTAGGTCCAACCAAAACATAACTAGTACCACCAACACAACCCCATGCGTCAGTAATTATAACATTGTAAAAACCTATACCAAGATCTGTAATAGTAGAATTTGTTGCTCCTGTGTTCCACTCAAAATTTAATGGATATTTTCCATTGCTACTAACCGCTTGTAAAGCTCCTTCTTGATTTCCAAAACATTTAATAGAGTTCAATTCATTTATTTCTGCATTTATACTTCCATAAATACCAACATCAATACTTTGTGTTTTAGTACACATATGTGTGTCTCTCACTGTAATACTATAGTTTCCAGGAACTAAATTTTGAATATTATCTTGAGTAGTACTAGTTGACCACATATATTGGTAATCTGGACTACCTCCAACAACAGTAGCAACAATGCTACCACCATAAGAACCACAAACTGCAGGACTAACTTCTAAGGAAATATTTAATTCTGGAGACTGAGTTATCACAGCACTAACCACTGCCTGACAATCATTAGCATCTTTTACTGTAAGTGTATAAACTCCTGCACTTAAATTTGTAATTGCAGATGTTATTTGTCCTCCATGGCTCCAAGAATAATAATATGGATATGTACCTCCTGTAACTACTGCGTTTGCACTTCCGGTACTTTCTCCATAGCATAACACATCACTTGTATTTACAGTTACCAATAAAACTTCAGGTTCTACTATTGTTACAGATTTTTGAGCCATACAATTATTATTATCTGTAACATTTAC